>Ga0160428_1000240_pt1 | contig 67385 bp, 62 predicted proteins | sample SolpanmetagenomM_FD_108198 | JGI IMG/M metagenome (GOLD analysis project Ga0160428, IMG submission 108198) | Solar panel surface microbial communities from Lawrence Berkeley National Laboratory, California, USA - M | ecosystem: Engineered > Built environment > Solar panel > Unclassified ... | reverse complement strand
GCCCGCGAAACGTCGTATTGGCTACGCCTGCTGCACGACAATCATTTCCTGCCATCCTCCGCTTTCGATTCCATTCACGCCCACAACCTCGAACTCCTCAAACTATTATCCAGCATCCTGCTCACCACCAGAGCCACCCAGCCCAATTCATAATTACCCGTTACTGTGCTACTCTGGTGCCGCTGCACACCACCAAAGCCACCCAGCCCAATTCATAACTCATAATTAAAGAAGTGAACATTCTCCTGCTAAACGGCCCCAACCTCAACCTGCTGGGCCGGCGCGAGCCGCACATTTACGGCACGCGCTCCTTCGACGACTTTTTGCCCGAGCTTCAGGAGTCGTTTCCTGACCTGGCGCTCAGCTCCTTTCAGAGCAACCACGAGGGCGCGCTCCTCGACCGGCTGCACGCCGCGGCCGGCTGGGGCGACACTGGCTCCGAGGGCACCAGCCAAGCCGTGGTGCTGAACGCGGGCGGCTTTACGCACACCAGCGTGGCGCTGGGCGATGCCGTGGCGGCCGTGGCCGGCGCGGGCCTGCCCGTGATTGAGGTGCACCTGAGCAACCTGGCGGCGCGCGAGGACTTTCGGCACCAGAGCTTCATCGGTAAGCACTGCGTGGGCAGCATTGCGGGCTTCGGGCTGGAAAGCTACCGGCTGGCGCTGCACTACCTGCTCAGCCAGCGGCCCCGGCCGGTGGGCTTCGGGCGGCGCTAGCGGCGCGGGCGGTAGCCCGCTGCGTTGGCAGCCGGGCGGGTAGAATCGCCGCGCTGGGAAGCGGGCCGGGTCCGAAGAGTTGTATTTTTGCGGGAATAAGCCGCTCCAAGCCGGCCCCTGCCTCGCATGAAACACTCGTTACGTTCTGGCCGCGCGCCGCTGCTCGCACTTCTCCTGGGCTCCCTGCCGCTGCTGGGGCGCGCCCAAAGCACCTGCATGCTGGTACCCGTGCCCCTGGCCCAGCGCACCCAGCAAGCCACCCTGGTAGTGGAGGCCCGCGTGGCCGGCCAGCAGGTCGAAGCCACCGCCGATGGCCACCTCGCCACGCGCACCACCCTGGACGTGTACAAGGTATTTCGGGGCCAGCTGCCGGCCGGGCCGCTGAGCCTGTCCACGCCGGGCGGCACGCGGGGCCAGCGGCGCGAGGACGTGAGCAGCACGCTGGCCGTGCAGGTGGGCCAGCAGGGCCTCTTCTTCTTGGAGCCCGACCCCACGCGGCCCGGCGAGCTGCGCGCCTACGCCGGGCCGCAGGGCTTCATTGCCTACGACCTGGCCGGTGGCACGGCCAGCGAGCCGTTTGGGCGCTACGCCAGCATTGACGGGGCGCTGTATGAGGCGGTGGCGGCCAGCGCCGGCGCGCCCTACCGCACCGTGGCGCCCAACGCCGCCCTGGCGGCGGCCACCCAGCGCCGGGGCCAGCGCCCGGCGGCGGCGCTGGCCATCACGGCCCCAACCATCAGCGACTTTTCGCCCAAGACCGTGACGGCGGGCACCAGCACGAGCACCACGACCAGCAGCGCGGGCGTGCTCACCATCACGGGGGCGGGCTTTGGGGACACCCGGGGCGCGGGCTACGTGCAGTTTCGCAACGCCGACGATGGCGGGGCCAGCTACACCCAGCCGCTGGCCAGCGACTACCTCGGCTGGAGCGATACCCAGATTCAGGTGCGGGTGCCGGCGCGCAGCGCCTCCAACAATGCGGCCGGCACGGGCACGTTTCAAGTGGCGGATAATGGCGGCAACCTGGCCACTAGCGCCAGCGCCCTCACGGTGGCGTATGCGCTGCTCAACGTAATATCGTCGAGCCAGACGTACCGCGTGCACCTCATCAGCCCCGACGGCAGCGGCGGCTATACGCTGCAATACAGCAGCAGCTTTCCGGCGGCGGCCAAAACTCCCTATGCCGCCGCCCTGCAAAGCTGGCAGTGCCAGACGGGCATGAACCGGCCCATCGGCGCGGCGGCCACCGCCGACGCGACTACCCAGAATGGGGAGAACGTGGTGCGCTTTGCCGGGCCCTCGGAGCTGCCGGCCGGCGTGCTGGGCGTCACGCGCACGTACTATTCGGGTTGCCAGAACAATAGCGGGGCGCTATCCTGGGTGGCCCTCGAAACCGACTATTCCTACACGCCGGTGCCCATTCCGGCCAGCGGCAGCCAGCCGGCCTACACCTGGAATTTCACCAGCAACCCGCCCTCGGCTACGGAATACGATTTTCAGAGCGTGGCCCTGCACGAGCTGGGCCACGGCGAGCAGCTAGGGCACATCATCTCAGCCACCGGGGTCATGAACTACGCCATCGCCAACGGCGCTACCCGCCGCACGCTTGATGCGGCCAGCGACATCGCGGGTGGCCAGAACGTTATCGGCTATAGCACCGGTGCGGCGGCCGATGAGCGCTGCGGCCGGGCAGCCTTCGCCACGGCCAACTGCCCGCTGCCGGTGCAGCTCACGGCCTTCGCGGCCCGCTACCAGCCCGGCCAGGGCACGGTGCTGGACTGGACTACCGCTTCGGAGTGGCAAAGCGCCGCCTTCGTGGTCGAGAGCCAGGCCGAGGCCGCCGGCAGCCCCTGGCAGGCCGTGGTGCGCGTGGCCGCCGCCGGCAGCAGCGCCACCCCGCGCCAGTACCAGGCCCGCGATGCGCGCCCGCTGGCCGGCACCCGCGCCTACCGCCTGCGCCAGCTCGACCAGAGCGGCGCCGAAGCCTTTTCGCCGGTGGTGACGGTGCAGGCCGCCGCCACCGCGCTCAGCGCTTACCCCAACCCGGCCACCGGCCGCGTGCAGCTCAGTGGGCCGCTGGCGGCCGGGGCCACGGCCCGGGTGCGCCTGCTCGCGGCCACCGGCCGCTGCCTGGTCCAGGCGGCCGGCCCGGCGGGCCAGGCGGCCTTCGAACTGCCCCTGGCGGGCGTGCCGGCCGGCCTCTACGTGCTGGAGTGGGATGGCGGCCTGGGCACGGCCCGCACCCGCCTCGTAGTGGGTGGTGAGTAATGGAGTAATGGGAATAATCGGCGTAATGGCAAAGGCGGCCTACCCGCATTTGGGCAGGTAGGAACGACATTACTCCCACTACGCTCACTACACCCATTACTCACCGCCCCTACCTTTGCCGCATGGCAACCCTCCCGACTTATACCTTCAATCCCGGCCCCGCGGCCGTGTACCCCGAAGTGCGCCAGTACCTGGCCGACGCTTTTGAGGAAGGCTGGCTGTCGGCGCCGCACCGCTCCGAGCGCTTCATCACGCTCGTGCGCCACTGCCTCGACCAGGCCCGCCTCAAGCTCAACATTCCGCAAGACTATACCATTCTGTTTACCTCGTCGGCTACCGAGTGCTGGGAAATCCTGGCCCAGAGCCTGACGCCGCGCCGCTCGTTTCACCTCTACAACGGGGCGTTTGGGCAGAAGTGGTTTGACTACGCCCGCGCCCTGCGGCCCCAGTCCACGGGCCTCCGGTTTGATATCAATGACGTGCCCGACCCGGCCACGCTGCCCTTCGACCCCGAGGCCACCGACCTCGTGTGCATCACCCAAAACGAGACGAGCACCGCCAGCCAGCTGCGCGACCAGTTTATCCTGAACACCTTCAACCGCCTCGGGCCCGCCCTGCTGGCCGTGGATGCCACGTCGTCCCTGGGCGGCGTGGCCCTCAAGTTCATCAAGGCCGATGTGTGGTACGCCTCGGTGCAGAAGTGCCTGGGCCTGCCCGCCGGCCTGGGCCTGCTCGTGCTCTCGCCCCGCGCCGTGGCCCGCGCCCGCGAAGTGGGCGACAATGCGCACTACAACAGCCTGAACGCGATGGTGAAGCAGATGCTCAACTACCAGACCACGCACACCCCCAACGTGCTGGGCATCTACCTGCTGAGCCGCGTGCTGCAAGCCCGCGAGCCCATCAAGGCCATTCACCCGCACCTGAGCGAGCGCGCCCAGAAGCTCTACGACTACTTCGAGCAGGTGCAGCCGCTGGGTTTGCGCCCGCTCATCGACAACCCCGAGGCGCGCTCGACCACCGTTATCGGCCTGCAAGGCCCGGCCGCGCTCATCGAGGAGGTGAAGCGTCGCGCCCGCGACGAGGCCGGCCTCCAGCTCGGCGGTGGCTACGGCGACCTCAAAACTACGAGCCTGCGCATCGCCAACTTCCCGGCCGTGCCCGACGCGGCCTTTGAGGCCCTGGTCAAGTTTTTCGAGTCCATCCGGTAGCCCACGCGCCGGCCAATGCCTAGCCCACCCTGCTGGCAGGGGCGGCCGGTAGCGCGGCACCCGTGCCACGCTACCGGCCGCCGGGCTTGCTATTTTCTGCTTTTTTATGATAACGCTGTTCACCGATGGCTCGTCGCGCGGCAACCCCGGCCCCGGCGGCTACGGCACCATCCTGCGCTACGGCCCCCACGAAAAGGAGCTGAGCCAGGGCTTTCGCCGCACCACCAACAACCGCATGGAGCTGCTGGCCGTGATAGTGGGCCTGGAAGCCGTGACGCGCCCCGAAATCCCCATCCTCGTCGTGTCCGACTCCAAGTACGTGGTCGATGCGGTGGAAAAAAAATGGGTTTTTGGCTGGGTCAAAAAACCCGACTTCGGCAAAAAGGCCAACGAAGACCTGTGGCGCCGCTTCCTGCGCATCTACGAGCAGCGCAAGGTTTCCTTTAAGTGGATAAAGGGCCACGCCGGCCACGCCGAAAACGAGCGTTGCGACGTGCTGGCCGTGCAAAGCGCCCTCGGCAAGGGCTTGCTGGTGGATGAGGGCTACGAGGCGCTGGGGTAGTTTTTAGCAAGCCAGAAAGCTATGCAGCCGCGCTTCGAAACCCTACCTGCCACACTGCTAGCCGGCCAGCGCCAGCGCCTGTCGCTGCTGGTCGATACTACGGCCGCCCTGTGGCAGCGCTTTGGGCAGCGGCAGCGGGCGCGGCCGTTTGCCAGCAGTGCCGAGCGGTATTCGGTGCAGCTTTATGACCCGGCTTATTTCCGCGATTTTCGCCCGGAGGCGACGTTCGAGAAGTGGGCAGCCGTGGCCGTGCCCCACGCAGCGGCAGTACCGCCCGATTTGGAGCTACTCGCGCTGCCGGGTGGTCTCTACGCGGTGTTCGATTACCGGGGCCCGGCCAGTGGCGGCCCCGCCGTGTTTCGCGCCATTATGCTCGATTGGCTCCCCGCCTCGGCGTATGAGCTGGCCGACCGGCCCCATTTTGAGGTGCTGGGCGCGCAGTACCGCCCCGACGACCCGGCGGCCGAAGAAGAAATCTGGATTCCGGTGCAGCCTCGGGCGGCGCCCCTTACGCCACCCCCGCACTTTGCCTAACGACTACTTCCAGTTTCAGCAGTTCCGCATCGCGCAAAGCGCCTGCGCCCAGAAGGTGAGCACCGATGCCTGCCTGCTCGGCGCGGCCACCGACCTGGCCGGCGCCACCCGCGTGCTCGACCTGGGCACCGGCACCGGCCTGCTGGCCCTTATGGTGGCCCAGCGCGCCCCGGGCGTTCCTATCGAGGCCATCGAGATTGACCCGGCCGCCGCCGCGCAGGCGGCGGCCAACGTGGCGGCCAGCCCCTGGGCCGGCCGCATTGCGGTGCACCCGCTGAGCCTGGCGGCCTACGCGGCTAGCCTGGGCGGGGAAGCACCGGGCGCGGGATTTAGCCACATTATCTGCAATCCGCCGTTTTTTCGGCGCAGCCTGGCCCCGCCCGATGCAGCGCGGGCCACGGCGCGGCACGAGGGCGCGGCCTCGCTCACGTTTGAGGCCATTGTCACCTTTGCGACGGGTCACTTGCGGCCGGGTGGCACGCTTACGGTGCTGCTGCCGCCGCCCGAGATGCAGGAGTTTGGCGGCGCGGCGGCGGCGGCGGGGCTGGCCGTGCAGGCGCGCCTGGCCGTGCGGCACCGGCCGGGCGGGCGCCACACGCGCAGCATCTGGCAGTTTGGGCGCACCGCGCTAGCGGCTACGGCCGAAGCAGAATTGTTGATTCAGGACGCCGACGGTGCCTACTCAGCCGGGTTTCGGGCGCTGCTAGCGGGGTTTTACCTAGCGCTGTAGCCGGGGCAGGAAGCGAATTTTTTGTACCTTATTTTTCTACGCAGAAAAATAAGGTACACTTTTTAGTCGCGCGCACGGCTGTAGCAGGCCCAGCCCGCTATAGCAGTTGCGCGAGCTTGCCCAGCTTTTCGCCGTGCAGGGTGGCCAACAGGTCGGCTTCGAGGGTGCCAAACTCGGCGGCCAGGTAGTGGCGCTGCACCCGGCCGCCCACCAGCACGGTGGCCTCATCGGCCACTGCGGTGAGCGTGCCCAGGATGTGCGACGTGAGCAGAATGCCGGTGCCGCGCTCGCGCAGGCGCTTGAGCAGTTCCTGGAGCAGCAGGTTGGCTTCGAGGTCGAGGCCATTGAAGGGCTCATCGAGGATGAGGTAGGGAAAGTCTTGCACGAGCACGGCCAGCAGGGCCAGCTTCTTCTGCATCCCCGCCGAGTACTCGGTGGCGTATTGGTCGAGGGGCAGCTCCAGCAGCTCGTTCCAGCCGCGCAGGTCGGGCAGCGGGCGGCTCCGGGCTTGCAGGCAAAACTCGACGTACTCGCGGCCCGTGAGGCGCGGGTAGAAATACGGCTCGTAGGGCACCAGGCCCGTGACCGCGCGCACTGCCCCGGCCCCCGCCCCACCCGGCGCCCGCACGAGGCCGGTGTAGCCGCTTTCGAGCCCGTAGAGGCAGTTGATGAGCGTGGTTTTGCCGGCGCCGTTGGCGCCTACCAGGCCGTGGATGGTGCCGGGCCGCAGCGCCAGGCTCACGCCGCGCAGCACCTCGTGGCGGCCGTAGGCTTTGTGCAGGTCAATGAGTTCGAGCATAATCAGGTGGTAGGTTTTTCGCCCAGCAGGGCCGCCAGGCGGCGCACGCTTTGCCAGCGCAGGCCCCCCAGGGCCACCAGCAGCAGCACCGGGTAGGCGGGGTGCATCATGCCGAGCAGCGCCAGGCTTACCACCAGCGCCTGCGTGGTGCGCAGGTGGGTGGCGTTGGGGTAAAAGGCGTATTTGGCCAGGATGACCAGGCCCACCAGCGTTACATAAAACAGGGCCACGGCCAACGCCCCGCCCACCCCGGCCGGCCCCTGGGCCAGCAGCAGCCAGAACGGCGCGGCCGTGCCCGCCGCGTAGCCCAGCCCCAGCGCCAGCCGCCGCCGCAAAAACTGCCCCGCCGAGCGGGCCGCCAGCGCCAGCATGGGCAGCGGCTCGGGCACGCCGTAGCAGCTCACTACCACCAGTAGCCAGACTACCAGCGCCGCTACCGGGGCCAGCGGCAGCGCCCGCTGCCAGGCCGCCAGCCCCACCAGCACCGGCCACAGCACCAGCCCATACGCCGCCCGCAGGCCCCCCACCCACTCAAATGCCTCGCTGCGCACGGGGCTGCGCCAGCGGTGCCGGGGGGCGGCCCCGGCGCGGGCGGGCGGCACCCAGGCCGCCAGCGCGGCCAGCCCTGGCAGGCAGGCGGCGGGCCCATAGGCACGCAGGGCCAGCAGGGCCAGGGCCACCGGCAGGGTCAGCAAGGCATATTCTGCCGCCAGCCAGGGTCGGAAGCCCGGCGCAGTACTGGCCAGAAACTTCCCGTCGGCCCGCCGCCGGTGCGCCGCCAGCACCGACCACGCCACCAGTACCGGCACTAGCCAGCGGCCCAGCGGGTGCCCGCCCAGCACCACCAGCGCTTGCAGCGCCATCAGCCCCAGCATCGGCACGAACAGGGCCAGCCGCAGCCAGCCCACTTCGCGCAGCAGGCGGCCCAGCAGCCGCCCTCGCAGGCGCAGGTAGGCCCGCAGGGCCTGGCGCGGCGGGGCAGCTACGCCCACTTCAGGCGCCCGCATGTGGCGGGGCAGCGGGCGGCGCGGGCGCGGCAGCTTCGGTATCGGTTTCAACGAAGGCAATGCCGTAGTCAGCCGCCAGCTCCTGCAAGATGGGCGCGTAGAGGTCGGCGGTGGTGGGGATAACCACGCCGCGCCCGGCCACCTCGCCGCGCAGCAGGCGGCGCACGGCCATGCCCAGCGGCAGGCCCACAGTTTGGGCCATCGCGGTGTGGCCGGCATCAGCGCCGGTCACCACGAGCGAGGCGGTGCGGCGGCGCGGGCGCCCCGCCAGCTCGTACTCAAACTGATGCTGCATCACCACCTGGTCGCGGTCGTGGGGGCCGAGCTGCCACTTGTCTACCAATAGCTGTTCGAGCACCTGCGCGGCGGTAGCATCGGCCAGGCCCACGGGGCGGGCGGTGAAAATACCCAGCCAGGCCAGGCGCGTCAGCTCGGGGCCGTGGGGGTCGAGGCCCAGGTGGGCGGCTACGGCGGCGGCCACGTCATCCGTTGCTGCCAACCCGGCCGCAGCGGCTACCAGGGCGGTCCAGGGCAGGCTGGCCGCGTTGCCCAGGCGCGCGGTGTCGTTGGTGAGGCCCAGCGTCACCAGCGCCTGCCAGGCGGCGCAGTAGCCGGGGCGGCGCAGGGTGCCGCGCAGCATGGTTTGGATATCGGCCAAGCCATACACGGCGCGGTAGCTGAGCGAATCGCGGTTGGCGTAGCCCTCAAAGTGGCCGTGGCCGGGCACGGCCACCGTTTCGGCGCGGCCAAATAGGTCGGGGTACGCAATGTACTGCACCACCCCGTTTTCGAGGTATTGGGCGGGGCCACCCTGGCCGGCCAGCACCACGTTGCGCGGGTTCCAGCTGAATTTGTAGCGCCAGGGGTTGTCGCCCTCGCTCTCGGGGGCCACCAGCCCACCGCAATACGAGCGAAAGCCGGTGAGGCGCGCCCCCTGCGCCTGCAGGTCGTCAATGGTCTGCATCGCCGACATGTGGTCGAGGCCAGGGTCGAGGCCGCACTCCATCAGAAAAACCAGGCCGGCCGCCGCGGCCTCGGCGTGCAGGGCCTGCACCTCGGGGCTCACGTAGCTGGCCGTAGCCAGGTGCCGCCCCAGCGCCAGGCAGGTTTCGGCCACCAGCGGGTGCAAAAAGGCCGGCAGCATCGAGATAACCAGGTCGGCCTCGGCCACCAGCTCGCGCAGCTGCGCGGGGTGGCGGGCATCGAAGGGCACGGCGCGGGCATACTGCGAGTGGGCGGCCAGCACGGGGGCCAGGTGGGCGGGCTGGGCGTCGGCCACGGTCAGAAACCAGCGCTCGGCCGGCGCGTGGCGCAACAAATACTGCATCAGGGCCGAGGCCGAGCGGCCGGCCCCGAGCAGCAGCAAGCGGGTGGGTTGGGTCATGCGGGCAAAAGTAAGGCCACCGGGGAATGGGGAGTTTTAGAACGGGCCGGGCGGGCTACGGGCCGGAAAGCCGGTGGGCGAGCCGTCCGAACGTCGGGCAGCCTGCGGTAATATGGCCGGCGCCCGCCCAGGCCCGGCGTTTCAAAAGACAGTTGCCGCCGCTGGCCGGGCAATTATTCCCTTCCAGCGGCCAATCCCAGGATTCCTCCCTTTCTTTGTCGCCCCATTTTCATACCCCGCCGCATGGCCGTCCTTTCTACCGACACTGCTACCCAGCGCCAGCTCACGCTGCGCTACCACGAGCTAGCCACCCCCGACCAGCTCAGCGCGCCCGAGCGGCAGGTGTGGGATGCCGCCCGCGCCGCCACGGCTCATTCCTACGCGCCCTACTCGCACTTTCACGTGGGGGCCGCGCTGCTGCTGGCCGATGGCAGCCTTGTGCAGGGCACCAACCAGGAGAATGCCGCCTACCCCTCGGGCCTGTGCGCCGAGCGCACGGCGCTGTTTGGGCTGGCGGGCAGCCGGCCCAGCCCGCCGCCGCGCATCGTGGGCATGTCGGTGGCCGGCCGCCCAGCGGCCGGCGACTTTAGCCCCGCCCTGCCCTGCGGCGCGTGCCGCCAAGTGATGCTGGAGTACGAGATGCGCCAGGGCCAGCCCATCTGGCTGCTGCTGCCCAGCCTCAGCGGCACCGTGCTGCGCTTCGAGCGCCTCGCCGACCTGCTGCCGTTTCACTTCTCGCCCGGCGACCTGCCGCCCCGGGCCTAGTGGCAATAATTTGAGTGTTTAGGCATGAATAAAGAAGAGCGTCATGCTGACGAAGGAAGCATCTCTACCACGCCGCCCAACGAAGCGGCCGAGATGCTTCCTTCGTCAGCATGACGTTCTTTGCTGCCGACTTACCAACTCCTTTTACTTATGTCTCCCCGTCTCATTCTCCAACTCGCGGCCCTGCTCGGCGCGCTTACCGTGGGCATCGGCGCCTTCGGGGCGCACGGCCTGCGGCCCATGCTCGAAGCCAGTGGCCGCTTCGAAACGTTTGAAACCGCCGTGCGCTACCAGTTTTACCACACGCTGGCCCTGCTGGCGGTGGGCGTGCTGGCCCTGGCCCGGCCCGAGCTGCGCGACCCGCTCGATACCACGGCGGCGCTGTGGCTGGGTGGCATCCTCATCTTCAGCGGCTCGCTCTACGCCATCTGCTTCACGGGCATTACCAAATTTGGGGCCGTGGCGCCGCTGGGCGGCCTGCTGCTCATTGCCGGCTGGCTGCGCCTGCTGCTGGCCGTGAGCAAGCTCTGATTTTCAAGCGAACAAAAAAAAGGGGCGCCGACCAACTGGTCGGCGCCCCTTTTTTGGTGGCTGGTGCCAGTAGCTTACTTCGAAGCCGTGGCAGCCTCTTTCACCTCGCCCACGAGCGAAACGGTAGTGCTGCCACTGGCCGAGTTCGAGTCGATGGTCAGCACTTTGGTTTGCATGCCCATTTTGCCGGCCGAGTTAAATTTGGCCGAGATGGTGCCGGTTTTGCCGGGCTGCACGGGCTCCTTGGTCCACGAAGGCGTGGTGCAGCCGCAGCTTACGCCGATGTTGGAGATGACGAGCGGCTGGGTGCCGGTGTTCTTAAACTTGAATACGTGGTCTACCACGTCGCCCTGCTTGATGGTACCGAAGTCGTACTTCACTTCCATAAACTCAATCTGGGGGCCGGCCGGCTTGGCGGTGGCTTTGGCAGGCTTGGCAACCTGGGCGTGGGCAGCGGTGCCCGCAAACGTGAGGCCCAGGGCCAACAGCAGCATCTTCGTCATGACAGGGTAAGGATTAGGGTATTGGGAGAAAAACAAATTTACGCGGTAAGTCGGCGTAGGCAAATCTGCGGCCAATTTAGCACCGGCGGCCGCGCCCGGCCGCCCACCGCCCCAACTCCGATTGGGGCCGTTGAATTCCGCCGGCGGGCAAAAGAACCGGCTATTCTTCCTCCACCGCCTCGGCGCTGGCCAGCAGCCGCCGCTGAAAATTGAGCAGAAACAGCCGCTCCGAGGCCCGCGTGATGGCCGTGTAGAGCCAGCGCGCAAACTCGCCGCCCACCGGCTCATCGGGCTTGATAAAGCCGTGGTCCACAAACACGGCCTGCCACTGGCCGCCCTGCGCCTTGTGGCAGGTGAGGGCGTAGGCGAATTTTATCTGCAAGGCGTTGAGGTACGGGTCTTTGCGCATCTCGGCGTTGCGCTCCGTCTTTTTAGTGAGGTGCGCATAATCGGCCAGAATTTCCTGGTACATCCGTTCGTTCTGGTCGCGCGGCAGCGACGGGCTTTCGGTGTGCAGCGTGTCGAGGAGCAGCTTTACTTCCAGTTCGGGCTCGTCGGGGTAGTCCACGAGCCGCACCCGCGCCTGCGCAAAGCGGCAGCCAAACTGCTCCTCGCGCCGGATTATCTTGGTGATTTCCAAGAAATCGCCGTTGGCCAGGAAGCCAATTTCCGATTCTTTAGGCAGCCAGAAATAATTATTGCGCACCACCATGATGTAGTCGCCGGCCTCAATCTCCTCCTCCGCATCAAATAGCGTGCGCCGGATGAGCTGATTATACTGATTGGCGTTGCGATTCGAGCGGCAGATAATCGTCGTATTCTCGTGCCCGAAGTGGCGGTAGGCCCAGCGCAGGCCGTCTTCCAGCTTGTCGCCGCCCATCTTGAACATGTCCTTGAAACCCTTGGTGTGCAGTTGGATATTGGGCGCCTCCTGCCGCAGCTCCTCGCGCAATTCGGTGGCATTCACCAGGATGCCGGAGGCTTCGGCCTGGCGCATTACCTGGCGCAGCTCCACGCCATCGACGTTGGCGCGGAAGCGGTGGGCCAGCAGCGCGGGGTCAAGGGCGGGGCTCAGGAGCTGGCCCACCGGCGGCAGCTGCGCCGTATCGCCGATGAGCAGCAGCCGGTTGGTGCTGCGCTCAAAAACGTAGCCCATGAGGTCGTCGAGCAGCCCGTTTTCACCAAACGCCTTCTCATCCGAAATCATAGAAGCCTCATCCACAATGAAAAGCGTTTCCTCCTGGCGATTGGGCTGGCGCTGAAAGCTGAGGCGCTCGTTGGGCGAGCCGCTGGTTTGGCGGTATATCTTTTTGTGGATGGTGCTGGCCGGTACGCCCGCGTAGGCGCTCATCACCTTGGCGGCGCGGCCGGTGGGCGCCATGAGCGCGTAGCGACGCTGCATTTGGCCCAGCCACTGCACGAGAGCGCTCACCACGGTGGTTTTGCCGGTGCCCGCGTAGCCGCGCAGCACAAACACCTTGCGCCCCGGCAGCTGGTCGCGCAAAAACTCATCGAGCTGCCCGAATAGCGTGGCCTGGTCGTCGGTCGGCTCGAAGGGAAAATAATCGCGAACGGATGGAAAGCGGGTTTTTAACATGTATTATTCAAATCCAAGACAAGCTTCTTGGTAATCCCAAAGCTTATTATCGAAACCTTCGTCTAAAAAGGCCTTGACGACAGTGTACTCCACAGTAGGCGGCACATCCACTGCAATCATGCCTGCAATATGGCTTCCCTCCCAATCACAGCCAAGCCTAATTAATTCATCGGCTGCTGTCTTCAGGTCTTCTACATTCCAAAAAATAACGCGGACAGTACTGTGGCCTGAAGTTTCTAGTAAGTCTTCAAAATACAGTATCCCATTCTCCTCGCTTGCCTCCACTATATCACCAAAAGCAATATTCTTAGCCAAGAAAGGAATGTTATTAATTTGATAGCCAGCTTCTACCTGCTTTACCCAAAGCGACTCATAGGCTAGCTCATTATCCAGTCGATAGGGAATCAATATTTTCATATCCCTTCTATTTACCCCACCGGCTCAATCACCGCCATCGTGGCCGACGCCTTGGCAATCAGCTTGTCATCGCACCACACCTCGGCTTCGCAGAAGTGCAGGCGGCGCCCGGCTTTCAATACCCAGCCGATGGCTTTGATTTGCTGGCCGATGCCAGGGTTCAGGTAGCTTATTTTTAAATCAGACGTAACGACGCCGAAGCCTTCGGGCACGAGCGTGATGGAAGCGAAGCCGGCGGCCAAATCGGCCATCGTGGCCACCAGGCCGCCGTGGGCAAAGCCGCGCTGCTGCTGGTGCTGCTGGCCCAGGGCCAGCGCGGCTTCGATGCGGCCGGGCTCAATGCGGGTGAGGTCGGCGCCGATGAGGTGCATAAAGTACTGGCGCTTGAGCTTTTCGCGAATGCGGGCTTCGAGGTCGGCGGCGGGTTCGGGGGCAACTGCGTTCATAGGTCAGCCAAAGATACCGGGGCGGCCCGCGTGCTTACCTTCCGGGCGCGCTTTTGCGTGGCCGCGCGCCGCGTGGCCGCTGCCTGCTTATTGCTCACTGCCAATTGACCCTTATTCCAGATGGAGCACCTCTCCCCTATGCAGTACCTCCTGGCCGGCGCGCTGGGCCTGGGGCTGGCCGCGTGCAGCGGCTTTCGGGTCTTTGTGCCGCTGCTGGCGGCCAGCGTGGCGCACCGGGTGGGCTGGCTGCCCAGCTCGCCGGGCTTCGACTGGCTCAGCTCCTGGCCGGCCCTGCTGATGCTGGCCACCGCCACCGGGGCCGAGCTGGTGGGCTACTACGTGCCATTCTTCGACCACCTGCTCGATACGCTGACCACGCCGGCCTCCTTCATTGCGGGCACTTTACTGATGACCTCCTCGCTCACCCACCTCGACCCTACCCTGCGCTGGACGCTGGGCGTGCTGGTAGGTGGGGGCGCCGCCGGGCTGGTGCAGGGCAGCACGGCGCTGCTGCGGGCCGGCTCCACAGCCACGACCGGCGGGCTGGCTAATCCGCTGTTTGCCACCCTGGAAAACGTGCTGGCCGTGGCTGGCACGGTGCTCACGCTCCTGCTGCCCCTCGTGATGGCGGGGCTGGTGGTGGGCTTGCTACTATTTGCCGGCAGCCGGTGGCGGCGCTGGCGGCAGCGCCGGGCGAGGCGGGTGGCCGCGCCATCCCCAGGGGCCGGGTTTGCGTAGAGGCAGCAGCTTCTTCGGCTACCTTCGCCCTTATGTCCACTGTCTCCCCTGAGTCGACCAATTCATTAGTAGCTCCTTACGCCGGCGCGGTGCGCGTGCGCGTGGGCGGGCTGCTGGTGCGCAACGGTGCCATTTTGCTGGCGGCCCACCGGGGCCTGCTCCCCAATGGCGCCAGCTTCTGGTCGCCGCCCGGTGGGGGTTGGGCCTTCGGCGAAGGCCTGAAAGAGGGCCTACAACGCGAGTTTCGGGAAGAAACCGGCTTGGCCGTGCAGGTGCGCCGGCAGCTGCACCTGCACGAGTTTCGGCGCGGCGAGCTGCAAGCGCTGGAGATTTTCTTTGAGGTAATCGCCGACGACCCCACCGCTACGCCCCGCCTGGGCCACGACCCCGAGCACGCGCCCGATGCCCAGCTGCTCACTGAGCTGGCCTGGCTCACGCCGCGCCAGCTCCTGGCCTTGCCCCTCACGCAGGTGCACCCCGTGCTGCGCGGCCTGCTCAGCACCGACGACGTATTCGTGCCCCAGGTGCTGCTCAGCTAAGCGCCCGGCCGACACGCTCCTCACGTACGGGCTGCTTTTCCTGAGCCCGGCCCGGCGCCTATCTTTACCCCGGCCGGCCGCTGGGCGGGCCTGTCTCTGCCTGTGCCTGCTCCTCCTACCCTGCCTGCTCCTGCTGCCGTGAGCCTGCGCGACGATACCTTCGACGCGGCCAATCCCACGGCTTACCACCTCTATGCCCTGGCGGCGCCCGGCCGCCTGCGGGTAGCCGCGCTCGAAGTGGCGCGCCACAAAATAGTGGCCTTCGACGACCTGCCGCTGGCCGCCCCGGCCGACGCCACGGCCGTGGTAGCGGGCCACCCCCTGCTGGGCCAGCCGGGCTGGGGCCGCCTGCGCCTGGCGCTGGCGGGCGGGGCCGCCACGCTGCTGCCGGCCCCTTTGTACCGGCTCGGCGACGAGGCAGCTTACCTGGGCCTGCACCACGCCCTGGCCCCCGAGGAGGAAGCCCTGGCCTACACCCTGCACCTGCCCGCCCCCACCACCGACATCGTGAGCCTATTTGCGGCACCTGCCCGCCTGGGGCACTGGCTGCAACGGGTGCACGGCCCCAGCGCTCGCCTGCTGCCCCAGGCCAGCGCGCTGCTGGGCGGGCTGCTGCACCAGCGCGGCCCCGGCGCGGTCCCGCGCCAGCTCTACCTCAACCTAGCCGACCAGGAGCTGACGGCCGTGGTGCTAGGCACCCAATTAGAGTTTTGCAACACCTTCACCGTGAGCACGGCCGAGGACGTGGTATACTACACCATCCTCGTGATGCAGGAGCTGGGCCTGAATCCCGACCAGGACAGCGTCACCATCTGGGGCGAGCTGACCAGCGACTCAGCTACGTTTGCCCTGCTCAGCACCTACGTGCGCCAGCTGCGCTTCGGCAGCCGGCCTTTCGGGCTCCAGTATTTTTATTACCTGAATGAAATTGCCGACTACCGGCACTTCGATTTGTTCAGCTTGTCTTTCTGCGAATAATTTCTGTAGATTGTTTCTCGCTGATTTTTGCGGTCGCTATGAAGAGAATTGCGCTGTTTCCAGGCTCGTTTGACCCCTTCACCAATGGCCACCTCGACGTGGTGAGGCGCGGCGTGGGGCTGTTTGATGAGCTGATAATCGCCATCGGCACCAATAGCAGCAAGCAGCGCCAGTTACCGCTCGACTGGCTGCTGCCCCAGCTCGAAACCCTGTTTCAGGACGAGCCGCGCGTGTCGGTGCGCCGCTACCAGGGCCTTACTACCGACTTTGCCCGCGCAACCGGCGCCCGCTACCTGCTGCGCGGCTTGCGCAATACCCTCGATTTTGAGTACGAAAGCGCCATCTCTCAGGCCAACCGCCAGCTTAGCCCCGGCCTCGAAACGGTGTTTCTCGTCACTTCACCCACGCTGGCTGCCGTCAGCAGCACCATTATCCGGGAAATTCACCGCTTCGGCGGCGATGTATCGGCCTTTGTACCGTTTGCCCTGCCCGCGCTGGCCAGCTGATTCGCACTGACTCGTTACCGATGTAAAAAAGAAAGCGGCCCCTTTCCCACGTGGGAAAGGGGCCGCTTTGTGGTTTTTGGTTAGCCTGCCGGGCAGCTATTCCATTACCTTCAGGGGGTCGATAGGGTCGGCTTTAAAGTACTGCATGGCAATGAGCGAGGTAATGACGCCCGTCATGGTACCCATCAGGATAATTGCCAGAAAAGCCACTACCACCGACAAATCGAAGCCGAACAGGTTTTCGACCTGCGTCAAGTCCAGCATCTTCGGCATAATGGCCGATAGGATGATGAAAAATAGCCCCAGGATAACCGAGGCTACCATCGCCGCAATGATGCCTGTGCCATAGCCGCCTAGGTAAGGCATTTGGTTGCCGCGCAGCTGGCGTAGGTTGCGAATGGCCAGCACCGAGCCGGCAATCAGGATGAACACGTCGAGACTGCCCGCCTCAATGCGCGAAAAGAAGCCCAGTAGCGCAGCCGCCAGCGTGTAAACGCATAGCACGGCCCCAGTCATGAGGCCAAAACGAAAACCATTTTGTTCGGGAGTGAGCACGCGCGCTTTGGGCGCGGCGGCGGAATGGGCAGCCATAAAAAAGTGAGCGTGAAGTGGAAGAAGGAGGGCGCGACTACCGCAGCAGCCGCTTAGCCTATACTCCTTTTTGGCCGCTGGCGTTGTGCACCAGCGCGGGGCACAAATCAGGGCCGGCCGGGGTTACGGTAGGGCAAGGCCGCGCGGCGGCGTATTTTTGCACAGTTTTTCTGGTTTCTTATTCTGGCTTAGATGATTTCTACGACCAACGTGAGCTTGCGCTACGGCAAGCGGGTACTGTTTGAAGATGTAACGGTGAAGTTTTTGCCTGGCAACTGCTATGGCCTCATTGGGGCCAACGGGGCCGGCAAATCCACCTTTTTGAAGATTCTGTCGGGCGAGTTGGAGCCTAACACGGGCTCGGTGGAGCTGCCCGCCAGCCAGCGCCTGGCCGTGCTCAAGCAGAACCAGTTTGCCTACGACGACCAGCAGGTGTTGCAAACCGTCATCCAGGGCCACCAGCGCCTGTGGGCGGTAATGAGCGAGAAGGATGCGCTGTACGCCAAGGCCGATTTTTCGGACGCCGATGGGGAGCGCGCCGCCATCCTAGAAGGTGAGTTTGCCGACCTCGAAGGCTGGAACGCCGACTACGAGGCCGCCGAACTCCTTAGCGGCCTGGGCATTACCGAAGACAAGCACTACAGCGTGATGTCGGACCTCGGCGCCAGCGAAAAGGTGCGCGTGCTATTGGCGCAGGCGCTCTTTGGCAACCCCGACGTGCTGCTGCTCGACGAGCCGACCAACAACCTCGATGCCGAGAGCGTGCTCTGGCTGGAGAATTTCCTGGACGGCTTCCAGAATACGGTGATTGTAGTGAGCCACGACCGCCACTTCCTCGACGCCGTGTGCAACTACATGGCCGACCTGGACTTCTCGAAAATCACGATGTACCCCGGCAATTACGGCTTCTGGTACGAGAGCAGCCAGCTGGCTCTGCGCCAGCGCCAGGACGTGAACAAGAAAACCGAGGACAAGCGCAAAGAGCTCGAAGAGTTTGTGCGCCGCTTCTCGGCCAACGCCTCGAAATCCAAGCAGGCTACCAGCCGCCAGAAGCTGCTGCAAAAGCTGACGCTGGAAGAAATCAAGCCCTCCTCGCGCCGCTACCCCTACATCGCCTTCAAGCCCGAGCGCGAAGCTGGCAACCAGCTGCTGACGGTGGACGGCGTGAGCAAAGCAGTGGATGGCCAGTCGGTGCTCAAAAACGTGTCGTTTACGCTCGACAAGGGCGATAAAATCGCCATCGTGGGCCGCGACGACCGCGCCGCTTCGCTCCTGTTCGATATCCTTTTCAAGGAAGCGCAGGCCGATAAGGGCAAGGCCGAATGGGGCACGACCATCACGCCGAGCTACTTCCCGAAGGAAAACAGCGCCTTCTTCCAGGCCGACAACATGAACCTGGTGGACTGGCTGCGCCAGTACTCGACCGAGAAAGACGAGAGCTTCGTGCGCGGCTGGCTGGGCCGGATGCTGTTCTCGGGCGAGGAGAGCCAGAAGAAGCCGAATGTGCTGAGCGGCGGCGAGAAGGTGCGCTGCATGCTGAGCAAGATGATGCTCGAAAGCGGCAACGTGCTGGTGCTCGACGACCCGACGAACCACCTGGACCTCGAAAGCATTCAGGCCCTCAACAACGGCCTGAAGGACTTTACGGGCTCGCTCATCTTCGCCTCGCACGACTTGCAGTTTATCGAGACGGTGGCCAACCGCATCATCGAACTCACGCCCGACGGTATCATTGACCGCCGCATGAACTACGAAGAGTACCTGGCCGATGAAACGCTGAAAGCCCAGCGCCAGAAAATGTACCAGTTGGCGTAATGCAGTTATGAATTATGAGTTAGAAGCTAGGAGTTGAGCCCTCTGCTTTTACCTCCTTGTTTTTAACTCCTAGCTTCTAACTCATAATTCATACCTCCTTTTAAATGAAACGCCTGCTTTTTCCCTTGCTACTCGGGGCCGTGGCGCTGCTCGCTCCGGGCCGCAGCCTGGCCCAGAATAAGCCCGCCCTGAATACTGCGCCGCCCGGCACGGCCCCGGCGCGGCCCGCCCCGGCCCGCGTCGATACGGCCAACGTGGCCCCTACCATCCCGGTGTACACGCCGGCGGCCCCCGCCGCGGCGCCGGCGCCGGCCGCCTTGCCCGCTCCCAGCCAGGATAGCCCGTCGGGCTTCGAGTTGCCCGGCCGCGAGCAGGAGCGCAAAGCCGCCCAGCAGCACGCCGAGCAGTACACCAAGCTATTTGTGTACTCGGGCATTGGCCTGGGCTACAGCTCGCTGTATGGCTACAGCAACTTTAACTTCAGCATTTCGCCGGCGCTGGGCTACCGGGTCACCGACCGGTTTTCCATCGGGCCGGGTATTAGCTATGCCTATAACTATTATGGCGTGAGCAACAATGGCTACGGCAGCAGCAGCGCCAACAGCAGCATCAGCACCAGCAGCTACGGGGCCAAGGTGTTTGCGCAGTTCATGGTGATTCACAACTTCTTCCTGCACGCAGAATACGAGTCGACCAAGGCACAGTTTTTGGCGGTTGACCAGTACAACAACTACGTGGGCACCGTGACGCGCACCGTGCAGACGCCACTGGCCGGCGTGGGCTACCGCTCGCAAATCAGCAACCGGGCGGCGGCGGATATTGTGGTGCTCTACAACTTCCAGGATAACTACAACAGCATTTACCCGAACCCGGTCATTCGCTTCAACTTTCTGTTTAATATTGGCCGCTAGGCGCTTGCCGCCAGGCCAACGAAAAAACCCACCGTTTGCACGGTGGGTTTTTTTATATAAAAGCTGTGGCAGCCGGACTATACCGGGTTGCGACCGCTAATAACGCGCAGCAGGATAGCAATGATGGCGATAACCAGCAGGATGTGAATCAGGTTGTTGCCGGCCAGGCCAGCACCCAGAATACCGAAGAAGCCGAGGGCCCAAATAATGATGAGGATGACGGCGATGATATACAGCAGGTTGCCCATGAGTGAAAAGGAGAAAGAAGGAAGGTGAGAAGGTGAAGAATGAGCCCGAGGCTTCTGAGCGGTTTGTACGGCGCGGCCGAAAAAAGGATGAAGTTCTGTACACTTTTTTTGCTTGCTGCTTGGGCGCCCGTGCCCCAAGCGCCGGGAGCCAGTAGCTTTGTGGCCCGGTAGCCGCCCGTGCGGACCGCCCTTTTTTACCCTTTTTTCTCCCACCCGAATGAACGTTGCCGTTATTGGCTCGGGCACCATGGGCAATGGTATTGCCCACGTTTTTGCCCAGCACGGCTTTGCCGTGGCCCTCATCGATATCAACCAGCCGGCCCTTGACCGGGCGCTGGGCACCATCACCAAAAACCTCGACCGCCAGGTGACCAAAGCGACCCTGAGCGAAGACGATAAGGCGGCTACGCTGGGCCGCCTGCGTACTTTCACGAGCCTGGCCGAAGGCGTGGCCGACGCCGAGCTGGTAGTAGAAGCCGCCACCGAGAACGTGGACCTCAAGCTCCAGATTTTCCGCGACCTTGACCAGCACGCGCCCGCCGGCGCCATTCTGGCCAGCAATACGTCGTCGATTTCGATTACCAAAATCGCGGCCGTGACCAAGCGCCCGGCACAGGTGATTGGCATGCACTTCATGAACCCGGTGCCGGTGATGAAGCTCGTGGAAGTCATCCGGGGCTACGCCACCTCCGACGAGGTGACGCAGCGCGTGATGGAGCTGTCGCGCCAGCTCGGCAAAACGCCCACCGAGGTCAACGACTACCCCGGCTTCGTGGCCAACCGCATCCTGATGCCCATGATTAACGAGGCCATCATCAGTCTCTTCGAGGGCGTGGCCGGTGTGGAGGAAATCGACACGGTGATGAAGTTGGGCATGGCCCACCCGATGGGCCCGCTGCAACTGGCTGATTTCATCGGCCTCGATGTATGCCTGGCCATTCTGCGGGTACTGCACGAGGGCCTCGGCAACCCCAAGTACGCACCCTGCCCGCTGCTGGTGAACATGGTAATGGCCGGCCGCCTGGGCGTGAAGTCGGGCGAAGGCTTCTACCAGTACACGGCCGGCTCGAAGGACCTGGTGGTGGCTAGCCGCTTCCGCAAGTAGCGCCCGCTTTAGCCGAACGGTATTGCGTCGAATTACGTTGAATCTATACACCGGCTACTAACCGGTTTTCTTCAAAAATTCGGCGCAATCATGCGCTAAGCGTTACTTATTTATGGAACATGCATTGTTTGGCGCCGGCTGCTTCTGGTGCGTCGAGGCCGTTTTTCAAAACCTGAAGGGCGTCGAGAAAGTAGTTTCCGGCTACGCCGGGGGCCGCATCGCCAACCCTACTTATAAAGAAGTGTGCAGCGGCCTGACGGGCCACAACGAAGTGATTGACATCACTTTCGACCCGACCGTCATCAGCTATAAGGAGCTGCTCGAAATCTTCTGGAAAACCCACGACCCGACTACCCTCAACCGCCAGGGCAACGACGTGGGCACCCAGTATCGCTCGGCCGTGTACTACTACAACGACGCGCAGAAGCAGCTCGCCGAGGAGTACAAACAAAAGCTCAACGATGGCCACGCCTTCCCGGACCCCATCGTGACGGAAATTACGGCTGCCCCGACCTTCTATCCGGCCGAGAATTATCACCAGAATTACTTTAACCTGCACGGCCACGAGCCTTACTGTCAGTTTGTGGCCAAGCCCAAGGTGGACAAAGTAAAAGCCCTGTTTGGCGAAAAATTGAAGTCAGTAGCAGCGTAATTACTGCGCTGTATGATTAATAAAAAAGCCCGCTACTTAGCGGGCTTTTTTATTAACTAAAAGTGAAAAGTTACCGGGCCTTCAGTATAGTAAATAAGGTTATCACCGTCTTGACGTACACCGTCCTGAAATACCTCTTTAACAACGTGGCTATTTCTAAAGTGATAAGGTAATTTAATCTGAACAAAACGCCGGTCATTTTCATCTTTTTGCCCAGAGAATTCTGCTTTACTTAAGTCAAAAGAACCTTCGACATCACCTATCCATAGTTCTTCTCGCTGTTCTTTTTCAAACCAACCATGTAACTGATACCTATACACTATCAGAGTTTCGTGAGGGTCAAGAAAACCCTCAGACCATTCCTCTTTCTCAAGCTCTAGGTAAGAGCTGCCGTCTGCTGCCAGCAACCTACTGGGTGCTCTAGGATGGCGGGGAACCCCTGCCATATACAAGCCTCCTAGCAGCAGTAAGATTCCTAGCGCTATGGGCAAATGCCGCATTGTTGATTTTGTACAGAACCTAATGAAGAAGAATACGCTACACGCTTACCCCAAAATCACGTAACGCGTCGTTCAGGCTCGTCTTCAAGTCGGTGCTGGGCTTGCGCTGGCCGATGATGAGGGCGCAGGGCACTTGGTACTCGCCGGCCGGGAACTGCTTGGGGATGGTGCCCGGAATGACGACCGAGCGCGGCGGCACGTAGCCGCGGTACTCCTTGGGCTCGGCGCCCGTCACGTCGATGATTTTGGTGCTACCCGTGATGGTCACGCCCGCCCCAATTACGGCTTCCTTGCCGATGCGGCAGCCTTCAACCAGGATGCAGCGCGAGCCGATAAAGGCACCGTCTTCGATAATAACGGGCTGGGCCTGCACGGGCTCCAGCACGCCGCCGAGGCCCACGCCGCCGCTCAGGTGCACATGCTTGCCTACTTGGGCGCAACTGCCCACGGTGGCCCAGGTGTCCACCATCGTGCCCTCGCCCACGTAGGCGCCGATGTTGGTGTAGCTGGGCATCAGGATAACGCCGGGGGCGAGGTAGGCGCCGTAGCGGGCCACGGCGGGCGGCACTACGCGCACTTTCTGGCCGGCGTAGTCGGTTTTGAGGGCCATTTTATCGTGAAACTCGAACGGGCCGACTTCCTGGGTCGCCATCTGGCGGATGGGGAAGTAAAGAATGACGGCCTTCTTGACCCACTCGTTGATTTTCCACTCGCCACCTTCCTCGGTGGGCGGCTCGGCTACGCGCAGGCGGCCCTTGTCGAGGTCTTCGATGACGTGCTCAATGGCCGTCTGGGTTTCGGGCTGGTCGAGCAGGGTGCGGTCGTTCCAGGCATCTTCGATGGCTTCCTGGGCGGCAAAGCGGTCGAGCACGGGGTTGTGGTGGTCTTCGGTCATCATGGTAAAAGGGTCGGTTGAGGGAGAAGTGAGGGCAAAACTAGCATCTTTGGGAGCAGGTTAGGCTACTGGGCCAGCCGCACTTGTTCCCGCTACGCACGTCATGGCAGATGCCCCGGCCCCGGCAAAACGCTTCCTGCTGGCCTCCGTCCTCAAGCCGGTGGATGATACCCGCATGCGCGAAAAATTTGCTAACACGTTGCTCGACTGGCCATTGGCGCAGGTGCACGTCGCGGGCCGCCGCACCAGCGGCAGCCTGCCCGAACCGCTGGCCGGCGGTTTGGCGCGGGTGACGGGCCACCCCATTTTTTGGGGTTCCCGCCTGAGCCTGCACCGGCTGGCGGCGCAGGGGCGCTACTGGCGCCTGCTGCGGGCGCTGCGGCCCCACTTGGTTATTGTGCACGCCCCCGAGCTGCTGCCCCTCACGCTGCTGTGGCGGGTGCTAGGACGGGGCCGGCAGTTTGCCTACGACATTCGGGAGAATTACGCCCTCAACGTGAGCACCCAGCGCATTTACCGGGGGCTGGTGCGGCGGGTGCTGGCGGCGGGGCTGCGCTGGGTCGAGGGCACGGCCGCCCGGCGGGCCACGGCCGTATTCCTGGCCGAGGCCAGCTACGCCGCTGAACTGCCGTTTTTGCGAGCGCTGCCGGTCGGGCGGGTACTGGTACTCGAAAACAAGTATCAGCCCGCCGCCGGCGAGGTGCTGCCCCGCGCCGCCCGCCCGCTACCCGCCGCCACCGAGCCACTCCGGCTGCTTTACTCAGGCACTATCTCGGAGCTGAATGGGGTGTGGGAGGCCATCGAATTTACCCGCCACCTGCGCCAGCACTGGCCGGGCGGCGCGGGGCTGACTATTATCGGCTACTGCCAGCAGCCGGCGCTGCTCCACGCGCTGGAGCAGGTAGTGGCGGCCGCAAGTGCCTGGCTCACGCTCATCGGCGGGGCCGAGGCGGTGCCCCACGCCCGCATTGTGGCCGAGCTGCGCCGTAGCCACCTGGGGCTGCTGCCCTACCGCCCGCACCCCAGCACCGCCCGCTGCCGGCCCACCAAGCTATTTGAGTACCTGGCCCACGGCCTGCCGGTACTGGTGCCTGACAACCCTCTTTGGGTCAGCCTGGTACAGGCGCACGGCGCGGGCCTGGTCGTCGATTTTGATGCCGGTGCCCAGGCGGCCACGGCGGTGGCAGCGGCGCTGCCGGCTACCTTTTTCTACCCCGCCGGCGTGCCCACCGACGCGGTGCTGTGGGCGGGCGAAGGCAAAAAATTACGGCATTTGCTGAAAAGCCTCTAGCCAGGCCCGACCTTTGCGGCCCCTTGCGCGTAGCCGGGTGCAACCGGGCCAAACCCGGTTCAGGTAAATTTCACGTACTTACCGGCCGGTAGGCGGCTGCTTTTCGTTCTGCCGGCCTGCCCTTCCCACCCCTTTATACGCTCCCTTCCCCCATGGCCTCTCCTACCACCCTGCGCCACGCCGAAATTGCCGGCGTGGGCCACTACGTCCCCGACCGCGTTGTTAAAAACGCCGACCTCGAAGAACTGATGTCGACCACCGACGCCTGGATTCAGGAACGCACCGGCATTCAGGAACGGCGCTGGTTTGAGGAAGGCAAGGACACCACCGCCAACATGGGCGCCGAGGCCGCCCGCCGCGCCCTGGCCAACGCCGGCCTCACCGTGGACGACGTGCAGCTCATTGTATTCGCCACCCTGTCACCCGACTACTTCTTTCCCGGCTCGGGCGTGCTCATGCAGCGCGAGCTGGGCATGACCGGCAACGTGCCGGCCCTCGACGTGCGCAACCAGTGCTCGGGCTTTATCTACGGCCTGTCGGTGGCCGACCAGTTTGTGCGCACCGGCATGTACGATACGGTGCTCGTGGTGGGCTCCGAAATTCATTCCTCGGGCCTCGATAAAAGCACGCGCGGCCGGGCCGTGTCCGTCATATTTGGCGATGGCGCGGGCGCCGTGGTGCTGCGCCCGGCGCGCACCGAGGGCCACGGCATCCTGAGCACGCACCTGCACGCCCAGGGCGAATTTGCCGAGGAGCTGATTGTGAAGGAGCCCGGTTCGAACCGCGAGGGCCGCGTGGACTACGCCATTGCCAACGAAGCCGATATGTACCCCTACATGAACGGCCAGAACGTGTTTAAGCACGCTGTGGTGCGCTTCCCGCAGGTTATCAAGGAGGCGCTCGACCAGAACAACTACCAGGCGGCCGACATCGACCTGCTCATTCCGCACCAGGCCAACCTGCGCATCACGCAGTACGTGCAGCAGAAAATGGGCCTGAGCGACGACAAGGTTTTCAGCAACATCCAGCGCTACGGCAACACCACGGCCGCCAGCATTCCCATCGCCCTGAGCGAGGCCGTGCAGGCCGGCCGCATCAAGCGCGGCGACCTCGTGTGCCTGGCCGCCTTCGGCTCGGGCTTCACCTGGGCCTCGGCGCTCATCAAGTGGTAGCGTTGGCTTCGTAATTATGAATTATGAGTTAGAAATTATCAATTCTCCCTTGCCGCCTACCTGGCAGCGCGAGTGGCAGCCGGCTAATTTCTACTTCATAATTACTAATTCATAACTCAACAAGAATGCCCAGCCACACCGAGGAAAATTACCTGAAAGCCATTTACAAGCTGGCCGAGGCCGAGCCGGGGCAGGACGTGAGTACCAACCGCATTGCGGCGGCGCTGGCCACCCGCGCCGCCTCGGTCACGGACATGCTGCGCCGCCTGGCCGAAAAGGAATTACTCGAATACGAGAAGTACCGGGGCGTGCGCCTCACGCCCGAAGGCCGCCGGCTGGCCCTGCTCACGGTGCGCAAACACCGGCTGTGGGAGGTATTTCTGGTGCAGCAGCTCGGCTTCAACTGGGATGAGGTGCACGAAGTAGCCGAGGAGCTAGAGCACGTGCAGTCGCCGCTGCTGATGCGCCGGCTCGATGAGTTCCTCAATTTTCCGACTCTCGACCCGCACGGCGACCCCATCCCGGCCGAGGACGGGGCCGTGCGCCGCCCCGCCCACCGCCTGCTCACCGACCTGGCCGTGGGCGAGTGCGGCACGCTGGCCGCCGTGCGCGACACCTCCGCGCCCTTCCTGCAATACCTCGACAAAGTGGGCCTGCCGCTGGGCGCCCAGGTGCGCGTGCTGGAGAAAATTGTATTCGATAACTCACTGGAGGTCACCATCAACGACGAGCGCACCGTCTTAATCTCCGCCGAAGTAGGCCGCAATTTGTTCACTAGCCAGGACCACTGAGTAGCCCGGCTTTTCGCCGCGTTAGCTTCGCGGGCCTTCTCCTTACGGCTTTTGTGGGTGCCCGCCAGCTTTGCCGGCGACTTGCCAAGTCAGTTCCACACGGCTGCGTAACGCAGCCGCTTTGCTGGCAGCTCTCGAAGCCGGTAATTGCTTGCCTATACAGCTACTCCCTCACAACTCCTGCCTGGTCGTATAGTCATTCGAATTGCCACCTATCAACCGTCCACAAAATCCGTGAAATCCGCTAAAATCCGTGCTAATCCGTGGTCCGATACTATCGTGGCCCTCTCCACGCCACCCGGCGTGGGGGCGCTGGCCGTGGTGCGCCTGTCGGGCCCCGAGGCCGTGCGCATCACGCAGGCGCTGTTTTCCAAGCAAAACCTGGCCGGCCAGCCGGGCCACACGCTGCACTACGGCACCCTGCGTGAGCCTGGCACGGCCCAGGTGCTCGATGAAGTAGTAGTGGCTCTCTACCGCGCGCCGCGCTCCTACACGCGCGAAGACGTGGTCGAAATCTCCGGCCACGGCTCCGACTTCATCGTGCGCCAAATTATGGCGGCCTTGCTGCGCCAGGGCGCCCGCCTGGCCGAGGCCGGCGAGTTTACGAAGCGCGCCTTTCTCAACGGCGCCCTCGACCTGGCCCAGGCCGAAGCCGTGGCTGACCTCATTGCCGCCGACTCAGCCCTAAGCCACCAGGTAGCGCTCAACCAGCTACGGGGCGGCTTTTCGGATGAGCTGCGGGGCCTGCGGGCGCAGCTCGTCAAGTTTGCCGCGCTGCTAGAGCTGGAACTAGACTTTGGCGAAGAAGACGTGGAGTTTGCCGACCGCACCGGGCTGGCCCGGCTGCTGGCCGAGGTGCAGGGCGTGGTACTGGGGCTGCTACGCTCGTTTGAGCTGGGCAACGTGATTAAGAATGGCATCACGACCGTGATTGCCGGCCGGCCCAACGCTGGCAAATCGACCCTGCTCAATGCGCTGCTGCGCGAGGAGCGCGCCATCGTGTCGGCCATTCCGGGCACCACCCGCGACTTTATCGAGGATGAGGTAAGTATCGACGGCCTGCGCTTCCGCTTCGTGGACACGGCTGGCCTGCGCGACAACCCCGCCGACGAGGTAGAGGCCATCGGCGTGCGACGCACCCGCGAGCGCATCGGGCAGGCGGCGCTGCTGCTCTACCTGTTTGACCTCACCGAGCTATCGCCCGCCGAGGTGCAGGCCGATATTGCCGAGCTAACCGCTGCCCTGCCCAAGCTACCTGTGCTGGCCGTGGGCAATAAGCGCGACCTTGTTCATGTAACAAGCAACACGTATCAGGTAGCAATTACTGGTAACCAGCCCGCCGATGGCCCGCCGGTAGTCTTTATTTCGGCGGGGCAACGCGCGGGGCTGGAGGAACTGCAAGCGGCACTGCTGGCGCAGGTGCGCGGGGCGGGGCTGGCCGGCACTGGCGCGGCCACCATCGTCACTAACGTGCGCCACGCCCGCGCCCTCGAAACGGCCGCGCAGCACCTGGCCGCCGTGCGCCAAGGCCTGGAGGAGGGCCGCGGCACCGAGCTCTTGGCCGCCGACCTGCGCCACGCGCTGGCCGCGCTGGGCGAGATAACGGGCGAAATTTCGTCCGACGACCTGCTGACGAGCATCTTTACCCAATTCTGCATTGGGAAATAATACGGGGCCTAGTTAATCAGCGCAAACGTTGCCGGTGCGCTTTGTGCGCCAAACTGTGGCACTTAGCGAAACCTCCGCCCGCCAACCGGTGTAGTACAGGTGGCACGCGCCGGGCAAAAGCTTTCGGGCTCAGCGCCTGCGCCGTAGCTTCGCGCCCACAATAGGCGGCTACCTCAATTCCCTATCCTACCCAACCAATGGCAGAAACTGCTGAACTTAACCTACCGGGCGGCCAGTCCATTAGCCTGCCCATCTTTGAGGGCACCGAGCACGAAAAGGCCTTTGATATTGGCAAGCTGCGCGACGCGACCGGCTACGTCACCCTCGATTCGGGCTACAAAAACACCGGCGCTACCAAAAGCGCCATCACGTTTCTCGATGGCGAGGAAGGCATTTTGCGCTACCGGGGCTACCCGATTGAGCAACTAGCTGAGAAATCGAGCTTCCTGGAAGTAGCTTATCTACTGATTTATGGCAAGCTGCCCACCGAAGCTGAACTGAAGGACTTCAGCGGCCACATCACCAAGCACACGCTGGTGCATGAGGATATTCGCAAGATTTTCGACGGTTTTCCGAGTGCCACGCACCCCATGGCCATCCTGAGCAGCCTCACCTGCGCGCTCACCGGCTTCTATCCCGAAAGCCTCAACCCCAACCAGACCAAGGAGGAAACCGACCTCACCATCGTGCGCCTGATGGCCAAGATGAGCACCATCGCGGCTTGGACATACAAGAACTCGGTGGGTCACCCGCTCAACTACCCGCGCAACGACCTCGACTACTGCGCCAACTTCCTGTACATGATGTTCAGCTTCCCCACCGAGAAGTATGAAATCAACCCGGTGGTAGTGAGCGCGTTGAACAAGCTTCTCATCCTGCACGCCGACCACGAGCAAAACTGCTCGACCAGCACCGTGCGCCTCGTGGGCTCGGCCAATGCCAGCCTTTACGGCTCGGTATCGGCCGGCATCAATGCGCTGTGGGGCCCGCTGCACGGCGGCGCCAACCAGGAGGTGATTGAGATGCTCGAAGCCATCGAGAAAGATGGCGGCGACACGAGCAAGTTTATCGCCAAGGCCAAGGATAAGAACGACCCGTTCCGCCTCATGGGCTTCGGCCACCGCGTGTACAAGAACTTCGACCCGCGCGCCAAAATCATTAAAGTTGCCGCCGACGAGGTGCTGAAAGCGCTGGGCCTGCAAGACAGCCCGCTGCTGAAAATCGCGCAGGAGCTGGAGCAAGCCGCCCTCACCGACCAGTACTTCATCGAGCGCAAGCTCTACCCGAACGTAGACTTCTACTCGGGCATCATCTACAAGGCGCTCGGTATTCCCACCGAAATGTTCACGGTAATGTTTGCCCTGGGCCGCCTCCCCGGCTGGATTGCCCAGTGGAAAGAGATGCGCGAAAACAAGGAGCCCATCGGCCGCCCCCGCCAGATTTACGTGGGCGAAACCGAGCGCGACTACGTCGGCATCAGCGAGCGCGCCTAAGCACGCTTAGCCACAAAAAAGGGCAGCCTACCAATCCGGTAGGCTGCCCTTTTTTATGGCCCCTGCCCTACCCCGGCAGCTCGCGCTTGAGCGTGACGAGTAGGCGCCGGGCACGGGGCGACCACCACTTGGCCCCCCGGTCGGTAACGGCCACTACTTCCCAGCCATCCTGACCCAGCTCGTCGAGGTCGGCCATGAGCTTATCGGCATCAATGGGCTGAAACAGCTGGTCTTCCGTTTCGAGCAGCTGGTATTCAAATTTCCTCATGGGCTGGGGCAGTAAAGAGGCTTTTTCCTCTGGCACAGCCGGCTCGCATACGGAGCCGGCTGTGCCAGAGGATATGAGCACGCTACTAGAGGCGGTGGGCCGTGAAGTTGGCCCGCAGCTGCTGGTAGGCCACGCGCTGGTCCGGGTACAGCATGTTGCTGAGCGTCTGCTCGTAGCTGAGCTGGGCGGCGGCCAGTTGCGCGTCGCGGTCAGCGGCCGGGGCCCCGACCAACGACTGCTCCAGCTCGCGGCGGTCGTTGAGGTACTGCAAGTGCAGGCGCTTGACCCGCACGTACTGGCCCTCGTTGAGGTGAATCCGGTGCGCCAGGGCCTGCGTCAGCGTAGTAGCCCGCACCTGAATCGACTTGGGATAGTCCTCGCCGGGGTGCTTTTTGGTGGCCGGGGCACTGGCGAGGCTAACGGTGAGGTAGGCGGCGGCAAGGAGGCTGTTCATGGGTGAAAAAGTTGGGAGGGTGAAAAAATGACAGGTTCATGGGTAAGGGTTGTTTAGTTGTGTGGTGCTGTAGTGGAGAACTGGACCAAACGTACGAGACTTTTTCAACTAGGACGAAACCCGGTCATTTTAGCACTTTTGTAATCAAGGCATTTTTTCACCATCCTGTAAATGCCTGATTTTATACAATTTATTGTACACTGAAGAAGAAGCTCTTTACGCAAAGAAAAAGTCCGCACTTTGGCGGACCCTACGTTTTACTCGATAAATCCTATAAAAATTTTGCTTCCTTAAAGCCTTACTTGAAGCAAAAATGGCGGCCTGGTAGGCCGCCATCTCGTTAGTAAAGCTTTACTTGAAGTCCGGGTTTTAGAGCACGCGCAACTCAATCCGGCGGTTTTGGGCGCGGTGGGCTTCCGAATCGTTGGCGGCGAGGGGCTTGGTTTCGCCGTAGCCCCGGGCGCGTAGGCGCTGGGCAGGCACGCCGTGGCCGCTGAGGTAGGTAAGCACGGCCTGGGCGCGCCGCTGCGACAGGCTGAGGTTGGCGGCGGGTGTGCCCACGTTGTCGGTGTGGCCAGCTACTTCCACGCGCAGGCTGGGGTCCTGGCGCAGAAACTCGACCAGGCGGTCAAGCTCGGTGCGCGAGCGCGGCTTGAGCGTAGCCTGGTTGGAGTCAAAAAACAGGTTGTTCAGCACCGCGCTGCGGCCGCTCTTGGCGGGGTCCAGGTAGATATCGAGCGTGAGCGGGTCAAACTTCTGGGGCACCGAGTAGTCGAAGCTCAGGCTTTTGAGCAGGTAGCCGGGGGCCGAGGCGTACATGGCGTAGGCGCGGCCCTCGTTGAGCACCGCGGTGTATTCGCCGGTTTCGGGGTCGGAATACACCTGTTGGGTAAGCGCATTGGTTTTGAGGTCAAACAGCTGCACGGCGGCGTTAAGTGGCTTCTTGGTAATGGCGTCGAAGACGCGGCCCTGGGCATAGGTGCTGGTTTCGCGGGCGCGGGCGGCGGGGGGCGCGTCGCTGCCATAGAGCATGATGGCGGGCGGCAGGTTGGGGGCGTCGCCGGGGCGGGGCGGCTCAGTGCGGGTGCAGTACACGCGCTTGTTATCGGAGGAAATGAAGATGGACGCCTCGTTGGCGAAGGTATTGAGCGGGTAGCCCAGGTTGCGCGGCGGGCCCCACTGGCCGTTTTCCAGCTGCTCGGCGCGGAAGATGTCGGAGTTGCCGAGGCCCACCAGGCCGTTAGTGGTATAATAGAGCGTGGTGCCGCTGGCGTGGATGAAGGGCGCCAGGTCGTCGCGGGTGGTATTGACGGGGGCGCCCACGTTGCGGGCGGCGCCCCAGGTGTCGTCGGGCCCAATGGTGGTCACGTAGATGTCGAAGCCGCCCAGGCCGCCGCCCCGGTTAGAGGCAAAGTAGAGCGTGCGGCCATCGGCCGAGAGTGAGGGCTGCGAGTCCCAGGCCTTGGAATTGACGAGCACGCCCAGGTTGCGCGGGGCCGTCCACTGGCTGCCGCGCCGGTGCGAGAGGTAGAGGTCGCAGTTGCCCACGCCGCCCGCCCGGCCGCAGCTCGTGAACACGAGCGTTTTACCATCGCCCGAAATAGTAGCCGCGCCCTCGTTCTCGCGCGAGTTGATGACCGGCGAAATCGACTGCGGCACCCCAAACTTGCCATCGGCCTCGACGGCGCTGATGAGCACGTCCTCGTTTTCCTGGCCTTCGCGCTCGGGGTTACGGCGCACGGTGAAGAGCAGGGAGCGGTTATCGGCCGTGAGCACCGGAAAATACTGGTCGCGAAACTGGTTGAGCGGCGCGCCCAGGCGCTCGGGCGCGGGGCCGCTGGGGTGCGCCATCGCCTGGGCCGCGTAGTCGCAGTTTTGCAGCTGAAGCTGGGCGTACTCGGCCTGGTTTTTACTGGTGGGCTTGGTAGCCAAGTAGTTGGTGTACGCGGTGCGCATGGTGGCGTAGTCGCCCACCTCGCTGGCCAGCTTGCCCAGCACGAGGTAGTCGCCGGCGCGGGCGGGCTCCACGGGCAGCTTGCTCAGGCCCAGCTTATACGACTCAAAGGCCGTGGCATGGTCGCCAAGGGTGAGTTGAAGCGACGCCTTGCGCAAATACGGCTCGCCGAGGTCAGGGAACTTGTCTGTGAGCTGCTGCCACACCAGCAGCGCCTGCTGGGGCTGGCGGTCGCGGTAATACAGGTTCTGCGCCTTTTCGTAGAGGCTGCGCGCCTTGCCATCGGTGATGGTGGCGGGCACCTGCTGGGCGTGGCTGAGCGGGGCAGCCAAGCAGAAAATCAGGCCGCAACTGAGCAGAAACTTAGGGAGCATAGGGAAAATACTAGTTCTTTGACCAACCAAAAAGAGCGTCGTACGGAGCCGGCCGACGCAGCTTACTTACGTCGTTGGCTTCTTAACGCAACAACGCAAGTAAGCTGCTTGGACCAGCTCCGCACGACGCTCTTTTTTGATTTTTAGCTTGGAATAAAGCTACGGAATGTCGAGGTACTTGTGGGTTTGCAGCGATACCTGCCAGCGCGGATGGGCCTTCACATAGTCGATAAGGGCGGGCGTCATGCGGGCGGCGCGGCTCCACTCGGGCTGGAGGTAGAGGCGCGTGGTGGCGGGCACCAGGGCCGCGTGTTCTTCGGCCCACTTGAAGTCGCTTTCGTTGAAGACGATGATTTTCAGCTCGTCGGCGTGGGCCAATACCTCGGGCAGCGGGGCCTTGAACTTCTTGGGCGACACGCATATCCAGTCCCAGTTGCCCGAGAGCGGGTGGGCGCCGCTGGTTTCAATCCAGGTTTTGAAGCCGGCTTCCTGCAAGGCTTTGGTGAGGGGCAGGCAGTTATGCATCAGTGGCTCGCCGCCCGTGATGACGACGTGGCGGCCCGGAAACTCGCTGGCGGCGGCCACCAGGTCGGCCACGGCCTGGCGGGGGTGGGCGTCGGCGTCCCACGACTCCTTCACGTCGCACCACACGCAGCCCACATCGCAGCCGCCGAGGCGGATAAAATAGGCCACCCGCCCCGTATTAAACCCTTCTCCCTGAATGGTATAGAACTGCTCCATTACAGGAAGGATAGAACCAGCAGCGGCAGTGGGCTCGCCCGCGGGCAGGAGGGGCAAGGCGGCGAGCAAATCGGATACGGCAGACATAAGCAATAAAAAAACGGGCGCGACTTACGTCAACGCCCGAGGCGCAACCGGGGGTTCCGGTCACTCAAATTTACGAAAGAATCAAGTAGCGCGAACTTGGTGGTTCGCGCTACAGTGGTGCCGCTACTACTTCTTCGGGTACACCGTGCCCTTGGCGGCGCGCAACGTGTTGAGCAGCAGCATGGCGATGGTCATGGGCCCCACGCCGCCGGGCACGGGCGTAATGCGCGAGGCCAGCGGGGCCACCTCGGCAAAGTTGACGTCGCCCTTCAGGCTGAAGCCGCTCTTCTTGTTGGCGTCGGTTACGCGGGTGGTGCCCACGTCGATAACCACCGCGCCGGGCTTCACCATGTCGGCCGTCACGAACTCGGGGCGGCCGATGGCGGCCACGATGATGTCGGCTTGGCGTACGATGGCGGGCAGGTTTTGGGTACGCGAGTGGCAGAGCGTGACGGTGCAGTTGGCCGTCTCTAGGTTTTTGGCCAGCAGGATGCTCACCGGCGTGCCCACGATGTTGGAGCGGCCGATAACCACGCAGTGCTTGCCGCTGGTCTGGATGCCCTGGCGGGCCATCAATTCTACAATGCCCGAGGGCGTGGCGGGCAGCAGCGCGGGCAGGCCGGCCACCATGCGGCCCAGGTTCATGGGGTGGAAGCCGTCCACGTCCTTCTCGGGCCGGATGGCTTCGATGACTTTCTCGGGGTCGATGTGCTTGGGCAGCGGCAGCTGCACGATGAAGCCGTCGATGGCGTCGTCCGCGTTGAGGGCGGCCACCTGGGCCAGCAGCTCAGCTTCCGTAATGTCGTCCTCGAAGCGCAGCAGGGTGCTTTCGTAGCCTACGCGCTCGCAGGCCAGCACCTTGTTGCGCACGTAGGTCTCGGAGCCGCCGTCGTGGCCCACCAGGATGGCGGCCAGGTGCGGCGGCTGGTGGCCGGCAGCTTTCCGGGCCGCTACTTCGGCGGCAATTTCAACTTTGATATCCTCGGCGGTTTGCTTGCCGTCGATGAGGTGGGGGGCGGCTTGGGTTGGCGACATGAAACGGGTTATGGAGTGTTATGGAGTAAGCTGGCGCGATGGAGCGGCTAGTGGCCGCCAGCTGGCAGGAGGACGTTGTAGCTTATGACGCGTTACCGCATGGCAATGCCGGCCTGGGTGAGGCGCTGGTAGATGCCGGCCAGCAGCTCGCTTTTCAGGACCTGCTCCTGGCGAATGTTGTTTATCCAGAACAGCGCCTTGAGGTCGTAGCCGGTGGTGGCGACGTTGTTGAGCAGGATTTCGGGCGCTATTTTGTGGAGCGTGTTGGGGTTGCTGAGGATTTCCTCGCTGATGAGGCGGCGGGCTTCGTCGAGGTCGATATCAGGGGCCAGGTTGAGGGCCAGCTCGGTGCGGATGTGGTTGTTGCTGAGCGTCCAGTTGATGACGTGGTTGCTGAGCAGGTCGCCGTTGGGCAGAATAATTTCGGAACCTGCCTGCGAGATGAGCTTGCTGGCCCGGATACCAATGTCCTTCACCCGGCCGGTCTGGCCCTTCACCTCGATGTAGTCGCCGACTTGAAACGGCCGCTCAAAAATGAGGATAACCCCCGACACCAGGTTGTTGATAATATTCTGCAAGCCCAGGCCGATGCCCACGCCCAGGGCGCCGAGCACAATAGCGATTTTATCGACCGGCAGGCCCGAGGCCAGCGTGGCCAGAAACAGCCCCACCGCCAGGATGCTGAGCCGGATGGCTACCATCCAGGAGCCCTTGCGGTCGGTATCGACGCCAAACTCGTCGTCGGTTTCGCCAAAAAAGTAGCCGACGTACTTCTGAAACTGGATGGTGAGAAAGATAATGCCCACAAACAGCAGCACGCTGCCCAGCGTGAAGGTGGTGCTGCCCAGCTTGTGCGGGGCCGCCAGCGTAGCGCCGATGACGCGGTAAAAGAGGTTGTACAGGTTGAGGTTGGTGGTGAAAAGCATCAGCCAGAGCACCCCCACCACGGCCGTAAGGCTCTTGCGCAGGCCGCTCTCCATTTTGCCGAAGCCCAGTTGGCCGCCCAGCCCGCCGGCCTGCCGGCTGCGCTGCACCTGGAGGTAAAATGCCTCCGTCACTATCCGCACAAACGCCGAGAGCGCTATCACCTGCGTGAGGCCGAAGATGGCTGTGGTCGTAAACATCTTGGCCAGGCTCACGCGGCCGCAGGCATCGGCCACCAGCGCCAGCGCATTCAGGCCCACGAAGAGCAGTGCTACGGGCTTCACGAAGCCGGCCAGCACCCGGTGCGCCCGCAGGTAGCCCCAGAAGCGCCAGCCCAGCCCCACCGCGCCCGCATTGAGCAGCAGCATGGCCCAGCGCGCCCCCAGGCCCGGCGCCCGCTGGGCATAGGTAAAGTTGAGCACGAAGAACGCCCCCGCGATGGCCAGCCAGTACCAGAACAGCGGGCGCGGCCAGCTGCGCCAGCCCAGCGCCGTGAGCGTGACGAGCAGCAGCAGCTGCAACAGGTCAGTGTAGGTGGCCGGGGGCTGGAGGTCGAGGAAGGGCGCTAGGCTGAACACGACCAGCAGCGCGGCGGCCACCGGCACCGGCCGCAGGTAGTGCAGGCGGTGGTCGGTGAGCACGAGGGTGGCCGCCGGCGCAACGCCGTCGGCCGCCGCCCGGCGCAGAAAGCGGAAGTTGCGATACACCCACCCGAAAAAGCCGCCGGCTACCACGACCATCCACACCCAGTAGTCCCAGTTTTCGGTAAAATAGTAGCCCACCAGCGAGCGCTGGGCAGCGTACGACTGCCGCACCAGGGCACTCGTTTGCTCATCGGCCACGATGCGGCCGGGCTGCCACAGCGGCGGCAGTTCGGCCTGGCCATTGCGGCGGCTGAAGCGGCCCATCTGCTCACGCACCACGTCTTGTAGCTCCAAGCTGAGAATGTAGCTCTCCGACACCCGTGTTTGAAAACCCGTGACGGTTTGGCGGCGGCTGGCCAGCAGCTGGGTGGCGCGGTCCTGCTTGGTGCGCAGGCGGGCCAGCGCCCGGCCGATGGCGGTAGTGGCGGCGGGCTGGGCAATGGTGGGCGACAGCTCGGTGGCCAGGGTATCGAGCCGGGCCTGGGTGGCGGTGAGCTGCCGGCTGCTGGCGGCCAGCACGGTGCGCCACCCGCCCAGCTGCTCCTGCATGTCTTCGAGCAACACGCGGTACATCTGGAGCTGCTTCACGTCCACCACGTTGCCAAACTGGTCGAGGTTCTGGCGAATGGTTTCGAGATTTTCCTCTACCTGAGGCAGGTCGTCGCTCATGTCTTGCGTGTCGGCCCCGCGGCGGGCCGCCCCGTTGATGCGGCTCAGCGTGAAGTAGGCTTTTTCGATGCGCCGGGCCAGCGAGTCGGGCAGCAGGGGCGCGGCCGGGCGAACTGTTTTGCCCGAAGCCGGCTTTTGCGGCGCGGGCGCGGCTTGCAGCGTACTCGCCACGAGCAAGCACCCTGCGAGTAACCGAAAAAACCTGGGCGCGCCGGACAAACTCATTCAGTAGGGATTAGTTCAGAGCGGCCGCTTAATCGAGGTGAGTAAGCAGCCTACTACCATAATGAAAAGCGCGGCCCCTTTCGGAGCCGCGCCTCAGTAAATCAATCAATCTTGAGCACCGCCAGGAAAGCTTCCTGCGGAATCTCGACCGAGCCCACAGTCCGCATCCGCTTCTTGCCCTCCTTCTGTTTTTCGAGCAGCTTGCGCTTGCGGCTGATGTCGCCGCCGTAGCACTTGGCAATCACGTTTTTGCGCAGCGCCTTGATGGTTTCGCGGGCAATGATTTTCTGGCCGATAGAGGCCTGAATGGCGATGTCGAACATCTGGCGGGGCAGCAATTCGCGCAGCTTTTCGCAGAGGCGGCGGCCCCACTCGTAGCTTTTCGAGCGGTGCACGATGGCCGAAAGCGCATCCACCTTCTCGCCGTTCAGCATCACGTCGAGCTTCACCATGTCCGACTCGCGGAAGCCAATCAGCTCATAATCCAGCGAGGCGTAGCCCCGGCTGATGGTTTTGAGCTTGTCGAAGAAGTCGAACACGATTTCCGAGAGCGGCAGCTCGAAGCTCATCTCCACCCGCTCGGAGGTCAAGTACGACTGGCCCTTGATGATGCCGCGCTTCTCCATGCAGAGCGTAATAATCGGCCCCACGTACTCGGAGGCGGTGATTATCTGCGCTTTGATGTATGGCTCCTCGATGTGCTTAATCAAATTCGGCTCGGGCATTTCGCTCGGCGCGTTGATGGTCAGCAGCTGGTCCTTGGTGCCGGTGGCGTGAAACTGCACACTCGGCACCGTGGTAATCACCGTCATGTTGAACTCGCGCTCCAGGCGCTCCTGCACGATTTCCATGTGCAGCATCCCCAGAAAGCCGCAGCGGAAGCCGAAGCCCAGCGCCACCGACGTTTCGGGCTCCCACACCAGGGAGGCGTCGTTGAGCTGGAGCTTTTCCATGCTGCTGCGCAGCTCTTCGTACTCGGTGGTATCGACCGGGTAGATGCCGGCAAATACCATCGGCTTCACATCGGCAAAGCCCTGGATGGCCTCGGCCGTGGGGTTTTGCACGTGCGTGATGGTGTCGCCCACCTTCACCTCGCGGGCCTCCTTGATGCCCGAGATGAGGTAGCCCACGTTGCCGGCGCTCATCTCCTGGCGCGGCTCCTGGTTGAGGCCCAGGATGCCGATTTCGTCGGCGCCGTACTCTTTGCCCGTGGCCATAAACTTCACCTTGTCGCCCTTGCGCATGGTGCCGTTCTTGATGCGAAACAATACTTCGATGCCCCGGTACGAGTTAAAGACCGAGTCGAAAATGAGGGCTTGCAGCGGCGCGGCCGGGTCGCCGACGGGCGGCGGAATGCGCTCGCAAATGGCGTTCAAAATCGCCTCGATGCCGATGCCGGCCTTGCCCGAGGCGTGGATAATGTCCTCCGGCTGGCAGCCGATGAGGTCCACGATTTCATCGGTTACCTCCTCCGGCATGGCGTGCGGGAGGTCGATTTTGTTGAGCACCGGGATAATTTCCAGGTCGGCCCCGATGGCGAGGTAGAGGTTAGAAATCGTCTGGGCCTCAATGCCTTGCGAGGCATCCACAATCAGCAGCGCGCCTTCGCAGGCAGCAATGCTGCGGCTTACCTCGTAGCTGAAGTCGACGTGGCCGGGGGTGTCAATCAGGTTGAGCGTGTACACTTCCCCTTTGTAGGGAAACTGCATCTGGATGGCGTGGCTCTTGATGGTGATGCCACGCTCGCGCTCCAGGTCCATGTTGTCGAGCAGCTGGGCCTGCATGTCGCGCTTGGCCACGGTGCTCGTGAACTCGAGGAGCCGGTCGGCCAGGGTGCTTTTCCCGTGGTCGATGTGGGCAATGATGCAAAAGTTACGGATATTCTTCAACGGAGGGCGGTTTTATCGCAGGCACGAAGATACGGCCAATTTGCGGCGGGGCGTATGTTTGGGGCTGGCTTCACCTCTATCTCTTTTCCATTTGCAGCCCCCTCTACCTTCCTTGCCGGCCGCGGCGGCCCCCGCGGCGCGCAGCAAGTTTTCGATGCTCTTTCTCAACGCCACGGCCTGCTACCTGCTGGCCTACCAACTGGTACACTTCGTGGCCGAGGCGGCGCCGGTTTTTGTGGCGCGGCGGGCCAACGTGCCGGGCGTGTGGAGCCTGGGCGGCGTGCGCTTCATCCTGGCCGACGGCGGCTGGCGCTACGACACGGTGCTGGCCGTGTATGGCCTGGGGCCGGCGCTGGTGCTGGGGCTGGGGGTAGGGGCCTTTTTGCTGTTCTGGAAGTGGCAACGCTACCGCCGGGGCCTCGTCAAGCTGCTGCTGCTGTGGCTGGCTTTTCACGCGCTCAACACCGTATTGGGGGGCCTACTGGCCGATACCGTCACGCAGTCGGGCTCGTGGTACGTGCCCAACTGGCTGCTGGGCGGTGGTAGCACTTGGCCTAGCACGGTGCTGGCGGTGCTCTTTGCGGTGCTTCAGATTGGGCTGGGCTTTCTGGCGGCCATCCCGTTTTTACTGGCCCAGGACTCGCGCACGGCCCTGCAATTCGACAACCGGATGCAGCTGGTCAGCTACGGCATTTTGCGGCCGTGGCTGGCCGGCTCGCTGCTGCTGGCCCTGAGCAAGCTGCCCCACCTGGGCCTGAACGAGGTGCTGCACTTCGCCACCATGAGCCTGCTGCTGGTGCCGCTGGCCATGGGCTGCCAGCAGGAGTTTTTTAATGAAAGTGAGGTGCTGCCCTACCCCACCCGCGTGGCCTGGGGCCTGGTGGGGCTGGCGCTGCTGGGCCTGCTGGCCTGGCGGCTGGCGCTGGGCCAGCCGGTACCGTTTCGGTAGGGCGGCATTTTTAGGCTGGGGCCAGGGCCAGGGCGCGGTACACGGTGGGCGTCATGCCCTCCAGCTGCCGAAACATGCGGGTGAAGTACGTGAGGTTGTTGAACCCCGCCCGAAAGCAGATTTCGGTGATGCTGAGCGCCGGGTTTTTGAGGCAGCGCTTGGCCAGCCGCATCCGCTCCTTGATAATATAATCGACCGGCGAGAGGCCAAACTCCTGCTTGAAGGCGCGGTGAAAGCTGGCCTTGCTCATGTACACGCGTGCGCTCAGGGCCTCGATGCTGAGCTTCTCGGCCAGGTTTTCCCGGATGTACTGCAACACGTGGGCGAAGCGGCTGGAGGTGGCCAGCACGGCCACGTTGGCCTCGGTGTCGTGCAGGCTTTGGGTTTGCATAATGCGCAGCAGCAGCTCCTTCACCGTGAGGTCAGCCAGGATGTCCTTGTGCTGATTTTCCTCGAAGCCGATGCGCACCAGCTTGTAAATCAAGGCCGTGACCTCAGCGTTGTTATAAAAGTGGTGCTGACTGAAACTGAACGCCCACTTGGCCGCTTCCTCGCGCGGGTAGTGCTCGTTGAGGTAGTTGACGGTGTCAATAACCTGGAGGCGGTCGATGGCCAGCGCCACGCACTGCGTCGGGTTTTCGCCCGACGCCTCCGGGAAGTCAATCACCATCTTCAGGTTGGGCGGCACCACCATCGTGTTGCCGGGCAAGTAGTTAAACGCTTCTTTGTCAAAGAGGTGCATCACCTTTTTGCCGCGCAGCATATTGGTCAGCACCAAGTCGCTGTACGACTGCGCGACCTGGGTGGCGGGCGCCTGCGTTTCCAGAATGCTCAGCTCATATTTGTCGAGCGTTTGCACGCGGCGGTTGTCAATCAGCGTATCCAGCGCCGGGCGGTGCGCCAGCGATATCTGGGGCAGCAAGTCAGTGACGGTCATGGGGCAAAGCCCGGCGCGGGGCCGGGCCGTTAGAATAGATGATGGGGAGCAGCCCCGCGGGCAGGGCCTCGGCAGGCGGTTGATAGGATTCTGCCAACGATTGACAGGATTCTGCAAGCCGGGCTTTGGGGGCCATTTTACCTTTGCTGGCACATTCAGCAAAGCCAGAAACGCCGCCGGAACCACTCGCCTGCCAGCGAGCCAGCGGCCCGGCTCCCCTTCGTGAAGAACCCCGCAAGCCCTACCGACAGCGCCACGCTGGCCGCTGACCTTCAGCATAATCTCAGCCTGATTATCCAGGAAAACCAGCGCCTGGCCGAGCAGCTGGACTATGCGCAGGTGGCGGCCATAATGCCGCTGCTGCAACACGCCGAGCGGATTTTTGTTGTGGGCGCGGGCCGCACCGGGCTGGCCCTCAAGGCCGCCGCCATGCGCCTGATGCACCTGGGCCGCCCCGTATTCGTGGTGGGCGAAACGACCACGCCGGCCATCCGCAAGGGTGACTTGCTGCTGGCCGGCTCGGGCTCGGGCACCACGAGCAGCATCGTGAAAGCGGCCGAGAAATCGGTAGCCGCCGGCGCGCAGGTGGTGGCCATTTCGACCACTACCGACTCGCCGCTGGCCGCCCTGGCCACGCTGGTGCTGGTGGTGCCCGCCGCCCAAAAGCAGGACCACGGCGGCACTATTTCTAAGCAGTACGCGGGCAGCCTGTTTGAGCAGCACGTGCTGCTGCTGACCGATGCCATCTTTCAGTCGCTGTGGGCCCTGGCTGGCACGCCGGCCGAAGAACTCTGGAAGCGCCACGCCAACCTGGAATAGCCAATTATGTCACGGCGTGGCACGCCGCTTCCTACCTCATTTCCCGAATCGGCGTGCCACGTCGGTTCACCTTTCTTATTCTCCTTTCTATTTCATCCTCTCTCATGGCTAAGCTACAAGTTGCAATCGACCTATTGAGCACCAAGGAAGCCCTCGAACTGGCGGCCAAAGTGGCGCCCTACGTAGACATTATCGAACTGGGCACCCCGCTCATCAAGAGCGAGGGCCTGGCCGTTATCAAGGCCATGAAGGCCGCGCACCCTGACAAGCTGGTGTTTGCCGATTTCAAAACTGCCGACACTGGCGAGCTGGAAGCCGGCATGGCTTTCGGCGCGGGTGCCGACCTGGTGACCATCCTGGGCTCGGTGGATGACGCCACCGTTATCGGCGCCGTGAAGGCCGCCAAGGAGCACGGCAAAGGCGTGGTGGTAGATACCATCGGCGTGAAGGACCGCGTGAAGCGCGCCCAGGAAGTGAGCAAGCTCGGCGTCGAGTTTGTGGAGCTGCACGCTGGCCTGGATGAGCAGGCCGCCCCCGGCTATTCCATCCAGGTGCTGATTGACGAAGCCAAGCGCGCCGGCGTACCCGTGTCCATCGCGGGTGGCGTGAACCTGAAAACCATTGCCGCCGTGAAGCAGGCCGGCGTAGCCGTGGCCGTAGCCGGCGGCGCCATCTACGGCGCCGAAGACCCCGCCGCCGCCGCTAAGGCGCTGCGCGAGGCGCTGGACGCGGCGTAGGCTACGGCTGGTTTAGCCGGCCATTTGCCGGGCTACCAAACAGAAAATCCTTGGCCACTGGCCGAGGATTTTCTGTTTGGTAGCCCGCTTGGGTATTTTCCCTAGCTATACTTCGGCTGCCGCATCAAGCGGCCAAGCCCAGGGGCTAGCGGCGTTTGGAAATCTTGTTGAAGGTAATATTCTTCTGCAAGGTAGATTTGAAGCGCGCATCGTCTACGGCGCTTTTTGCCCGGTGCTTGGTGGGGCGGCCCTGCACGCGGGCCCGCCACATGCGCCACGAAGAGGCCTTCATTTCGCGGCGCATCAGCTTGATAACCTCCGCTTCGGGCAGGCCAAACTGCGCTTCGATGACCTCAAACGGCGTGCGGTCTTCCCAGGCCATTTCAATGATGCGGTCAATGTCCTGCTCCGTAAGTACAGTTTCGAATGCGGTAGCTTCTTCCATGCTCGTTGTTGATTTTGTCACCTCTCTATAAGGTACAGGCATAACAGTCGCCGCCCCGTTTTTGGTCGGCCGCTAACGCAACAACACCGTAAAACTTTCGCCTCCGCTGCCGTTCAGGTCCGAATCAATCTGCTACGGTCACACCCCTCATCATACCCTAACAGCTATCTAGCTAGTCCTCGCTTATGCCAACCCAGTACCAGCAAGCCTTTTTAGACACGCTCGATTTCACGCCGCCTAAAGAGTACGTAGACTACTTATTCTCTACTGAAAGCGCGTACGACTTTGACGGTGCCTACTTAGTTGAGAACGACGAATTGTTGCCATACAATGCCGACCACATTGCCGCTGAGTTATATCCTGGTTATTTTCTAATCGGCTCGGATGGCGGTGGCGAAGCCTTTGCTATCGAAAAGGCCACCGGCAATTTTGTAGTGATACCCTTTATCGGTCACGACGAAGAGACCGACATAGTTATAGGCCGAACCTGGGATGAGTTTTTACAACGTCTGCAAGCTGACAACTTATTCGACGGCGCCTAACCTATGTGGCGCCCCGGCTGACCTCGCCGGGGCGTTGTAGTACCTTCGTAATAGTTAAAACCCGCTGCTACTGGCTAGCCTTAGCTCGTGGTGCCTACCTATCTCGCCCTCCTTCCCTCCCCATGCATCCCGCCCCCACCGCCCCGTACAAGCCCCAGAACCACGTTCGCATCGTCACGGCCGCCGCTTTGTTTGATGGCCACGATGCGGCCATTAACATCATGCGCCGCATTATCCAGAGCAGCGGCGCGGAGGTGATTCACCTCGGGCACAACCGCTCGGTGCAGGAAATCGTGGACTGCGCCATTCAGGAAGATGCCCAGGCCATTGCCATTACCAGCTACCAGGGCGGGCACAACGAGTACTTCAAGTACATGTATGACCTGCTGAAGGAGCGCGGCGCGGGCCACATCAAAATCTTCGGCGGCGGCGGCGGCGTGATTCTTCCCACCGAGATTGAGGAGCTGATGGGCTACGGCATCACCCGCATCTACTCGCCGGACGATGGCCGGGCCATGGGTTTGCAGGGCATGATTAACAACCTGCTGGAGCAGGCCGATTTCCCGACGGGCCAAAACCTAAATGGCGAGGCCGGGCATATTCAGGACAAGGACGCCCGCAGCATTGGGCGTTTGATTTCGGCGGCGGAGAACTTCCCCGAGGAGTTTGAGCGGGTGAAAGGGCAGTTGGTGGCTGACTTCCAGCAGAGCGAGGCCGACCAGAACCAGAAGCTGGCTTCGAAGTCCTCCGCTCCTATTCTGGGCATCACGGGCACGGGTGGCGCGGGGAAGTCGTCACTGGTGGATGAGCTGGTGCGGCGCTTCCTGTTCGATTTTCCGGAGAAGACTATTGCCATTATCTCCGTCGACCCCAGCAAGCGCAAGACGGGCGGCGCGCTGCTCGGCGACCGGATTCGGATGAACTCCATCAACTCGCCGCGGGTGTACATGCGCAGCCTGGCCACGCGCCAGAGCAACCTCGCGCTGTCGCGCTACGTGCAGGATGCCGTGGACGTGGTGCGCGCCGCCAACTACGACCTGATTATTCTGGAGACTTCGGGCATTGGCCAGTCCGATACCGAAATCATTGAGCACTCCGACGCCAGCCTGTACGTGATGACGCCCGAGTACGGCGCGGCCACGCAGCTGGAGAAAATCGACATGCTCGATTTTGCCGACGTCATTGCCCTGAACAAGTTTGACAAGCGCGGGGCGCAGGATGCCCTGCGCGACGTGCGCAAGCAGTACCAGCGCAACCACGGCCTCTGGGACTCGCCCACGGACCAGATGCCGGTGTTCGGCACCATTGCCTCGCAGTTCAACGACCCGGGCATGAACCGCCTGTACCGGGCGGTGCTCAAGATGCTGGAAACCAAAACCGGCGCCACCTTCGCCTCGCACCTGGAAACCAGCGCCGAGGATTCGGAGAAGATTTATATCATCCCGCCGCACCGCACCCGCTACCTCTCCGAGATTGCCGAAACCAACCGTGCCTACGACCAGCGCGTGCGCGAGCAGGCCCAGATTGCGGAAGTGGCCGGCGCCTTTGCCAAGCTCGAAGAGCACTACCGCGACGAGAAAAAGAGCGCCGAAAGCATGGTGGAGGAGTTTGCCAAGAACAAGCAAACCCAGCTCCGCCGCCTCGATGCCGACAGCCAGGCCATCCTAGAAAACTGGGAAAACACCCTGCAAAACTACCGCAACCCGGAGTACGTGTACTCGGTGCGCGGCAAGGAAATTCGGGTGAAGACGCACACCAAGTCGCTGTCGGGCAACGACATCCCGAAGGTGGCCACGCCGCGCTACGCCGGCTGGGGCGACCGCCTGCGCTGGGCCATGCAGGAGAACTTCCCCGGCGAATTTCCCTACACGGCCGGCGTGTTCCCCTTCAAGCGCGAGGGCGAAGACCCGACGCGCATGTTTGCCGGCGAGGGCGGGCCGGAGCGCACCAACCGCCGCTTCCACTACGTGAGCATGGGCCTGCCGGCCAAGCGGTTGAGCACGGCGTTCGACTCGGTGACGCTGTACGGCGAGGACCCCGACCACCGGCCCGACATCTATGGCAAAATCGGCAACGCGGGCGTGAGCATCTGCTGCCTCGACGACGCCAAGAAGCTGTATTCGGGCTTCAACCTGGCCAACCCCAGCACCTCGGTGTCGATGACCATCAACGGCCCGGCGGCGCAGCTGGCGGCGTTTTTCATGAACGCGGCCATCGACCAGCAGTGCGAGCTCTACATTAAGGAGCAGGGCCTGGAAGCGGAGGTCGACGCCAAAATCGACCAGATTTACGCGGAGAAAAACCTCGCCCGCCCCCGCTACCAGGGCGAGCTGCCGGCCGGCAACGACGGCCTGGGCCTGATGCTGCTGGGCGTGACCGGCGACCAGGTTTTACCAGCGGAAGTGTACGCCGACATCAAGGCGCGCACGCTGACGCAGGTGCGCGGCACCGTGCAGGCCGACATTCTGAAGGAAGACCAGGCCCAAAACACCTGCATTTTCAGCACCGAGTTTGCGCTGCGCCTGATGGGCGACGTGCAGGAGTACTTCATCCAGCAGAAGGTGCGGAATTTCTATTCCGTGTCCATCTCCGGCTACCACATTGCCGAAGCCGGCGCCAACCCCATCACCCAGCTGGCCCTGACGCTCTCCAACGGCTTCACGTTTGTGGAGTACTACGTGAGCCGCGGCATGAGCGTGAATGACTTCGCGCCGAACCTGAGCTTCTTCTTCTCCAACGGCATCGACCCGGAGTACGCCGTGATTGGGCGGGTGGCGCGCCGCATCTGGGCCAAGGCCATGAAGCTGAAGTACGGCGCCGACGCCCGCAGCCAGATGCTGAAGTACCACATCCAGACTTCGGGCCGCAGCCTGCACGCCCAGGAAATCGACTTCAACGACATCCGCACCACGCTGCAGGCGCTGTACGCCATCTACGACAACTGCAACTCCCTGCACACCAACGCCTACGACGAGGCCATCACCACGCCCACCGAGGAATCGGTGCGCCGGGCCATGGCCATTCAGCTCATCATCAACCGGGAGCTGGGCCTGGCCAAAAACGAAAACCCGCTGCAAGGCTCCTTTATCATCGAGGAGCTCACCGACCTGGTGGAAGAGGCCGTGCTAACTGAATTTGACCGCATCACGGAGCGCGGCGGCGTGCTCGGGGCCATGGAAACCATGTACCAGCGCGGCAAAATCCAGGAGGAAAGCATGCACTACGAGATGCTGAAGCACACCGGCGAGTACCCCATCATCGGCGTGAACACCTTCCTCTCGTCGAAGGGCTCGCCCACGGTGGTGCCGGCCGAGGTCATCCGCGCCACGGAGGAGGAAAAGCAGTACCAAATCGAGATGCTCAACATCCTGCACACCCGCAACGCCGACCAGACCGAGGCCCGCCTCAAGCGCCTGCAGCAAGTGGCCGTGGCCAACGGCAACCTCTTCGCCGAGCTGATGGAAACGGTGAAGTTCTGCTCCCTCGGCCAGATTACGAACGCGCTGTTTGAGGTCGGCGGCCAGTACCGGCGGAATATGTAGCGTCTACAACATTTTTAACGAACAAAAACGGGTGCTGCCTCAAAAAGGTAGCACCCGTTTCTTTTGTAGCTTCGTAGTCATTCGATATCTAACGCTGCTGTAAACAAGCTACTTACTTTCCAAGAAAACGGTATACTTATGAAATGGAAAGACAATAAGATAACAGAACTTAAAGGCATCAACCACATAGCAACTATTATCAATAATGCGGGCTGTATTTTTAATAAAGTTGATGGCACTAATGACGTAGGCATCGACGGATATATTGAATTTATAGAGAATGAATCTACAACCGGCTTATGCATTGGGATACAAGTAAAATCCGGTGACTCTAATACCAGTGATGGGAAGATTTATTTAAAATCAAACAAAGAACATTTTATCTATTGGCAAAACCACATACTTCCAATTTGCGGCATAGTTTACATCCCCTCGCATGATAAAGCTTATTGGGTCGACATAAAATCTTACATTGAAGAGAGCCCATTTATTCTTGAGGAAGGTCCTTATCGAATCACACTGGATACTACTAAAGAATTTAACTTAGAATCATTCGCCTTATTTCACAGCAATTTCAAGGCATACAAAAGCACTTACAATACCGATTCGAATTTTGGAAAAGCTTTGAAACTGCTAGTATCTGACGCAGAGGAAAGCAGACTCAGCGGCATTCGAGCCCTTTTTTCATTTCATAGAAATGAAAAAGAAGCATGGTTTTATATTATTAACCACTTCAGTAAGGAGAAGGACTCTAATATACAGACATATATTATCTACTTAATGAGTCTCATAGTGGGGCATGGGGATATTTACTGGCACAAGGGGAATATCATTGACAAGAAAATAAGAACATACGCTTATAAAACCATAAGGCAGTCCTTTACTCAACACGAAACGAAGTTTCTGCTTGTCAATATTGATGAGAATGGCATCAATAGAGGAACGATTGGGCAAGGTATACATGCAATCATCGAAATAATACCTGACTTTATAAGTCACTTAAAAACAATCATCATTAAAAATGATATAACCGACGAAGTAAGAGCAAATGCAGGACTAATTATTACGTACAAATTACAGTTTTACGACAAACCTCGGGCCATCCGCTTTTGCGAAAGTATGATAGAACATTTTCCGAATAGTGAATACAAGGAAAGTTTTGAAATTATTAAGGAGCAGATTGAATTGCATGGTGGATTCTCTATTTATTAGTTATTCTATTGCTGACACATGCAAACATTCCGCCGCAGCTTCCCTTGCCTCCCTCGCCACGCAAGAGGCGGCGGGGGCGCGGGGGCTTGCAACACTGCGCCGCCTGGGCTAGTATGCCGCAGCTACCGTAGTGCCGGCCTTGTTAACTCGGGCACCGGTTTACCAGCCCCACCCGCGCTGCCATGATTACGCATTTCTCCGAAGCAGACCGCGCCAAGCTTTTTCTGCTCTACCATCTCAACCCAGTACACCCCAAGGCGCCGGCTGTGCCCAAAGGCCCGCTGCTCCAGCTTGTGATTATCCGGCACGGCGAAAAGCCGACTGAAGGCGACAACCTCTCGGCCCAGGGCTTCGAGCGGGCGCTGGCCCTGCCTGCGGTGCTGAACAAGGTGATGCCCCGGCCGCCGCACTTTACCTACGTGCCATGCATCGGCACCGACAAGGACGCGACCACGCGGGTACGGATGATGCAAACCGTACTGCCTTACGCCGTGCAGCACAACCTGACTATCAACAGCGACTACGCCCCCGATGAGATAGCGGGCCTCGTGAAAGAGCTGCGGCGCTTGCGCGGCACCGTGCTGCTGGTGTGGGAGCACCACAACATCGTGAAAATCGCGGAGGCCCTGGGCATCGAGGAGCCCCAGGAGTGGCCCGACGATGACTACGACAGCATCTGGACCATCACGTTTCGGAAAGGCCGGGCCAAGGGGAAAGCCCGGCAACCGGTACTTACCAAGAGCCGCGAGGGCATTGAGCCCGCGGCTTAGTACCCGGCAGGATTTCACCAACCCCAATGCTGGGATGTCAGGCGCATTGGCGTTGGGGTGGATTGCCAGACGCCGCCTTGCGCCGTAGCGCTACTACCGGGCGGCGGGCGCCGGCCGGGTATTCCTGCCGCGCGGCCCAACATTGCCTCCCGGCCCAGGTTGTAGACAGCGCAGGCCCCGCGGACCTACGGCCGTTAGACGGGTTTTTGCACCATCTTTTTGCCTTGCTATGTCTACCATCACCATTGCCCCGCATTCGGCACAGCCGCTCACCGTCAACCGCCTGGGCTACGGCACCATGCGCCTCACCGGCCCCGGCATCTGGGGCGAGCCGGCCAACCGGCCCGAAGCGCTGGAAATTCTGAAAACTGCCGTGGCCGAAGGCGTCAACTTTATTGACACGGCCGACTACTACGGCGAGGACGTGACCAACCGGCTGATTGCCGAAGCGCTGCACCCCTACCCCACCGGCCTGGTTATCTGCACCAAGGTGGGGGCCACCCGCCGGCCCGATAAAAGCTGGGTGCCCTTCAACACGCCCGCCAACCTGCGCACGAGCATCGACAATAACCTGCGCACCCTGCGGCAGGAACAGGTGCAGCTGGTGCACCTGCGCCTGATGGGCCACGGCGCGGTGCCGCTGGCCGAGCAGCTCGGGGCCATGTTTGAGCTGCAACAGGAAGGCAAGATTCTGCACGTGGGCCTGAGCAACGTGACCCGCGCTGAGCTGGAAGCCGGCCTGGCCCTCGGCCCCATTGCGACGGTCGAGAATATGTACAGCTACGCGCAGCGCACCACCGTGCATTCGGAGCACGGCGACAACCCCGGCGGCGAGGAAGTACTGGCACTCTGCGAGCAGCACGGCATCCCGCTTATTCCGTTTTTCTCGCTCATCCACGGCCTGCCCAAGGCCGGCGATAAGCTGGCCACGCTGGCCCAGGAGCGCGGCGTCAGCGTCGCCCAGCTCAACATCGCCTGGCTGCTGCACAAGTCGCCGCTGCTGCTGCCCATCCCGGGCACGTCGTCGCTGGCGCACCTGCGCGAAAACCTGGCCGCCGGGGCCATTCAGCTCTCGGCAGAAGAAATGGCTTACCTGGGCTAGCCCGTATTTTCCTGCTAAACTTGCGCTGGCTGTCTACTACCCGGTAGCCAGTCAGCTTTATTTTATGAAAAAATTGCTCCCTGCGCTGTTGGCCGCTGCCACGCTGCTGCTGGCTGGTCCGCCGGCCAGCCGTGCCCAGGCCACCGGCCCCTGGCACGGCAAGCAGTGCGCCGTGGTGCTGACTTATGACGACGCCATTGACGTGGACCTCGATAACGTGGTGCCGGCGCTCGACTCAGCGGGGTTGCGCGGCACGTTTTACCTCATCGGGTCGTCGCCGGTGGTGGCGCGGCGGCTGGGCGAGTGGCGCCGGGCGGCCCAGCGCGGGCACGAGTTGGGCAACCACGCCCTGTTTCACCCCTGCGACGGCAGCCTGCCGGGCCGGGGCTTCGTGACGCCCGACAACGACCTGAGCAAGTACACCGTGAGCCGGGCGGTGGCCGAAGTGAGGGCCAACAACACGCTACTGACCGCTATCGATGGCAAAACTGCCCGCACGTTTGCCTACCCCTGCGGCGACCGGCAGATTGGGGGCGTGTACTTCTACGAGCAGCTGCGGCCGGATTTTGTGGCGGCGCGCGGCGTCACGGCCGGCCTGCAAACGGCCACCCAGGTAGACCTAACTAATATTGACAGCTACATGATAAACGGGCAGCCGGGCCAATACCTGATTGACCTGGTGAAGCAGGCCCGGCAGTCGCACACGCTGCTCGTGTTCTTGTTTCACGGCGTGGGCGGTGGGCACGGCCTCAACGTGAGCTTGGCCGCGCACCGCCAGCTGCTGCGCTACCTCCAGGCCAATGAAAAAGACGTTTGGGTGGCGCCGATGGTGGAAGTGGCCGCGCAGGTGAAAGCCGCGCAATCAGCCGCGTCGGTCACGAAGTAGGTAGGGTGCCGGAGCGCGCCGGCCGCCGGACCTGAAATGCGTTGAGCGCGTCCTGCTTCCCCGCGTTCAGCAGGATGTTCTTTTCAGATTGTTACAGCAATTCTGGAGTCAGTGCACAAGTAGGTAGCGCGAACTTGGTAGCTCGCGCTACTGTGCCCCGAACGCGCTTTTAGCCGGCTGATAGTATTTTAGAACCATGAAATGCAGCTTTTGGGGTGGTTGGGCGGCGATGCTGCTGGCCGGCTACGTGGTGCCCGCGCGCGCCCAGTCTTTGGCGGGGGTGTGGCAAGGGGTAGAAGATGAGTTTGACAAAAAGGAATACTGCCCGTCGGTGCTGCGGATACAGCAGCGGGCGGGCGACGACCTGTTTGGCGTCCTGTATCAGCAGGCGGGGGCGCAGGGCAGCATCTCAGTCACGTTTCAGATGGAGGGGCTGCCCACGCCCGCCGGCCTCACGCTCACGCACGTGCGCAAGCTGAACGAAACCGGGCGCTCGCTTTTTCGCTACTGGTGCGCCGGCACCATCACGTTTACCTACGACGCGCCGCAGGAAAAGCTGACCGGCCACGCCACCTACGACCCGCAGGGCGAGTGCAGCACGGGCGAATTCACGTTTTACCGCATCCGGCTGAAATCGGCGGGCACCGTGCCGGCGGGCGCGCTCAGCACCCTGCGCGTATCGGGCCGCGACCTGCGCTGGTACGCCGATGCCGAGCTGAAGCAGCCCGTGGCCACCGGCAATACCTACGCCACGCGCCTAACCAAAACCACCACCTTCTACCTGCGGCAGGGGTATTTCCCCACGGCCGAAAGCCCGGTAGTCCCCATTACCGTTCGGGTGAGCGGCACCGCGCGCGGGCCGGCTACCGAGCCGGGGGCGCCGGCCCCGCTGGCCCTGCTGACGCCGGTCGTGATAACGCCGGCGCCGCTACCGGCCCTACGCCCCGTGATAATGCCAGCGGCGGCCCTGCCTGCGCTGGGTGCCACGCCGGCGGTGCTGCCCACGGTGCTGTTTAAAGTGGCTACGGCCGAGCTGCTGCCCGCCGCGCGCCCGGCCCTCGACCAGCTGGCGGCGGAATTGAAAAGCCGCCCCGGCCTGCGCCTGCGCATTGCCGGGCACACCGACAAAGTGGGCGAAAGCACGAAGAATCAACTCCTTTCCGAGCAGCGGGCCGACGCCGTGAAGGCCTACCTGGTGCAGGCCGGCGTGGCGGCCGAGCGCCTGAGCACCGTCGGCTACGGCGACACGCAGCCGCTTTACCCCTCGCCCGACGCCCGCAACCGGCGCGTGGCGGTGGCGGCGATGCCCTAGCCAGCCGGCACGCCCCGCCTACGCGGCCCGGCTTTATCTTTACCGGCCATTCCTGCTGCATGACGCTTCCCCACCTTTTGACCCTGCCCACGCACGGCGCCGCCGCCAGCGGCTGGCTCACGGTGGCCGAGCACCCGGCCCTGCCCTTCCAGGTGCGGCGCCTGTACTGGATTCATGCCGTGCCGGCCGGGCAGGAGCGCGGCCACCACACCCACCGCACCCTGGAGCAGCTGTTTGTGGCCCTCAACGGCACACTGCGCATCACGGTGGAGGCGCCCGGCTTTGCCCGCCACACCTTCGAGCTGACCCACCCCGGCCAGGCCCTGTACGTGCCGCCGGGCTCGTGGCGCGAGGTGCAGTTTGGGGCCGGCGCCATCCTGCTGTGCCTGGCTTCGCAGGAATACGACGAGGCTGACTACGTGCGCTAAGCGCGGGCGGGCGGCTTGCTTAAATCAGTTCAGGGGACTGTAGCGACGCATTCTTACGTCTCCCCATTGAACGACACCTGCACGACACCCAACCGGCGCGGACGCCGGGGCGCAAGGCTGCGCCTCTACCGGTGCCCGTACCCAGGCCATGTATTTGTACCGGCGCTACGCCAGCCCGCTACCCGGCGGCCAGTGCCGCAGCAGCGCCAGCAGGCGGTCGGGCAGGGCGGGCGGCTGCGTTTGGTGCAGCAATTGGGCCAGCTCGCGGGCTTCGGGCCACTGGCGGCGGCGCAGGGTGTGGCGCAGCTCGTAGCGCAGGCGCTGGCGCAGGGCGGCGCGCTCGGCCTCGGTGCGGCACAAGGCCAGCGCCTTGTGGCAGATGCGGATGGTAGAGGCCAGGTACGGGTCGCGGCGGGTGGTTACCTGGGCGCTCTTGCTGCGCGGGTGCTTGTGCTTGCGGGTCGTAGTCTCGGGCTGGTAGTGGAACTGCCAGTCGCGGCTGGCCCGCACCCAAAAGTCGAAGTCCTCGTAGCTCAATGCCTCGTCGTAGCCACCCAGGGCCAGCAGCGTAGCGCGGCGCATAAGCATGGTGGGCGCGCTGATGAAGTAGCGGGCCAGCACCTCGGCAAAGACCCAGCCCGAGGCCGGGCGCGGGTGCAGCTGGCCGGGGTAGCGCGGGTCGGGCCGCTGGTGCAGGCCCAGCGAAGCGCCGGCTTCGCTCAGCAGCTCGCAGTTGGAATACACCACGCCGTAGCTGGCCGGCAGCTGCTGAAACAGCGCCACCTGCTGGCTGATGCGCCGGGGCAGCAGCTCGTCGTCGGTGGCGAAGTCGATGATAAACTCGCCCTGACTTTGAAAAAAGGCGCGGTTGAAGGCGCGGCAATTGCCCACGTTTTCGGGCAGCAGCAGCAGGCGCCAGGCGGGGTTCGCCCGGGCATACTCGCGCAGGATGGCGGGGCTGCCGTCGTGGCTGGCATCATCCACGAGCCAGACTTCCAGATGAGGGTAGTCCTGGCTCAGGATAGAGTCGAGGGCCGCCCGCAAAAACGGCGCGTGATTGTGGCACAGGGCAATGATGGAAACGAGCGGCGGCATAGCGAAGGACGGCACGAACTTACGGCCGCCGCCCCGCCCGGCGGCCGTAAAACCACGCCAGGCAGGCCAGCAGCAGCAGCCCGTAGCGCAACGCGTGGGCCAGCACCACGCCCGGCAGGCCCAGCGCCGGCAGCAGCCCGCCCAGCAGGCCCGCGTAGAGCGCCGCCGAGGCCACCTGCACCGCCAGGTAGGGCCCCGGCCGGGCCCGCACCAGCAGCACGTATTGAAACACCCAGCTCAGAAACTTGGCCCAGTCGCCGAGCAGCTGCGGGGCCAGCAGCGGCGCGGCGGCCGCCAGGCGCGGCGCAAACAGCAGCGCCAGCAGCCACCCCCGCACCATATACAGCCCCCCGAAGCCCACCGCGAGCCCCACCGCCAGCAGGCCGGCCACGGTGCCCACGTAGCGGCGCTGCTCGGCGGGGCGCGGGGCCAGCGCCGCCAGGCGCGGGTAAAACACGGTACTGAGCAGCGCCACCATCACCAGGTTATAGTTGTCAGCCAGCTTGGCCACGGCCTGCCACTGGTCGGTGGCGGCGGGCGCAAAGTGCGCGATGAGATAGGCCCGCACCGCGTAGTCCACCGCCCGGCCGAAGAGCAGCGTGCTCAGGGCCGTGAGCAGGAAGCGCAGCAGCACCCGCCCGGCCACCCGGCTGGGCCACGCCAGCTGCCAGCCGCGCCACAGGCCGGCCCGGCCCGCCACCCCCACCGCCAGCCCCGCCGTGAGGGCCTGCCCCCCCACGTAGCTCAGCAGGACCTGGCCCAGCGGCCGGCCCAGCCCCAGCATCAGCACCACGGCCAGCGGCCCCACGGCGCTCAGTGCCACGGTGAGCCCCACGTAGGCGCCGCGCCGGCCGGCCGCCAGCAGGGCCGCGCTCAGCAGGGCCTGGCTGGCCACCAGCGCCATCGCTAGTGTAAAAATGGCGGCGGCGCCCAGCGGCCAGTCGCGCCCGCCCGCCAGGGCCAGCAGCAGCCCGGCCGCCGCCACCAGGGCCAGCGTGAGCCCCAGCGCCGCCCCCAGGTAGAGGCGGTGGCGCGGCGTGCCGGGGGCCAGCGGCGCCAGGTAGGTAGTGGCGCCCACCTGCACGCCATCGGTGGGCAGCGCGCCAAACAGGGCCATCAGGTTTTGGAACTGCGCCAACTGCGTGAGGCCGCCGGGGCCGCCGTAGAGGGCCAGCAGCTTGTTGAGCACCAGCGCGCCGGCCGCCCGCGCCGCCACGGCCACGCCCGTGCCGGCTGCCCCGCGCACGAAGGTGCGCAGGTGGCTCTCGGGCGCGGCGGAGGATGAGGATTTTGGCAAGCGGTTGGGTACGTAAGAGCGGTTTTCAGCATGGCACCTGCTGCTACTTGTGCTGGGCACGTAGCTGGGCATTCATACAAAAGCCAGTTGAGCGGGCCGTTTCGCAAGCATTTTTAGTGAAGTTTCCGCCTGCTCCTAAAAGCAGCACTGAGGCTGGTCACCTGAGCGAGCCTGGAACTAGGCGCGTGTTTGGATTTCACTAACAATGCTTCTAAAACGTCAGGCTTTGACAAGCTTAGCAGGACGTTTTTCAAATTCTCAAACACGTTCTACAGCGGCTAGCTGCTCACAGAATTTTCTGCCAGGTGAGCTTGAGGCTGGCCACGCCGCCGAGGTGGCGCTTGAAGCGCAGCAGCGATTCGTGGGGCTCGTGGCCGCCGAGTGTGGAGCGGCCCAGGTCGAGCACGTGCAGGCCCAGGTCGCGGCCCAGTTGGTGCAGGCCGCCGGTGAGCAGCACGGCCGGGCTGAGGTGGTTGAAGGCCAGCGGGCTGGCCGGGTAAAAATTGTGCAGCACCCGCGGGCTGGCCTGGATGGCCACCGTGAGCGCCGCCCACTGCCCCGTGCCCGGCTCGCGCACCGACAGCAAAAAATGCTCGCGCGGAAACGCCCGAAACAGCGCTTGCAGCCGCGCCAGCGAGAGCGAGAGCGGCGGCTGCCCGCGCTCGGCCCGGCAGGCGCTGATAAAGTCGTAGGCCCAGGGCAGCAGCAGCGGCGGCTCCTGCTCCAGCACGAGGCCGGCGCGCTGGGCGGCGCGCAGCCGGCGCCGGGCCGAGGGGTGCAGGTGAGGCTCGTAGTCGCGGGCCAGGTCGAGGTAGTAGTTCTGCTCGGCCAGGGGCACCTGGTAGCCGCGCTGGCGCAGGGTTTCGGCCAAGGTGGCGGCCCCGGCGGGGTCGTAGCAAAAGGGGTAGCCCCGAATTTCGAGCGTGCGCTGGCCGTGGGCGCGCAGGGTGCTTTCGGCCTGGTCGAACAGGCCGTGCAGGGCGGCTACCGACACGCCGGCCGCCAATTGTGCCCCGCCGAAGGTGGCCTGCGCGGGCGAGCGCGCTGCGCCCGGCCCCGCCGCATCGGGCACCACGTAGAGCTGCGCCGTGGTGTGGGCCTGGGTTTCGTCGGTCAGGAAAAACGCCAGCACCGGCTGGCCGTGCGGCTGCAACGCCTGGTGGGCGGGCTGCAAATACAGCCACGGCGCAAAGGCCGGCGGCAGCGGCGGCGCGGCGGGCGGCTGGCCGGCGGCCGTGGCGCGCACGAGGACGGGGCCGCTGCCGGCCGCGCTGAAGGGAACTTGTGTCACGGGCAAGGGGGCGGGGCCGCCTGGGTGGCCCCGCTGGCAAAGTACGGCAGTAGCCGGCCAGCCGGCCTTTTCGTCGCACCTTGCGGCAGTTTTAGGCTGCTCCACTTTATTGTTCATGAACCCTTCACGCCCGCTTGCCGCCCCCCAGCTGACGCCGCTGCCCAACGCCGAGGGTGCCCCCCCCAACCTGCCCGCCGACCCCGAGCGCGAGGCCCGCCGCCAGGCGCTGTACCAGCACGTGGGCCAGCGCCCCGGCACGCTACGCGTGCAGCCCGACGCGCTGAAGCCGCGCCTGTTCGTGATGTCGTACGACGAGCGCGCGCACCAGGAAGCCGAGTACACCGGTCGCTACGACGACCTCCTGGCCTACCTGCGCGCCCACCCCGAGCTCAAGCACTGGATTGACGTGCGGGGCTACGGCGACCTGCCGCTGATGGAGAGCATCATGACGGACTTTGGCCTGCACCCGCTGCAAATGGAGGACGTGCTCGGCGATTACCAGCGGGCCAAGGTGGAAGTCTTCGACGACAACCGCCTCTTCCTCGTGTCGCGCATGACCGAGTTTACGCCCCAGCTCACGGTGCACGACGACCAGCTCTCCATCTTCACCGGCCCGAACTACGTGCTCACCTTTCAGGATGACTACGATGACTGCCTGGAGGTGCTGCGCAACCGCATCCGGGCCAATTTCAGCCAGCTGCGGCGCAAATCGGTGGGCTACCTGGCCTACGCCCTCACCGATGTGGTGCTCGACCACTACTACCCTACTATGGCCGCCATCGGCGACTACGTGGAGGAATTGGAAACGAGCATTTTTGAGGAAAAGCGCCAGCAGCGGCTGCTGGGCCGCATCTTGCGCATCAAGAAGGACGTGGTGCGCTTCCGCCGCCTCGTGTACCCAGAGCGCGACAAGATGTCGGAAATCCTGCGCCTGCCCGACGAGATTGTGCCCGAAGACATCAAGGTGTATTACCGCGATGCCTACGACCACGCCATTCAGGCCCTCGACCTGGCCGAGAGCTACCGCGACAACATCTCGTCCTTGACCGACCTCTACCTCTCGGACCAGAGCAACCGCATGAACGAGGTGATGAAGGTGCTCACCATCATCAGTTCCATCTTCATTCCGCTCAGCTTTGTGGTGGGCCTCTACGGCATGAATTTTCAGCACGAAGACAGCCACGGCCGCCTGCTGCCCCTCAACATGCCCGAGCTGTACTCGCCGCTGGGCTACCCGATACTGCTGGTGGTGCTCACGCTTATCGTGTGCATTCAGCTCTATTATTTCTGGCGCAAGGGCTGGCTGAGCCGCGAGTAGCGGCCGGGCCGCCGCAGGCCATCGCACGCACCTTTTGCTATATTCACCCTGGCTTCACGGCCGCCGCCCGAACTTGAAAGAGCATATGTACGCTCTATGAAAATACTGGCGCTTATTGGGGGGTTGTTGCTGCTGGTGCTGCTCGTGTCGCCGGCCGGGCACGGCGCGCACCATCGCCACCCCTGCTGCCCGAACCACCACGCCGCCCAGCTGCTCCCGCTGCGCGTGATGCGCACCCCGGCCGTAGCCCGGCAGCCGCGCCGGGTGCGCGCAGTGCGGTAGGGTAATGAGGAATTAAGAATGAAGAATTTAGAATGAGGAATTAAAGCTGTTCAGGCCATTCCTAATTCTTAATTCCTCACTCCAAATCATTCATTCTTAATTCTTCATTCCTAATTCCTCATTGCAAAGCCGCTACTGCGCGGCGGGGCCGTAGTCTTCGCTGGGCATGGGTTGGGGCGGGGTGGTGCCGGGGCCGGCGGCGGGCAGGGGCAGTTGCCAGGCCTGGGCCAGCTCGCCCAGGGCGGCGTAGTTGGTGAGGTCGTACTGGCAGGGCACTACCGAGACGTAGCCGGCGGCCAGGGCCGCCTCGTCGGTATCGAGGCCGTTGTCCTGGTTCACAAACTCGCCCAGCAGCCAGTAGTAGGGGCGGCGGTAGGGGTCGTGGCGCTGCTCGAAGCGCTCCTGCCACTTGGCACGGGCCTGCCGGGCCAGCCGGATGCCCCGGATGGGGCCGGCCGCCTTCTTGGGAATGTTGACGTTGAGGGCCGTGCCGACCGGAATGCCGTGGGCCAGCGCGTGGCGGCACACGTCGAGCACCCAGGGGCCGACGTGCGAAAAATCGGCGTCGTCGCCGTATTCGCACAGCGAAAAGCCGATGGCGGGCAGCCCCTCGATGGCCGCCTCGATGGCCGCCGACATGGTGCCCGAGTACAGCACGTTCACCGCCGAGTTGGAGCCGTGGTTGATGCCCGATACCACGAGGTCGGGCCGGCGGCCTTCGAGCACGTAGTGCTTGGCGATTTTTACGCAGTCGGCCGGGGTGCCGGTGCAGGCGTAGGCCGTTACTTCGGGGCCGAACAGGTCGGACTTATCGAGCCGCAGCGGGTGGCCGATGGTAATGGCGTGGCCCATGCCCGACTGCGGGCTGGCGGGCGCTACCACCACGATTTCGGCGTCGAGCTCGCCCATCAGGCGCACCAGGTGGGCAATGCCGGGGGCCGTCAGGCTGTCGTCGTTGGAGATGAGAATGAGGGGGCGAGCGGGCATAAGTCGAATGAATGGAAAAGCAAAGCCGCACGTCGCCCGGTTGGGGTTGTGTGGCGCGTAAAGGTACTTTCGCCCCCATGTTCTTTGCCTCGCTCCTGCTGGCCGCCGCGCTCACGGCCGCCCCTGCCCCACCGCTGCGCACGCCCTTCGAGCGCGACCCGCAGCACAATACCACGGCCACCTACGCCGAGTGCCTCGCCTTTTACCAGGCGCTGGCCGCCGCCTACCCGGCCACCATGCGCCTGCGCGAGGCCGGCCCCACCGACAGCGGCCAGCCCCTGCACGAGGTGGTGCTCTCGGCCGATGGCACCTTTGAGCCAGCCGCCAGCCGGGCGCTGGGCCGGCCCATTCTCTTTATTCAAAATGGCATTCACCCCGGCGAGCCCGAGGGCATCGACGCCAGCATGGCGCTGGCCCGCGACCTGCTCGGCAACAAAAAGAACCTGGCCCTGCTGCGCCAAGTGACGGTCGTCATCATCCCGGCCTACAACCTCGGCGGCATGCTGAACCGCAACAGCACCACCCGCGTGAACCAGAACGGCCCGGCCGAGTACGGCTTCCGGGGCAATGCGCGCCACCTCGACCTGAACCGCGACTTTATGAAGCAGGACTCGCGCAATGCGCGCTCGTTTGCCGGGCTGTTTCAGCGCTGGCGGCCCGAGGTGTTCGTGGATACGCACACCTCCAACGGGGCCGACTACCAGTACACCATCACCCTCATCCCGACGCAGCACAACAAGCTGGCCCCCACTCTGGGCACGTACTTGCAGGCGCAACTGCTGCCGGCCCTGTACGCGGGCATGGCCCAAAAAAGCTGGCCCATGACGCCCTACGTGGACTTTGAGGGCGAAACGCCCGAAAGCGGCTTGCGCGCCTTTCTGGAAAGCCCGCGCTACTCCACCGGCTACGCGGCCCTCTTCAACAGCATCGGCTTCATGCCCGAAACGCACATGCTGAAGGCCTTCGGGCCGCGCGTGCGGGCCACCTACGACTTGCTGCTCACCTACCTCCAGACCGTAGCGGCCCAGGCCCCCGCCCTGCTGGCCGCCCGCGCCACCGCCGATGCCGCGCTGGCCACCCAGGCGCGCTTTCCGCTGGCCTGGGCCGGGCGCGACACGGCCAGCGGCACGGTGCAGTTCAGGGGCTATGAGGCCGGGCACAAGGCCAGCGCCGTGAGCGGCCAGCCCCGCCTCTACTACGACCGCGCCCGGCCCTACGTGCGGCCGGTGCCGTTTTATAACGATGCCCGGCCCACGGCCACCGTGGCCGCGCCGGTGGCCTACGCCATTCCGGCGGCCTGGGCCGAGGTGCTCGACAACCTGCGCCGCCACGGCGCGGTGCTGCACCCGCTGGCCCAGCCCCTCACTGGCCCCGCCGAAGCCTACCGCGTGGAGGACTTCAAAACTACCCCGCGCCCCTACGAGGGCCACTACCTGCACTCGGCCGTCAAACTCCTAACTCAGCACTCCGAGCTCCTAACTCTCCCAGCCGGCACCTACCTGGCCGTGCTGGCCGAGCAGGGCCCCGCCCGCCGCTACCTCGTGGAGGCCCTGGAGCCGCAGGCTACCGACTCGTTTTTTGCCTGGGGCTTTTTCGACAGCGTATTGCAGCAAAAGGAGCACTACTCCGACTATGTGTTTGAAGACGTGGCCGCCGATTTTCTGACCAAAAACCCCGCCGTGCGCCAGCAGCTCGACGCCGCCAAAGCCACCGACCCGGCCCTGGCCGCCAGCGGCCCCGCGCAGCTGGAGTGGGTGTACCAGCACTCGCCCTACGCCGAGGCGGGCTACCGCCGCTACCCGGTGCTGCGCTGGCTGGGGGCAGTGCCCCGCCCCTAGCCTAGGTAGCGGGCGCGGCCGGCGGCAGCGGGCCAGCGGCCAGCAGCGCCGCCAGGGCGGTGGCCTCGGCTTCGAGGGCTTCGGCTTGCAGGCGCAGCAGGTGGTAGCGGGCCAGCTCGCCGGCGCTGAGGGTGGTGGGCTGGCTCTGGAGCCACTCGCGGGCCCGGCGGGCGCGGCCCTCGGGGTCGGGAGCCGAGGGGCCGGCGGCCGGGGCCTCGGCCAGCAGGGTGGGCAGCACCTGCTGCCAGCGCTGGGCATAGGTGGCGCGGGCCAGCAGCGGGCGCAGGGCCTCGCGCAGTCGGCGGGCGTGGTGCTGGCAGTAGTCGAGGCGGGCCGCGAGCGGGCCGGCCGCCGGCTGGCCGGGCGGGGCGGCGGGCGCGGGTACAGCTTCGGGGGCGAGCGGCCCGGCGGGCACGAGGCGGGCCAGCGGCAGCAGCCGCGCCAGCACTACGGCGCTGAGCGAGCGCCGCCCGGCTTCGAGGTGCTTCACCAGTTCGGGGCTCACGCCCAGGTAGTCGGCCAGCTCGGCCTGCTGCAAGCCAAAGTAGCGGCGCACCAGCGCCGGCAACGTATCGGAAAAGTGCGCGCGGCGCGGCATGGCAGGGTGTACCTTATAAAATGTGGGCGTAAAAATAGGGTACGCTTTGTGTACCCTATTTTTACGCCCACATTTTATAAGGTACAGTTTTTAGCAAGAAGCAAGGCACTGGCTGGTGCCCCAGGCTGGCCTACTCATCCTTGGCCAGGGGCCGGGCAAAATCACCTAGGAAGCGGCGGAGCTGGTCGGGGGCGTGCACGGCCAGGCCGGGCGGACGCTGGTGGGCCGGCTCGTACACCAAGGGCAGGTAGCCGGTGGTATCGCGCACGTCCTGGGCGGCGGCGAGGGCAAACCCCATGCGCCAGTCGGGAAACATGCGGGTTTCTTCGGGGCCCTCGTGCAGCACAAAAACGTGCTTGTGGCGCGCATCGTGGGCGATGTGGGCGTAAAGCTGCTGCACCTCGGCCTGCGGGCCTTCGAGCACCTGCACAAACTCGTGGGTGTCGGCGGCATAGAGCAACAGGCCCGTGAGGCGGTGCGCCTGATTATAGGCGCGGGCCTGGCGCAGCAGGTCGGCCAGGGCCTCGGGGGGCATCCCCTCGCCGGTGGCCAGGCTGTGGTAGATAATGTGGTATAAGGGTTGGGGCGAGAGCATGAGCGAAACAGGGTAACTGAACTAGGCGCTGTATAAGCAGTTAAGAGTCTAAATAGTCCGGCTAGCCTGGTAAACTAAGCGGCCAAACGAGATGCTCGGCCCACACCATTACGTGGGCCGGGAACGAGGCGCGCTACCCCACCCCCTACCTAGCCGGGCGCGGCAGGGCAAGGCTATCTTTTTCTGACGAAACGCCCCTGCGACAAATAGAGCGTAAAGGGCTTAAAGGGCTCTTCGCCGTACACGTCGGGGTCGCCTATGTCGTTATCGGCTGCCACTACCAGGGCCTGTTGGCTAGCCCGGTAGGTGAGCGCTACGTTGCAGATATCCAGCGTCGGCTTGTTATCGAAAGCCTGCTTATCCAGCAGCAGGTAGTCGCCCTTCAATTCAAGCAGCCAGGCAATGCCCCGCATGCAAATGCTACTGCCCTGCTCATTACCCAGCAGCAAATACTGCGTGCGGCCGGGGCTAGCCAGCTTATAAATTTTCTCAAAGCCGCCTTCGTCGTGCGCGGCATACGCAAACAACTGGCCGGCCTGGTTTTTCCACTGCACAATGGGTTGCGTGACTTCGCCCCGTGTACCGCCCGAGGAATACGAATAGCTAAACACCTTAAGGCGGGCCGCATCAGGCGATTCGGCGTAGCCCAGGCCCAGCTTTTTGGCCGCTGCGGCCGATACTTCGTGCGTTTTCAGGTAGGCCACCAGTTGCCGGTCAAGCTTAACGAGCAATTTGTTCGTGGATTGACCTTCCGTGCTGGCGGCGGCGGCCGCTATGTTTTTCTTCAGCTCGGCCGCCGTAGGGGCCGGGCGGCTGGCCGACTGGGCAATGACTTCGGAAACGGGGCCGCCCAGCAAGGCCAGCAGCAGCAGGCAGCAGAGGTTTTTCTTCATAGCGCAAATAAAGCGGCTCCATTTACCTGGCCAAGCCTGACAGACAATAAAAAAGGCTACCCGGTCAGGGCAGCCTTTTCAGTGAGTAGTAGCCGGGGGCTAGCCTACGCGGCCGTATCGGGCGTCAGTTGCTGCAAAATGTCGTGGCCCATCTTGTCGCGCTTGGTGGCGAGGTAGGTCTGGTTGTGCTTGTTGGGCGCAATCTCGATGGGCACCGTGTCCACGATTTCGATGCCGTAGGCGCTCAGGCCGGTGCGCTTCTTGGGGTTGTTGGTGAGCAGGCGCAGCTGGCGCAAACCCAGGTCGCGCAGGATGGCCGCGCCCACGCCGTAGTCGCGCTCATCGCCCCGGAAGCCCAGGTCCTCGTTGGCCTGCACCGTGTCGCGGCCCTGCTCTTGCAGCTTGTAGGCTTTGAGCTTGTTGAGCAGGCCAATGCCCCGGCCCTCCTGGTTCATGTAGATGATGGCGCCGCGGCCCTCGCGGTCAATCTGCTCCATCGCCTGGTGCAGCTGGGGGCCGCAGTCGCAGCGGCACGAGCCGAAGATGTCGCCCGTGACGCACGAGCTATGCACGCGCACCAGCACCGGCTCGGGGCCGCTGAGGTCGCCCTTGACCAGGGCCAGGTGCTGGGCCCCATTGGAGCGCTGGGTGTAGGCGTAGAGGTCGAAGTCGCCGTAGGCGGTGGGCATCTTCACCGTGATTTCGCGCTGAATGAGGCTCTCCTGGGCCAGGCGGTACTTGATGAGGTCCTGCACCGAAATCAGCTTCAGACCCCACTGCTGGGCCACCTTTTCGAGGTCGGGCAGGCGGGCCATCTCGCCGTCTTCCTTCAGGATTTCGACCAGTACGCCGGCCGGCTCGAAGCCCGCCAGGCGGGCCAGGTCCACGGCCGCCTCGGTGTGGCCGGCGCGGCGCAGCACGCCTTCCTTGCGGGCCTTGAGCGGGAAAATGTGGCCCGGCTTGCCGAGGTCTTCGGGCTTGGTGGCGGGGTCGATGAGGGCCAGAATGGTCTTGGAGCGGTCAGAGGCCGAGATGCCGGTGGTCACGCCGTTGGTCAGGAGGTCAACCGAAACGGTGAAGGGCGTGGCGTGCAGGGCCGTGTTGCGGCCCACCATCAGCTCCAGGCCCAGCTCGTCGCAGCGGTCGGCCGTGATGGGGGCGCACACCAGGCCGCGCCCGTGGGTGGCCATAAAGTTGATGACTTCGGGCGTGGCCGAGCGGGCGGCGCAAATGAAGTCGCCCTCGTTTTCGCGGTCCTCGTCGTCCACAACAATGATGACTTTGCCGGCGCGGATGTCTTCGATGGCGCTTTCTATGGTGTCTAGCATGATATTTTTCTACTTGTCATTGCGAGCGCAACGCAGTGAAGCGTGGCAATCTTTCCTTCGCATGAGGGTTAGTAATCATACGGCAAGGAAAGATTGCCGCGCTTCACTGCGTTGCGCTCGCAATGACAAACGTTTTTTGTAGTCTTTAACAATTATCGGCAAACAAGTTTTCCAGCAGCACCGTGGCGGCGGCCCAGTCGTAGTTTTCTTCTACAAAGGTGCGGCCGGCGGCGGCCAGCCGGGCGGCGGCGGGCTCATCGCCGAGCAGGTCGAGGAGGGCGGCGGCCAGGGCGGGCGCGCCTTCGGCCACGCGCAGGTGCTGGCCGGGCGTGCCGCGCAGGGCGTTGTTGGCGAGCGGGGTGGTTACGCAGGGCAGCTGCATGGCCATAGCTTCGAGTAGCTTGTTCTGGAGGCCGGTGCCCACGCGCATGGGCGCCACGAACACGCGGGCCTGGGCGTAGGCGGTGCGGATGTCGGGCAGCCAGCCGCTCACCTCCACGCCGGGGCGGCGGGCCAGCGCCTGCACCCGGGGCGCAGGCGTGGTGCCGGCCACTAGCAGGCGGGCGCTGGGGTGGCGCTGCTGCACGAGCGGCAATATTTCTTCGGCCAGAAAGCAGGCCGCGTCCACGTTGGGGTGGTAGCCCATGTTGCCGCAAAAGAGCAGGTCGTGGGTTTTGGGAATCAGCGGTTGGGGCTGAAAGTAGTCGAGGGCAATGCCGTTGGGCACGATGGCAATCTGCCCGTTGCGCGGGTGCTGGATGAGCTGCCGGTCCTGGTCGCTGATGATGGTGTGGTGCCGGAACCACCCAAATACCTCGGCCTCGTAGGTGGCCAGGCGGCGGGCCTCCAGGGCCAGCACGGGGCGCTGCCAGGCCGGCGCGTTGGCGGCGCGGCGCGCCACGCCGGCCGAAAACACGTCCATGTAATCGAGGGTCATGGGCCGGGCAGCGTGGGGGCGCAGGTACTCGGCCATGCGAATGAGCTGGCAGTACACATGGTCGGGCCGAAACTCGGCCAGCAGGCGGTTGACGAGCTTTTGGGCGCCCGCCTCGTAGAAGTAGCCCACCTGCAAGGGCCGGCCCGCCGTGAAGAAAGCCCGCAGCAGGCCCCGGCCCTGGGCGGGGCGGCCCAGCCGGTGCAGGTGCAGGCCGCCCCGGCACAGCGGGCGCACGGCGGCCAGCGCCTCGGTGCCCACCTGCTCGTCGCTGAGGGCCAGCAGGCAAATCTCGTGGCCCTGCCCGGCCAAGTAGCGCAGCTGGTGGTAGGCCCGCAGCTTGTCGCCTTTGTCGAGCGGGTACGGAAAGCGCGACAGCAATACCAATAATTTCATGCAGGGGGCGAGATAGAGTTATGAGTTAAAAGTTATGAGTTATGAGTTATTAGCTCTGGGTTAAAAATCATAAGTCGCTCTATACAGTCTGCAACTTTCAACTTTTAACTCATAACTTTCAACTCATAACTCTCTCATAACTTGGGCGTACAGGGCTTCGAAGCGCTCGGTGACGCGGCGGTTGTCGTAGACGGTGGCGGCGGTGGTGGCGGCGCCGGTGCCGAGGGCGGTCACCGGCAGGCGGCCGTGGTAGTAGTCGCGCAGGGCCTGCTGCCAGGCGGCGGGCCCGTCGCGCAGCACGATGTCGCGGCCATCCTGCACGGCAATGCCTTCGGCCCCGATGCCGGTGCTCAGGATGGCCTTGCCCAGGGCCATGCCCTCGATGATTTTGACGCGCATGCCGCCGCCGCTCAGTAGCGGCACCAGCATCAGGTCGTATTCGCGCATGAAGGCGGCGGCCGAGTCTACAAAGCCGTGGATGAACACGTTATCAGTGCGCGGGGCCAGCAGGTGGGGCGGCGTGCCGGTGCCGGCCACGTGCAGTTCGAGGTCGGGCAGCTCGGCGTGGATGGCGGGCCACACCTCGCGCAAGAGCCAGTCGAGCCCTTCGAGATTGGGCATCCAGTTGAGCGAGCCAATCATAAACACCGAGCGCGGCTTGGGCTGGCTGGCCGGGTCGGGCTGGAAGGAGGCCATCTCGACGGCGGCCGGCACGAGGGCAATGGGTTCGGGGCAACCCAGTTCCTTCAAGCGCTGAATATCCTCCTCCGTAATGGCGGCTATCGCATTGAAATACCTTAAATACTCCTTCTCAAAGCTGCGCATCCGGGTGGCCAGGTGCGTGAGATACCAACGCTTAAGCGGGTTTTTCTCCCCGGCCGCCAGCCGCTGCCAGATGACATATTCAATGTTGTGCGCTCGCAAGACGTTAACCGTCTTTTCAGGAGACAGTTCTTCAGAGTCCAGCCACTCTTTATACCACGCCACAAAAGTACCCTCGTACTGTATTACTTCGAATTTCTCCGTTTTTAGCAACCCAACCAGCGCAGCTATCACAGCATGGCTGATGAACCGCGCTACGTTGTAGGGCTTGCCTGAAAGCAGCAGGTTTTGCAGGGCCTTTAAAGGCTTCAGGCTTGTATCCACATCCACCGTCACGAGGCGGAAATTAGGGCCGAGGTGGTCGAGCACGGTGGCCGGCTGATGGTGCTTGGGCGTGTTGATGGCCAGCATCGTGACGCGGTGGCCGGCATCGAGCAAGCCCTTCGTGATGTTATAAATCCCGATTGCACCGCCATCGTGCAGCGGAAACGGCACGCGCGGGCTTACCTGTAAAATATGCATAAGGCCACAAAACTAGGCTAGAGACGCGGTAGCATGGGCACGGCCGGCCGCGCCCGGCGCGGGTAGCGGGCCTAGGCAGGGCCAGCGCCACCTGCGCGGCAGGCTACTTAAACTGCTGGTGCAGCGACTGAATCTGGGCTTCGTTGCCGAGCACGAGCAGCACGTCGCCAGCGGCGGTGCGGTAGTCGGCGGCGGGGCTCACCTCCAGCTCGCCGCCCTGCCCCCGGCGCAGGGCAATGATGGTGGCCCCGGTGCGCGAGCGCACATCCAGCTCCCGGATGCTTTGGCCGCGCAGGCTGGGCTTCAACTCATTAAAGGGTAATTCTTCGAGACGTAGCTTGTTGGGGTCGAGGCCCGAAATCATGTCCAGGAAGCGGATAACCTCGGGGCGAATGACGAGGTTGGCCATGTGTGAGCCGCCGATTTCGTCGGGCATCACCACCGAGTTGGCGCCGGCCGAGAGCAGCTTACTCACGCTACTGCGGGCGCTGGCCCGGGCAATGATGACGAGGTTGGGGTTTAGCTCGCGGGCGGTGAGGGCCACAAAGACGTTGTCGGCATCTTTGGGCAGGGCCGTGATGAGGGCGCGGGCGTGCTCGATGCCGGCCTGGCGCAGGGTGGTGTCGAGGGTAGCATCACCAAACACGGCCGGAATCTGGTGGCCGATGGCGTCGTTGGCGGCGGCCAGCAGCTGCTGGCTTTGCTCCACTACCACGGCGCGGGTGCCGCTGTGGCGCAGCTCGTCGTAGGCCTTGTAGCCGTTGCGCCCGAAGCCGCAGACGATGACGTGGTCGCGGAAGCTCTTGATTTCCTGGTCGGCGCGAATCATGCGAAAAAGGTGGCGCAGCTCGCCATCAAAAATGTACGTGGTGAGCACCGACACG
>Ga0160428_1000239_pt1 | contig 67421 bp, 58 predicted proteins | sample SolpanmetagenomM_FD_108198 | JGI IMG/M metagenome (GOLD analysis project Ga0160428, IMG submission 108198) | Solar panel surface microbial communities from Lawrence Berkeley National Laboratory, California, USA - M | ecosystem: Engineered > Built environment > Solar panel > Unclassified ... | reverse complement strand
CGGACTGCACGGGCCGCGGCACGCGCCGGCAAAAGGCGCTGAAGGAGCGGACGCATGCCTGCAACGGGTGCGGACTAAACAGGGACCGCGACTGGAATGCGGCCAGGAACATTCTGGCACGCGGCTTAGCGAAAGCAAGCGAGGGGGTCTGACCCCTCGGGGGACGCAGCGCGCCAGAAACGGTGTGTGTGCTCCCGGACCCTCGTCGCCGGATCAACCCGGCGCTCGAGATCTGGCATCGGGTCGCGGTAGCGCGGATCAACCCAATATGCCGGACGACCCGAATTCATCGCATGGCCGCTCGGAAAGATCGCCGTGCTGGTCGGCACGAGATGCGCGACGATGTCGGGTCGGGCGCGTTGGAACGTCAGCTTGAGCACGGTGGTGGCGAGCGCACCGACGCCGGTGGCGACGGCGAGATACGATGCGGTCGCCCAATCCCTGCCCAGCGCGAAGAAGCCCACGATCAGTGCCGTCAGTACGATGAGCGTCGTGGTGTCGCCGATCGCGGTGAGATCGAGCATGATGCTCCGCAAGGTAGAATTGCCGTCGACGGCGCCGCGGGCGGCGCGCACGAGGGTCGCATCGAACGTCGGAATCTCCCCTTCGCCTATCTCCGATCCCAGCTTCGCCACGATGAGCACGACGCAGGCGACCAGAAGGAAGCCGGCGAGCGCGATCAGCTCGGGTCGCCGCCGCACGAGCTCACGTAGTCGAGCGATCATGCCGGGCGCACGACGAGAACGTGGAACGTGCCGGGCATCACGGGCGGCCGCTTCGCCGTGGCCGTCGATGCGCCGAACCGCGCGGTGGGGAGGTAGATCGTCCCGGTGGCCGGATCGAGCGCGCCGGTGCGCGCGCCGATCTCGGTCGTCACCGTACCGACGTGCCGGACCCCGCCGGGCGCGTCGAGCGACAGGATGTCGAGCACGCCGTCTCTGCCGCAGGGGATGAACGCGAGCCGCCGCTTGGCGTCGAGGAGCACCGCGTCCGGCCCGCGCCCGATGTCGATCAGCGCGACAAGCCTGCGCCTGCCCGCCTCCACCACCGCCGCCTTGCCGTTGGCGCAGGCCGAGATCAGCAGATCCGCCTTCGCGTCGTAGGCGATTCCCGTCGGTGCGTCGCAGCCCGGCAACGCGATCGCCCTGCCGGCCCGACCGCGAACGAGATCGACCGTGTCGATCTCGTTCGCGTCCTCGTTGTTGACGAACAGCGTCCGGTTCCGCCCGATCGCGGCATATTCGAGCGCGGACTTCACCGGGATCGTCCGCGCCACCTTCCGCCCGGCGACGTCGATCTCGGAGATGCTGCCACTTTCGGCGTTCATGACCAGCACGTGACCGGTCGCAGGATCGAACACCGCCGCATCGGGCTTGTCGCCGACCGCGATCCGGGCAACCTCGCCGTTCGTCATCCTGTCGATCAGGCGCACGCTCGCGTCGCCGCCGCTCGTGGCCAGCAGCAGGTCGGTCGAGGGCACGGCAAGCGCCGCATGCCCGTGCGCGATGGCGCCGATCGTGCGGCTGGTCCTCGTGTCGAGATCGATCGCCGTGATCACGTCGCCGTGGGCGACGAACAACCGCCGCGAAGAGGAATCGACGCTGGCATAGTCCCACCCGCCATCGCCGGTGGCTGCGATGGGCGCATCCATCGTGTACGTCGGCGCTGGTCCGGCATACGCTCCGCCGGTGGGTATCGTCATCACGAGCGCGAGCGAAATCAGGTTCTTGGGCGGCATTGCGTGGAAGTCCTCATCGCTCCGGAAGGATGCGTTCTGTCCGCCCGATCGACTTCGTGCCAGCGCAGAGGCGAGATATTGGGAAATCACAATGTCGGCGATGCCTTGATTACAAATTCCCAATCTTGCGTTTGACACATGTACGCAACGCTACTGTCACGTGCCGATCCTAGCCGGACCTCGCGCCGCCACGGCGAGGGGAACCATCTGCCATGTCGAACATCACCCGGGCGCGGATGCGCCTTTCCGGGCCGAGCGCGATCGTCCTCGCGCTGTCCATCATCGCCGAGCCGGCAATCGCCGATACGCCTGCCGCCTCCATAGACCAGACGCAGGCGACGGGCATCGCAGAAGGATCGGACATCGTCGTCACGGCGACCCGCGCCAACACGATAGCCCCGGTCACCGCCTCGCTGGAGGCGACGCAGCCGCAGTCGGTCGTGTCGCGTTCGTTCATCGAGGATTCGCTGCCAGCGACGTCTGATTTCAACCAGATCGCCCTGATCTCGCCCAGCGTGTCGAACTTCGGCGCAGCCAACGGCGTAGGTCTGTCGGAATCGAAGGCGCAGATCCGAGGTTTCCAGGACGGCGAATACAACGTGACCTATGACGGCGTGCCCTTCGGCGACACCAACGATCCGTCGCACCACTCCAACACCTTCTTTCCTTCGAATACGATCGAGACCCTGGTCGTCGATCGCGGCCCGGGCAACGCGAGCCAACTCGGCCAGGCGACGTTCGGTGGAAACATCAACCTTTTCAGCCGCGCGACTCGCGACGTGGCGGGGATCGAAGTAAAGGGCACCTACGGAAGCTACGACACGTACCTGCTGCGCGGTGTCGCGCAGACCGGGGCCATCGCCGCGCTGGGCGGGGCCGAGGCGGTGATCAGCGCGCAGCATGTCCGCTCGGACGGCGCGCGGACCTTCAGCCCGTTCAAATCGACCAACGTCTTCGGCAAGGTGATGATACCGATCGGCCCCGACGTACGCCTGACCCTGCTGGGCACATACAACGAGAACGAGTTCAATCAGCCCGACAAGGACGGTGCGACCACTGCACAGATCGCGGCCTATGGCCGCTATTTCAGTCTCAACGACGATCCGAATTCGCAGAACTATTCCGGCTACAACCACACGCGCAAGACGACCGATTTCGAGGTCGCCAAGCTGGAGGCGGATATTGCGCCCAACACCGTGTTCGAGAACCGCGCCTATACCTACAGCTACGACAACGAGACGCTGAGCGGCAACGACGTCACACTGTTCGCAACTCCTTCGCCGAGCAGGACCGCGGCGCAGAACATTGCGGCAGGCAACGTCGTGACGCTGACGCCGGGCGGAGCCGCTACGCTGGGCGTTCCGGGGTATACCAAGACCAACAAGTACCGCGTCTACGGCGACATCGCCAAGCTGCGCGTCGACATCGGCTTCGGCGCAATCACCGCGGGCGCCTGGATCGAACATTCCGACACCTATCGCCAGCAGCGCGACGTCGATCTTTCGACCGGTGCACGCAACTATGCCGAGAAGGCGGTGAGCAATCCGGTCACGGGCGTCGCGACGCCCCGCGACGTGAAGTTCGACCAGGACTCCCGCATCGATCACACCGAGGAGTTCGTCGAACTCGAACTGCGTCCGCTACCGGGGCTGAAGATCACCCCCGGCTTCAAGCACGTCGATTTCAACCGCGAGATCGACGCGCAGTACAACCAGACGACACGCTACGGGCAGACGTCGAGCCGCACCTATACCGCCAACCTGCCGTTCGCGACGGTCAACTACGCGCTGAACGACCGGCTATCGGCCTATGCCCAGTACGCCCGCGGCTATCTCGCGCCGCCGCTGAGCGTCCAGTACGTCGCCAACCCCAGTCTGTCGGACGTCGTACCCGAACGCTCGACCAACTATCAGGCGGGGGTCGTCTATCACGGCGCGAACATCAGCATCGACGCGGATGTCTACAAGATAGACTTCAGCAACAAGTTCGCTTCGTTCGCGTCGCCGGTGCAGAGCGAAGGCACGATCTTCACCAATCTCGGCGCGGTGCAGTACAAGGGCGTCGAGGGACAGGTGACCTACGCGCTGCCACGCGGACTCGCGGTGTTCGCCAACGGCTCGCGGAACTACGCCAAGACCGACAACCCCGGCACCCCGCACCTTCAGGTCGCCAACGCGCCCGAATACACCGCGGCGGCCGGCCTGCTCTATAAGCACGGCCCGATCCGCTTCTCGCTGATCGACAAGTACATCGGCCGCCAATGGTTCGCAGAGGGCGAGCCGGCGGCGTACCGCAGCAAGGGCTACGACACCGCGATCCTGTCGGCGCGCTACGACATCGGCCCGGTGCGGATCGGGGCGGAGGTCAACAACCTGTTCGACGATCGGCCGGTGACCAACGTCAATGTCGGCAAGAGCGTCGCATTCGATCAGTATCTCTACCAGACCGGGCGGCAGATCACCGGCGACGTCGCGCTGACGTTCTGAAGCTCGGCGGCTGGCAGATTAAAAAATCCCAACGTTGCCGCGGCGGCGGCCTTATCTGCTGCCGACGGCTTCCCATGATGCTATCGTCGCGCTTTCCGTCCGATCGCGAGCACGACGATGTCCTTCCAGTTGCGATGCCTCTGCCTCCTGCTCGGCGCGTCCGTCGCGACCCCGGCGGCGGCTCGCGACGAGCGGGCGTGGGATCACGCCAGCAGTATCGGCCGCGACGCGCTGGTGGCGGTCGCGCTGGGATTACCGATCGCAAAAGGCGACTGGAACGGCGCGCTACAGGCCGGTGGCAGCATGGGAGCGTCGCTGCTGGTCACAGCCGGGCTGAAGGAGACCTTCCCGGAGCGGCGCCCTGACGGTAGCGACCGCAAGAGCTTCCCGTCGGGCCATACCAGCACCGCCTTCGCCGCAGCCGCGACGCTCCAGAACCGCTACGGCTGGCAGGTCGGTGTGCCGGCACAGCTCGTCGCCGCGTTCGTAGGCCTTTCACGCGTGCAGGCGCGCAAGCATCACTGGTACGACGCCGTAGCCGGTGCGGCGATCGGCGAAGCCTCCGGCTTCCTGATCACGTCGCGCGCCGACGGCAACGTCCGCGTCCTGCCGTGGGGCGATGCACACGGCGGGGGCGCCACCGTCGCGATGCGCTTCTGAGAGATGCCGGCCCGCCGATCCGCCAGGAGGAACCAACGAAACGGGCATCGGCTGCTCGGCAGACTCCGAACGACCGCACGGCCCGCCACTCGACGAGACGCGCCTTCGTCGCCCTGCGCCGCGTCCGACCCGGAGATTGGAAGGGATCACGCGCGAGATGACCGATGACGGGAGACCCTCGGCCGATGTCCTGCCTCTGCTGGAGCTTGCCCTCGCCCTTCTCGACGAGCGCAGCGATCACGTCGCCGGGGCCTACGTGGCGCAGGCGATAGCGGCCTTCAACGGCCCGTATGCAAACGGAACCGCAGACCTGAAGCGACCGCTCTGATCCGAACTGCCGAAATGCCAGACGCCGGACTGCCGATCCTTCGTAGCCGGTATGCAGTCCGAGTCCGCTCCTCGGCGACCTTCCGGTAACGTCGGGGCGCGGAACCGGCCCGACGGCGTCCTGTCGAGCGCGCCCGGACAGGCGGCCGGGAGGGCGATGAGCCGGGCGGCGAGGCCGCCTCCTGCGTGGATCCGAGTTCGGACGATGCAGGAGGCGGCAGTGCCCAGCCGGCATCAGGAGGGGGCGGCATGCCTTCTCGTCCAGTCCATCTCGCGGACCCTCGGCGCACCGGAGCCGCTGTACACTTCGCGGGTGGCCCACTCGAGCTCCTCGTCGAGATCGGGACGCGGCACCTCCCGCCACCACCGCCGCTTCGTGCCGTTCCAACGATAGCCGCGTGCCTTGAGGATGTCCTTCGTGGCGAAGGGCGCATCGACGGCTTCGACTATCGAGGTCGGACGGCGGGCAGTGGAGAGCGCCTCGGCGAGGGCCGTCCGGTCTCCATCGATCGGATGATCGACGAGCCGCAGCAGGGCAAGGACGTCCGTGTCGGCCCGATGGGCCGAATAGAACCAGCCCATCTGCATCAGCAGATGGGACAGTGCACGGCCCTCGTACCCGAGGACGCGCCAGTCGATGTCCGCCATCGAGCACACCCACGGCCGTCCTGCCGCGATCGGCAGCCGCTTCTCGACGAAGGGGCGATCGAATGCCGCGTTGTGAGCGATCACGAAATCGGCGTCCAGCAGCAGGCTGGTCGCTTCGCCCTCGCTGATGGCGCGTCCGCGCACGTCCTCGTTTCTGATGCCCGTGAGCCGGGTTATGTGCGGCTCTATAGGGCGCCCGGGATCCTCCAGCCAGCGCCACGAGCGCCCGACGTCGACGATGCGACCGGACGGATCGGCAAGGAAGCGGCACATTGCCAGTTCGATCACCGAGTCGTTCCGGTGATCGAGACCGGTCGTCTCCACGTCGAGCGCGCAGCCTGCCACGAGACCATCCGCCTGACCGGGCGAGCCGAGGCGCCGCATGGCGCGGATCCGGCGGAGCACCCTGTAGTCCGGCATGCGTGCCAAGGCAGCCGCCAACCTGTCCGCGTCGCCGGACAGACCGACTTCCTGCCCCGACGTCACGCCTGTGCCCACTGCCGGACTTCCACCCGCTGCCCGGAGGCCATCGGACTGCGGGGGTCGAGCGACGCGAACCCGCGCGCGTCCACGAGAACCTGCGATACCAGCGCCTTGGGATGGGGTCCGGTTCGACCAGATCGTTCCGCGATGCATTCGGCGCGCGCGATGGTCATTCCATACTGCGCGACGAAGGCGCACCGTCGGTCCTCGACCGGGGGCGCCGTGAGCGGTTCCAGTCCCCAGGTCCGCAGGATATCGTCTCGGAAGGGCATCCGGCTGCTGTACGGCTCGGTGACCTCCGACGACGTGGCATCCGGCTTGAGCCGGTAGCCCTGGCGAGGCGGCATTACGCGTCCGTCGTCGTCCTCGTCCTCGAGGAGAGCCTCGATCGTAGCTGAATCAGCGTCGGGACCGGCGTCGAGCTGATGGAGAAGGATGGCGCGGAGACAGTCCCCGAGATCGAGGCAGGCGTCCATCGCCGCAGCGCCACCGAACAGCCGGCGTGGCGCAGACATCCACTCCATCGGATCAAGCGCGGTGTCGCACCGATCGAAGCTCGCTCCGACTTCGCTTGCCACAAGCGCGATGCGTGCAAGTCCGCGACGCGTGACCGACACGGCGACGTCGTCGACGTCGTCCTCCTGCAACGGATCCTCATACCCCCAGCGGGACCGGCTCGGGCGGCAGAACTGCGGATAGTCGTTGCTGCGCGGTGCGCGATCAGGAGCATCTTCTGGCATTCTTCATCTCCGGCCGTCGGGATCGGACACGGAGCAGACGGCGCGCTCCGGTCCAAAAGAGTTAAAGTCTTATTAACATAAAATCAATTGCTAATGAGAATATTTAATCACACGCGTTGTATATGTTGTGTCGCGGCGTCAGCGGCTATCCAATCGTCGGAGCGGCCGGATCGACGACATCTCCGACTGGACGATCGCCGCCACCGACGCGGACAGCGCCGTAACCGGGTAGTCGTCCAGCAGGGGACGACGCGGCGCGAGGTACTGCAACGTGACGGACGGCCTGGATGGCCCTCAACGGTGACATCGTGCCGCCGGCCGCTCGTTGCGAAGGAAGTGGAGCCTTTCCGAAGTCGCTCCGGGAATTCCGGAACGGAGTAGGAAATGGAAGAATTCCCCCCATCGCGGCTGGCCGAACTGCCCGCCACGCAATGGCAGCAGGCGAAGGAGCGCGTGGCCGTCGTGCGGCGCTACATCAGTGACGGCGACTACTCCTACGCCGCAGCGTCCAGACATGCCGCCGAGCTAGGCTTGAAACGGGGCATGTTCGCCCGACTGGTCAGATCGGTGAGGGCCTGGGACGAATCTTCGGAGGGCGTGCGTCTTCGACCCCGCCGGGCGCCCTCCGACGCGGCCCAGGCTGCCGTCGCTCGCGAAGCGGTCGCCCGCCTGGGGCCGGCCGCGAAGTTGCAAATGGCCGCAAAGGCGGCAGCGGCGCTCGCGGACGAACGCGGGATCGCGCGGCCCGGCGAGCGGGCGCTGCGGTTGGCCCATGGCAGCGTACGGGCCGGAAAGGGCATCAGGAAGCGGCTCGGACTGACGGGCGACCTGACCCTCGACGCCTGCGCAATGGCGGTAAGACTCAGGGAAACCGGCGACGTGCCCGCCATCGCGGTCCTTTCCGCCGTGGTCGATTCCCGTCTCGGCACCTTTGCAGGCTGGCGCGTCACCGCCGGCCTCCCTAACGGAGGTGACCTGAAGGGGTTGGTCGCGGAATGTATGTCGGGCAGGAGCGGATGCCGCCTCAGTGTACCATCCGGCATACTCGGCGAGCAACGAGCGATGCTCCAGGAGGACGGAGTCGAACTCACCGATGATCGGATCGCGATGGGATCGGTGATCATGGCCGCCGTCGGTGCCCGGCTCGGACGCATCACGCTGCTGCCTCGGCTTCTGGCCCGCGGCGGCGGCGGCGAACTTCCGGTCGTCGATCTGCGGGATCTTTCCGATGTCGTCGCGGAGCTGCTGGCCGCAACGGGATTGGCCGACGAATCTGGACGATGAAGGGTCGGCACGGCCGTCGGTATACCCGAGCGGGGGCAGTCGGAGCGGCCGAGGCGGGGGCTCTTCCGACGCTAGGACGATCGCTCCATTGCGGTGGACACGAGCGTGACCAAGTCCGCGCATACCGCTTCCGCGTTGCGCAACGATGCTTCCCGCCCCCGGGCGCCCAGCTGCGGCAGCTCGGTGAGTATCTTGCCGTTGCGCTCCGTCACGGCCGTCTCCAGCGCGTAGGACGCCTCTCCCGAGCTAATGAACAGACCCTCCCCCGAGGCAATGGATTTCGGCGCCGTCCTCCTCGTACGAAGTCGGTACGGACCAAGACCGTCGCCGATCAGGCGTAGAAGACGCACCCCCGATCGCCTTTCCCCCCCCTGGAACAGATCGATGCGCGGCCGCCTGGACGCCGGCAGACCGGTGCCTGCATTCTCGGCACGAGCCGCCATTGCAGGAGGGACCACCCATTCGACCTCGTCGAGCCGCTCCGCCACGGCGACTTGAACGGCCATTTCGGAGATCCGGCGACGCAGGTCGGCCAGCGCCTCCAGGATGCCGGTCTCCCCCTCTCCGTCGTGAAGGCCGAGGCCGCACACGATACCCGTATCGAGATCGATCACGGCCGTGATCCACCACGGTCGTCCCGGGGGGAATTCGACGGCGATGTCGACGCGGCACGAGTCTATGAGCAGCCTGCCGAGCAGGGGTCTCCTTGTCTTCGGCTTGGACGACTCCCGTCGCAACCGCTGGACCCGGCGCTTCAGCGCCGTCGCGGACGGTGGCTTGAGCGTGGCCGCGTCTTCGTGGGTGAGCGCCATCCGGGCGAGATGCCTCCCGACGTCCGCGATGGACATCTCGACGTCGGATCCCAAGGCGTCATCGATCCAGTCGTCCCAAGGGTCGCCGAAGCCGTCCCGGGTGCCGGAGGCCCGTCCCGCCGCACGAAACTGCGGCACCAGGCCCCGGATGGGGCCGACCTCGGACATGCGCTGCATGAGCCTGTACACATTGGCCCGTCCGGTGTCGGCGAGCTTGGCCACCTTGGTCACGTCGAGCGCCTTCGGGTCCTTCCTGTATCCCCACAGCGCGCTCAGCCTTTTGGCGACGGCCTCCTTCTGACCTTCGGGCAGGCCGAGGTACAGCGCGATCTCCCTGCGGAAGTCGAGCATGATTGTATCCGTCTTCGCGAGACCGTCCGCTGACGCTTCTGGATCCAATTGCGCCCGATCCGCCGCGAGCCATCCCATCACGCCTTCCCCGACCGCGCGCGGCACGCCCGGCACCGGTGGGACGTCGCTACCGTCTTCGTTCATGACGCCCCCTAGCGCCCGGATCGTGATGCAACAAGCGTCTTGTCGAATTCCTAGTCAGTTGCGCTTGACTTCTCGCCGCAGTCGATTACTAAGTGACTAGGAAGTGGGATACTACCCAAGGAGCAAACGATGTCGAACGATACGATCAGGACCAATTCGCGACGGTGCGGCTCCCACGAAAAGGGGCTTGCGCACGTTGGCGATGCGCAGCCCGCTCCGGCGCTGAGGGGCGCTTGGAGCTCCGCCGCGGAGCCGGAAGGCGAACGGTCGGACGGGGACGGTGCCTCCTTCCGCAACGCCATGACGTTCGTCCTGCCTCCTGCGGGCCGGACCCTGGTCGGCGTGGACGTCACGATCACCGCCTTCCCGGTGCACGCCGGGGCTCCCTTCTACGGGGTCTCGCGGTCGTGAGCGGCGAGGACCAGCCCTCGGCCGCAGCCGTCGCACGTCGCGCCGCCGCATCGGCCGCCAACTACCCCTCGTTCACGGGCCTGCAGACGCGCCTTCGGCGTCGTACGTTGGAAAAGCCGCGCACGCCGGTCAGCCAGCTGATCCTCAGGGATCCATGGCGCGAACGCGTCCGCGACGAGACGGAGCTGCCGGACGCGAGCCGCATGCGCGTGAGAAGCCTCGTCGAAGAGAACCCGGTGGATGACGAACTCGTTGCGATGGCGACGTTCGTGCGCTCGCCCGACGGTCGTTCGTTGACGACGTTCAACGGCGGCAAGGCGCACGTGAACGGCTTCATGGCGTGCCCGAAGTCGCACCGGCTGCTGCACTATCAGGGCACCGGCCAGGAAAGCCTCGTGCTCCGTGAACAGACCTCCTGGAGGACCGTCGCGATCGCGACCGAGGCGTTCATCGTCCGCTGGAACGGTGGAGAACACCGCCCGGACGTCCAGCTGACCCTGTCGGACGGCAGCATGCGGCTGATCGAGGTCAAGCGGGACGAACGCGATCTCGCGAACCCCCGCCTGCGTCGGAACATCGCCATGGCTTCCGAGATCCTGCGTCGCAGCGACATCGGGTACGAAGTCGTCTTCGCAGGAGAGATATTCGCCAACGCACGCCACCGTCGCAACGTGGCGCTCTTCGCATCCCGTGGCTTCGCCCACGTCTCGAAGCGCCAGTCGGACAGGCTTTCCGAACGAGCGGCCGGCGGCGGATCGGCGGGCACCTACGGCGAGCTCGTGGAACTCATGTCCCCGCGCGATGCGCTCGGCGGGGCAGCCGTCGTGCAGTCGCTCGTCGTCCGCCGCCGAATCGAGATCGACCTCGCGCAGCGCGTCACCGCCGACACCCCCGTCACGATCCACTGAGGAGACTGCCATGAACAGCGCAACCATCCCGCCCTCGGGACCTTCCGATGCGAACGAGCCCGGCTGGACGACGGACGTGACCGTCATCGACGTGTTTTCGAGGGCGTCGGCTCCGCCCTCGGGGTCTCCCGGTGCCCGCGAGCCCTTCAAGCCGACCCTCGTGATCGCGATGGACGCGGTCTCCAGAGCCGTCGTCGGGTGGGCCGTCCTGCCGGGCCCGCCAGGTTCCCGACCCGACACCTGATCTCCTGACACCCGCCACCCGTGGCGGAGCGATACGGGCGTCCATGACGCCCGTCATGCCGGTGCCGCAGCCGGATCACCAACCGGGCCGCGCGAATGCGGTCGGCGGATCGCCGACGCGTGCCTGCACGAAAGGAAACGACGATGATCAAAATTCCGGACAGGAGCCGCCTGGAGGTCCACGGCGACGAATACAGCTACGAACGCCGCAACGACCTGCCGCTCCTCGTGAACGACGCCGGTACGGCATACGTCCTCCGCGATGCGGCAGGCCGGACCAGCCTGCCGACCGACGACGAGATCGCGGCACTCGTCGCCTCGGGTCACGCCAGGCTCCTGTCGGAGATCCGGGGACGGGCCGTCCGCCGCTCCGACGGAATCGGCACGCCGATCCGTAGGCTCTCGTCGCCCCGTCCGGCGCCCTCCGCCTCGAGCGGACCGGTGGAAGGCGGAGCGGAGCGCGACCGGCGAACGGGCGGTCGCCGGGACGCGGCGTATTGGACCGAGCAGGCTGAAAGAACGTTGAACTACGCGGTCACGCGCACGCTCATCGATTCTTGCTACACCATCGCCTCGGCATACGAACTCTATCGCCGCGAGGTCCGCGAAATCAACCTGCGCGCCGGGGGGGAGGTCATCGCGGTTGCGAAGCTCGGACGCTTCCGCCGCCGCGCCAAGGTCGTCGAGTTCCTGCTCGAGCAGACCGCCCCGGAACGCCTGCACCGGCGTACTCGGCGGTCCGGTACGATCCACTAGGACCGGCAGGTTGGACGCCCGCGACATCGAAGGTGGCGCTCCGGGAAGGCTGCGCCGAACCGCCGCACGGCCCGGCGGGGCCGGGATCCGGGGGCCCCCATCCGCCCATCCCGATCCGCCCCCGACTTCGCACTGCGGCACCGGCCCATCCGGATGGGCCGGTGCCGTTCGCACATCGACAACACGTAGAAAGGAGTTCGCCATGGACATGTACTATCGCAACGACCGCGGCATCGTCGTCGTCATCGACGATGTCGACTATCACAATCACGGGTACCAGAGTGGCCGCTGGGATCTGCGGCACGCCGTGACCGGCATGCCCTTCGTCCACAAGGACAAGGACGGCGTGGTGGGGCTGCTCACGGACGAAGGCTACGACGACCTGCTCGAAGCCGGGCGGCTCGAGATCGTATCAGCGCAGTCGCAAGACCGGATCCGGCTCCTGAACGACGCGAGCGCCATGACCGTCGCCCAGGCGTGCGAACTCGATCCTTACGTGAGCAAGATGTGGGTGCAGATCCAGATCCTCGACGACGCTAACTGCAAGGATGGCGACAAGGCCATCGGGAACTGCCTCGACCGCGACGGCAAGTGGACCCCGGAGCACCAGGCGGAATGGGGCGACCACGACAACCCGCGCGTGATCCGCGCTTGGCGCAGCACGCGCGGTACGATGGGAAACCGGCATCCCAAGCAGCTCGTCCGTCTCCGCGGCCGGCTGGCGCGATCGATGTGGAACGACGTCGAGACGGAGCTGCAGTGGAAGCACGCGATCACCGCACACGCCACCGACGCGGAGAACAAGTCCGCCTGGAGCCTCTACCGCGACGAGGTCGAACTCGTGAACGACGGCCGCCACCCGGTGCATCCCAGACCCTCCGTCCGCTACCGCATCATCGGCGAGCGCACCTTCCGCCGCCGGGTCGACAGTCTCCGGATCGACGAGACCGATCGGGCGCGGAAGGGAAAGGCGGCGTTGGAGCAGGACTGGCGGGGCGGCGGCCGGCCGCTGACCGCCGACCACGTCATGCAGAGCGTCATCATCGACCATACGCCACTCGACCTTTTCGTGGTCGACGACGAACGGGAGATGGTCCTCGGCCGGCCATGGCTCACGATCGCCGTCGACGTGCGCACCCGCGCCGTAGTGGCCCACCTCATAACCTTCGTGGAGCCGAGCGTCGCCACGGTGGGAATGATCCTCCGTCGCATGGCAATGCCGAAGCGGCCGCCGGCGTTCATGGCCAAACGGTGGCCGGTCCTGCGACGCCTCCGGGGCCGACCCGACCGCATCATCGTCGACAATGCGGTCGAGTTCCGCAGCCTGATGCTCGAGGCGGCTGCACGAGGCCTGGGCCTGACGATACGCTACTGCCCGGTGAAGAAGCCGCGCTACCGTGCCATAGTCGAACGCGCCATCGGCACGATGCTGCGCATCATCTGCAGGGAGATGCCCGGTCGGGCGCTGCCGCCCGCCGACGTCAAGCGGCTCGAGTACGACGGAGAAGCCAGCGCGGTCGTCATCATGGACGAGCTGGAGGCCGTCGCCAACCTGGGGATCGCCGAGTACAACATCGACCCGCACGAGGGGATCCGAAACCGCGCGCCTGCGGAATACTTCCAGTCCGAAGCGGCCCGGACGGGGGTCATGAACTTCCGCGACCTGAAGCGCTTCCACATCGAGACGATGGACGTCTCCGATCCCGTCCAGCTCGATGCCGCCGGCATCACGCAGTGGCACCTCCGGTGGCATCACCTCACCCGCGTTCCCGACCTGCTCAACGATCTCGTACCGTCCCAGCCGAAGCGCAGTCTGCGACAGGACGCAACGGCGACCGTGACGTTCAGACACGATCCGTTGGACCTGTCCGCCATATGGGTCTGGAACAGGGTGTCTCAGGAATACGTGGAACTGCGATGCGCCGACGAGGAGTACGCGCGCGGCATGCCGCTGAGCTTCCACCTCGATCTGATCGCGAAGGCGAACAAGACGAAGGAAGGGTTCAGCACCGAAGCCGAGAGGATGGCCGTGCGAAGCCGCCGGATCGCGGCCATACGCTCGATCAGTCCCGACGCGAAGGCCAGAAGCCGGCGCGAAGTCGCCAGGCTGCTCGAGATCCCGCGGCTGCGCGCGATCACCGGCAACATCGTCGACGTCGAGTTGCGGACGTCGCATCCCGAGGACATGGAGGGCTTAATCGCGTGCGATCCCGCAAGCTACACAGCGCTCGACATGGAGATCCTCAGCCGCCGCAAGCGCTCCGGCAAGAAAAAGGACGATGGGGGGCGCCTGTCGGCAAGCGACATCGATGCGTCCGCCGCCTCCGACGACGATGATGCTCCGCCGCCCCGTCGCGGCGGCCGCCTGACCCGTGGAGGCTACCGGTGAGCGCCGTTATCGAGGCGCGCGCGATGCCAGGCGAGGAGTCGCCGAGGCAGGCCAGCATGCGCGTCGGCCGGCTCAAAGGCCGCTTCGACGCCCTGCGCGTGGACTTTCCGCCGCACACCGACGCCGTCGCGGCGATCGACTGCATCCGCATAGAGGCGCTCGATCGCTCGGCCGGTTCCGCGTGCGGCGGCGGGTTCCTCGTCGCCGCGACGGGCGTTGGCAAGACCGAGACGTTGAAGACGGCCGAACGCGTCATCAACGAGCAGGCGCAGGAAGGCAGCGTCCCGGCGCTGCGGATCAACTTCTCGCCGACCGGGACCACCGAATCCCTGCCGCAGTCGATTCTGGCTGCGCTGAAAGTCCGCCGTCCCGACGCCGGTACCGAGAAGACGCAGTGGCAGCGCGCGGTCGAGGAGATGCGCAGTGCAGGAGTCGAGATACTGTTGCTCGACGAATTCAACCGCGCCGCGCGACGTCCGACGATGACGGCGGCAATCGCGATCTCGATCCAGGAGTGGATCATGGACGCGGGCGTCTGCCCGGTGGTGATCTGCGGCAGCGAGAAGGCGGCAAGCGTCCTCAAAACGGCTCCGGCCGTGCACGAGCGTCTGAGCGACCAGATCGACATGCAGCCGCTTGACTGGCGCCGTGGTGCCGACAAGGACCTGGTGACGGATTTCCTCGCCGATCTCGATGCCGCCATCAAGGTGGAGGGCCTGCTTCCCGCGCTCTCAGGTCTCGACGAGGGCGACGTTCCGGAGAAGCTCTGCATTGCGTCGGCGGGAAAGCTGCGCGCCATCGTCAAGACGGTACGCGTCGCACTCGGTCTGGCGCTGATGCGGGGAGCGCCCGCGATGACGCGGGGGGATCTGGCCGAAGGAGTCGAGCGCTACTGCCGGCGCTTGCGCCTGATCAACGACAATCCCTTCCACTCCTCGGAAGGACGGAAGAGGCCGTCCGAGGGTGCCGCTGCCGATGCCATCGCGGATACGGATGATGAAGCCGACCCGTCCCCGGCTGATCGCGACTGGTCGGGAGACGACGCATGAGCCCGTTCGATCCGCTCGTCCGACCCGTTCCGGGCCAGTCCCTGGATGGCATATACATGGCGGCCGCGGCCGCCTTGGGGGAGGACTCAACCTGGGGTCTGGCCAAGCGGACCGGAGCCCGATGGGGGCACTCGCCCAGATACATGTCGAGCGAAAGCGAGCTGGCCGCGGTTGCGGAGGAGATCGGCATCGACGTCGAAGCGTTGACGGAGCGCGCCTATCCGAAGGTCCGGGACACGACACGGCGCCTGTTCCAGGGGACCGACGTCGAGAGCCGGCTGATCCACAAGAGGACGCGACGCTTCGCGCCCGCCACCCTCGCGCGGGCTCCCTACCACCGCGCGGTATGGCAGATCACCGCCTTCCCGTTCTGCGACGAGGATTGGTGCTACCTCACGGACCGTTGTTCCGCATGCGGGGACATACAGCGCTGGCGCAGCGGCTACGGCGTCGACCTCTGCGACGGTTGCGGCCGTCCCCTGACCGGAGCGGACACCGGGCGGGTGCCCGAGGCGGATCAGGCGGACCTCCGCCTCGCCGTCGGGCTCCTGCATCACGATCCCGCCCGGCGGGCCGAGAGCCTTGCGGCGTTGCCCCATGCGATCCGATCGGGGGGAGAATCCAAGGCCGTCGCCGTCCTCTGCGCGCTAGCCGGCGTCGCGGACCCCGGATCCCGCAGCCGCGTCCGGCCCCAGCTGCCCGATCCTCGGATGCCGCCCGAAAGGATCGCTGCCGCCACGGCTCAGGGCTGGCGCCTTCTGTCCGGCTGGCCGGAAGCGCCGCTGCGTCTCATCGACGAACGGATGGCGGTACGGCCCGGACGCGAAGGGGATGGGAACTCCGGAGCGACGATGTGTCTTCTGCGGATGGCAGGACGGGCATCGGTGACGCCCAGCCTGCGGGGCGCAGCCGCCGAGCTGTCGGGAATCATCGACGTCAGACAGATGGCCGGCATCGACTCCCTCGAGTTCGAGAGACGGACGAAGGCCGGCACGAAGCACATCGTTCGTGCCAGGCGCGAAGGCCGGATCACCTCGTTCCTCGGCACCAACCGCGACGGCGCCGTGCACCTCCTGCTGCCCGACGACGCAGCGCGGTTCGCGCGCGTCATGTCGGAGAACATCGCATTCGAGAGCGTAGCGGTGCGGCTGGGACTGCCGTACCGTGCCGTCGAGGAACTCGTCGCATCCGGCACCCTCGCTGCGGAGGCAGCGCCCTTCGATGCCTGCAAGACCCCCCGAATGCGGGTTCCGCTGCGAGATGTCGACGCGCTCGAAGCCGCGATCGCAGGCCACGCCGTAACGGCCGACGACTCGTTCACGCTCACCCTCCGCCGGGCGATGGCGGCCATCGGCGGCCGACTGAAGCCGTGGGCCTCCGTGATGGATCTCCTCCGCGAAGGCAGGATCAGGTTCGCGTTGGGTGCCGGCGGTGGAACCCTCCCCGACCGGGTCCTGGTTGAGCGCTCGCTTATCCCGGCGCTGATCGAGCTTCCCGAGGCGTTCGCGGCCGACGATCCCCGCTTCTCCACGCTGGCGTCGAAGAAGGACGCAGCCGAGACGCTCAATCAGGACAACGACCGGGCCGGAAGGCTTCTGGCATGCTATCCCTCGGCGCACGGGAGGACGCAGACAGTGCCGATCAGCGATCTGCTCCGCATCGCGACCGGTCGGGTGTACCTGCGCGAGATCGCGGTCCTTCAGAACACCACCGCTTCGGCGATAGGCGGCCATCTCAGTGTGCTGCAGGTCAGGCGTGACGGCCTGCGTGGGTTCGAACGGGAACGGATCGCCGCGCTGGGGCTGCTGAGGCCTCTCGTCTGAGGCGTTTCTCGTCGCAGGGAGCGGGCGTACAGTCGTCGCGGCTCTCTCCGGCCGCGATGATCGATCGGATCGCCGACGCGATCGAAGATTGCCGAACGATGACGCCGATGTGCCCGCTCCCCCCGAAAAGGCACGATCCTCCCGTCTTGATCGAACGGCCTGCCGATCAGGCAGCGGAAGAGTGAACCGGATGTTGGATCGTGCGGTGGTCCGTCCTCCGCCCGGTCAGGTCGGAGCCCCAACGAATCCTCGCCCGTTCGATCAGGTCGTCTTCCAGGTGTCCGTGAAGACCCAACGATCCTGATCGATTTCTACGTCGGGCGAGGCGTTCAAGCCGCCCTTCGCGCTTGGATCAGACCTTCGAACGTCCCCCGGATCACCGGGTCCGCACTGAGCAGCGCCGCCGCAATGCGATCATCACTGTCGCCGATCAACGCCATCGACCACGCGCCGAAGGTGCGCTCCGGAACCGTTCGGTCATGGAGCTTAACGACCGCGCGGTGACGATCATCCGAGGAGATGCGGTCGAACGTCGTCTGGACCTCGGCGCTGCTCCCTTCGAGAACCTGGAGAAACCGAGAGCCATCGGTCCAGAGCAGACCTGTCAGGCCGCGCGCGGCGTTGTTCCGTTGAGACTGGAAGAGGATCGAAGCCAGGTTCTTCCCTGTCGAGTCGGAAGTGCCGGAACTGATGTAGAGGAGTTGGCGGAGCGGGCTGGTTTCCATGCCGCGAACGTAACCAGCGACTCTTTCCAAACCGTTTATCCGTCGCACCAAGGGCGGCTCACTGCGATGACGGGACTTGAACGTCAGCATATTCGCCGGACGGCTCTTCGGTATAAGGCCTCGTGACCCAATTGGGCCTCGCCGAAAGCCACGTCGTACGCCCCCCCGCTCGGTGGCACCGGATGGGCATCCACGGCGAAAGGCTAGCGGGGACTTAACCCAGCTTGGTCAGCACGAACGCGAGGAGGAAGCCACCGACCGTGATGAGTCCGGAATACTCGTGCGTCTGTTCGGTGGCCTCGGGGATCATCGTGTCGACCAGCATGGCGAGGATCGCGCCGGCCGCGACCGCCGTGACGCTTGCGATGGCGTCCGGTGGCGCATTCACGAGGGCCAGGTTGCCGAATGCAGCGGCGATGCCCGAGACGAGGGCGATCCCTCCCCAGACGCCGAACACGTACCGGGACCCGTGTCCCGCCTTCCGCATGCCGGCAGCGCTGGACAGGCCTTCCGGAACGTTCGACAGGAAGACGGCCGCCACCGTCACCAGGCTAACGCCCGTGCCGTGCAAAAGGCTGACGCCGATCACCACCGACTCGGGAATGCCGTCCAGCAGCGCGCCGACGGCGATGGCCAGGCCGGACCCGGCATCGGCCCCCGGCAGGCTGGCGTCGGGATTCGAGCCGGAGCGCTTTCGATGCCGTGCTCCGTGGCGAGAGATCGCCACGTTCGCTACCGTGTAGGCGATTGCGCCGCCCAGAAAGCCGGCGGCGGTGGAATCGAAACCGCCGCGGGCATAGGCTTCGTCCATCAGGTCGAACGCGACCGCGGAGATCAGAACACCCGCCCCGATCGCCATGATCCCGGCGATCAGCCGCTGAGGGAGCCTCGCCGCGTAGCCGACGCCCGCCCCGATCACGAGGGCCGATCCTCCCACAAGACCCCACAGGCCCGCGACGAGCGCGCCGTTCATTCTCCTGCCGTCCCCGACCTTTCGCGCCGGAGCCACGCCAGCGCCGTTGCGACTGCGACGACCGCCGTGCCCGCTGCCGCCCGGCCGGGCCTCCGGACCAGCGCCAGCCCGGTCGTGGCGAGCAGAGCCGGAACCAGACCGACCCGCGGTAGCCCGGCAACCATGGCCACCCGCGCGGCCACACGTCCTGCGATCAGTTCGCGCGCGACGGAAGGCGGCGCAGCCGCGGATGACGCGGAGTCACTCCCACTCGCGACGCCCGCGCGGTCCGTACCGCCATCGTCGCCCTCCACACCCGATCCGCCTACGACGGTGTCGGCCGCCTCCGCACCGCGCGTCCCGAGCGGCTGTGCAGGACCGGCAGTTGTGTCGACGGCCGTCTGGTGCTCGAGTTCGGCGTTCAGCTCGGCACCCATGATCAGTATGTACGCCGACAGATAAAGCCAGGTCAGAAGGACCACGACCGCGCCCAGCGACCCATAGGTGGCGTCGTAGCTCCCGAAGTTCGCGACGTATGTGCCGAAGCCCAGCGTCAGCACCAGCCACAGAAGGGTCACCGCGGCCGAGCCGGGCGTGAGCCACACCCAGCGCGCCGCATCGCGATCGGGGGCGTAGCGGTAGAGGGTGGCGGCTCCCGCCGCACCGACCGCGCCCAGTACGACGTAGGACGCGAGTTTGCCCACGACCAGGACGATCCCCGGCGCTCCTGGCAGAGCGGTATCGAGATGGCCAAGTGCCGCAACCGCCATGGTGGCCGCGATGGCCATCAGAACGGCGCCTGTGGTGATCGCCAGCGTCACCAGGTTCAGGCGGAGGAAGCTTCGGGTCTCCTTCTCCTCGTAGGCGACGTTCAGCGCGGTGACGACCGCACCGGCGCCCTTCATCGCACCGTAGAGCGCGAGACCCAGCGCGAGTAGGAGCCCGAAGCCCTTCTTCCCGCCGGAAGTCGTCACGACGTTGAGCAGCTGCTCGCCGATCAGCTTCGCCGCCTCGGCCGGCATGACGCTGGTCAGCGAACGGACGTTGGCGAGGACGGTAGCGGGTTCCGCTACCAGGCCGTAGCTGAGCACGATCGAGCCGAGCAGCGGCACCATCGCGAGGAAGCCGTAGAAGGCGACGCCGGCGGCCAGCAGGCCGACGTTGTCATCGCCTGCCTCGCGCCAGGCCCGCAGGAGGACGTCCTTCCATCCCTTCGGCGGAACGTCGAAGGGGCTCGGCGCTCCTCGGCCACGGCCGCCTCCTCCGCTAGCCGATCCCGCGGACGGCTGGGCGGTGCCGCTATGCGCCACCGCCGTCGATGGGGTTGCCGCCGTCACGGCAGTCGAAGCTCCCGCTCGACGGCATCCGCGGCGCTACCCACCGCATCGACGGCGCGCTGCAGCGCTTCGCGCCCGACACCGAACCTGCTCATCCAGTACCGGACCTCGAAATCCTCGCCCATCAAGACGTGCGACGCGTCCCGCGGGCCGCGCTCGGTCTCGTCGCCAGCGGTCGTCGAGCGTCGGGCCCGGGTGCGACCCTTCGTGTCGGTCGCCTTGGTCGTCCTAGGCCGCTTCGCCGGTCGTTTGCCTGACGCTACCGGCTTCTCGCCTTCCCGCCGGCTCTTGGACCGGGCATCGTCCTTCGCGGAGCTGCCCTTCGCTTCCGCTTCTGCCCCTCCGCGCGACCGGGGCTCCCGCCCGCCGGTGTCCTTCGGGGCCGACCTGCGAGCTCGGAGAACCGCGACCACGGTCGCCGCGACGGCGGCAGCGCCGGCGACCAGTGCGCCGGCGATCACTGGAGTCGTCAAGCGGGCTTTGCCCCCCGTAGGCGTGGTTGCCGCCCGTTCGGCAGCCTGCGGCGTGGCGTCCCGCGCTGCATTCGGCGACGGATCGTTCGGAGCCCCGTCCTTCGGCGTATGCGAGTGTGGTGGCTCCACCAAGGGATAGGGTGAGCGGCTGCCAGGTGGAACGGGCGGGGAATACGTCATGTTCGAATCTCATCCTGTCATGTGCGAGCATCTCGAACGCGCGAGGACGCGGATCGACCGCCGGATCGGTGCCCCCGGTCGACTTTGTCGGTGCGGTCGACGGAAGGACGGCAATGCTGTCCGACGGGACACTTCGATACAAGCCATCGCCTCATTGGATCGCCGAGCAGGTCTTCCGTTTCCGCCGGCACCGGGAACGAAGGCATCAGGCCGAGGCCGCTCATTTCCGCATCATGCCGCGTCGACTGGTCAAGCCCGCCTCACGGATCCTACGGCCGAGGTTTCATGACCCGACGATCTTAAACCGGTCATCAGCCTCTCCTGATGAGATCGGCCCCGGCAAGCCCCTTTGCCATCGGCACAAAGCGGCAGGATGGCACCGTCCCGCCAGCGGCGCGCACTTCGTCGTCGCACGCCGATTGCGCAACTGCACGACGCCGTTCGACAAACAAAAATACTCCGCTCATTCGAAATGCATGCGATCCCGCGTCCGTCACGGGATCCAAATGGAGCGGTGACTTTCGTGAAGTGTCGACTTGCCGACAGACATTCGATGCAACGGGGTTTATTCGGTTCTCATGGCAGCTAGGAAGCGGCCCAATGAAAAGGTACATCGGGGGTGGGATCGACAGCGCGACCGGTAGGGGCGCCACATCGGACGATCTGTGGGGACGAGAACGGCATCCTGTCGTCTCTGCGCCCCGAGGATCGCGGGTTCGTCGAGCGAAACGGCGAGCTCGTCGCACTCGAGCGGGGCACCGTCCTGTTTGCTCCCGGCCTCGCCGTACCGTGGACCCATTTTCCGAGCGTCGGGACGGTCATCGCGCTGTGTCTACTCCTTGCTGACGGTCGAACCGTCGAAGCGGCGACGATCGGATGCGAAGGCGTCATCGGAGGCGTGGTCAGTTGCGGGACCCGTCCAGCCTTCGCCAGCGCGATAGTTCAGATCGGCGGTCCAGCTCTGAGGGTGCCCGTACGCGTTCTCGAGGATCTCAAGGACCGATCACCGGCGTTCAGGCGGACATTCGACCGCCATGCCGACTTCCTGCTGGCACAGACGCTTCAGTCGGTCGCATGCAACACCTTTCATTCGATCGAGGCCCGTCTGTGCCGCTGGCTGCTCACGACGGAGGATCGCATCGGCACCGACGAGATCGCGCTGACGCAGGAGGCGTTGGCCGACATGCTCGGCGTGCAGCGGACGACCGTGTCCTCGATCGCGCGCTGCCTGCAGGATCGCGGTCTCGTCAGCTTCCGGCGCGGCCACGTCCGCATCATGGACCGTGCGGGCGTCGAGCACGCCTCCTGCGAATGCTACGCCACCGTGGAGCGACACCGTCGCTCCAGCCAGGTGGGCGTCGCCGATGATCAGCTGACGGGACGATGACGAGGAATGCTCCACTCGATCTGGCTGAGGTGACGATCGAAGAGCTCCGGCACCGCATCAAGAACCTCGTCTCGGTCGTGCAGGCACTCGTCATGCAGAGCCTTCGATCCGCGACCTCGCTGGAGGATGCGGCCGTCAGCATCGAGCAGCGGCTCGGTGCCATCGCACGGTCGACGGACATTCTCCTGCGTTCCGACTGGAAGCCCGTTCCGCTGTCGGAGCTGGTCGGTTTCGCGCTCGCCCACGCCGACGCCTTTCCGGATCGGATCGAAGTCGGCGGGCCCCACGTCGAGGTAAGCCCGGACTGGACGACGATGCTGGTGCTCGCTCTGCACGAGCTGGAGACCAACGCATTGAAGCACGGAGCGTTGTCCGGCCCGGCAGGACGGGTGGTCGTGCGCTGGACCATCATCGAGGACGATGGTCGGCATCTCTGGCTTCAATGGACGGAGAGCGGAGGCCCGCCCGTGACGGCGGACGGACCAGCCGGCTTCGGCTCCCGCCTCGCCACGACGCTGCTGCAGCGGCATCTGAAGGGCGCAGCGGAGATCGAGCTCCAGCCGACGGGCCTGACGTGGCGACTGCTGGCACCGCTCGGCGAGCCGCACGCGATCCCGGTCAGCGGAGCGTCCGATCAGGCGGACGCGATACGATGATCGGCGTGGTGGGCACCGACCGGCAACGGGCGAGCTTGCGCGGGTGTCCGGCGAAAGCGGTCTCGCTAGTTCCGCAAACCCCGACGCGGATCAGCGGGCGTGGCCGACTTCGGGATGACCCGAAACTTCCCACGCGCAACCATGCGCATGGCCTGCTGCATCCGTGCCCTTCCGTGCGAGGGGGAGCCGCCGGGCTCGATCCATTCCCGGCCGGACGACTCGAAGACGCTCATGGGCCGTGGGTCCGGTTGCACTCAGCGGTAGCTCCTCGTGTCGGACATCCAGCCGATCCTCCCGCACGACGATGGTGACGCGACCGTCCTTCATGGACATCGTCCCGCGCCGCGGGCGCGCCATCCTGTCAGCTCGGAGCTGACCATCGTCCTGATGCGGCATCTTGGTGTATGGCGGATCGCTCGGTGCGTCCGAGCATGCCGCGCCGTCGGGTAGGGAATGGTGAACATGGAGCCGGAAGGATCGGGAGCCAAAGTCGACGATCGCACTACGCGCTTCGCGATGAGTCTTGCACTCGTCCTTGGCGAGGGGGCGAAGTCGCTTGCCGACGAGCAGGCGGCCGCTGCGCTCTCGGATGGGACCGCGCGGTCCTGGCGGAGCATCGGGGCGACGCTCCGTGTCTTCGAGGAGGCCAACGCGCATATGGAGCGGGCGTTGAGCCTGCTGGACTCGGTCGCGGCGTCCTCCGTCACGCCCCATCTCGACCATGCGATCGCAAAGCTCGGGATTCGCGCGCGGACGAGGGCCGAAGGGACCAGCGGGGGGCCGGCGAGGGAGCCGGGATAGCTTGATCGAGCAGGGTCGTTGGCGCGCCGCGCCGCGCCTCCGGTTGCCTTTACCGACCCGACCGTCGTCCCTTCGTTCGCGGGCTTCTCGTCCACGTCTCCACGCCGTCCGGATCGATGGCGAACGTCGCGCCAACTTGCCGGCCGTCGCCGATTCCTCGCTCGGCGTTGGCATCCGCACGCGCCTTCGCGGCGTTGCCCCGCTGCGCGCCAGGGCAACCTCGGACGCGCCTCCGCCACCCGGCGGCGAACCGATTCCGATTGGCAGGATCCCGAGCATGACCGCTCCTCCGCGAAGCGTCAGCGCCCGGATCGTCAGAACGTAGTGGGAACGACTAGCGTCCCGGACATTGGCCTGATAGATCGATGAAAGGAGCATGCCTTGGCGAAGAATTCACGCATCGAATGGACGAACCACACCTTCAATCCCTGGTGGGGATGCGTGAAGGTCTCGCCGGCATGCAAGCACTGCTATGCCGAGTCCTGGGCGAAGCGGGTCGGCAGCAAGGTTTGGGGCGTAGGTTCCGAACGACGCTTCTTCGGTGACAAGCACTGGGCCGAACCTCTGCGATGGAACGCGACGGCACAAGCCGAAGGTCGACGCGCCCGGGTATTCTGCGCATCCATGGCCGACGTGTTCGAGGATCGCCGAGACCTCGACGCATGGCGGGAGAGACTATGGGCACTGATCGACGCAACCCCCTGGTTGGACTGGCTGCTGCTGACCAAGCGGATCGAGCACGTGGAACGGCTATGCCCGTGGACCGACGAATGGCCTTCCAACGTCTGGATGGGGACCACCGTAGAAGACCAGCGCCGGGCGGACGAGCGACTGCCGGTGCTGGCGGAGCTACCGGCAGCCGTGCGCTTCATATCCGCCGAACCTCTGCTCGGTCCGCTAGACCTGGGCCGATGGGCCGGGTCGCTCGATTGGGTCATCACCGGTGGCGAGTCAGGACCGCAGGCACGTCCATCGAGCCCGTCATGGTTCACCGCGCTTCTGAACCAGTGCATGGCTTCGGACGTCGCGTTCCACTTCAAGCAGTGGGGCGACTGGGCGCCGGGACAGGGCATCAACCTCGCCAAGGCGCGGGCCGAGCAGGCCGATGACGGCACCACCATGCTGCGGGTCGGCAAGAAGGTCGCCGGCCGTATGCTGAACGGGTCCGTCTGGGACGGCCTGCCCATAGCGAGGACGATCTGACCGACCATCCGCTTCTACCCTTCGCGTCGTCGGAAATGACGATCGTCGATCCCGCCCGGCTCAACAACCGCAAGGGGCTCCAATGTCCGTTGTGGACGGAGAACAAGGCGAAGCTGATCCAGGAATACATCAAGCTGTTCACCTTCGTGACCAAACACGGCACTTACATCGACGGATTCGCTGCGCCTCAGCGGCGCGACCACTCGACCAAGTGTTCGGCGAAGCTGGTGCTGGAGAACCAGCCCCAGTGGGTCCGCGACTTCTGGCTGTGCGACATCGATCCGAAGGGGATCGCGCTGCTGGAGGCGATCAAGACCGAGCACGAAGGCAAGAACCGGCGCATCCGCGTCCTGCCCGGGGACTTCAACGCGTCGATCGACGAGATCCTTGCCAGCGGAACCATAACCGAGAAGACCGCGACGTTCGCGCTCCTGGATCAGCGGACCTTCGAATGCGAATGGTCCACGGTGCAACGGATCGCCGCACACAAGACGACCACCAAGATCGAGATCTTCTACTTCTTCGCGACGGGCTGGATCGACCGCTCGATCGCCGCCGTCCGCAAGCCGGATGCTCTGGATCAGGCAGAGCGGTGGTGGGGGCGCCCCGACTGGCGCGACCTGCGAGGCATGAATGGCGTCGAGCGCGCCAACCTGCTCGCCGCCCGCTTCCGGGACGAACTCGGCTATCGTTGGGCGTTCCCGTTCGCGATACACGACGCCGCACGAGGCGGGCGGACCATGTATCACATGGTCCACGCAACGGATCATTCCGAAGCATCGCCGCTGATGCTGCGAGCATACCGCAAGGTTTCCGGCCGCCCGGACTGGGATCGACCGGCATTGTCTCAGACCGACCTCAAGGAACTCTGGGACGAGGTCGTCTGACAACGACCATAGCTGCTAAAAATGCGGATTTCGACGCTGGTCCGGCCCTCTTGGCGGGCGCGGTCTTCAGCCTGTAAGTCGACGCGGGGGACGCGACGCTGCCCGCCCGACCACGACAATCGCCCGCCAGTTGTTGAACGAGCCGACCTTCTTCCATTCCGCGGCGAGGATCCACGCCGGCAGCTTGTCACCGTCGGAATAGCCAGCCGGTCGAACACGGATAGATAGCAGCTGCTCCGGTGGTACTATGCCGACGGCACAAGGGGTCGGCCTTCGGCCTCTCGGTCGAACCAGGCTCCGGTTTGGCCGATCCCGCATCTTGTCCAGGTCGTCCCTGACAACCGCAGCCCGTCTTTTCAACGGCTGTCGAAGTGAGCCGAAGAAGCCATGGGGTCCTGCAAGCCCAGGGCGATGCACGCGTCCGCAACGACGGCACCGTACTCTCTACGGTGATCTGCGTGCGCCTCAGTTCGTCGGGTCATCCCGATCAAGGATGCTACGGAAGGCGTTCGACGGCAGGCTGAGGCCTGATGCCCGCTGGCGTGCGAGTTTCCTGTCACTCGGATCGGAGCGCGAAAGCACGCGAGTGGGCGAGAGGTCTGCGGCGCGCCAAGGGTTCGGAAATGCCTTAGCCGCCGATGCCACCGACTGCTGCAGTGGGGGCGGACCGGCCCCCACCGCGATCTCGCCCGGCGACCGCTCGGCCCACACCGCTCCCCGCAGCTGGCTCAGCGCAGCCTGCCGAGTGGCATCGTCCTTCGCCCATACGAGGAACGGCGGCAGCGCGGATGGCGCGAGCATCTGCGCCACCAGCCTGTCGCTCAGTAGTCGCGGCTCGACGTAGCTTGCTTCGACCAGCAACCGCCAGCTCCGCTCGAACATCGGCGGCCGGGAGATCCTTATCTGGCGGGTCCGCAGCGTCTCGTCCTTGCAGCGAACCGAGATCGCCTCCACGTCCGGGTGGTCCTCGCCAACCAGCGCCCGCAGGTTCCGAACCACGTCGTTCAGAAGCCGGGGATCCAGTATCTGTCCCCTCTCCTCGCCGAGGATCAGCAGGTGTGCTCCCATGATGCCGACGATCGGATTCGCGAACTTGCGCACCAGAAGCTGCTGCAACTCGTCTCCGAGGATCGGCCTCTCGTCGGCCAACGCGAGCCGGGCGACCTCGGCCAGCCGACGCTCGTCGTCGGTCGGTCGGTGGCCCTGTCGCGTCATGTGCAGGGAGATGCGGGGTCTGGAGTCAATCTCGCCACCGACGACCTTGCGCAGCACGTGGACCTCGAGGTTCCATCCGCTTGGAAGGATTAGACTCTGCTGTACCTCGAGATCCTCGCTGGTCGCGCTGGCATCGAGGATATGCCGCAGGAAGTAGATTCCGGGGGGGATGGCCTTGACGGCTATGGCGAAAGGGTCGCGCTCCGGCGCGTCGCGCACATCGTCCCCGGCCGCCAGCACCTGATTGCCCCGCTCGTCCACGATGGAGACCCTGTTCCATGGTGCCAGCTCCGCCGACGCGTCGCCGGTGACGCTGAAGGTACGAACCAGCAGCGATATCGCCGACGTATCGGACTCCTGTCCTTGGCGCTCGATCTCGGCACGCGCGACGAGCTCGTCCATCGCCCCTGACTGGTACTCGTGCGACGAGAGCGTGCCATCGACGGGTGCGACCATCGAGCGGGCGGGAGGGGCGATGTCGTCAGCGAGACTGCCCATGTCGCGGTCGAGGAGCAGCACCGAGTCCTCCACCGCGCGGCCACTCCGGGCGCGCAGCTTGAAAAGGCCGGCGGGAAGCCTCGTCTTCAGCCTGCCGATGCCGCGCTCCACCGCGGTGAAGCGGTGGTCGATGACCGTTATCTCGACTGCGGCGTCCGGCGGGTCGTAGTCGAGCACGAACATGGCGTCTCGGGCAGGGGTAATGAGCTTCGCGACATCGCCTGCGAGCCTGACCTCCCGCTCCAGAACCACGTCGAAGTTCGCTCCGAGCGCAGCGATGCTGTGCTCGACGTGGTACAGCCCAGGCTTGAGCCGGAGCTCGACCGGTGCACCTCGCGTCTCGGCGCGGCACTCTTCGCTCAGCGGCGACCCGGAGTATACGACGATCTCACCCGCCGCCGGGACCTCGTCCGCGGTGACGACCACCTTGTACCGCAGGGGAGGGGTTTCCCTTGCGAAGATGAGGTCGCTGCTCTCGCTCGCGATCTCCGGCTCCTTGGCGATGTCGAAGTCGGACCGCGCGGCCTCCGGCAGGCGCGCGAGCACCGACTGTCTGAGCCAGTCCGCGAGGCTTCTTCCGGTGACGCGCCCGTTCGCATCTGCGGCCGCTCCCTTCAGGCCGTCGAGCAGCGCCCATGTGAACGCGCCATCGGGCAAGCCCGTGACCGGGTTGGCGACTTCCGCTGCCTTGAGAGGCCGCTGCGCGGAGAAGGCGACGAAGCTCGGACCGGGTGTGGTCCGACCGGGGACCAGGGGCTTGTCGATGCTCCCGGGGGGAAACGAACTGAATCGGTCCATGCAGCAGTCCATCCATAGCACGTACTCACGGAAGTGGGCCGCATCCTGGAACCATCTCAGCCAGCCGGTCGCATGGACGTTGAAGGTCTCCGACGAGCTGGCGTTGGCCGCGAAGATGCAGCTCTGCTGCACTCCGGGTGACCATCCGTGCCCCGACATGTAGAGGTAGAGCCGCCGCCCGATCAGCTCGCCGAGCCCCCGCTCCTTCTGCGCCTGCGCCTCGCGCGCAAGCCTGTGCAGGGCCGCCTCGATCTTGGCCTTCGTCGGCTCGGGCACGCCACCAGCCGGGTCCTCGGTGTCGACGATCAGATCGCAGCAATCTTCGGGCAATCCGCCCTTCGACCGCAGCCAGTTCGCCACCGCCTGCGCATTCCGTACCGGCGCTTGAAGCGACGCCGCCGTCCCCCCCGGACCGAAGTGCGGGTAGGCCTGGATGCCGACGACGACGGCGCGATCGTGAAGGGCCATGTCGCAGTTCCTCTCAGCGCGGATAGGCCTCGCGCGCCATTGCCCTGTCCGTGTCCGAAAGCCGCGAGTTGAAGCCGGCCGAGAAGTAGCCGCCCTCGGTCCAGGTGACGGGGATCGGGTACATCATGATCGAGGTCCCATCGACGCCGCTCGCCAGCGTCTCGTCCTCCCGGTAGGCCTTGAACATGTTGTGCTCGATGGTCGCCTCGTCCCAGTTGTTCGGCGGACCGGACAAGTCGCTGATCACGGCATCGCGGTTCCAGCGGATGCGATCCCTTGGGTTCTGGTGCTCGTGGATCAGACCGAGCGCGTGCCCGAACTCGTGCAGTACGACGCTGCGGACGTCCTCGTCGCTAGACGCGTCGTCGAGCCAACCGTAGTTCATCGTCGGCTCGGTCGCGGGGATCCGACGACAGGCGGTGCCGACATACGACCAGGACCCCTCGCCGGGCATGAACGCGACCCGGACGTCCGCTGAACCGTCCTCGACGAAGCTGAAGAATATGTACGCATGCTTGAGCCACTCTTCTGCGGCGGCCCTGACGCGCCCGCGGAGCGCCTGAGATCCACCCAGGAAGCGGATCGAGATCGTGTCGCCCGGCTCCCAAAGCGCGGCGCGCAGGAAGGCCGCCTTCGACGAGTAGACCTGGCTCGCCGGCAGGGAGGTGCCGGAAGGGTGCGGCGTCATGCAGAAGTGCTTGGAGTTCTCGGACATGCGGTGTTCCTCTTCGTCTGGATGGGAAAGGTGGATGCCGACACCCTGGTCAGCGCGGACCGAAGACACGTTCGAGGAGCGACAGGACCATGGATACGAGGACGGCGCCGACGCCGGCCAGCACCCCCCATGCCGCCTGTTCCTTCGGCACGGAGGTGAACATGGAGGTCACTCCGGGAACCGAGAGCGCCCACACCATGAACGCGACGGTAGCGGCGAGGAGCGGCCACCAGTGCAGTGGCACCGGTCCGACCCCGCCCGCCGCGCGGTGCCGTCCGGCGGCGATGAGCCATAGCAGCGCAGGCGTCAGCGCGGCGCACGCGGCGTAGGCGATGCCGAACGAGAACCCGCCCGAAACGGTCTCCACAGCTGATCGCGCGCTGCACACGGCCACGAATATCGTCACCGTCTCGGTCGGGATGTAGCGGACCAGGTTGTCGAATCCGTCCGCTCGAATGGGGCTGGCCTGCTGACCCGATGCTGCGACGGGAGCTTGCGGTTCCTGGCCGGCGCGACGCTGTGCGGTGGCGGCTCGGGTCGGCGCGGGCGCTGGCCGGGGCCGCACGCGGAGAGCCATTGGACGTGCGAGGGCGGCGAGGCTCACGAAGGTCTCTCCGCCCAATTGCAGCTGCTCGAGCGGACGCGGCCGCTCTGGATCGCGCGCATGCTGGTCAGCTCCGTCCTGCAAACCAGGTTGCCGCCTCCGAGGAGCGAGCCGGTGGTGGGCTCGCTGAGCCGCCAGCCGATGACTGCGCCCCCGGTGACGCCCACCGCCGGCGCACCGAGCGCCGTCCAGAGGTTGCGGCGGTTCAGGATCGATCCGCCCGCCTTCTCGACGTAGACCCTTAGGATCATCGGCTTCAGGGTGACCACTGCGTCAAGCTGCGCAGCCCTGAGGAGAGGGCTGACGCCGCTTCCCGCACCAACCTGTTTGGCGGCGAAGTCGTCGATGTTGCCGACCTGCGCATCGAGGCGCTCGACCTGGGGCTTGGTCGCGTCCCCTTGTCGAGCGAGCGCGGTGCGGCACCGCGCGATGCTGTCGCGGCGCTCCTCGATCCGCGCCCACTGTTCGATCAGCGACGATCCTTCCGGCACGGCGATCAGGTCCGCGGGAACCACATAGTCGCCGGTCTCAGCGCCTGACGATGTCCGGGTCGCGGCCATCGCCGCGATGACCATACGGGCGGCGTCCGGACCCGCGAACCCCGTCACGGTGGTATCGGTCCGGAAGGCACTCACGAGTGCGCCGATGCCGGCGATCGCGGCCGGCGCGATCATGCCGGGGGCACCTTCTGGTGCCCGCCCGCCGCCGCCGCAGGCCGCACCCGCAAGCGTCGCGTCGGCTTGGTGCAGCAGGAAGGCCAGCCTGGCCCGCATCGTGGCGGGAAGGCCCATGTCGAACGCTTCGTCAGCCGCCAGGAGGACCACGGGACGGCCCCCGGAGTTGAGCTTCGTCAGCGAGCCGTTGAGCAACGTGGCCGCTGTCTCGATTGCCCGGGCGGAGAGGAGCCACCCCTCGAACTCGCCGCCGCCGCCGGTGATCTCGGTTTTGCCGGTCGCGTCGTTCTGGAGGCCGAGCACGGCAAGTCGCCCGCTGACCCTATCGGTCTCGGCCTTCTCCAACGCCGCCCTCGCCTCGATCAGCGCGGTCCGGGCGGCGAGCGTCTCGACGGTCTCCTGGCCCCGGGCCGGGGATGCGAGCGCCGCCGCGATCGTCAGGATTGATGCTGTCCGAAACATGCGCAAACTCCGTTGAAGGTTCGTCCTTCTCACCCGGGAGAGTCGGGCATCCGTGAACCGAGCGTCCCGAAAGCGTGAAAAGGAGCGCGTCGGAACATGTCGAGTGACATCGCGCCCGGAAGTTGGTCACCGAGGAAAACGCTTGCGTGCAGCGGCGGATGTGGGATGCTGTGGGTGCCGTCCGACTTTTCTCGCCGAGGGATGCCGACGTGGGCATGCGTTGGATTGAACTCGCCCAGTCACAGGCCGTGACTGCATCCGATCGCTGTGATCGGCCTTGGAAGCGTTTCATGGTAAAGGACGGCGCGGTCGAGCACAGAGCACGCGGCAAAAGCAGATATCGGCTCGAGCTTCTGGGGGCGTTCCGCCTGCTCGCTCCCGATGGGTCACGCGTGGATGTTTCATCGAGACGTTCGCGCATCCTTCTCGCGATGCTCGCAACCGCGTCGTCCGGTGAAAGATCTCGTGCTTGGTTGCAGGACCGCCTGTGGGGCCGGCGCGGCCGGGCGCAGGCGCAGGCGAGTCTCCGGCGAGAGCTTGCCAATTTGCGGCGTACCGTCGAGACGTCGGACGGGTGCCTGGTCGTCGCTGACCACGAGGCGGTACGACTTGAGCTCGCGCTCCTGGACGTGGACGTACGCCTTCGCGACGAAGTCGACCGTTCACGCGGCGAGTTCCTCGAGGGCGCAGACCTCGTCGGAGAGGATGGCTTCGAGGATTGGCTGCGCGGCGAGCGTCAGGCCGTGCTGGACCAGCGCGAGGCCGCGCCGTTGGCCGAGATCACGAACCTCGCCGTGTCGGCACCTGCGATTGCCGCCACCCTGGCGGGTCGCCCGAAACTCGCCGTGCTCGTGGAGCCGCAGGCTCTGTCCGGCTCGCTGGCGGCGATCGCGGAGGGCGTGGCCTATGACCTGGCCGAGCGGATCGCGCGTCTGCGCTGGCTCATGATCGTCGGCTCCCCCGCCGGTACCCTGCGCCGCCAGGGAGATACGGAACTTGAGCGGGCTGGAGCCCTGCTAGGTGTGGACTATCTCCTGCACTGCCGGATGGGCGCCGAACGCGATTTCCAGGTGGCCCTCTCCGAGCAGGACGGACGCCTCCTGTGGTCGGGCCGCTTCCCGTTCAGCGATCCGGTCACGGCGGGCGAGGTCGAGGGTGTCGCGGCGAGCGCCATCGCCGCCCTGGCGCTACGGATAGAGGTCGATCAGCAGCAGCGCGCACGTGCGCGCGAGATCCACCAGCTCAATGCCGACGAACTCGTGTGGCGTGCGCGCTGGCACATGCGGCGGCTCACGCGCGAGGACGCGCAGACCGCCGAGAGGCTGCTGGACACTGCCATCGCGGCCCAGCCCAATTCGGCGGAGGCGCTGCTGGAGAAGGGCTACGCCGACGCGTGGCGGCTATGGAATTCCGGCGCGGGAACGGAGGCCATCGAGCAGCTGCGGCGACGCATGGTGGACGCCCGCGACCTGGACCCCTGCGACGCCCGGGGTTGGCTGCTCCTTGGGATACTGGACATGTGGCTGTCGCGACACGACAGCGCGATATCGCTGATGCGGGAGGCGCTCGGCATCAACCCGAGTCTGTCCTTTGGCTATGGGCATCTAGGGAGCTGCCACTCCCTGTCGTCGCGACCGGCGGAGGCGCTTCCCCTTGTCCGGATGGCGCTCAGGCTCAATCCTCTCGATGTCCACAATTTCCATCAGTTCGGGGAGCTCGCGCTCGCGAATCTGATGCTTGGCGACTTCGCGGCGGCGGTCGCCGAAGCGGACGCGGCGCTCGCGCGGAGGACGGGCTATGCATACGGACACGCACTGAAGACTGCGGCGCTCTGGATGGGGGGCGATCGGGACGCGGCGAGGGACGCCGCCGCATTGCTGAGGCGTGCTCGCCCGGGGTACGATCCGTCGGCTCTCGAGTGGCTGCCCTTCCGTGACCGGAGCTGGAACCGGCGATTGCGCGAAGCCGTGTCGGCGGCGCTGGTCGAGCCCGGCCGCCGCCGGTGAGCTGACGATGAGGGGGAGCTGAGCGATGACGGTCTTGAAGTACTTCGATCGCATCCGCGAGCTCCGACGGGCCGACCTCGCGGCACCCCGGGCTCCGCTGCCCCCTTTCGACTTCGAGAGCCTCGGCAGCCGGAGTTCATTCGCGCGCGCCATAACCCGCTTCCTCTTGCGGCGGGTTCTGCCGGCGGTCGCCTACGTCCTCCGGCAGGTATGGCCGAACCCGCGTTTCGGAAGGGTCATCCTGGTGACGCGGGCGGAGGACGCGGTTCAGGTGCTATCTGACCCCATCGGCTTCGCCGTCGTCTACGGGGAAGAGATGCGCGACCTGGGCGGCGGTGCCGACAACGTGCTGAGCCTCGATGGCGCAGACCACGACGCGTACCGGAGCGTGCTCGCGAAGTGTCTTGATGCGAGCGACATCGAGCGCGTCTCGAAGTGGGTCTCGGAGGATGCCGCGTCCTTGATCGAGGCGGGAGCTGGCCGCATCGACGCCGTTCGCGACCTGATCACCCGGACGGCCACCGAGGCCACGTGCCGACTTTTCGGGCTGACGGTGCACGACCCGGACGTATTCGGCGAGTGGACGATGGCCGTCTCGACGCAATTGTTCGGTGACTTCACGGGCGACGCCAACGTCCACCGTCAGGCGCGGACCGCGAGTGCCCACCTCCAGGGGATCATCGACGACGCGATCGCGCGGGTGCGCTTCAACAACGAGGAGCACCCGAGCAGCAGCAGGCGGCTCGACACGCTCGTCGATCGCATGGTTACGAGGGAGAAGATGGAGCCCGCGAAGGTGCGCGCGGCGATCATCGGACTGTCGACCGCCTTCGTGCCCACCAACACCCTGGCTGCAGGTAACATCCTTGAGGTGCTGATGGACAGCGCCCCGATGTGGCGGCGGGCCGTCACCGCGGCCGTCGAGCGCGACGCAGTCACGATGCGTCAAGTCATCCTGGAGGCGGGCAGGCTCAACCCGGCTCTGTCTCCCGGCCTGTGGCGTCACGTCCCGGCAGGTGGCGCCCCCCGGCCGATCGGCACGGGCTGGCGCGCGAGGGCGACACGCCCGGGCGACCTCGTCCTCGTCTGCATACCGTCCGCCCTGAGGGATGGTAGATTCCCGGGTGACGCACCCGTGGACCGAACACGGTTGATGTTCGGCGAGGGATCTCACGTCTGCTGGGGCGCTGAACTCGCGCTGACGCATCTAGTCGCCGTCTTCACGGAGCTCTTCCGTCTAGAAGGGCTCCGACCGGCTGCCGGTGGCGAGGGCCGCTTGCGGCGGGTCGGAGCGTTCCCCGTGAGGCTGGACGTCACGTACGCATCGTCGGCATCCAGAAGAGCGATGATCCTGGCCGCCCTGCCGGTCCGCGCAGGCGTCATCCGCGCGGATGTGGAACGCGCGGTCGACGGGCTTGGCAACCCAGCCCGCAAAGACGTGGCGGAGACACTGACCAAGGGAGACCGTGTCCAGTTCGCCTCCTTGTCGGTAATCGAGCGCGCGCGAGACTCCGAGGCCTCGATCCTGCTCCTTGAGGTCAGCGGGGACGGGGATGAGGACGAGCTGCTCGGCATCATCGCGGCCCAGTGCTTCGCATGGCTCGGCCCCATCGTCTCGATGAGCACGCCGGCGGGCGCGCCGGTCGCCGATGCGGGGGCGCTCGCCAAAGCCCTGCGCGCCGGCAGCTTCCGCCTGGACCAGAGCCCTTTCGGCCACACCGGCCTGCACTTCGACGGGACGCCCGAGCTGTCGGTCGCCGACATCCGCCGTCAGGAGAAGGTGGCGGCGTTCGCGCGGCACGTCGTCCACCGGCGCCTGAAGTCCGATCTGGGTCTCAACACGCGGGCCATGGGTCCGCTCCTATACACCCGTCGGCTCATGCGGGCGGACAGCTTCCTCGCTCTGCGGCGCTCGAACGCAAGCCTGCAGGCGCTGGCGAGGCGGCTCGGCATCGGCGGGGCCGCGCTTCGGCCGAGCCGCAAGCGGCTCGCGATAGCTGACTGGCGCCAGCCCACATCGCTATGGCCCGGCATTCGCTCGATGGCCTGGGCTCCCGGCAATCGATGGTTCGCGATCATCCCCGCTGTGCTGCTGGGGACTTGGAGCGCCGTTCTGCTTCTCTGGTGGTCAACCGCACTGTCGGGCATCGGTGCATGGTTGCTCGCGACGCTCTGCGCCGGACTTGCCGGTGCAGTCCTGACCGTCCTGACCATGACGCTGCCAATCGCGGCGCTTCTGTTCTGGCTGCGCCGCCTGGAGAACGGCGATCCTGTGGACGAGAGCTCCGCCGGTCTCGATCACGTCCGGGCGATCGCGCGGCGCGAGGATGCCGCCGGGTACGTCCAGAACCATATCGTCGCCGTGATGCCGTTCAAGCCCGGCCTGCTTCGTCGGCTGAGCTTCGCGTTCACCATGTGGGGCATCCTGCAGACGGTGAGGCATTTCTTCAGGCCCGGCTTCGTCGTGACGATGGGCACCATCCACAAGGCGCGCTGGTTCAGGGTCCCGGATACGGACCAGTTCGTATTCTTCTCCAACTACGACGGCAGCTGGGAGAGCTACCTCGAAGACTTCATCACCAGGGCGCACGAGGGTCAGACCGCGGCATGGTCCCACGGCGTCGGCTTCCCCAAGACCCGCTTCCTGATCCTCGACGGCGCGGCGGACGGTGACCGCTTCAAGCGCTGGGTGCGTCTGCAGCAGCGGGAGACGCGGTTCTGGTACAGTCGCTTCCCCCATCTTTCCGCACAGCAGATCCGCAAGAACGCCATGATCGAGGACGGTCTGGCGAGGGCGACCAACGACACCGACGCGCGTCGGTGGCTTGCGAATTTCGGATCGGCCCAGCGCGAGCCGCACGAACTGGAAGCCGACGAGGTTCAGTCGCTCGCCTTCTCGGGCCTCCCGCGGATGACCGAGGCCACCGCCCTGTTGCTGCGGCTGCCGGACGCGCGGCACGACGCGGGCGGCTGGCTGAGCGCGGTGTCGGGTCTCGCCCCGCGGCCGCTCCACGCGATTGCCGGACCACCAAGGCGTTGGCTCGCTCCAGACGCCCAGGGCATCGACAGGATCCACCTTCCACCGGACGCCCGGGTCCTCTTCGGCGATCGCTCCTGGGAGGGAGGCGGTGCGACCCTGGGGCTCACCGCTGCGGGTCTCGAGCGATGCGGACTAGAGCCCGAAGGCGGCCTAGACGCCTTTCCCACGGCGTTCCGCATGTCCATGGCGGAACGCGCGTCGCTTCTCGGCGACGAGCGGTCCGCGATCGGGCAGTGGCGTTTCAGTGATGGTCAGGGGCTCGCCAACGGGGCGCAGGCGATCCTCGTCCTTTATGGCCACGAGGCGGGCCTCACGCACGCCGATCTCGTCTCGGGACACCTAAGCCTGCTCGGCCACTTCGGATGTTCGCACGTGCACACCGTCCCTTGCGGAATGGCGAAGGACCCGAACGGAGAACCATCTCTTCATTATGAGCCGTTCGGGTTCCGGGACGGCGTCTCGCAGCCGGTGATCGCCGGAAGTCGCCGGGCGGCGATCAGGACCGCACCAGGTGACCACGTCGCTGCTGGCGAGATCCTGATCGGCTACCGCAACGACCAGGGGTACATGCCGATCACCATTGAGGTCGGCTCCGAGCGTGATCCGGCATGCGAACTTCCGACCGTCTCGGCCTCCGACACCGACCGTTTCCCGCGATTCGGTGGTGGAAAAGGCGCGAGCGAGGCACGGGACTTCGGCCGCAATGGAAGCTTCATGGCAGTGCGCCAGCTCGACCAGGATGTGCCGCGGTTCTGGGAACAGGCGGAGCGCGCCAGCGAACGGCTTCGCTCCGACTTCCCGGGGCTGAAGGAGGTGGCCGGCCCGGACCTGACCGCAGACTGGGTCGCGGCGCGGATCATCGGACGGTGGCGCAACGGCTCACCTCTTGTCGGCAATCCGGACGCCCCCGCGGCCGGGTTCGATCCGTCTTCCGACAATCTGTTCGAGTACGGCGTCGATGATCCACGCGGTCTCGCGTGTCCGCTCGGTGCGCACATCCGCCGGACCAATCCGCGCGGCAGCCAGGAGCCGGGAGACGTGGACGAGCTTCGAATCACCAACCGCCACCGCATGCTGCGACGCGGTCGGTCCTATGCCTACACGCCGCCCGGCGACGGGGCGACCCGTAGGGAGGGGCTGTTGTTCATGGCCCTGTGCGCCGACTTGGAGCGGCAGTTCGAATTCGTGCAGCGGACCTGGATCAACTCCACCGTATTCCACGGACTCGTCGATGAGCACGATCCCCTGCTCGGACCGGGTCTCGGGGGCGGGAAGGGCGGACCGGGATACTTCACCATCCCCACCGTAGCGGGACCGGTTCGGGTTGCGGGGCTTCGGTCGTGTGTCACGGTTCGAGGCGGGGGATACTTTTTCGTGCCAAGCCGGTCTGCCCTCGCGCACCTGGTGACCCGCTCGAGGCTATGAACCGGCGACGTCGCTCGGCGATGTTGGACCGCGCGAGGCCCGGCCGATTGCGCAGCTCCTCATCCTCCCGGCGGCGCTCCGAGTCGCTGCCGGCACAAGTTGCGGCACCGATCGCGACGGCACCCCCGGGGTGATCGTTCTTCCAGCGGATACGATGTCTGCAATCACACCGGTCGCCGAGATCAGATCGAAGAAGATGAAGGTTGGCGATACTGCCGCATTCCAGGCGGTCGACGACGTCGTTCAGAGCGGAAGTGCGGTCATCCCGTGCGGAGCGGTCGTGAAGGCGAAATCATCTGGCGCACCGTTAAAGGTATCGGCGGCAAGTCTGCCAGGTCCGAGGTGGCTTTCGAGACCGTCACCGTGAAGCGGCGAGGAGTTCGCTTTGAAGGGCAAGCACCTGCAGGAAGGTCGCGGCATCACGGTGGCGGCCCTTTCGGGTTCCGCGATGATCAGATGACACTCGGCCACTATGACGCAGGGGCAGATCGTGAATGCGCTTACGGCAGTGCCGATCACCGTCAGCTAATAGTCCGTTCTTAATTTAGGGCTTGGCTGCCGCTGTCGGGTGGACGGGTTCGACGGTGATCGGCGAAGATCACGCCATGACATCCCGTCCAGTGTTTCACCCGGGATACGGATCGGCGCTAAGCAGGCCAGCCAGATGGGCGGCATTTCGGGCGACCATCCTGGCCGTCTTCGATACGGTCTTCGGTGTTTCGTCCAAATCCTTAAAATCGACGGACCCATAAGCTTCGCCGACCCAGTACACCGCGCCGACCGCCGGGATCGTCCAACCGATGTCGTTGAGCGCCTGGAACAGCAGGGCGGTTGAGAAGTGTGCCCCGTCCTCGTTCCCCACGATCGCGGCGACCGCGACCTTCGAGTAACTTGGCATCCGGCCCTGCTCATCGGTTTCACCGAGGAATGCGTCCATCCTTTCCAGCACGCGCTTCGCAATGCTCCGATCTGCCCCATCCAAACCGGACCTGCGAAGATCAAGATGTCATTGGCCAAAATCCTAGCGCGTAAGGCAGGCCATTCGTCACCGTCGCCTTCGTCGGATGTAACGCCCGGCTTGATGTCGAGCCCAGCCACTCGGACGGTCTCGGAAAGAGTTACCCCTGCCGCCTCGAACTCGGGCCTCAGCACAGCGATCATCGCATCCGTCGAAGACTTACCCTTAGATTTCAAGGTGCAGTTCAAGGCAATGGCGGTCAACGGCATGGTTTGGCTCCTTCGGTCAAGCCAACGCAGCGCGTCGCGGTCTGGTTGCTGAGAAGATAGCAAAAAGGCCGCCGACCTTTCGGCCAGCGACCCTTTCGGACGAAGATGCCCTTACTTGACGTGAGGTCGTACTAGCCGATCCACGCGGCAACTCGTTCTGAACAGAGCGACAACGCGAGAGTGGCGCAGACTATGACCGTCGAGCCACCCCAAAACGCTGCGATGCCGATAACGAACTCTGTCATTGCTTAGGCGAAACGGATCGTTGGACGGACCTTGCTCCGCCGACGCATAGCGAAGCCCATTCCACCGAAGCCCACGAGCATCATCGTCCACGTGGCGGTCTCAGGCACCGCACCGGCGGCTGAGGGGCTCGAGGTTGCGGGTCCGAAAGCGGAGATGGTCCCGTTGCCGTTCACACGATAAACATCATTCGCCACGCCATCCTGATGAAAGAATGCGATGTTCGACGCTGCGCCTGCATTGAAGCGGACGCCGCTGCCGTCGAGGAACGTCGGGCCGGACGTGATGTAATAGTAGGGATTATTCGGGATATCAAAGAGGCCGCTGATTGCCGTGCCGTTAATCGTGCCGGAGATGCCGGTGATTTGCAGGCCCGTGAAACCGAAGCGATCTACCGGGGTGTCGAGCGTGGTGAACGTACCGCGGATCGTCTGGTTCGGCCCACCGAACAGAGTGCTCGTTGTATCAAACGTGAAATCGAACGATGCGGCCGATGCCGGAACGGAGGCAAACGCGACGATCGACGCCGCCGTCACAAGTGCTAGCTTTTTCATTTTCTCTCCCTGCCGCACGTTTCCACACCGCGCGGGAGTGAGGCTGCGGAACATACGGGCGAGCGTCGGGAATAGTTGCCAAATGATTAACGGAAGAGGTCCTTCTCATTTGGGACAGCGGTATCTTCGGTCTGGCTTGCGCACCGCCCCGTAACGTGCGTGCCCGTCGCTCGCGCGGCGGCAAGAGCGCAATGCGAGATGTCGTGGCGGATCACGGGGCTAAGTTGCGGGACAAGATTTCGGCGAGAAGTGCCTCGGCTCGCACGCCTTCTGCCCCACTCTGCTCGAACGCGGACAACAAGGCATCGTCGGCTATATCGGCCAAGTTGCCACGACGCTCGGACCGTCGCCGCTCCGGTCCAAAATGATATGTTCGAGAAGTCCGTCGATCAGACGAATGTCGATTGTCCGCCACCGTTACCCTCCAGGCCAATGTCGCATTGCCGCCGCGGACGCTGCGACATCGCAGTTCGGCCCGCTGCATCCAAAGTGCCCCGCCCACGGTTGCGGACGAGGCGCTCTGCTGTCCGTGAGGCATTCGCCCCGCACCGATCCGTATCAACGAAAGATGGACAAAACGTAACGAAAACAGAAATTTACCTGTCAGAGTAGTCCGTGCGATCGCCATGGCTGCGGACGAGAGGCGCTCATCATCCGTAACAGAGTCAAAAGACGATGTAGCTTGCCAGACTTCAAAGTCCTTTTTGGGGAGCGGTTTCGACGAGGCTTGGGAACGGGACCGCTTCTGGGATTGGCTCGGTTGGGCGAATCGTATCTGGTGAGGCGATGGGCCGTCGCGGATGGAGACGGGGAATGGACGAGCAGTGTGCGGGGTGGTCGCTGATCATTCAAGCGGGGCGTTCGCCGGCCGTTTGAGCGCGTCCGTCCTCACGTGGCGGGCCGATGGGGCGCCGGTAGGATGTGATGGGAGATTGAATTCGAAACGGTTTCAGGAGTGAAATTAGTGAAGGATCCGACCCCGGACAGGCGCATCAGCCATGCCCAGGAGCGCCTACGAAATGCGCTTTCCCTCAACGAGGACACCGGATCCGTCGCCATGGTCGGCGAGCGGGTCTTCGTCGTCGCAGAAGGACCCAGCGGAAACGCCGAGGCGATAGTGTACGTGGACGTCAACGATCTTGCCGTCGGCTGCATCTATGGACACGTGCGCCGGACGGCGGATGGTGATTTCGCCGCCGTAATGATCCAATCGCACCGTTTCCTTTCCGCGAATTGTCCGGTGATGCTCTTCGGAAGGTTCGACTTCTGGGTCCGCGTACGACTCAGCTTCAAGACCCTGCGTCTGCCAGATGGTGTTTCCGACAGGCCGCCGCGCGGCAAAACGTTCGAGGCGGCCATTCGCGTTCTAGCCGAGATGATCTCGTCATACACCGTGAAGCAAGGTTGGTTCGAAGACGACCCTACGGAATTGGCGGCGCTCGATCTCGACCCGCTCAAGATCTTCCCGCTCGACTCCGCTATCGATGCCGATGGTTCAGTTTGGCAACCGCCGCCTGCAACGCTGAGGTCGATTGCTCGAAAGCGGCCGCAGATGACGACGGACGAGCCGTCGCTCGATCAAATTCTCTCCGATTGACGGCAAGTTCCGCATACGCTCCCCGACTGAAGCGATTGCCGCTATCGGCGAAATACTTGCGCAAGACCCCGGTCTCCATTCCCTTCCATGCAAACGACCGGGGTGCAGTCCGCCGTCGGCCCATGACAAGACGGAAGGCTATGCCTCGCGGCGAGACGAAATCGTCCAGCGTCACCAGCACGAAGGGAACGGCCCAGATTCGAAGGCCCACGAACGACCATACTCCTCGTCTGTCGGCATTGCGGATCAGGTTGGCGAACTGCGAAGTTGAACAGGAGCCGCCGGTGACGACGAATGCGAAATGATACCCACGAGCCAGCTGCGCAGGCTGAACAAAGGCCTCGCGCAGCATTGCGCCGCCGACCCTATCGACGTCGTTCACCTCGAGAGCGGCGTATCGGCCTCCGCGGCGAGCCAGAACGCAGTCACTCGCGGTGGGCCCGCCCGCAAGGAGATCGGGATGATCGAAACGCTGTATTCCGGGGACAGGATGGACACCGTATGGGTGAACGGGGACCCCGCAATAGAGGACAGACCGGCCGCAGATTGGCTCCGCGCCAGTGCGCCCCCGCGAGCGCGACGAACCCCTCCACATCAACCAGTCGACTGTTGAACATCGCTAATCTCACGATGGCCGAATATCTTTAGAACATTACCGTCTGGTCAAAAGACTATCGTTCTCCGGATCGTATTCCTGGGTATTGGACAGCGACTATCCTGCTGGAATGCGGCGGTGCACGCGGAGGAGTACGCCAGACATGGGGACCCGAAACCTGCATCCTCTACGGCTCGTCGGGGATCAGGCTCGGATCGCCACAGGCGCGGCCGGTGCACCCACCAGAGGCCACCGTCGGTTGATTCAAGCGCTCGCCGTCAACCGGTACGAGACCGCGAAGCCGCGGCAGATATCTTCCGTCCAGTGCGCCTCGATCTGGCGCAGCAAATTACATTGGGAAGGCCGTAGGCGCGTGCTAGCCGCACTCAATGAACAATCTCGAGGCTGACGCCGTTCCAACGAACGGATTCCTATTCAACTTGGACCCATCGGTGGTGTTCGTTCTGCTTGCATGTCTGATCCTGATCGTCAGCGCCGTATTGATCTTTCGTTACTCCGGCCGGACGGGAGGGCCTACCCTCAAACTGCTGGCGGTTGAATACAAGACGATCCTGTTCTGCTTCGCCGCGCTCTTCCTGACGCTGGTATTCCTCGCCTTGGGAGCATGGTGCGCAACACCGGAATCGGAGGACTTCGGAAAGGTCATACTTCAGGGAATGACGGGTTCGCTCGCCGAGGATCTGGCGTTCTTCTCCCTTCTTGGATTCATCATCGTCCTGGTGCAGCGCCGCGAGGCGGATCTCAACCGAAGCCTGGACGACAAGATCGAGCTGCTCTTCAGCGCCAAGAAGCTGCGGAGCGGAGAGGCTGCCTTCCTCCGCAACGAGGTCCGCAAGATCAGCGCAGACTGTCAGGCCCTGATCGTCGACATCGACGTGATCGAGGAGGACGCGGCCAACGACATGATCCGTATAGACGTCAGCCGGCGATGGCTGGTCGCCAACTATCTTGCAGCAGAGTCGGCCGAGTATTCCTGGAAGCTGCACCTCACGGCTGATCAGGCCGGCGGACACGACCCTGCGATCTTCGTCTTCCCGTCCTACACGACGGTGATGTCCAAGGGGTCCGATGGGATATGGCAGCGGTCGGCGGACGACGAGCCTCTTCACGCGGGCGGAGAGATCCCGGAGCATGGCAGCCTTCGGTCGGACGAGCAAAGGCTGGAGATATCGCCTGGTCATGGGCGCGAGTTCCGCACGCGCTTCCAAGGGTGGCAGCCACTCCACGTCAAGACGAGCGGGCCCCCGGGCGACGCCATCGGGCCAGCCCGACCGGACCTGGACACCTACAGGCTCAAGATGGACCGACACTGGGACGAGATCGAAATTTCCGTCCGGAACAGCTTGAAGCGTCCGATACGGACTACGATATCCGGGTCTGGAAGCAGAATGCTGGAGGTCGAACCCGGGGAAAAGAAAATACGGGCCTTTAGGAGCGAAAATCTGAAGGCTGACTCACACGTTTACGTGTCGTTCGTACTGTTGTAGGATGATGCACAGACTGGAAAGGTGAAAACCCATGCGTGGAATCAAAGACGATACCGAGTAGTGGACGACCGAACCGCCCGGCCTCAGGCCGGGGAGCGGGTCGGAAGGGAACGTCGGTCGAACACGATGCGTGGATGCTATGTCATTCCTCGACTCCCACGCGGGCCGACCATCATCTTTCGATGAGATCGCCCGGGCTTGGATCCGACCGCAGTCCGTACTCGTAGTCCCGGGTCAAAGAGTTGGGCGCAGCCCTGCGTCTTCAGGTGACCACGGGCGTTGTGGCGATAGTCCGGTTTGCGCCAAACCTTCGGAACTCGTGGACGCGTCTTGCATCCTGCTCATCGGCGTGGAACCTCGTCTTCATAGATTGCTCCGTGGGACGGGAGATTCCGTCGTCCGAGTGGATCAGCCGTGTCGCGACGCGACTGCTCTCATGGCTCGCCAACCAGTTCGGATCCACTCGCCGAGCCGCTGGATCTCGCCGGGCTCTTAGATCGTGGCACGCCTTACCGAGAGAGAATGTACGTATCACGAGGGGTGGCGCAGTGCATCCGTCCGCGACAAACGCCTTCGTAGCCTTTACCTCCTGCCGGCATGGAGCATTCATGACCCTGCCACCTAACCAAGAACCCCCGATATTCACGTTCGTCGAAATGGCGAACGAGTTGACCGAACTACTCGAAACGATGCGCGGCCAAACCCTGGCACCCGAGGTGTTGCAGTCTGCCGAAGCGTTATGCTCGAAGGTTCACGCGCAGGCCGATGAGCAAGGACGTCATGGCTCGGAATTGACCACCGCACGCCAAGCGCTTCGGGAGAGCAACGCACGTTTCGAGGTGCTGACCGACGCCATGCCGCAGATGGTCTGGTCAACCAGACCCGACGGTTTTCACGATTATTACAACGCCCGCTGGTACGAGTTCACGGGCGTGCCGCCCGGTTCGACCGATGGCGAGGGTTGGGCGGACCTGTTCCATCCGGAAGATCAGGAGCGGGCGTGGACGGCTTGGCGCCATAGTCTTGCTACAGGCGAGCCGTATGAGATCGAGTATCGTCTGCGGAACACCAGGGGGGAATATTGCTGGACGTTGGGGCGGGCGCTGCCTGTGAACGACGATGGCGGGCGGATCACAAGATGGATCGGTACCTGCACCGACATCAACGAGGTCAAGCTAGCGGCCGAGCGCAACGAACTGCTGCGGCGCGAGTTGAGCCACCGGATTAAAAACATCTTTGCCGTCATCGCCGGATTGATCGGCCTGTCGGCCCGTCGCGATCCAACATCCGAAACATTCGCCCTAGAGCTTCAGGAACGCGTCGCAGCGCTCGGTAGGTCGCACGAGTATGTCAGTCCCCATAGCCAGCGCTCCGAACCAGAGGTGGGGCAATCGACCTTCCAGGCCATCCTTCGTGAAATCTTTTCGCCGTTTCCGGATCGAGATAGCCGCTTTCGGATCGAAGGCGACGACGTGCCGGTCGACGACCGCGGAGCCACGCCGATCGCGCTCATCTTCCACGAGCTGGCGACAAACGCTGCCAAGTACGGCGCTTTGTCTGTCCCCCAGGGTGTCGTGCGGATCACAATCCGTCGGGACGACGATCTACTGAGCATCACATGGCAGGAACGCGGCGGACCAGCCGTCGTCGGCGCGCCAGAACGCGCGGGTTTCGGTTCCAAGTTGACCAAGATCAGCGCCGAGCAGCAGCTCGGCGGTTCGATCGAGCGGCGATGGGACGCCGATGGACTTCGTGTTGACATCACGATCCGGCCATCACGACTGTCCGTCAGCTAAGCGGCGTCGTTTTCAAACAGATGAAGGCCCGAAGGCACCCGGGGCGCGGGATCCTTCCTCCTCGCCGCCGCAGCATATTCGATGATGGACCCCACTCCCGCCCGATTGAGCGGTTTGATGTAGATACCGAGCGTGCTTGGAATTCCAAGACCAATCGCACGGGGGTTTCCGGTCACGAATATGACGGTGATCCCTGCCGCCGCAAGGTGCCGTCCGACAGCGGGACCAGTCTCTCCGTCCCGCAGATTGAGATCGACCAACGCAAGGTCGACACCATCGCATGCGAACTGCACCGCCGTCTCGAGATCGGCCGCGATGCCGATCGGGGTATGGCCCAGTTCCTCGATAGTCGCTTCCAAGTCGGCCGCGACCAGCATTTCGTCTTCCACGATCAGGATGTTCACGCCGATAACCCCAGTATCCAGTTACTCACAACGGTTTCGCAACAACCATCATGCGTCACGATATTTCCTTAGGACGCCGCCATTTTTCTACACTTATCGATTGCGTTGCAGGTGCTGCACCATCGCGTCGATGAACACCCGGACCTTGGCCGAGAGGCTTCGATGGCTCGGATAGAGAGCATGAGCGTCGACGGATCTCCCTCGGAAGTCGGGTAAGATCCGTTTCAGCGTGCCGGCTGCGATACCGTCCGCTGCGTGAAAATCCGGCAGGATGCCTATGCCCGCGTCCAGGAGCAGCATCGTGCGCAAGACATCTGGTTCGGGTACGACGATGCCGGGATCGAACTCGATGTCACGCACCGCGCCGCCCGGAGTGCGGAATATCCAGCGTTCGCCGCGACTGAAATGGCCGATCAACCGGTGCGCCAGCAAATCTGCCGGCGTCGCGATCGGAGCGTTGGAGGCAAGATAGGCCGGGCTTGCGCAAGGCCATAGCTCGAATGTTGCAAGCCGCCGCGCGATCAATTCGGAATCGGGCAAGGGTCCGATCCGGATAGCGACGTCGATTTCCTCCGTCAGCAGGTCGACGTTGCGATTGTCGACCGTGAGGATGACGCGAACGTCGGGATAGCGCGTCATGAATGCCGGCAGCATCGGCGCGAGCGGCCCTGCCGCGAAGGTAAACGGTACGCTGACGCGCAGATCGCCGCGAGGTTGCCCGATCAGACCTCCGATCGCGTTCTCGGCCTCGCCCACATCATCGAGGATCCGCCGGGCGTGTCGCTGGAGCAGCAACCCGGCATCGGTCAGACGCAGATGGCGGGTCGATCGCTCGACCAACACGGCTCCAACGGCGCTTTCCAGCCGAACCAGCGAACGGCTGACCGACGACTTGGGCATCCGCAGCGACCTGGCCGCACCCGAAATGCTGGAAAGGTCGGCGATGCGTGCGAACGCGCGAATGTCGATGAGGTCAAACATGAACAGATCGTTCCACGGCAGGAACGCGCTGTCCAGCCTTCAGGGGCTAATCGCCATGGAAGGGAACGGCTATTTCAGCGTCATACCCAGTCAAAGGATCATGGTGATGAAACAGACCATTCTCGTCGCCGGTGCTACCGGCATACTCGGCAGCCGCATCGCGCATTATCTACTGGATCAGCCGGAAGCCCGCGTGCGCCTGCTCGTCCGCAACGTTGCGGGTAAGAAGGAACTGCTCGATCCCCTCGCCGCCAAGGGCGCCGAGATGATCGAAGGTGACCTCGCTGATCACGCTTCGCTCGACCGCGCGACCCAAGGCGTCGACGTGATCGTGTCGGCCGTCCAAGGCGGCCCGGAGATCATCATCGATGGTCAAGTGGCGCTTGCTCGTGCCGGCAAGAGTAACGGCGTCCGCCGCATTCTCCCGTCGGATTTCGGCCTCGACCTGTTCAACGCGACGCCCGGCGAACATGCCGCCTTCGACATGCGCGCCAAGGCAGATGCGCAGATCGCCGACATCGGCCTCGAGCAGGTTAACGTTCTACAGGGCGGGTTCATGGACCTCTTCATGCCCGGCATGGGCGCGATCGACCTCGACAAGGGTACGATCGGCTTCTTCGGCGACGGCGAGCGCCTCGTCGAAGTGACGAGCGTCGAGGACACCGCCCGCATAGTGGCGCGTATCACGCTCGACCGCGACGTGCCGGCTGGCAAATTCGCCTTCGCCGGTGACCGCATCTCGTTCCGCGACGCGGGCGCGATTGTCGCCGAGCACACTGGACGTCCGATCCAGCCGATCTCCTACGGCTCGGAAGACGATCTGCGCGCCGCGATGGCCGCCGCCGATCCGCAGAAGCGGGTGATGCTGGCATATCTGCTCTACATGACCAACGGGCAGACCGCGCTCAGCGACCTCCAGAACGACCGCTACCCCGACATGCGGTTCGAGCGCTTCGCCGATTTCATCGCGCAGAAGCTCCCCGTCGCCGCCCACGCCTGACGTCAACGCCGGCCGCGCCGATCGGCGCGGCCACATATGAGAGGAGAGCATCATGCCCGAGCTTCCCAAGCTCCCGCCGATCGCCGGCGACACGAGCTTCATCCGCCACGCCGACGATGCGCCCGCCTATTGGATGCAGGGTATCCTCTGGACGATGCTGGCGGATCGCGACGATACCGGCGGACGCTGGTCGATGATGGAGCAGCTGATGCCCAAGGGTGCCGGCCCGCCGCCGCACCGGCATCTGTGGTCCGACGAGACCTTCTACCTCCTCGATGGCACGATCACCTTCCTGATGAGTGACGAGATCAAAACAGCCCACAAGGGCGCGTTCGTCAATATCGCGCGTAATACGCGGCACGCGTTTCGGGTCGACAGCGACAGCGCTCGCATCCTCAATGGCTATACCCCCGCTAGCATGGAGGCGATGCTGGCCGAACTCGGCAAACGGACCGATGAGCGGGTTATGCCACCGCCGGGACCGCCGCAGCCTCCCGGCAAGCCGCAGATGCCAGAAGAGTTGCTCGCCCGCTACGGCCTGATCTGGCTCGACGAGCCCGATCCGCTGGGTCCGCGCGGGCACTGATAGCCCGAGCAAGACCGAGACGGCGGTGTTCTCACGGGCACCGCCGCCAACAGAAAGGAGCCCTCCCATGACCCCCAGCGCAAAGTTGCTGACCGGTCGCGTCATCCTGACGATGATCGCCGTCGGCACGATCGTCTCGCCTTACCTGGCGGACTGGAACGCGACCCACATCTACAACCCGTTGTGGCCGCCGCACGCCAAGTTTCACAACGCGCAGACGATGGCCGTGGGGGTGCTGCTCGGCTTGGCGGCGTTGTTTTTCACCTGGCGTCGGCAGGGCGACCTACGATCCAACCTGCTACCGGCTTGGCTGTTCGCCGGCCTCTACTGGATCAGCCAACCGTTCGCTTTCGGTTTTCCCGGCGTCGCGTGGACCGATCCGAACCTGCTCCAGCCCGGGCACACGCTGACGGAATTCCCGCTTCAGCTGCGAGGAGATGTGGTCCTGTTCGCGCTGTTGGCGCTCGCCGGATGGCTGATCCTCGCTGTGACGCCCTCCCCCGCAGCCCGTTATCCACTTCCAGGAGACCAATCATGACGACCCAGGCCGATTATCTCGAACAGCTCACGCCCGACAACGCCGCGGTTCTGTTCATCGACAACCAGACGACGCTGTCGCTCGGCGTCCAGTCGATCGACACCACGCTGCTGAAGACCAACATCGAAGGGCTCGCACAGCTTGCCAAGGTGTTCGCGCTTCCCGTCGTGTTGACCACGACCGGTGGCGGCGCGGAAGGGCCGTCGGGGCCGCTGTTGAATGGCATCACCGATACCTTCCCGGATGTTGCACCGATCAACCGCACCGGTCAGCTCAACGCGATGGACGATCCGCGTTTCGCGGAGGCCGTGATGGCAACGGGCCGGCGCAAGCTGATCCTTACCGGCATCACCACGGACTTCTGCCTGGTCTATCCGGCGATGACGTTGATCGCGGCAGGCTACCACGTGTTCATCGCGGTCGATGCGTCGGGCTCTTGGACGAAAGAAATCAACGATTGGGCGCTGCACCGGCTCGTCCAGGCCGGAGCGACGCCGACCAACGTCCAGTCGATCGCCGGCGAGCTTCAGAACTCATCGATGAACTTTGATCCGGACGCCACGAAGGCCCGGTTGCCTCAGCTGATGCAGTGGTTCGGCGCCTACACCCCTGCACCTGCCATCATCGCTCAGAATGGCAACTACAAGGAGGGTTGAGCATGGCCGATCGCCCGATCATTGCGCTCGCCGGCGCCGGAGGCGACCTTGGCGGCCGCATCGCCAAGGCGCTTTCTGCGCGCGGCGTTGACGTTCGCGCGCTTGTCCGCCGTGGAATGAAGGAAAACGAACGCGCGCGGATCGAGGCATTCGGCGTGACTCCGGTGCCTGCCGATCCGGCGAGCGTCGCCGACATGGCCAGCGCGGTCGCTGGCGCGGTATGCGTCGTCTCAGCACTCAACGGCGTGGGTGACGTGATGATCGGTCGCCAAGGCGTACTGCTCGACGCGGCGGTCAAGGCGAGCGTGCCGCGGTTCATTCCCTCGGACTTCGCTGCCGACTTTACGAAGACGCCGCCGGGCCGCAACCGCAATTTCGACCTGCGCCGTGAGTTCATGGCGCGGGTCGATGCCGCGCCGATCATGGCGACCTCGATCTTGAACGGCGCGTTCCTCGACATGCTCGGCGCGGAGATGCCGATCATTCAGCCGCGTATCCACCGCGTGCTGTACTGGCACGATGCGGATCAAATTCTCGACTTCACGACCAAGGACGATGTTGCCGCCTATACCGCCGCGGCGGCGCTTGACGACACGACCCCGCGCATCCTGCGGATCGCTGGCGACAGCGTCAGTGCCCGTGACATTGCGGCGACGATGAGCAGCGTGACCGGCGAAGCATACCGGCCGCTATGGGCCGGATCGCTCGGTATGCTCGGGGCCATGATCCGCATCGCCAAACTGGTCACGCCGCAGCCCGATGCCGCGTTCCCGCCCTGGCAGGGCATGCAGTACATGCGTGACCAGTTCAGCGGGCGGGTCCGCCTCACCGGCCTCGCCAATGGCCGATATCCCGGCCTTACCTGGACATCCGTTCGGGATCACCTCTCCACCTTGAAGGGATCATTCCCATGAAACTCTATTACATGCCTGGCACCTGTTCGCTCGCGTCACACATCGCCCTCATTTGGTCGGGTGCGGACTACGCACTGGAGCGGCTGAGCTACGAGGCCGCACACGGGCCTGAGTTCATGGCGCTCAACCCCAAAGGGGCGGTGCCGACGATGACGATCGAGACAGGCGGCGAGCATCTCTTTGTCCTGACCGAGTCCCTGGCGGTGCTGCTCTACATCGCCGCGCAGAACCCTGCGGCGCAGCTCGGCGCGACCGAAGGCGATTGGTTCGAACAGGCGCACATGAACGAAATCATGGCGGAGCTGGTAAGCGAGGTGCATAAGGCTTTCATTCCCGCGTTCGTGCCCGATCGTTTCGTGGTCGATGAAGCCGCGAAGGACGGCGCGCGAGCGGCTGCTTTCATCATGGTCGAAAAGGCGTTCCGACGCCTCGACGGCTATCTTGAAGGCCAAGAGTGGCTCGTGCTCGACCGCCGCACGGTCGCGGATGCCTATCTCCACGTCATGGCGCGCTGGTTGGCGAACACTCCCACGCCGCTGTCCGAATTCCCCAATGTCGCACGGCATTTCGCGAAGCTCGCGCAGGACCCAGGAGTGCAGCGGGCGTTGACAGACGAGGCACACCCCGTCGGCTGAGCAGTCAACCGTTTAACATCTTGATAGATCAGACGAAGAAACTGGCCATGACCACGACGATGCCGTGCTTTCGGAGGCAAGGTTCACCACGAGCAGGCCAGGGTTCCGGCATGGCAGACGGTTTGCGCTCCGCTTGCTCACTCGTCGTCAGATTTCGGCCAGATCCTTTTCGATCTCAGTTCCTTGCGACGATCCGACGACCGCGCTGACGTGCGTCCGGCGTGCGGCCTCCGCTTGCCGATCACACACAACTGAGGTTTGATGGTGGAGCGAATCGACAGAAGGATCGATTCAAGGCGGGATCGCGCGATCATGACCACGACCCGACAACGTTCTATCTCGGAGGCCGATCAGGAGCGCCTTGTGGTAGCTCTGATGAAGACAGGCGAGGAAGATCGTGAAGCGTTTCGCGAACTATACGAGCTCACCAGCACCAAGCTGTTCGGGATATGTTCAAGCGTATGCGGTAATCGGCAAGCCGCCGAAGACGTTCTGCACGATGTCTATCTTACGATCTGGAAGCGAGCGGGTGCCTATGAGCCCAGCCTGTCAAGACCGATCACTTGGCTCGCGACGATCGCGCGGAACAGGTCCATCGACTGGCGGCGCAAGCAGCAGGTGCAGCGCCTGCTCGCCACGGAAGATGCGCCCGAGCTACCTGATCCGAGCACCGATGCCGAGTCGGCGCTGATCCAGGTCGACACGATACGTCGACTGAATGACTGCTTGGGCGAACTGCAGGCCCGTCCGCAAAAGGCGATCCGTGCAGCCTTCTTCTTCGGCTACACCTATTCGGAACTTGCCAAGCGGGAAGGCGTGCCGGTGGGAACGATGAAGAGTTGGGTACGCCGCGGTCTGTCTCGGCTTCGTGCGTGCTTGGAGAGCTATTGATCAGCCACCCCACCAGGTCAAATCAGCTGAACCGGGACTAGGTCGCGGCCATCGCATCGCACGCGTCGCCGATCTGTGCTATGGGCGCATATCGCTGACGGTCCGTCTGAGCATCCGGCGACTGAGAGATACGACGAGTCTCCCGCTTCGTAGGAGAACAGGCATGTCCCATCCATCGGAAGCCACATATTTCCGCCAGCGCGCGCGATCATCACGCGCGGCCGCGCTCGACACGACCGACATCTGTGCGCGCAGCGCTCATGGTCGCATGGCGATAGCATATGAAATTCGGTCGCAGGAGGCGGAAGCGGGATCCGACGACGAAGAACATCAAGCCCGTGCCGACCTGACCGAAACCGGCCTAGGGCTCGCGCGATAGCCATAGTGTTCGGAGGCGACCGGCAGATGCTTATCAGCGGGTGTTCGCACATGGAGCCTCAAGGCCGCCTTTCGCTCGACATCGACGAATAAGACGGCGATCTTGGCGGTAGCCATCGCAAAGATCGCACTCCGGCCGACAGGTCTGATCGCTACAGTGACTTCATGAAGCCTATTTCTCGCGGTGAACCAGATTTGCTGCGTCGTGAAATCCACGCTTTTCGCGATGAGATGGGATCACCGATCAAACTGTACAGCCTGAAGCGCTCGCCATGGGCATCATCCGCCCGCAACGGTCAACCGTGTCACCCGATCAGAGTTCTGACGGCGTCTGGCGGAATCAGTTTCGGTAGCTCGTGACGCAATAGGAGAAACAACTTGGCCGTCTGCTCGAGCTCCTCGATCGCGTAACCCGCGTCGTCCAGCGACCGCCCCGCCACGACGGGCCCGTGGTTGGCAAGCAGGATCGCCGAATAGACACCCTTCAGTCCGCTCAATGCAGTCGCCACCTCCGGGTCTCCAGGCCGAAAGTACGGCAGTAACGCCGTGCGTCCCACGCGCATCAGATAGTACGCCGTCATCGGTGGAAACACGTCTGCCGGATCGATGTCCGGCAGCATGGACACGGCGACCGAATGTGTCGAATGAAGATGTACGACCGCGCGGGCGGCGCCGCGCGTTTCGTATAGCGCACGGTGTAGCGGAACTTCCTTCGTCGCCGGAGGCCCATCGACGATCGTGCCGTTGGCATCCAGACGGCACAGCGCGGCTGGATCCAAGGCGCCGAGAGACACATTCGTGGGCGTCACGATCATACCGCCGTCCGCCAGCGCCACGCTGATGTTGCCCGACGCACCATGGGTGTAGCCGCGGTCGAATAACGAGCGGCCCAGCCGACAGATACCCTCACGCACCTTCGCGTCGCTCATGACGGACCCTCCAGCTGCGCAACTGCCCGTTCGAAGAAGTCCTCCTGCCCGAAATTACCGGACTTTAACGCTAGCGACAGGGGACCGGCGTACAGCATCGGCACCCCCGGCGCGATGGTCGCACCGACATCCATGACATCGGCACCGATCGCTGACACTATGGCGCCCGACGTCTCTCCGCCGGCGATCACCAACCGGCTGACGCCCCGCGCAATGGCCGCGAGAGCGACGTCTGCGAGCAATCGCTCGATGGCAGCCGCAATGGCTCCATTCCGATCCGTAGTCACCGCATCCGGAGAGGCTGTGGAATAGACGAGGGGTGCAGCCCCGACCTGCGACGACGCGAAGGCATCGATCTCGGCTACCAATGGATCACCGCGCATAAGGCGGTCCATGGGAACGGCGTACGTCGGATGCCGGGCTCGATATCGGGCCACCTGCGCGTTGGTCGCGATCGAACAACTGCCCGCCAGCACGATGGCCGGGCCGTCGTTGCGCCTCGTGCTCCAGACGGGCGACAGCACGACATCCTCGAAATTGGCCGGCAGCGCCTGAGCGAGCGCCGAACCACCTGTGACCAGCGGCGCACCGCGCACCGCCGCACCTATGGACAGCAGATCGTCGTCATCGATCGCGTCCACGATCATCAGCCGCTCGCCGGATGCAAGCGCCGCGGCTATCGCGGCCCGGCCCTGCCGCACCACTTCGTGCCGGACATGACCGATTGCGACGCGCGTCTGCCGCTGCAACCAGCGGCGAATATCGCTGTCCGTCATCTGCGTGATCGGATGGTGCCGCATGCCGCTTTCAGAAAGCGGTACGTCGCCGACGAAGAGATTGCCCTGATACACCGTGCGGCCGTTGGCCGGAAACGCCGGGCATACCACGACGCCGGTGACGTCGAGCGCCATCGCGAGCGCCTCGGCGACCGGTCCGATGTTCCCGTTCGGCGTAGAGTCGAACGTCGAGCAGTACTTGAAGACGATCTGTCTACAACCCGCCGCTCGCAGCTCCGCCAGCGCAGCCAGCGTCTGGCGCACGGCGTCCGCGGCAGGGATCGACCGCGTCTTCAGTGCAACGACCGCGGCGTCGGATTCGACCTTGGCGATCGCGTCGACCCGGGTCACGACACTCGTACGCATTCCGGCCGTCGTCAGGATGCTGGCGATATCGCCTGCCCCCGTGAAATCGTCCGCGATACAGCCGAGGATCATCGCGGAATCTCCTTCGCAATCCATTCACACACCATCGTTGCGACTTGGCCGGGTGCTTCGAGCGGAGCGAAATGACCCGCACCGGCGACGAGTTCGAGGCGGCCGCCGCACGCGGCGTCCACATACCGCTCGCGCGGGCAGACAGCGTCGTCGCTGCCGGCGACGACCAGCAAGGGCACTCCCGGCGATTTGACTTGATCACGGAAATCGGGCCGATGAATGTTCATTTCGGCCTGACGAGCGTGATCGTCATGGCCGATTGTCTCGGCCATCGCTCCAAGACGATCGCGGATGCCGCCATCCCTCAAAGCTTCTCTTCCGACGTATTTCCGCCAGTTCTCGTCGATGAAGGGTCTCATTCCCACTCTGGCCGCACAGCCGACCTCCGATCGGCGCAACGGTGCATTCGAAGGAACGTCGGGATGGGCGTTTCCCGAAAGCAGGATCACGCCGCCGATCCGTTCCGGACACCGCCTGAGCATCTCGAGCACTACGAATCCGCCGAGCGAGAATCCCACGGCCACGAACCTCGCCGGAGCTCGGCCGATGATCTCCGCAGCAGCGGTTTCGACGCGATCATGGCCCGCGAGCGTCGCTACCGATGCCGTAGCCGGCAGCGAGGCCATCATCGGTTCGAACAGTTGCTCGTCGCACAACGTACCGGGCACCAGCAGCAATGCCTCCGGGATGATCACTCGCTGATGCGCAGGGTGTCCTGCACGGCCTCGGCCATAACCCGGCGCAGCAACGCCGCATCGTTGCCAGGGGTGACCAGATCGAACCCTTCCGCAATGCGCCGCGCTGCGGCGGGACCGTCGCTGCAGAATATTCCTGCGATCTTGCCCGCCGCGACCGTCTCAGCTCGTATCCGCTCGATCGCGTCGACCACCGCCGGCTCGGCGCTCTCGTTGGCCGGGCGAAATCCCATTGCCAACGCCAAGTCGTTCGGACCGACGTAGATGCCGCCCAGGCCCGGTACCTCTAGGATGGCATTCAGATTTTCGAGACCTTGGCGGGTCTCGATCATCGCCATGACGAGGATCTCCTCATTGGCCCCATCCAGATAATCAGGGCCACCGTAGAGCAGGCCGCGGGCTGGACCGAAGGAGCGCGTACCTAGCGGGGGGTATCGGCACGCCGATACCAGGACGCGAGCATCCTCGACCGTCGAGATCATCGGACAGATGATGCCGTAGCTGCCTGCATCCAGATAGCGCATGATCTCCGATGGATGCAGACCTGACGGGCGTACGAGGGGAACGACCGACGTCGTCGAGATCGCCTGCAGCATCGCAAGCGCTCCTTCGAAACCGATCATTCCGTGTTGGCAGTCGACCGTCGCCGCGTCGAACCCCTGATGGACGATCGACTCGACCGCATAGGAGGACGGTATCGACAGCCATGCGTTGACCACAGGCTTACCGGCCGTCTTCAGCGTCCGGATGGCGTTCACGCGCATCCTAGGCGGCCGGCAACAGGTGAACCGGAGCGAGATAGCCGTTCGGGTCGTGCGCGACGCCGGCCGCCCTGGCAGCTTCAACGATCTCGGCATCCCACTCGATCGTCGGACGCGCATCGCCTGCAGTCGTGAGTGAGAAGAGGGCCGGTACCTCGCCGACGGAACGGAAGGTCCGCCAGCAGTCTGCAGGAATCGCGAAAGTCGCCCAAGGATCGGCGACGGCCCGGGTTGCCCCATTACCCCTGCCCAATTCGATCTCCAGGTCCCCCTCGCGGACGATGATGACCTGCTTCGGGTCGACGCGGAACGGACCCACCTGTTGCCCCGGTTCGATCCGCACCCATTCGAGCATGAAGCCATGCTGGTTGGTGATCTTCGCCTGACCGTCACGATCCTCGCTCATGCCGGCTCCGATAACCGGCGCGAGTGCGCTGGCATGGCCCGGCAGGACGTGATCCAGCAATGCTCGGTCCGACCAGCGTAGTTCGTCAGCCGATACCATCCTCGCCGCCATCTCCTCGAGGGAGTAACGACGCATCGACGCGATGTCCGCTGCCGTCAGCGGTCGGATGAGATCCGCATCGTCGGGCTTCTCCGATCCATCCGTCGTGTCGATCATCATGTTGTCGCGGGTGAGATACAGGCCGTGCTCGGCCGCGCCCTCCAGAATGCTCGGATGCCAAACGACGCCGCCAGACTCGTCACGCCCGAGCAACGTGAATATCCAGCTGTCGTCGGACCCGGTATTGGTGAAGCCGCGAAATATCCATGTCGGTATCGAAAGGACGTCTCCGGCGCGTCCGACGATCTCACCGTCCTCGCCGTCAGCGCCCCACCGGAACCGCCACTCGCCACGATAGATCATGAAGACTTCGGCCGTGTAGTGCATGTGCAGATTGTTGGTCACGCCATGAGGCATCGCCGCTACGCCAAGTGCGAAACCATGAGGTTCGGCCAGATTGACCACCTGCTCGCTCGATTGAGTGACGCCGGCGCCTATGATCGAATAGTTCACCTTGCGTTCCGAACCAGGTATCTTGCAATCGATGAACGCCAGCGAGCAGGGTACGAGATCGTCGTAGCGGATCAGCCGATCAGCTGCCGCGTCGATGCGAGAATCCTCAGCGTCGGCCATATTTCTCGCCTCATGGATCGTCGTCATCGATCTCTCCATCTCAATCCACAGTGTCGTATCAGTGCATTCGGATGCAGACAAGTATTCTCGTGTGTTGCCAGTCGTCACGCATTTGACTGCTTCATGTGTGGCGCGCTTGGCCATATATCCCCGTTTCGAACGATGATCGGTTGGAGCGACGATGGCCCGTAAGGCAACGGCAGGCTTGGAAGAAGAAAGCACGGTCGCGACCGGTCGTACCGTGACCTCCTACGATGTGGCCCGTCACGCAGGCGTCTCGCAATCAGCGGTGTCACGATGCTTTACGCACGGCGCCAGCGTCTCCAAATCTACGCGGGCCCGGATCATGAAGGCGGTGGACGACCTGGGCTATCAGCCGAATGCAATCGCACGAACCCTGATCACCAAACGGTCCAATCTCGTGGCGGTGATCGTCGCCAACCTAGGCTTCAATCCCGAATTCACGTCCGTTCTCAGCAGCCTGTTCGCCGCCCGCGGCCTCAACGTCCTCCTGTTTACGCTCGACCACGAAACCGACGCGGACCGCGTGGTGGATCAGCTTTGGCAATACCGCGTCGATGGCGTGGTATCCGCAGCGCAGCTTTCCGAGCGTCATGTCGCGATGCTTGCCAAACGACGTCTGCCCGTCGTCTTCCTGAACCGCTCCTACGACACCATAGCAGTCAACAGCGTGTGCTGCGATCAGGCTGAAGGGGAGCGCTGGCTCGTCGATCGTCTGGTCGCGACGGGACACCGCCGCTTCGGCATCGTATCCGGCCCGACCGAATCCTTCGTCAGTCGACAGCGCGTTGCCAGCGCGACCGGCCGTCTGATGCAGGCCGGGATCACCGCGCCGACCGTGATCGAAGGCGATTTCACTTATGATGGCGGACGCTCGGCGATGCGCGCCCTGGCCTCAGGCGGCGGCGTGCCCGACGCGGTGATCTGCGCCAACGACATGATGGCGATCGGCTGCATCGACGAAGCACGTCATGCCCTCGGGCTTCAAGTGCCCATCGACGTGTCGATAGTGGGGTTCGATGGTTCGGCTCAAGGCCGATGGGCCGCCTACGATCTGACCACAGTCCGGCAACCCACCCGCACGATGGTCGAGGCTGCCATCGACATGCTCGCCGCACGAGTCGTAGACGGGACCATCGGCTGCGAAAAGCGGATGCTGTCCGGTGAACTGGTAATTGGCTCATCCGCCCGAATCGGAGACACTTGACGGATAGCCTCCAGGTTCTAGCATCCGAATGCAAAACAATATTCGGGAACCGCCATGACAGCTTTCGATCCGTTAGCCGACCTCTTGCCGGAGGCCTATGCGCCGTTCCGCGATCCGCGCGACTACATCCTGAGCTGGACCGATCAGATCTGGATCGATCGCGGGCTGGGGCGCCTCGGCGAGCACTACGCCGACGACATCAAGGTCCACACCGCATACGGTGAGACCTACGATTTCGAGCACGTGCTCCTGAACAGCGTTCAGAAGATGAGTGCCTTTCCCAACGGCGGTGGCGGCTCCGGCGAGGACGTGGTGTGGGAACAGCGGGGCGAGATGGGCTTCATCAGTTCGCATCGCGTGCTCAAGACCGGCACTAACCTCGGCTACTGGACCTATGGTCCGCCCACAGGACGCAATTGGGTGTCGCGAACCATCGCACATTGCCTGGTGCAGGACGGCAAGGTGGTCGAGGAATGGCTGGTCCGCGACGAATACGCGGTGCTTCAATCGCTTGGCATCGACCCCGAACTCGTTGCCGCGGACATGACGAAGGCTTCGCCCGTCACAGGCAAGGTGATGTCGATCGCCGATGACACCGGACCGTTTGCCGGTCGGTACCCCGACCCGGCACGCCTTGGTGTGTCGGGTGCGCGACCGGAACGCTTCGACGACCTCTGCAACAGCATCGTCGCGATGTACGACGATGTATGGAACAAGCGGCGATTCGATCTCGCCTCCCGGTATTGCGATCCCAAAGTAGTTTGCCATACCGTGCGCCTGCATCGCGCCCAAGGCATCGATCCTTACCAGCAGCAGATCATCGATCTGCTCGCGGCCTTTCCCGACGGCCGCATCGAGATACGCGACCTGGTGGTGTGCGAGAGCAACGAACTGGGAACGCGGATAGCGGCGATCTGGGTACTGCATGGCACCTATTCCGGCGTACCGCTCTATGGTCCGCCCACCCGCGCGCCGGTCAAGATCCTGGGTGCGACGCATTTCGAGATGCGCGACGGCAAGATCCTTCGCGAGTGGCGTCTTTTCGACGAAATCGCGGTACTCGCCCAGATCATCGGCGCCCGAAACAACGCCGTCGACCCGGGAATCTGACGAAGAAGGGGGACGTCCGATACGGACATCCCCCACCTGGTGCGGTCCTGCTCGTTCCGAAGCTGGAACACGGGCCGCAGCTTCGGCTTGGCCTGCTAGAAGCTCAGCTTCACGCGAGCGCCGTAGTTGCGCGGCATCCCCCAATTCGCCTGCTGGAGACCGTCGCCCCCGGTCTGCGTCCGCTGGTTGAGCATCTCGTCCTCGATGTTCTCGACGAAACCCTCGATGCTCCAATCCCGGCCCGCCGGCGCGAAGCTAACGCGCACATCGGTCTGGGTGAAGCTCGGCTGGAAACCCGATAGATCGAACGGAAGGCCGCCGTGAGCGAAATAGGAATCGCTGTATCTGAACTGCACCTGCGGGGTCAGCTTGCCGAAGCCGAGATCGAACACGTAGCTCGTGGCCGCGGAGAAGGTGATCTTAGGCGTGTATGGCGGTCGTTGTCCTCGCAGATCGATGAAGCGGCTGGCCGGCACGGCGCCGTTTACCACTTGGAACCCGCCTGGCAGATTGATGCCGAACTGCCCGTACTTCGCGTCGATGTAGGATGCCCCGAAGGACAGCCGCCAGCCATCGATAGGAAGGAGCGCGACCGACAACTCCGCTCCCCTGGCCTTCAGCGTACCACCGTTGGCAGAAAGGGTGATGAACGATCCGACGTTTGCGGGGTTGGGGATCTGCAGCGTCGTCGCCAGATCGGTGTAGCGGACATCGTAAAGCGACAGATTGACCTCCGCCCGCCGATCCCAGAACCGGCTCTTGATGCCGATTTCGTAGGACCGCGATTTCTGCGGCTGCGTCACGGTGCCGTTCTGATTCATCACGCCCGAGAGGAAGCCTGTCGAGGCGGTGCCGTAGAGCAGGACGTGCTCGGCAACGTCGAACTCCGCCCCTGCGCGCCACGTGACGTTGTCGAATGTCGCCTTGACGTTCGAGACTGCGGTCGCCGTCGCGAGATTGAACCGGAAAATGTCGAGGGGCGTGTCCGGTACGACTGCGGGAGTCAGGCTTCCGACGTACGCCGCGTTGCCATTAAGAGCGCGCTTGGTCTCGTTGTTGTAGCGGACCCCGCCGATCACGCGCAGGGCGCGCGTGATCGACAAGGTCGCCTCGCCGAACGCACCCAGATACTGGCTGTTGATGAACTGGGTGTTGTTCGACTGCGAATTTATGAGCGTGGCAGTCGAGACCAACGGGGTTCCGGTCTGCACCGGCAGTGAGATGCCGTTGCTCGACTGCACCACCGGGCGTGCCGCGAGATTGTCGACCGTCTGTCGCAGCGACGAGTAGCTGAACAGCAGGTCGTCGTCGGAATAGTACCCCCCGACCGTGAGCTGCAGCGGCCCCTTCCATTTCGAGAGAAACTGGACTTCCTGCGTGAACGACTGGTTGTTCTCCTCGACCCATTCCCGACCGTGGGCGTTGCGGCTGTAGTCGGAATCGTTTCCGAGGAGAGACTTGTAGTCGGTGTACGAGGTGATCGACTTCATCGCCACCGGGCCGAGATCGACATTGCCCTCCAGAGTTATATTGTTTTCCTTGAGCCTGTCCTTGTTCACGAAGTCGCGTTCCACCGTTCGCTTGTCGATGTTCGAAAGACCCGGGGTGCCGTCGATCAGATCGAAACGCGGGGTCCCACCCGAACCACGACGTGGATTCTGGCAGTCGGAGAAGGCTCCATAGGGATCCGTGAGACCGTTGGCCGTGACAGTGCGGCAAGCGCCGTTGATCGCGAACATGCCGGCAGGATTGCCCTTCTCGGAAATGCTGGTGAAGCGCAGCGTGAAATTCACCGCGTCGCTCGGCCGGGCCAGCGCCGAAACCCGGAACGAAAGGGTGTCGGCTATCCCGAGGTTTCGCCCGATGCGGTTCTTGACCCAACCGTCGCTGTTGTCCGTCAGCAGGGCTGCACGAAGACCGAACTCGTCGCTTACGCCGTAATTCAGAACGGCCTCGTTCCGGAAGTCGTTGAATCGACTGTAGCGCGAATCGATCGATCCCGAAAGGCCGGGCTTCGAAAGATCGGGAGCGTTCGTATAGATGTTAATCGCCCCGCCGAGCGTATTGCGTCCGTAGAGCGTACCCTGCGGTCCGCGGAGCACCTCAAGCCGCTGGACGTCGAAGAACGCGCGCGATTGCTGCGAGGATCGAGGTTTGAACACGCCGTCGACGAAGAAGCCGACGATCGAGGTATTGTCCGCGAACGTGCTGTTGGAATTGGCGCCGCGAAGCGCGATCTTGGCATCGTTACCGCCTTTCGCGAAAACGATGCCCGGCGCCAGTTGCTCCAGCCGGGAAACGTCGTTGATCCCGGACTTCGCGAGCTGCTCGCCGGTCAGGGCCTGCACGGTAGCTCCGACGTTCTGGAGGTTCTGTTCGCGCTTGTTCGCCGTGACGATGATATCGGAGAGGCCCTCCTCGGCTGCAGGTGTGGCCTGCGATCTGTCGACCTCAACAGGAACTGCGGGTGCGGTCTGCGCCAATGCCGGCAGTGAGGCCATCAGCGTCGCCATCGTCAGACAACCGGCGCCCCAACGGGCGTGAGCGTGCAAGCGTATCATCGTACGTTCCCCTTATCTTGCCCTGGCCGGACCTATGCAGGACCTTAAGCCGGATTTTGTAATTCGAATGCAATAATCAGGCAAGCCGAATCTGTCTCAACGTTGCCAACTCCGTGTTGAAAGCGTCTCCGTCGAGACATTTTCTGCAATTTAGCGTGCCTTTCACCGCCGTCCGCAACGCAATATTTCTTGCATCCGAACTCAAACCGACGCAGCTTCGATTTGATTGGGGGAGTCGGAATGGTCGAGAGAGCCACTGCCATCGAAATGGTCGACGCCCGCACTCTGTCTGTCCCCCGACGCCTGACGGCGCTCGGCTTCCTTTCGTTGGCCTACATCTTCTATTCCTGGGCCTGGAACACCGTCGACGTGCTGCGGCCCTACATAGCCGCCGACCTGAAACTGACGTTGACCATGGCCGGGTCGCTATACAGTGCGCAGGCGCTCGGCGCGCTTTTGGGCGCCGTCATCAACGGGCAGCTTGCGGACCGCTTCGGCCGGCGCAATGCGCTTATGGTAGTAATGGTCGGCTACGGGATCCTGCTGATCCTCGGTACCGCAGTGACGAGCTATCCGCAGGTTCTCCTACAACGGCTAGTGCTGGGATACTTCACCGGATCGATGTACCCGATCACGGTCGGCATCTATGCCGGCCTCTTCAGTGCGGGCGTGCGCGGACGCGTCGCGTCGGTGATCATGGGCTCGTCGTATCTGGCGATCTCGATGCTGGGGATCGCTTCGGCAGCCATATTCGATCTCAAGATGGACTGGCATCTGCTGCTATGGGTCGGCGCCATTCCCGTCGTATTGTCCTTCGCAGCGCCGCTCGTCCTGCCCGACGATCGCCGAATGATACCGTTCGATGGCGCGTCGACCACATCCACTGCCAAGGGGAAGCTGCCGATCGCGGAATTGTTCGCGCCCGCCTACCGCCTACAGACGATCATGCTGACCACGATGTCCGGCTTAAACTTCTTCGCCTATCAGGCGTTCAGCGGCTGGGCGACGACCTATCTCAAAACCGTTAGAATGTTGAGCGACTCGGCCATCGGCGTTTCGGTGAGCTGGATGTTCGCCGGCAGCATCGTCGGCGGGTTCTTCTGGGGTTGGATCGGCGACCGGTTCGGACGACGTGCGGCCGCTGGCGGCTTCTTCGTCGCGGCGGCGCTGATCCTGGTGTACCTCTATGCGCCCATCACCCCGACGATGCTGAACGTCGTCGCCTTCGCATACGGCTCCTGTCTCGCGTGCAGCGTCGTCTGGGGTCCTTGGCTCGCCGAACTCTATCCGTCGCACCTCAAGTCGACCGCCGCATCGATCTTCAACTGGGGCCGGATCTTCAGCTTCTTCGCACCACTGATCACCGGCAAGATCGCGGAGAACTTCGGCTTGTCCACCACGATGACGATCGCCAGCGTGGTGTTCTCGATTGCCGCGATCATCTGGCTGCGGCTCCCCGAGACCCTGAACCGCAACATCACCCACACCACAGCCCCCGCGCCGGAAGGATCGCCGGTCCTGTGATCAACATAGCCGCTCAAGAAGCCGCACGCACCGCCCCCTACATCCTCACCATGTCCTGTACCGACACCATCGGCATCGTCGCAGCCGTTTCAGGTTTCCTTGCCGAACGAGGCAACTTCATCGTGGAATCCCAACAGTTCGCGGACTTGGAAACCGGACGCTTCTTCATGCGCGTGGCGTTTCAGTCCGCGAACTCCGATATCAACGCAACCCGCGCCGCGTTCGAGACGATCGCCGATGGCTTCGACATGCGCTGGTCCATCGACGACAGCGACCGACCTCTGCGGATCGTGATCGCGGTATCCCGCTTCGGTCACTGCTTGAACGATCTCCTGCATCGTTGGCGCACCGCGACGCTGCCGGTGGAGATCGTAGCAGTGGTCTCCAATCACGACGATCTTCGCAGTCTCTCCGAATGGCATGGTCTGCCGTTCGTCCACCTGCCGGTTACACCCGACACTCGTGCCGTGCAGGAGGCCGCCATTCTCTCATTAATGGCGGAAACAGACGCGGATCTCCTTGTCCTGGCCAGGTACATGCAGGTCCTATCCGCGGAACTGTGTACCGCATTGTCCTGGCGATGCATCAACATCCACCATAGCTTCCTTCCGAGCTTCCGGGGCGCGAAGCCCTATCATCAGGCACATGCCCGCGGCGTGAAGCTAATCGGCGCGACCGCGCACTACGTCACGCCCGATCTCGACGAAGGCCCGATCATCGAGCAGGCGATCGAGCGGGTCGATCACGGGACGGGCGTCAAAGCGATGGTGAACACCGGGCGGGACGTCGAAAGCATCGTGCTCGCCCGTGCCGTCACCTGGGCCGCGGAGCGGCGCATCCTGCCCAACGGAACGAAGACCGTCGTCTTCAGACGATAGTCGAGCCTTCGCTGACGAGATCCACGGCGACGGCGCGCAGCAATGTCGTGACGTAGTCGTCGAACGATCTGGCGTAGCTTAGCCGCCAGCCGTCTCCACGTCGCCACAGCATCACCGTGGCCTTGCCGAACAGGGTCCGGGTACAAGCACCGTCGGCGTACAGGGCGATATCGAGAGGGCATCCTCCGGCCAGCAAAGCGGCGGCTCCAGCGCCTCGCAGATCGATCGCCAGGGTTCGATCGGAGACGTCCACCAACGACGCAGGGCGAGCTGCGTCGGCGACCGCAGCTGCGAGGTGGGCACCGTCTCCGGCTGGGCCGATCAGCAGCCATTCGTCCAACGACAGGTGCAGCGCACTCCACGATGCCGTGTCGACGCTCGAAAGAAGAACATCGCCCAATACCAGCCCAACCGCGTTGGCGACCGCCTGCGCATCTTCGGGCCGGCAGTGCAGCAGCAATTGCCGATCGCCCGCTACGCGATGGGCTTCGCAATCGGCGACGGCGACTAGCAGATCAGACATCGAGACGGGTTCCTTCCGGATCGAAGAGGAGCGGATCGTGCAGTTCGACGGCGATGCCGCCCTCGGTGGACGCGACCGCCAGTCCGGTGCCGATGCGCGCCCGCCCGCCCTTGACCATCGCCAGTGCGAAGGGTCGGCCGAGCGCGTCGCTGTCGTAGGACGAACTCACATGGCCGAGCGACCGGAAAGGATACGCAGGATCTACGAGCTGCGCGCCTTCCTCCAACAACCGTCTGTCGGTCGTAAGGACCGCGACAAGCTGCTTTCGCGTCGGATCGGCCATCGCGGGACGCAGCAACGATCGCTTGCCTAGGAAGTCGGCCTTCTTCCCGGCAACCATCTTGCCGAGCCCGACATCGTCCGGCGTCGTCGTACCGTCGGTTTCCTGTCCGACTATGATGTAACCCTTCTCCGCCCGCAGGACATGCGCGGCTTCGGTCCCGTAGAGCGTGGCATCGAATGCCCGGCCGTGTTCCACGATCGCATCCCATACGGCCAACCCATGGTTCGCCGGTACGTTGACCTCGAAACCGAGTTCGCCTGTGAAACTGACGCGAAACAGTCTGAGCGGCACGCCGCAGATGTCCCCTTCGCGCACGGACATGTGCGGCAACGCGTCCTTTCCGAGGTCAATGCCCGAAATCATCGGCGCAAGGATGTCACGTGCGCGTGGACCGGTGACCACGATCACCGCCCACTGCTCGGTCGTGGATGTCAGCCATACATTCAGCCCGGGCCATTCCGTCTGCCGGAAATCCTCCATCGTGCCGAGTACGCTGGCGGCACCTCCGCTGGTGGTGGTGACATGGAAGCGGTCTTCGGCAAGCCGACCGATGACGCCATCGTCCGCGATGAAACCGTCATCTCGCAGCATGAGAGCGTAGCGGCACCGTCCGGCGGCCAAGGTGGAGAGCCGACCGGTGTACATGAGGTCGAGGAAGGCACCCGCATCCGGCCCGACGACCTCGATCTTACCCAATGTGGATGCATCGAAGATGCCGGCAGTCGCCCTTACCTTCCGGCACTCCCGGGAAACGGCATCGTGCATGTTTTCGCCGTGTCGTGCGAAGTAACGCGCTCGCTTCCACTGGCCGACATCCTCGAACGTCGCATCGGCGGAGACCGCACGTTCGTGCATAGGAGTCCTGCGCACCGGCTCGAACAGCGCGCCACGCGTGAAACCGGTCAGGGTTCCGAACGTGGTGGGACTGTACGGAGCGCGAAACGTCGTCAGGCCCGTGCGCTGGATCGTCTGACCCATCGCCTGCGCAGCTATCGCCAACGCGGTTATGTTCGAAGTGCGTCCCTGATCGGTCGCCATGCCATTGGTGGTGAACCGCTTGATGTGCTCGACGGATCGAAAACCCTCCCGCACCGCGAGCCGGATGTCCTTGGCCGTCACGTCGTTTTGGAAATCGACGAAGGCTTTGTGTCGGGCGCCCTCTCTATATAGTGGTGGATCAGCTGGTCCCCGCCCCGTGTCGCGCCGGTCGACGGCACGAGGCGAATCGTCGACATCGCCGCCGCCGGCCGCCCAACCGTCCGACAGGCAATCGTCGAGTGTGAAGCGGCCGCGACAGGCGCCGACCGACATCTGCGCCTGCCGCGCCTCGCCGGGCACGAAGCCCGCCACGGCATCGTCCCAGACGACCTTGCCGCCCGATTGCGAATGCAGATGGACGCTCGGCGTCCACCCGCCCGCCATCAGCACCAGATCGCAAGGGAGCCATCTCGGAGGCGCATCTGCCGCAGTGCCTATCGCGATCGAAGCGACGTGAAGCCGGCCACGCGTATCGAGCGGGATGTGCCCTGTGTGCACGCTAACCCCCGCAGCCGTCGCCGATGTGATGAGCGATGGGTCAGGCGACGGACGAGCGTCGGCGATCGTCACCGCGGCGCCCGCTCGCGTCAGGCCGGCGGCCGCCCGATAGGCACTGTCATGCGTTGCTGCGATCACGACCCGCCTTCCGGCGATGACGCCGAAACGATGCAGAAAGGCGGAGGCGGCGGACGCGAGCATGATGCCAGGCCGGTCGTTGTTCGGAAACACCACAGGCCGCTCGATCGAACCCGTCGCGATGACGACCCGTCCCGCTCTCACCATCCACTGCCGTTCTCGGGTGGCTGCGCCACCGCGATCGTCGCAGCGCTGGGCCAAAGCAACGAGATTTCCCACACCGTAGCCGAACGCCGTCGTGCGCATCAGCACTCGAACGTTCGCGGCGGCCCGGAGCGTCGCGATGGCCTCCACGATCCAATCGGCAGCCGCGCGACCGTCGATCGTCGCCGACGGTTCGTCACGCAGGGAACCGCCAGGCGTTTCGCCATCGTCGCAGAGGATAACCCGCTCGCCCTTCATAGAGGCAGCAAGTGCAGCCGCCAGACCGGCGGGGCCCGCCCCGACGACGAGCGTTTCCGTATGCGCCCAGCGGTGGGCGTAGTGATCGGGATCTGCGACCGTCGGCGGACGGCCGAGACCGGCCGCGCGCCGAATGAAGGGTTCATACACCTTCGCCCAGAAGCTCCGTGGCCACATGAACGTCTTGTAGTAGAAGCCCGCGGGCAGGAACCGTCCGAAGCGGTCGTTGACGCCCATGCG
>Ga0160428_1000238_pt1 | contig 67430 bp, 46 predicted proteins | sample SolpanmetagenomM_FD_108198 | JGI IMG/M metagenome (GOLD analysis project Ga0160428, IMG submission 108198) | Solar panel surface microbial communities from Lawrence Berkeley National Laboratory, California, USA - M | ecosystem: Engineered > Built environment > Solar panel > Unclassified ... | reverse complement strand
GTCCCGATGGTGGTGAAGGCCGTACCGGCCAGACCGGTGGCGCGCTGAATGCGGTACTGGTAAGGCCCGCCCAGATCACCGGCTCTGAGATCGAGGGGTCGGGCCCAGCGCAGGGTGATGCGTCCGCGGGTTTCGTTGGTGCTGTCGACGGTGACCTGGGTCAGCACGGGTGTCAGGCGGGGCAGTTCGAGACAGACCTGTTGGGAGGGCAGACTCAGGCCCCCATTGTTGACGTCGCCGGGGTTGCGGGCGACGATGATGTAGGAGTAGGTGACGCCCCGTCGCAGGGCGGTGGTATCGGTGAAGCTGGTTGCGGTGTAGGGCACGCGGCCCACTTCCACAAAGCCTAGTCCGGCGGGTGGGCCGGTAGTACAGGATTGTGACTGAATCGGTGAACAGCTACCCTCCCGGCGGTAGATAATTAGCTTGGTGGTATCGGGACCAAGCCCTGCGTCGACAATACGGCCGCAAGTGTAAGCCGCCCAGTTGATCTGGATAGACCGCCCGCCCGCCAAACCGCTGGCCCGCCCGGTCAGGTTACGAACAGCGGGTGCAATAATCTGTACACTTAGCGTCGCAAAGGAAACGAGCGTAGTGGTCCCACGGGGGGGCACATCGCTGGCCTTGAGCGTAATGTCATACGGTTGATTACGAACCTGATTGCAGTTGGTTTGCCAGTAGAACGTAGCCGTACCGGGCTGCGCCAGTGCAACACCACCATTGATAAGCCGGGCGTACTCCTGCGGAATACTCAGGCTGGCTGGCAATGGCGATCCGTCGGCCAATATGTTCAGCGGTCCGCCGTACGCATTGATAATGACGCGTTGCCCATCCGGATCAGTGGCCGTAACCGGCTGCTGAATCAGCGTACCGGCTTCCACACAGAGCGATGCCCCCGCGATCAATGGTCGTTTGTTGGGCTGATCGACCACGACGATCTGCATATCGCGGGTGACCTCGCCAATCAGTACGCCATTGCGCCATTCTTCCACGATGAACGCGAAATTGAACTGACCGATGCGGTTGGGTGCATCCCAGCAGAGCTGCCCGGTACGGGAATCGATGGTAAAGCTGGGTGGCCCGCCCGATTCATTAGTCGTGCTGTATACGGTCGGGTCCTGATAAGCCGGGATAAACCGGCTGCGGCAACTGTTGGGTAAACCTTCCTTCGGCTTGCTCAGCCGGTAGGCCAGACTATCACCATCGGCATCGTAAGCGGCCGGGTTATGGCAAAACCGCTGGCCGACGCGGGCGGAATCGAGGGGCGGGTTGAGCATAACCGGCGTCGAGTTCAGGCCCAGATTCGGCGCAATCAGAATCGTTGTCGACACGAAGAACGTCAGGTTATCCGACGTAGCGGGTGGCGGCAGATTGATCGTACCTGCGTTCCGGTTGGCAATCTGCACACTAATTTCGTACGTGTTCGGCCCCGGAAAGGTATGTGTTGTCCGGTAGATGTTGATCGACGACGTTCGCCCGTTGATGTACCGAATCGGCAGCTGGCGATTCACCGTTTCAGTGGTGTTGTCGCCGAAGCAGAACGTGTACGAATTCGCGTCGCGGGCGGCAGCGGCCCCGGTCCGTTCGTCGTAATAGGCTGTCAGGGTAATCTCGTAGGTGAGCGAGGTCGCCGACAGGCGACGGGTGGTAATTTCACCAGCCCGTACGTGCGTCGCCCGGCTCACGGTTGGCAGCAATACGAACCCGAAAAAAAGGGCTAGTAGCCCGTATCTGTAAAGTAAACGCATAGTCTTAACGCATTTCAAATACAACGCATATTTACCCCGAAAGCGTATCAATCGGCCTGCTGACAAGCCGTGTTTTTCAGACCTTGTACAGCCCCGGCCGGTTGAATATCGTTTTCCAGAAAAAACGGCCAAAAATTCCTACCTGCCGGGCAAACATCCGCTGATTGTCCAGCGCCTGAAACGGTGATTTTCGGTTCTTCAGGTTGATGAACATCTTGCCGGCAAAGACCACCGGCACGAGTAATTCGTAATGAGCCATGAGCACCAGATAGGCCCCCACGCCGTACTGTTTACGGACCCACAGGAGTTGCGACACCTGAATCTGCGACCGAAACCGGTTGATGTGCGTCACGACATGCTTGCTGTTGTCGCTGCTACCGTACTCAAGGTGAATAAACCGGGTATCAGGCAACAGCAGTAATCGACCCTGCTTACCGAGCCGGTACCCCCACTCGACATCTTCGCCGTACATAAAAAACGATTCATCCAGCCCACCTGCTTTGGCAATGGTCGAGGGGCGGGTCATCAGAAACGCCCCCGACAGCCATTCAACCTCCGCCGGATCGGCAAAAGCCGGATCGGGCAATTGTCGCTTGAGCCAGTCTTCAGCCCGTTGCCCCGACGGCAGGATGTAAAACGCCCGGCGCATCTGGTTGAATGTTGTGTACAGGTTCGGGCGCAGGCTCCCGTCGGCACTGAGTTGGTGCGCGCCGACAGCTGCCACGTCGGGCTGCTCATCGAGTACCTGGACGCAACGGGCCAGCACATTGTCGATCAGTAGCGTATCGGAGTTGAGCAGCAGCACATTACGCCCCACTGCCTGCCGAATACCGAGGTTGTTTGCCCGCGCAAAGCCAGCGTTTGTCCCCATATCAAACCAGCGGACATCAGGATAACGGGCCAGCACCTGCGCCCGGCTGTCATCTTCCGATTGATTGTCGACGATAATTATTTCAAACGTGATACCACTGGTGTGGGCATAGACCGACGCCAGACAGTCGAGAATCAGCCGGGGCGTTTTATAATTGACAATGATGATACTCAGATCAGGCAAGGCAGGCAGAATTGGTCGGACGGTAAAGATAGGGCAAGGTTTGTGGTTCGTCGTTTGTTGTTTGTAGTTTCTGACGGCCGGGCGGCTATCCATGAAACGCAAAGCGCCGGGTTTGCACCCGACGCGATGACGAATTGACTACGATAGCAACCACAAACCGTAAGCTCAATACAGCACCCACGTGTCTTTGCCGCCACCGCCCTGCGATGAGTTGACCACGAGGGAGCCTTTGCGCAACGCCACACGCGTCAGCCCGCCGGGAATTACGTTGACGCCATCACCATAAAGTATGTACGGTCGCAAATCGACATGACGCCCCTCAGCCCGGTCGCCAACCAGGCAGGGTACACGGGAGAGCGAGATCGTTGGCTGGGCAATGTAGTTGCGCGGGTTTTCACGAATTTTCTGCCGGAACAGTTCGTGTTCTTCTTTCTCCGCTTTCGGCCCGATCAGCATCCCGTAGCCACCCGCTTCGTTGGCTTCCTTCACCACCAGTTGCTCGATGTTATCAAGTACATACCGGCAGTCTTCCTCTTCACGGCAAATGTAGGTCTGCACGTTCGGGATGATCGGTTCCTCGTTCAGGTAATATTGAATAATGCGGGGCACATACGCATAAATCACCTTGTCGTCGGCAACGCCGGTTCCGGGGGCATTGGCGAGTGCGACGCGGCCTTTTTTATACACCTCAAAAATGCCGGGCACCCCAATCATCGAGTCGGGGTTGAACGCGTCTGGGTCGAGGAAGGTATCATCAATCCGCCGGTAAATGACGTCGACAATCTGGAATCCTTTCGTCGTCCGCATCTTGACATAGCCGCCGGACACCACAAGATCACGCGCTTCGACCAGTTCGACACCCATCTGCTGGGCTAAGTAGGAATGCTCAAAATAAGCCGAGTTATAAATACCCGGCGTCAGTACAACTACCGTTGGGTTGGGCCGATCAGCAATGAACTGGAGCATCTGCAGGAGCCGCGTCGGATAATCGGATACAGGTCGAACCCCGGTTTTCGCCAGTACTTCCGGGAACGTCTGCTTGGTCAGTTCGCGGTTTTCGAGCATATACGACACGCCCGATGGGCAGCGCAGGTTGTCTTCCAGCACCATAAACTGGCCGTCATCACCCCGAATCAGGTCGGTACCCGTAATGTGACACCAGATACCTTTCGGGGGATGAACACCCATGCAAACCGGCAGAAACGACTTACTCGACTCGATCAGATCGCGCGGTACGACCCCATCGTTCAGAATCCGCTGCTCGTTGTATACATCGTCAAGAAACATGTTCAGCGCCTTGATCCGCTGCACGAGTCCTGCTTCCAGCCGATCCCACTCCGCCGATTCGATCACACGCGGGATGATGTCGATGGGCATGATCCGTTCCGTGCCTTCGCCTTCCGCATATACGTTGAACGTGATTCCCATGCTCATCAGCGATCGCTCAGCAGCATGCTGCCGACTCACGACATCATCCCGGGTCAGTTGTTCGACGCGCTCCCGAAACGGCACGTAGCCCGAACGTACCTGCGTTTCATCGGCGAACATTTCGTCAAAAAAGTTCTCGGTGCGGTAATCGGTAAACGTAAAATTGGTGGATTTCTGGCTCTGTGACTGCTTCTTGCCATTACCCGATTGCGACTGCGACTGCATAGGTTATCTAAAATAATAAAATACAATATATGGGCAAATAGACCATCGACCAAATAAATTACGCAACGTAGCCCCGAAGACCATACACGCTTAGTATAAATAGCCCTTGCAGGACTAGTTGTAACCGGTAGAAAACACGTTGACCCGCTCGAGCGGGTCAACGTGTTTTCTACCGGTTGCCGGTCGTATCGGGGGGAGCCGTCGGCTCGGTAGGGGGTGCGGTCTGGATAAACGTCGAGTCAGTGGCCTCGCCGTTTACAGCCGTCGAATCCGACTCGTTCGATTCTTCCTCATCGTCGGGATAGCTACACCCGTCGTACTCCTTCGTTACAGCAAACGTCGGCTTTGGAAATGGCCCCTGCAACGATTTGAATTTGGGATCGGCGTACACTTTCTGCAGAAACGTACCCACAATCGGCAGGGCCGTTCGGGCTCCTTCGCCCAGGTCCGTCGACCGAAAGTGAATGCTTCGATCGTCGCCCCCCACCCAGGCTCCCACAACCAGGTTGTTTGATACGGCGACAAACCAGCCGTCGGAGTTATTGGACGTTGTACCCGTTTTAGCCCCGATCTCATTCCGGTTTTTAAACAGGTCGTACTGCCACAGGCTCTGCGACGTACCGCCCGACTCCTGCAGGCCACCCTGTAGCATGTAGCGCATCAGGAAGGCCGATTCGGGGCTGATCGCCCGCCGGGTAGCCGCCGTAAACGTCTGAATCTCTTTGCCGTCGCGGTCTTCGATCCGCTGGACAATGATTGGGGTAGTGGCTTCACCTTCGTTGACAAAGGTGCAGTACGCGCCTACCAGTTCGTAAAGTGACACATCCGACGAGCCCAGGCCGATGGATGGCACGGCGTCGAGTCGGCTGTTGATACCCATCCGGTGCGCGTATTCGGCCACCCGCTCCGGTCCCACGCGGTCGGTCAGTTCGGCCGTGATCGAGTTGACCGAGCGGGCCATTGCCCGGCGCAGGGTCATGCTGGAATAGGTGTAGTAACCTGTCGAGTTACGGGGTTCCCACACTTTATCCTCGCCATTTTCGCGGTATTCCTTCCGAAACGGTTTGTCGGTGATCCGGTCGCAGGGACTCATGTTACTGAGCGTATCGTCGATAGCCGTGGTGTAGACAAACGGCTTGAATGTCGAGCCCGGTTGCCGCTTACCCTGCTTCACATGGTCGTACTTGAAGTAATCGTAGTCGAGCCCACCAACCCAGGCCCGGATGTAACCCGTATGCGGGTCCATCGCCACCATACCCGCCTGCAGGAAATGCTTGTAGTAAGCGATAGAATCGTACGGCGTCATTTCGGTCGAGTCGTAGCCACGTTTACTTTTCCAGCTGAACACCCGCATCTTGTACTTTTTATTTTTCATGTAGTACATGATCGAGTCGGGGTAAAGCGGCATGAACCGGCGGCTCAGCGACTTATAGCGTTCGGTTCGGCGGGCTACGGAGTCGATAAAGCCGGGCAGTTCGTTGCCATCTTCATCCGTCCACGGATTTTCATCGCCCCAGTGATCGTTGAACGTTTGCTGGAGTTTCTTCATCTTTTCCGACGTGGCGCTTTCCGCGTAGGTCTGCATCCGCGAATCGATGGTCGTTACGATGCGTAACCCGTCGGTGTACAGGTCGTAGCCGTTTTCGTCGCCCCATTTTTTCACGAAATCCTGTACCGCGTTCTTGAGGTAACTGGCCGGACCAGAGTACGGATTCTCCGGCGTGAAGTCTGTCACCAGTGGTAGCCCACTGATCGAATCAGCCTGATTTTTCGACAGGAATTTGTATTTCGCCATCTGCGCCAGGACCACATTCCGCCGTTCTTTCGACCGTTTCGGATTTTTCAGCGGATTGTACGCCGTCGTCGCTTTCTGCAAACCCACCAGCACGGCACCTTCCTGTACGTTCAGGCTGTCGGGTTCTTTGTTGAAAAACGTGCGGGCGGCCGTTTTCAGCCCAAACGAATTACTACCGAAATCGACGGTGTTGAAATAGTACGTCAGGATTTCGTCTTTCGAGAAATTACGCTCCAGCTTCAGGGCCATCAACCATTCCTTCGACTTATAGACGATGGTTCTGATCAGCGGAATGCGGGTCAGCAGGCCCGTGTCCTGCTTCCGTCGGGTCTTGAACAGGTTCTTGGCCAGTTGCTGCGTAATGGTAGACCCCCCTCCATCGCGCCCCAGACTCAGCACCGCCCGACCAATCGCGCGCGGATCGATACCACCGTGGGAAAAGAACCGCACATCTTCCGTCGCGACGAGCGCGTTGACCAGCGATTTCGGGATATTTTCGTACTTGATGGGTGTACGGTTTTCGGCGTAAAACTTACCGATCATCACGCCATCCTGCGAATAAATCTCTGACGCCTGATTAAGCTTCGGATTTTTCAACTCCTCCACGCTCGGCATCGGGCCGGTGAGGTACAGGAAATTATAATTGATCGTGAAGACGTACAGCCCCAGCAGCAGCGCACCAATCAACCCAAAGCGAATCCCGTTTTTCAGGTACGGGTAGTACCAGCTATCAGGGTCGACGTACCGGTGAACAAACGACCTCAGTTGGTCACGGTATTCATGGTACGTCTCCGCCCATGCGCTGACGCGTTCTTCACCAGCTACGCGGGCCGTTTGCCGGTAAATGTGTCGGCCGACTCCGCGTCTGACGTCACCAAGTTGGGTCTGGCGCCGTCGAATTCGCTGCCGAAACGCGCCAAAAGCGTGTCGGACAGAGCGGAATCGCTTCCTATCTTCACTCATGCGATTAGTTGCGAATAAGAGGTTGGTTCAGGGTTTCCTGCGTGCCCCCGGGGTTGTATTTACGTACTGGCGGGGTCTCAAATATAACGCATTTCGGCCCATCTCACGCATACCGCTTATACCGCCTGCCCGAATCGACTTGTCGTACCACCTACAGACCAGCCGTAAACAAAAACAGCCAACCCTGTTAAGGATTGGCTGCTCAATATACGATATGCGTTATTTCTTTTCGAAGAGCATCCCCGCGCCGTTCATGCAATAGCGCAGCCCGGTTGGCTTTGGGCCGTCGTCGAATACGTGACCAAGGTGACCATCGCACACGCTGCACATGATCTCGGTCCGTGCCATGCCGTACGACTTATCGACTTTCTCTTTCACGGCATCCTTCGCGATGGGCTTGTAGAAGCTTGGCCAGCCCGTACCCGAATCGAATTTCGTATCCGATGAGAACAGCGGGTTTTTGCAGGCAGCACAGACGAATGTACCGTGAGCGTGATTGTCATTAAGTGGACTGGTAAACGCCCGTTCGGTGCCATGTTCCCGCAGAATGTAATACTGCTCGGGTGTCAGGGTTTTCTTCCATTCGGCGTCGGTCTTCACCACCCGCCGACCACCCGGCGAAGCATCGTCGGCTACTTTTTTAGCCGGATCGCCGGTTGCGTTTGACAGGCTGGGAATCAGCAGTGTACCAGCCAGCAGGCCAGCGTATAGTTTCGATAAGAATGTCTTTTTCATTGTCTGTTCAGTAGGTATTGTCAGAAGCCCGGCGAGTGGCCGGGCTTCGTAAATAAAACGCAAATCAATACGGCTGCGTTCCCGGTTCTAGGCAGTCGGTGACATCGCCAGTAGTGTTTCCAGCGATGGCGTAGGGCTCCCTCCCCGCTTCTCCACCGTGACGGCGAACGCATCGGCTTTAGCAATGGTCCGGTTCATTTTCTGAAGAGCCGTACCATCCAGTTTACCATCGAATACTCCCGCATCGATCGGCTTGCCATTGACCAGCGACCAGAGCTGATACTGCTTGTCGGCGGGTAGAGCGGGCAGCGATTTTACTTCGACAGAAACCTGCTTCGTGCCGGGGTTCCAGAATACCAGAATATCGCCTTTGGGTGCTTTGTCGTTACCGCGCAGTTCCAGCGTGCGGGTGCCGGGCTGCCGCAATACAGCCAGGGTCTGTTCGGTTTGCTGCTGACTGGTACGCGTCTGTTTCAACTCCATCTGCATCGAGTCGTTGGCTTCCCGTAGCGACGCCATCGCCTTCTGATTCGACTGAAGCTGCGTAATCAGAAAGTACGAGAAAAACAGTACCAGCAGTGCAGCAGCGGCCGCTACCATCCAGGTCGTTTTGTAAGTATACGGCTGTGTAGCAGCAATGGGGGCCTCCCGATCAAGGGGTAGCGGACGTACGATCGTGTTGTCGGTGGCTTCCTCAAACGTCAGCTGGCTCATAATCCGGTCTTTCAGACCAACCGGCGGCTCAACGCTGTGCAGTAAGGCGTAGTTTTCCACCGATAGCATCAACTCGTCGAGTTCCTGTCTGATTTCGGGGTATATAGACGCCAGACAGTTTACCTCCCGCAATTCCTGATCGCTGACGGCGCCGATTGCGTATGAGTCCAGAATGCCTGAAGCTATGTACTCTTCTACGTTCATGACTTAAACAATTGTTTCAGTTCCTGTAAAGCCGCCCGAATACGGGTTTTGACCGTACCGAGGGGCAAATTGAGTTCATCAGCAGCTTCTTCGTGGGTATACCCACCAAAATACACCAGGTCGATCAACTGTCGACGGTCGGGCCTGAGCTGGCTGACCACTTCCTTGATCCCGATATGCTCGGGGTTAGGTTGCTGGGTATTGTGCTGCCGATCAACTACATGTACGTTTTCTTCATCCGTACGGATTGCGTTGGCGGGAGAAGGTTGTGATTTTTGTGCCCGGATGGCATCGATAGCTGTATTACGAGCTACATTCAGCATCCACGTAAACAGACGACCCTTACTGGAGTCGTAGGCATCGAGGTTCTTCCAGATCTTAACGAAGATATCCTGCACCAGATCCTGTGCGTGCTCTTCTTCGCGCACGATCCTGAGTACAACACCGTACAGCGCAGGGGAATACTGATCGTATAGCCAGTGGAATGCCTTCTGATCGCGCTGGACCAACTTCTCGATCAGGACACTTTCCGAGACCAGGGATGATTGACGTTTCACAAGGAGGTAATTATACGCGCCAAATATAAATGAATTTTACAGAGACGAATTTGCACTTTATTTAAACACAAACCCGATCAAAAAGCTAGTTTACATAAACATAGCCCCACTGACTGGCAATTCGTTCGCCACACCATTAGCTTCTCCTGCCAGTTGGGGTACTGATAAACTGCTTCGTACTACTATCAAGTAACGCCAAACTAAAGCATAAAACGCCAGATTGCCTACATGGAAAAAGGCAGTGGTTACTGGTATGACATAGATGCCCACACAGCAACCACTGCCTAAAGGACAGATTACTGGAAATTTGTTCCCTTCGGGTCAGGTGTTGCGTTACCGGTTACCCCGTTTTTTAGGCTTTGGCGTCGCGGACGGGCCAGCAGCCGCACTGCCAACTCCGGTTGGTGCGTTAGTGACAGCGTCGGAATTGTAGTTCGTGACGTTACTGTTGTTGATCGCGGTGCCGTCGTCGGTGGCCGCGTTGCGGTACCGTTCTTCCTGCACCCGAGCCGACGCTTTTGGCGTACCCGATTTTTTCGACATCATCTTTCCACTTTTACGGGCCGACTTGGGCATAGTGTCGGCGGGTGCAACAACGTGATCCGTACCGGGATTTCGGTCGATCGATAAGGCAGGTACGGCCGAAACCATCAGCAGCCCCAGCGCCATATGCAGGCTTATTTTCATAACAGAACAGATTAATCTGGTTTACCGAATATGCCACTATGAACCCGCTGTGATCCGAAAAGTTTTACCAACTATACGTTGTTTACCAACAGGCCGATAGCTTTGTCGGGTAATCAGCAAACCCGTTTCGTTTGTATGCAGACTATCCTTCCCTTACCGACGCAGCCCGTCAAGCCCGGTACCAGCACAGGGCAACAGTTCTGGAGTTCGACCGACAAAACGATCGATTCGTACTCCCCCGCCGATGGGCAGCTGATCGCCCGCGTTCACCCGTCAACCCGCACCGACTATGACCGCGTCGTGGCAACGGCGCAGACCGCGTTTGCCGAATGGCGACTGGTACCGGCTCCGCGTCGGGGCGAAATCGTCCGGCAGATGGGTGAGCAGTTTCGTCGGTACAAACGCGAACTGGGTACGCTGGTCAGCTACGAAATGGGTAAGTCGCTGCAGGAAGGGCTGGGCGAAGTGCAGGAAATCATCGACATCTGCGATTTCGCCGTGGGTCAGTCACGGCAGTTGTACGGCCTGTCGATGCACTCCGAACGACCGGCGCACCGGATGCTGGAGCAATGGCACCCGCTGGGTGTCGTCGGTATCATTTCGGCGTTCAACTTTCCGGTGGCCGTCTGGTCGTGGAATGCGATGATTGCCTGGGTTTGCGGGAATGTCTGCATCTGGAAACCGTCGGAAAAGACTCCGCTTACGGCGTTGGCCTGCCAGCAGATTATCACGGAAGTGCTGCGTAATAATGATGTACCGGAAGGTGTATCGTGCCTGATTACGGGTGGCCACGCAGCGGGTGAATGGCTGGCGAACGACCCCCGTATTGCGCTGCTTTCGGCCACGGGCAGCACCCGCATGGGCCGGGCCGTGGCAACCGCCGTAGCGAGTCGGCTGGGGAAAAGTCTGCTCGAACTGGGCGGTAACAACGCCATTATCGTGACTGAGCACGCTGACCTCGATCTGGCCATTCCGGCCATTGTGTTCGGGGCTGTCGGCACAGCCGGGCAACGCTGTACCACGACCCGCCGGATTATCGTACAGGACAGTATCTACGATGACGTAAAAAATCGGTTGGCGAATGCCTACGCGCAGTTACGCATCGGCAACCCGCTGGATGAGTCGTTTCATGTTGGCCCGCTGATCGACGCCGATGCCGTGCGGGGTTACGAGCAGGCCATAGACGCGATCCGGCAGGCCGGTGGGCGATTTGTGGTGGAACCGGAACGGCTCAGTAAGCCTGAGTTTGCGTCAGGTTGTTACGTGCGCCCGTGCATTGCCGAAGCACAAAACGACTGGCCTATCGTTCAGCACGAAACGTTTGCGCCCATCCTCTACCTGCTCCGCTACACCACGTTCGACGAGGCCATGGCGCAACAGAATGCCGTGCCACAGGGGCTGTCGTCTGCGGTGTTTACCCTCAACCTGCGCGAAGCCGAGCGGTTTCTGTCGGTAGCGGGTTCCGACTGCGGCATTGCCAATGTCAACATTGGTACGTCGGGTGCGGAAATTGGCGGAGCGTTTGGTGGCGAAAAAGAAACCGGCGGTGGTCGCGAATCCGGCTCCGACGCCTGGAAAGCTTATATGCGTCGCCAGACCAATACGATCAACTACGGCACCACCATGCCGCTGGCGCAGGGCATCTCGTTTGAGTTGTAAGTGCCGCAGTTGATGGTATTTTTCGTGGTGTCGGTGTCTGGAACGCCAGCCCCGACACCACGAGAGCGATACGTTTACCAGTGATACGTTCCGACTGATCGTTTGGGTAAGGTGCTCGTTATCGACTGGCCTTTGTAGCGAATATTGAACGACTGGGGGGCATCACTATCGTTCAACACGATAATCACGATACCACCGTCTGTGGTCTTGAAGGCTACGTTTGGCAACGTATCATAGGTGTTGGATGCGATGCGCACCGAACCCGGCCGCACCAGTTTCGACGCCGTGGCAATGGTGTAATAAGCCGGGTTACGCGTCACGGTATTTCCCGCCAGCGTAACCGCTCCCAGGCACTGGGTACAGCCGCCGGGCGTATGCGGATTCTGATTCGGGTCGGCGGCAAGGTTCCATTCAAGCACCGTACGCGCCCAGTTGCGTGTGGCCCCAATAATCAGCGTTTTTACGTGCCAGTTCAGGTCAGTAACCAGGTTGCCGGGTGCGCCAACCCATTGCTCGGTGAAGTATATATGCTTATCTGGATAAGCGTTGTGAACGTCTGACAGCGCCGTAATCGGCCCGGCGTACAGGTGGAAAGCCGACCCGTCGACGTACTGCCGGGCGTCGGGGTCGTTCAGGATGGTGAGCGGGTAATCGGGGTGGTCGGCGTTGTGGTCGTAGAGCAAAATTTTCGTATCGATTTTTGCCTGCCGGAATGCGGGACCGAGGTTGTTTTTGATGAACGTAGCCTGTTCGGTTGGCAGCATCAGCAGACTCGGATTATTGCTCGGATGCAGTGGCTCGTTCTGTATCGTGATGGCGTCGATACGAATACCTTCTGCCCGCATACCCTGAATGTACCTGACAAAATACCGGGCGTAAGCATCGTAGAACGCAGGCAGCAGACTCCCGCCTTTCGAATTGCGGTTGGTTTTCATCCAGATCGGCGGGGACCAGGGCGAACCAAGGATTTTGATGGCCGGATTGACCGCCAGAATCTGCTTCAGCACCGGAATCAGGTAGGTCCGGTCGGGGTCGAGCGAGAAGTTGGTCAGCGTTGAATCGGTTTGTCCGTCCGGCAGATCATCGTACGAAAAGACCTGTTCGTCGAGGTCCGACGCGCCGATACTGATGCGCAGATAACTGGCACCGATGCCGTTTCCCTCCGTTGAAAACAGTTCGTTCAGCAACGCAGCCCGTGCCGCCGTATCCATGCGCTGCAGCAGCATAGCACTGCCGCCCGTCAGGGTGTAGCCGAAGCCATCAATCGATTGAAACATTTGTTTGTCGTCAACACCGATTGTTGGATACGCATTGGCGACGCTGCCAAACGGCAACGGAGCAGACTGCCGGACAAACAGCGCCGAGCCATCGGGATTGGTCAGCCAGAACTCAGCACGCTTGCCGGTAACCGGCAATGTAGTCACACGGCTACAGGCTGCGCCTAAGCAAAGTGTTGCTGCCAGTACAGCCATGCGGTAAAAAGCGGTCATCAGGAGTAGATTAAAAAAACTCGTCTTTGGCCGTTTCATACGGCCAAAGACGAGTCTGGTTGTCGACGTGTAAAAATGACTAATTCAGGTCGTTCCTACTCAAGCCGGACGCTTATATCCCCGCAGAAGGTATGACCCGGTGTCAGCGCAACCAGTCCTTCGCCGTTGTTGAACGCATCGACATTGGCCGACAGCGGCTCGATGGCGACGCTATCCCGGCGGGGTGGCGTAAAGCATACCAGGTAATTGAGTTTGCCCGGTCCTGTTTGTTGGCGAATAACAATACTGGCGTCGGCAGCCTCCGAGCGCAGGCTGGTTTCAAGATATCCTTCCTCGCCAGCCTTCAACTCGTAGGCATTATCGAGCCTGACACCGTCCAGGGCCAGTTGTTCTCCGTGGCGCAACGCTTCGCGCCCTGTTGGAAGCATCGTTTTCTGGTCGAGCACGATGGGCGCGCGGTCCGGCATCGTAATCGACAGCGTGTCAACAGATTGACCGTTAAAGGTAAAATAAGGGTGCCAGCCAAACGCTACCGGGCAGTTACCCGACCCGGTATTAAGGGCTTCGTACGACAGGTGCATCGCGGTCGGCCCCGCCGTTTTGCGCAGCGAATACGACACCGTGAAGTCGAATGGAAACGGATAACCAACTGTGTCCCCTTTGTGCTGGTACCGAATGGTCAGGCAGGCTTCGGTAGACGTAACTTCCTGGTTGACAACCGTAAACTCTTTATCATTGATAAACCCGTGGATCGAATTGTCGCGGTTCATTTCGTTGAGCCGTAACGCGTGATCGTCGCCCTCGAAGCTGTACGTACCGTGCTTGATACGACTCGGGTACGGAAACAGCAGCGCGCCAGCGTACATCTCATCGGCTACCAGCGACTGGAGCGAGGTGGGGGCATGAAGAATTGGGATCAGTTTTTCGTCTTTACGGAGAGCGAGCCGCCGAAGAATACCGCCATAAGCCGGTATAACGGTCATGTATTCCCCCGTTTCGGTATCCTTGATTGTGTATTCAACAATGGGGTCGTGCTGATCGGGCAGTACCCCAAACGGTTCTGACGTGATTACGTAGGCCATGCGGCTATCTGTGGGAAGTTTGTCTCGTGAAATAAGCCATTACGGCCGGGTTTTGTTTGGCTTTTCCTGATTTGGTCCACCTTATAGTTCACCCTCGACGCCCAGCCCAAACAACGCAAAGTCGTAACGGACAGGGTCATTCGGGTCGAGTTCCCGCAGGGTTTCGGTCAGGCGCAGGGCCGTTTTCCAGTCGGGCGGGGCAGGCCGATCGGTACGGCTGTCGAGCAGGCCGAGCCGGTGCGCCACGCGGTTGACGTGTACGTCGATGGGGATAACCAGCTGACTGGGTTTCAGGCGGGTCCAGAGTCCGAAATCGACGCCTTTATCATCCTGCCGGACCATCCAGCGCAGAAACATCAGCAGCCGTTTGCACGACGAGTTCCGGGCGGGCGTAGCGATGTGTTTGCGGGTGCGGGCGGGAAAATACTCACTTTCGGCGCAGAACCGGTCGTGAAACGCGATCAGTGCGGGGGCCACTGTTTCGGCAGTTGGGTCGACGCCCTGCACAAACGCGTCCTCCAGCGAATCGTGCTGCAAATAGTACGCCCGAAAAAAGTGGATAAAATACAGCGCATCGGTCGCATTGAACGTGCGGTGCTTAAAGTCCAGAAAGCGGTTGAGATCGGTTTCCTGGTGCGTACGGATGAACTCGTAAGGAGCGCCGTCCATCCGATCGATCAGTTCGGCGGTTTTGCGCAGGATCACCGGTCGCTGTCCCCAGGCCAGCACAGCCGCCCAGAAACCCATGATCTCGATATCCTGCCGAACGGTGAATTTATGCGGAATGGAAACGGGGTCGCGCTCGATAAACGACGGCCCGTTGTACTGATCGGCCTTGCGATTGAGCAAATCCGCGACTTCAGGCCGGATCAATGCGAGCGTCCTCCGCTAACGACCCAGGCCATCGCTCTCGAAATACCCGAAAAGACAGCCAGCAACGTCGACATGACAAAGGTAAAGACGGCGATGAAGGGGTATGCCAGCGTAAACATCACGTTGAACGTCATGTAGCCGGGCGTGGCCTTCATCTTTTTTTCCCGTTCCTGATGCCGCCGGGCCAGGCGTTCTTCTTTGGTTTCCATAGTTTTCGTTTAAGGTTTATGGTTCAATGTTTAAGGTTTTGCCAGCGCCGAAGGAACGTTAGACCTTAAACTAAAAACCTTAAACCGCGCCTACGGCGCTATGTAACTGACTTCGGCTCGAAAACGTCGGTCGTCGGGGGAAAGTTTCGCGAACGCCTGGCTCGACAGCTTTACCAGAATCTTGTCGTTGACACCCGTATCGGGTAATCGGCCGATGACTTTCACCCAGATACTCTGGTTGTTGAATGCGTTGCGCACCTGCACCAGCGTACCAACGGGGGCGCTTCGGTGCAACGCCAGGTATTTGCCCGATCCATCGGTGCCATCGATCATTTCGGCAACGCCCGTTGTCGATAACCGACGGCCCCGCGTCGGCATGGGCGCATCGTTGCCGGGGTGCGGCAGTTCCACTTCGGCGATGGGTACGGTCGACGTCGGGCGCGATTCAGTCGGGCGGGCCGACGTCGGTTCGGTGGTAGCGGGTTTCGTTGTCGGCTTTGGTTCAGCAGGACGCTCCGTACGGGCTGGCTCCGCTTTTGGCTCCGACTTCGGGGTTTCAGCTTTGGGGGTTTCAGCTTTCGCCGTCGGCTTTGGTTCGGCTGTCCGGGGTTCCGGCGTGCGCGTTTCAGGCTTGGGTGTTTCCGTTCGTTCAGGCATCGTTGGGCGGGGCGTGTTGGCCGCTACCGACGGGCCGGGCACCCGTTCCTGATGCGCTTTCTCCGTGACGATCAGCGCCTGACCGATCAGCACACTGTTCGATGGCAGGCTGTTCCATTGCCGCAGCTGATCCTGCGACACGCCGTAACGCGTTGCCAGGCTGTACAGTGTCTGCCCTTTTTCCACCACGTGAATACCTGTCCGGACCGGATCGGCCGCTTTGGCCGCTGCTTTCACCGTGCGGTCTTCTTTGATGATGGCCTTGTCGATCGCCACCGCCTGTTTAGGCGTCAGCGCGTTGGCCGGAATGGGAATGCGGATGACCTGATCGAACCGGACGGCATCGGCCATATCGGGGTTAGCGGCTTTGATCGCACTGACCGACCGCTTGTACCGTCGGGCGATGGAAAAGAGCGTCTGCCCCTGATCGATCCGGTGGAGAATGTATCGTTTACCGTCTTTCTTTTCTATTCCCACCGAGTCGAACAAGACCGGTCGGGCGTGAACAGTGGCACTCAGAACAAGCAAGCCAAACAAACTCAGAAGGAACTGCTTCATAGGTTTTTATACGTAGCCTCCGGGGAGCGAAAGACTGCTGTAAAAGTACGTCAAAATTTACGGTTCGCTTCGATACAAACGGCAGCGGGGCTGTTTTCTGTCTGTTTTCGGGCTATGCTTACCCCCGGTTTGTATGACCACCCCGCCCCCTACAGGGGGAGACGTTACCGCAGCAAAAGCCGAGTCCTCACCTCCTTCAGGGCGGTCCGACGGGTCGGGGGGTAACAAGGTAAACACGGGGTCTATGGAGAATAACCCCGACACCGCCCCCTGTTAAAAAACCTTAATTCTGAACCCGCTGAACAGTAGGAGACGTTTGCAGTTAAACCAGTTCGGGCTTTATCCTTCCGGAAAACGGCCCGCTTAACCAATTGATTCTATGCAAAACTATTCGATACTCTGGGCCGACGATGAGATAGATCTGCTCAAACCGCATATCCTGTTTTTAAAGAACAAGGGGTACGACGTGACACCCGTCAATAGCGGAGCGGATGCGCTCGATCAGGTAGAGCAGTCCAATTACGACGTTGTCTTTCTGGATGAGATGATGCCGGGTATGACGGGACTGGAAACCCTCGGTCAGATTAAGCAGATGCGGCCCAACCTGCCCGTCGTGATGATTACCAAGAGTGAGGAAGAGCACATCATGGAAGAGGCAATCGGCTCGAAAATCGCCGATTATCTCATCAAACCGCTCAACCCGAATCAGATTCTGCTATCGGTCAAAAAGATCCTCGACAATAAGCGGCTCGTCACCGAGCGAACCAACATCGGCTACCAGCAGGACTTTCGCAACATCTCCATGCAGTACAACGACCGCATGGATTTTGACGAGTGGGCCGATGTTTACAAGAAGCTGATTTATTGGGAACTGGAACTCGACAGTTCGCAGGACAAGAGTATGCTGGAAGTGATGAACATGCAGAAAAGCGAAGCCAACGCGACGTTCTGCAAGTTTCTCATGGACAACTACGAAGACTGGCTCAACGATCCGAAAGCGCCACATCCGGTCATGTCGCACCAGCTGATGCGCAAGAAAGTGTTCCCACTGCTGGACGCAGGCAGTACGCAGCCCCCCTTATTTTTTCTGCTCATTGATAACCTCCGTTACGACCAGTGGAAAGTTATCGAGCCGCTGCTGGCCGAGTATTTCACGGTGGAAGAAGAGTCGTCGTACTATTCGATTCTGCCCACCACGACCGGCTTTGCGCGGAACGCCATTTTCTCCGGTATGATGCCCAGCGAAATGGAGCGCAAGCACCCCGACCTGTGGGTCAACGACGACAATGAGGATGAAGGGCTGAATAACCACGAAGACGAGTTCCTGCGTCGGCAGCTGGAACAGAGCCGACTGAACGTGAAGATGTCGTACCACAAGATTCTGAACGTGAATCAGGGCAAATCGCTGGTCGACAACTTCAGCAACCTGATGCAGAATCAGCTCAACGTGGTCGTATTCAACTTCGTGGATATGCTGTCGCACGCCCGTACCGACATGGCCATGATTAAGGAACTGGCCCCCGACGAGTCGGCCTATCGCTCGATCATGCGGTCATGGTTTCTGCACTCGCCCCTGCTCGAATTTGTGCAGAAAGTGGCCGCAAAAGGTGGTCGCCTTATCGTGACGACCGACCACGGTATGATTCGCGTGCAGAAACCGGCCAAGATTGTCGGCTACCGCGAAACGAACACGAATCTGCGTTACAAGCAGGGAAAGAACCTGGGTTTTGACGACAACCACCTGTTTGTGGGTCGCAAACCTGAGCGGCTGTTTCTACCTAAGCCCCACGTCTCGACGGCTTACGTATTTACGCTGGAAGATTACTTTTTCGCGTACCCGAACAATTACAACTACTACGTGAACCACTACCGTAATACGTTCCAGCACGGCGGTGTCTCGCTGGAAGAAGTCATTATCCCGTTCGCGTATTTGAAGGCGAAGTAAATAGTTGGATAGTTATAGAATTGTAAAGTTGGCTAACGCCTGATTTTTCGCCCCCGGTTCTGATGCAGAACCGGGGCTTTTTTGTTCGCAACTGAGCATGAATCGCTATCTTTCAACGTGGGTTGTCAGCCTAATCATGTGACGATGACAATTCATCACCACATACTATAAAACCAACTATGAATCAATCATTTGCGTTGACGGTCAATCTCACAGATCAGCAAATAGAGTCGAGTCTGGAAAAGATGAGAACAGGTCTCGATAAATACCTCGTTATTCAAAAACACTTCAGCGAGTTGGCAGGGCAACCATTGAAAGATGATCTAACGTTCAGAACAAAAGTCAACGGTTTCTACCGCATCCGGCAGAAACCAGCCAGCTGGTACGATACGTTCTACACGCTACTCGATGAGTCGCGCAGTACAAATCCCGACTTTGCTATCATACTGCGTCAATTGTATGATACCACGAAGAGATTTGATCCCTCATTCGCCAGTAAATTACTCGCAACGATTGATCCTCAAATGCCTGTCATCGATTCTGTTGTATTGAACCACCTGAACGTAAAACTCCCGGTTAAAAAGGCTGAAAATTATCAGGAACGGCATAACGCTGTCTGCGCCCTACACAGCGACATGAGCCGTTGTTACGCAGATTATCTGGCCTCGGAGCAAGGACAACGGTTAATTACACAATTTAGACAAACATATCCCAAAGCAGATATTTCGACTGTCAAAATGCTTGATCTCGTTCTATGGCAAACCCGTTAGCCTACTCCAGCACCGCGACGCTATAAGCCGGGACGGTCAGCGTACCGTCCCGAAAAACGGCACCCTCAACCGATGACCAAACCAGTTTTTGGCACCAGGTTTCATTAGGCGACAGCACCACGTCGATAGCGTGACGCGACAGGTTGTGAATAACCAGCACGCGCTGCCCATCGGCCGACTGTCGGGTAAAGGCCAGCGTACCGCGCTGCCGGATACCCGTCTCACCGATGCGACTCAGGTTGTCGTTCAGCACTGGGTGACTATTGCGAAACTGAATTACGCGATGATAATGGCTGAACAGCGACTTTGGATCACTGCGCTGTTCCGATAGCGGACGGATGGTTTGGCTGGTCGAATAGCGGCCCCGTCGCCACGACGTACGCTGCTTATCCTGCGCGCGGCTGGCCCACAGAAACGGCTCCCGTATACTCTCGTCGGGTTTCATACCCAGCATCCCGATTTCCTCGCCGTAGTACAGGTACGGATTCCCCGGCAAGGTCAGCAGCAGATTGGCAGCCGTTGTCAGGTGCTTCTGATTACCTTTCAACATACTACCGATGCGGTTCTGATCGTGGTTCGACAGGATAATGCCATCGATAAACTGCGGATTCACCACAGCGAAAGCGCCCTGCACATACGCCAGAAACTCCACTAAATCGTCGGAGTCGTACTCGCGACGCACGACCGATTCAATCGTCTCGGCCAGATCAAAGTTGAAATTGGCGCGCAGGCCCCGGAAGTACGGCGCAATCCGTTCCGGCCGGGTCCAGACTTCGCCGACAGTATACGCGCCCGGTTTGGCGGCTTCCACCACCTGCCCGAACTCGTACCAGAACTGGTGGTTTTTCGGCTCGTCGAACTCACGGTACAGGTGCCGGGCCGCATCGAGCCGGAACCCATCGACGCCGACGTCGTTGAGCCAGTACCGCGCCAGGTTGAACATCTCCTCCCGTACGGGCGGGTAATCGAAATTCAGGTCGGGCATACCGCTCCAGAACATACCGTAGTACTTCTCCGGATAGCGCGCCCCCGGCACCGCGTGCCACGGGTTACGTTCGCCCGAATCGGCCGTAATGTCGCGGGTGTTGAGCCTGCGCCGACGAATCTCGTCGGGTGTCAGCCAGTGGTAATACTGCCGATACGGACTCTCCGGCCCGGTCGACGCATCGACAAACCACGGGTGCTTCGTGCTGGTGTGGTGCAGCACCAGATCGATAATTACGTCGATACCACGCTGATGCGCTTCCGCAATCAACCGCCGGAAATCATTCATCGTACCGTACTCCGGATCGATGCCGTAATAGTCCGTAACATCGTATTTGTGGTAGGTCGGCGACGGGCTGATGGGCATGAGCCAGATGGCCGCAATACCCAGGTCCTGCAAGTAATCGAGATTGGCCGTTACACCGTTCAGATCACCGATACCGTCGCCGTTGGAATCGGCAAAGGAGCGTACAAAAATTTCGTAGTGAACACCCGTCAGGCCGGTTTTCAGCCTGCCGGCAAGCGCATTCGTCCTTTGTGTAGATTGATCTGGATTGGCAGAATCAGTTGCCGTCATTCGCATAGTTTGTAAGAACAGACCGGAGAACGGCAGACGCAACAAATCAGTTTGGCTACTGATAAAAGAAAGGTGAGTTAGCTCCTGTTAGCCGGACAATTACGTTGTCGGATACACGCCAAAACGCCATTCTTACCATCCTTTTCGCAGGTTGTCTGAGAGGTTGTTTAGGATTGTGTCTTATGGCCTGTTTTGTCATCCCGAGCCTGCGAGGGATCTTCGTTAACAGGCGGTTTTTCTTGCTTTTACCGAAGATCCCTCGCAGGCTCGGGATGACAAAAGGGCAGTTTTGACACGAACAGTGAAATCCTAAACACCTCTAAACCAACGCAACGCCAAAACGCTCACCGAGTTCGAGTAAGCTTTTCATCACCGGCTCCACGACGGGAATGCCGTTGGCGAGCCGGTCGGCTTCCATCAGGCGTTCAGGGTCGCCGGGAATCAGCACCTGCTTGCCCTCTACTGCTTTGGCCTGCCGGAATCGCTGAATCCAGGTGTCCATGTGGGTTTTGAATTCGTTGGCGGGGCGGAACGCGTCGATGCGCATGGCCCCGAAGAAATGGCCCGTCCCCGCTCCAACGCCTTCATTGGCAGTCATGAATCCGGCTGTGGCAAAGGGCGGTACCCACGGCCCGTAGTTCGCACCTGACAGTACGCCCGAAAAAATATCGACAATCGCACCCAGCCCGTAGCCTTTGTGCGATCCGTGTTCGCGGTCGGTGCCGAGCGGAACAAGTGCGCCCCCATTGCGAACGGCGTTGGCGTCGGTGGTGGGGTTGCCCTCCGCGTCCTGCGCCCAGCCCAGCGGAATGTCCTGCCCCTTGCGTTGCAGGATTTCGAGCTTACCGTAAGCGACGGCTGTGCTGGCAAAATCGGCCAGGAACGTCGGTTCGGTCGCAGCCGGAACAGCGACGGCAATGGGATTGGTACCCAGCATCTTCTCCAGCGAATACGTCGGCGCGACAAGCGGAGCCGCGTGGGTCATGGCCTGCCCGATCATATCGTGGTCAGCCGCCAGCAGGGCGTGGTACCCGGCAATCCCGAAGTGGTTGGAATTCCGAACCGCCACCCAGCCCGTTCCAGCAACCCGCGCCTTCTCGATAGCCACCTGCATCGCCCACGGACCAACGACCAGGCCCAGCCCCCTGTCGCCGTCGACAACGGCCGTCGAGGGGGTTTCGTGGACGATCTGCATGCGTGGTTGTGGGTTGATCCGGCCGTTGTCGTACAGCCGGACATAGCCCGGCAAGCGGGCAACCCCGTGCGAGTCGACCCCGCGCAGGTCGGCGCTGACCAGCACGTCGGCGGCTAGTTGGGCGTCGGATTCGGAGCAGCCAATGGCCAGAAAAATCTGTTCGGTAAAGGAGCGTAGTGCGTTAGCGGAGATCATGGCGCAAAAATACCCGCTTTCCGGGCTTTGCCGCGTTCTCCGGAATTTTCCGCCTGCTGATTAAACGAATGGCTACCTGGCGGGGTCTATGGAATAGGGCTGATTGTCGCATCTGTCCGGTAGACCAGACCAGTCATGTAGCCCAGACCTCCAGGTCTGGAGGCCGACAGGCCAACTGGTGCAGACGGCAGCTTTATCGGCCTAGCGGCCTCCAGACGTGGACGTCTGGGCTACATATCCATTCACAAACACAAATCTGATGAACCGTTTTCCGCTGTTGCTTTTCATTTTTCTATCCACGCTCGCGTACGCCCAGCCGTCCGATGAGCAGCGCGTGCAGGCTACGCTTCGGCAGGCCACCGTTTTCTTAAACCGCGCGCAACTCTCGGCGCAGGCGACGGCTACTATCGACGCCGGCACGACCCGGCTGATTATCGACAACGCTCCCGCCCAGACCGACCCGCAAAGTATTCAGGTGTCGGGTAAGGGCGATGCCGTCATTCAGGGCGTGCAGTTTCGCACCAATTTTCTGGATAAAGCCCCACGTCCGGCGTCGTTGCAGCGGCTCGATGATTCGCTACGCACCACGCGTGAAGCCTACGAATCGCTGCTCGTACAGAAAGACGTGCTGGAGCAGGAACGCAGCCTGATTCTGGCAAACAAAGAGGTGGCGGGTAAAGATCAGGGGGCCACGGTGAAAGCGGTGTCGGATATGGCCGCGTTTTACCGCGAACGACTGACCCGCATCGGGCAGGATCTGCTGGTGCTGAACCGGCGCATCATCGAACAGAAAAAGCGTGTCGACCGGCTGGATGCGCAGGTGAAGGAGCAGGACGCCAAACGCGAACGGCCTGTTGGTGAGATCGAAGTGACGCTGACCGCCCGCAGCCGTACGTCCGTTTCGCTGAACCTGAGTTATGTGGTGAACAGCGCGGGCTGGCGACCGGTGTACGATGTGCGGGTGCGCGACACGAAAAGCCCGGCGTCGCTGGCGATGAAGGCGCAGGTGTACCAGAACACCGGTTTCGACTGGCAAAACGTCCGGCTGACGCTCTCCACGGCCAACCCGGCTTTGTCCGGCACATCGCCTACGTTGAACACCGACTATGTCAGCTTTTACAATCCAAACCCACCAGCCGTTGAAGAATTACGGGAAGCGGTTGCGGCCGAAAAAGTAGTTCGTCTGAACGCCCGTGCTAAGCTAGTCGAAGGCGATCCGAATGCCGAAGAAGTCATCCCAGCCCCAGCCGCCGACCTGACTAATACCGCTACGTTCACGCAAGCCGTCGACCAGCCAACGAACGTCAGTTTCGAGATTGCGATTCCGTACACGATCCTGACCAACAATCGGCCACAACTGGTCGATGTGCAGACGGCGGAACTGCCTGCGCTGTACCGCTACGAAGTCACGCCCAAACTTGACCCCGACGCGTTCCTGACGGCGCAGATTACGGGCTGGGATAAGCTGAACCTGCTCAATGGTACAGCCCGCATCTACTTTGAAGGCACGTTTGTCGGTGAATCGCAGGTAAGTCTGACCGAAGCTAAAGACACGCTTTCCCTGTCGCTGGGTCGCGATAAGCGGATCATCGCCAAGCGCGAACAGATCGAAGGGGTCAACTCGCGGCAGACCTTCGGCGGGAATCAGCGCGACGCCCACGCCTACCGCATCACGCTGCGCAACACCCGCCCCGAACCGATCAGCCTGACCGTCTACGACCAGATTCCGGTGTCCACCGACGAGCGGATTGTGGTACAGCTGACCGAGAACGGCGGGGCACAGCTAAATCCCGAAACGGGCAAACTCACCTGGCGGCTGGCGCTTAAACCCGGCGAAACACAGGCAGTTACGTTCCGCTACGAAGTCAAGTTTCCGAAGGGTAAAGTCGTTACGCAGTAAGGCAGTATAGCGGGGGTTTATCGTTGGCGGTCGCGAAATCGTGGCCCGGACGGCAAACCCCCGCTTTTTTCATCAACAAACGGAGTGGTGTTTGTGTATACTAAGGAATCACCTTCACCAATCGCCACACATGATCCGGTTCCTTCTCGCGCTGTCGTTCACGTTTGTTCTATTTGCCGGGTACGCCCAACCACGCGACACGCTGACTATCGAGCAACAACTCGAACGGCGGGGCGGCATTTATCTGGCCCAAACCCGACCGACGAAGTACCTGGCCCTCGACGTTAACCACGCCCTCGGCGGCTTTCACCGCTACCGGTTTTTTCCGGGCGACGAGTTGCATTTCAAGGCGAGGGGCGAAAAATTTCGTGAAGAACTGTATGCCGTCAGCGATACGACGTTTACGATACTGATGGCCAACGAGGTGATGAACCGCGACGAGCCGGTATCATTCCGGTTCGACGAAGTGGAGAAAGTGATGCTTCACCGGCGCATTCCATTCGTCACAGCCGCCGGGACGCTGTTTCCGCTGGCGGGGGTCATCTACGGCGCAGCCGACCTGATCCGCGATGAGCGATTCAATAAAGGTGTACTCCCGGTTGTGGGCGGACTGATCGTAAGTGGCGGCATCTTTCACCTGTTAAGCAATCCGCGTATTCACATCAACAAAAACCACCGGCTGCGGGTATTGCGGACGTATTGAGTTGGCCCGGCAACAGCCCGCGTCCTATCTTTGCGGCAATGACTGCCGTTCGACTCTCCCAACCCCACCGCCCCGTTCGGGCCACGATTCCGCTGGCTTCTTCCAAAAGCGAAAGCAACCGCGCCCTTATCATCGACGCCCTGACCGGCTTCCGCTGCAACCTGACCAACCTCGCTACCGCCCGCGATACGCAGACGATGATCCGGCTGCTGAAAAGCGACGACGCCACAGCCGACGTGCTCGACGCCGGTACGACGATGCGGTTTCTGACGGCTTATTTCACCGTGACGGGGCAGCACAAAACCATGACCGGCACGGCCCGGATGTGCGAACGGCCCATCGGTATTCTGGTTGATGCGCTGCGGTCGCTGGGGGCCGATATTACGTACCTGAACAACGAAGGTTACCCGCCATTGCAGCTCAACGGGTTTGCGGCCAACGGCAGCAGTGAACTGAGCATCCGGGGCGACGTAAGCAGTCAGTACGTTTCGGCACTGCTGATGATTGCCCCACTCCTGCCCGATGGCCTGACCATTACGCTGACTGGCGCGGTTGGTTCGAGGCCGTACATCGAGATGACCATCGAGCAGATGCGCCATTTCGGGGCCGTTGTCGACACCGACTGGACGACGAATACCCTGCGTGTTCAGCCTACGCCGTACACCCCACACGCCTACGCTATCGAGTCCGACTGGTCGGGAGCCAGTTACTGGTACAGCGTAGCCGCGCTGGCCGACGATGAAACCGCCGAACTGGAACTGCTGGGTCTGAAGGCCCGCTCACTGCAGGGCGATAGTGCCATTGCCGACATTATGCGGCCGCTGGGCGTAGCCAGTGAATTTACCGAAACGGGCGTCCGCCTGACCAGGTGCCCAACGGAGCCGACGCTCGAATGGGATTTCACCAACTGCCCCGATCTGGCGCAGACCGTGGCGGTTTGCGCGGCCATGAAAGGCATCCGACTGACCTTGACCGGTATCGAAAGCCTGAAAATCAAGGAAACGGATCGGGTGGCGGCTTTGCAGGCAGAACTGCAAAAGCTGGGAGCCGAGCTGGTCGAGGTAGAGCCAAACCACCGCTACGAAGTCCGTCGGCTGATGCAGCCGCTGGAAACGCTGGCCGTTCCCGAAATCGACACTTATGATGATCACCGGATGGCGATGGCCTTTGCGCCGGTAGCCATGCTGCACCCTATCGTTATCGATGAGCCGGGCGTAGTGGCTAAATCGTACCCCAGCTTCTGGGATGATATGGCGCGGGTCGTGCTGGTCGAGAACGTGTAACTACCAGCTTACGTTGCGCTTTACAACACGGGCCGGATTACCCGCAATCAGCGTATTAGGTTCATCGAAAACACCCCGTACCACCGAGTTGCCCGCGATTACGCAGCCATCGGCAATGGTCGTGCCCTTATAGATCGACACCCGCGAGCCAACCCACACCCGCCGACCCAGTGTAATGTCGGGTGAGGGTTGTGCTTTGCGCCCTTCGTAGTGAATTTCGTGAAAATCATCGTCGAGAAACTGGCATTCCCACGAGATGTTACAGTCGTCGCCGATGCGCAGCGTGTGCATGATAATGAACGTCGTCAGCGCGTTGATAAAGGTGCGCTGCCCCAGTTCAATCCGACCGTGTCCGCCCACCGTTACGCGACACCCCCGCCCGATGGACACCGGCCCCCGGCAGTCGAGTTTACCGTCGATGTTGAGGTAGGTCACGTCGTTGCGGTGGGCAAACCCGACATAGTCCAGTCCTACTTTCAACGGGCCGTTGGTCGAAATACGGTCGGCGTGTTTAATGATCGCGTTCTGGTGGGCGAAGATCGTTTTACCGGTCATCCGGTATTGCAGGTAGCGCATCAGCACGACCAGAAACACCGAATCTGATTTTTGGCACAGGGCGTACAGCCGCTTCAGTTCATTCATGTATACTGCGTCAATCGGCCGTGAAGATAGTGGCCGACGGGCGCACCCGCATGATGCACCCATTTTTTCGTCATTAGTCAGTTCGTATGCGTTATCGGTCAGCGAGCAACCGGACGCACGCCACCACCTTTGTTGCGTACTCAAACAGACACAAGTTTAATGACTACGCAACCTAAAACACTGGTCCTCGGCGCAACGGGCAGCATCGGCTACGCGATCACTAACAGCCTGCTGGCCCGTCAGTGGCCGGTCACGATCCTGGTTCGCAACCGGGCAAAAGCCGCCGATCTCTTTCCCGACAACCCGCTCCTGACCATCGTGGACGGTGACGTACAGGATGCGACTATGGTCGATTCGCTAGCTGCTACTGCCGACTTCATCGTCCATGCCATCAATTACCCGTACGACCAGTGGTTCGGCACGATGGATACTATCACCCGGCACGTAATCGACGCGGCCCGGGTGCGACCGGAGCGCACAACGGGAGAATCAGCCACTATCATTTTCCCCGGTAACGTGTACAACTTCGGCAATATCCGCCAGCCGATTTGTGCCGACAGTGTACCCGCGCCCTGCACCCGCAAAGGCCAGTTACGGGTCGAACTGGAGTCGATGCTCCAACAAGCTGCCAGCGAAGGGCAGTGCCGCGTGATGACCGTGCGGTTACCCGATTTCTGGGGCCCTAATGTATTGCACGAAGGTATTCGCCCGGTGCTGCTGGGTGCGCTGACGGGTAAGCCGATGCCCTGGCTCATCAATGCCGACATTCCGCACCAACTCGTTTATACACCCGACGCGGGTGAGGTAATGGCCCGGCTGATGGAGCGCGACTGGACCACCCGGCAGGCAGCAAACGGGGCGACAACTAAGCCGTATCAGGTATGGAACTATGGCGGCACTACGGTTTCATCGATGAGCGACTGGTTTGGCCAGATGACGCAGCTAACGGGAAAGCCGGCGTCGGTGCGGGTTTATCCCCGCTGGCTGTTTTCGGTACTGGGCCTGTTTAATCCGGTGATGCGGGAGGTGAAAGAGATGCTATATCTGTATGAAAACAGTATCATTCTCAATGATACCGATACACTGGCTATCCTGCCCGATTTCCGGCCAACACCCATGCGCCAGGCCCTGACCGATACATTGGATTGGTTTTCCAAAACCCAGTTAAATTAGCCGTTTACGACCAAAATCAACCATGAAAACACTCCTCAAACTCGAAGAACTGGCCCTGTTTCTAAGTTGTATTTACCTGTTCACTTACCTGAATTTTGCGTGGTGGTGGTTTCCGGCCCTGCTTCTGCTTCCCGATCTGAGCATGATTGGTTACGCAATCAACCCGGCGGTGGGGGCAATTTCTTACAATGCGGTACACCACAAGGCCGTCGCGGTTATCATTGGCCTATGGGGTCTTGCTACCGGCAATCAGGTACTCATGCTGGCCGGTATTATCCTGCTGGCTCATTCCAGCATGGATCGGGCGCTGGGCTATGGCCTGAAATACCCCGACAGTTTCAAACATACCAGTTCGGGTGTGATCGGTCGGGACTGAGCCATTCAGGATGGTCAAGTACATATGCAACGATTGTGCGGCAGTGCCCATACCCCCGACCCCTCCGGCAGCGGCCAAACGCCGTTAGGGAGGCAAATATCTCAGGATCAGGATTTCCCCCTCCCTAACGGGAAGGGGTTAGGGGTGAACGCGGCATTGGTTTCATTCACGACCGTCAGTTCGCCAGCTGCCGGTACGCGCCGGGCGTTTGACCCGTCCATTTTTTGAAGGATCGAAAAAAGACACTTGGCTCGGCGTAGCCAAGCAGATAAGCGATGTCGGTGATGCTTAACTGACAATCGCGCAGATGCCGTTGGGCCAGTTCTTTCCGTACTTCATCGAGCAGATTCTGGTAGGTCAACCCCTCGCTGCGCAGATGGCCCTGCAACGTTCGCACCCCCATCGCCAATCGATCGGCCACGGTGCTGAGCGTTGGTTCTTCCCCTTTCATCAGCGCAACGATTTCCTGCCGTACCCGCCCAGCCAGCGACGGCGTGTTGAGCCGACTCAGCAGGGCATCGGCATGTTGTTCGAATAACTGCATCATACCAGGGCTGGCGTTCAGCACGGGCGTGTCGAGCAGCGCCGTGGGTAGCACCAGAGCCGTTTCGGGGGCGTCGAACGTCAGGACGGCCGGGGCAAAGGTGCGTTCGTGCTCCGTCGTATCGGCGGGGGTCGGGTAGGCAAACCGAATGGCGGTGGGGGCAATGGGCAGACCCGTCAGCAGCCGGAATGCCGACAGATAAACCGACAGTTCGGCATTGTACACCTGCGCAGCATAGACAATGTCGGGGCTGGTAATCTGCACAACGAGCGCGGTCTGCTCGCCCTCAACCTGCATCGTCGTGCGGGTACCGTCGCAGACGATAGCTTGGTAGCGGCAAAGCTGCTCGATGGCGCGGCCCAGCGTCGGGCTGTGCATCATCACGTACGCCAGCACCCCCACGGCCGCCGGACTAATCAGTTCACCCACTTGCAGCGACAGCCGGTCGATGTTGGTCTGCGTCGACAGCGTACGCCAGAGCATCTGTATCTGCCGGATGGGAATGCGGCCATCGGGATTACGAAGCAGGACCGGGTCTATACCGATGGCACCGACAAGCGCATCGACGTCGATACCCCACCGGCGGGCCGATCCCAGCAGCATGTTGGCGGACGCGACAGACAGCGTATGGACGGGTTTTGACGCGATCATAGCGGAGTAAGCTGACGTTGGATGTCCGCAAAGTAAGGCCCTGACTGTAGCAATCGGCTCCCGTACCACGAAAACAGTTCACCGTCGACCAGCATCACCCGTGCATTGGGGCAGATCGCGTTGAACTCGGCGCGGTGTTTTTCGGCAAACGGGTATGGCTCCGACGACAGAAAAATCAGATCGGGCCGGGCATCGCGCAGGTCGTCGGCAGTCAGAACGGGGTAACGGGTCTGGTCAGCCAGCGAATTCTGAAACCCCGCGACCCGCAGCATGTCATGAATAAAGGTGTGACTGGTAGCGGCCATGTACGGTTTTCGCCAGATCAGATACACCACCCGCAGCGTCGGCGTGATCGGTGGCGGCATCGACCGGCTGATCCGGCTCACCAGCTGAGTGGCTTCCCCGGCTTTCCCAACCAGTTTACCTACTGTGCCAATCATCTGCAACGCATCCGTCAGCGTCGCCATATCCGTCACGTGAACGGGGTATCGCCGGGCCAGCGTTTCGATCTGTTCGCGGTCGTTTTCTTCCTTGTTGGCCAGAATCAGATCGGGTCGCAGCGTGTCGATCAGGTCGAGATTCAGGTCTTTCGTACCGCCCACTACCGTCCGGCCCGCCACCCGATCAGCCGGATAGATGCAGTAGCGCGTACGGCCAACAATCTCCGCGTCCAGCCCCAGATCAAACAGCAATTCGGTCTGCGACGGAACAACGGACACGATTCGCTGCGGATATTCGGGAGTTCGGGAAATTAAATCGGTCATTGCGCGGTATGTGTCGGTGAATCGCCCGAAGAAAATCGTTGAATTTCGGAAATTTACGCAACATTCACCCTGATAGATCGCTCCTTCGCGCATGATACGTTTTCTCGCTCCACTCCTGCTGGCCGGTCTGCTCACCGGCCCTGATCGACTGGCCCTGGCTCAGTCGGCAACCGCTGCCCCGTCGGGCAAAATCACGTACGAGGGTCTGCGCCGGATCGATCTGTCGCGGATGCGCCAGAACGGCAATGGGCAGGCGCCCAGCGGTGGTGAAGCACCGGAAGGGATGCCCGACGTTGTTTCGTTTACCCAGAAGCTTGTGTTTGCCGGATCGTACGCCAAGGAAGAGCGCGACCGACCACAGAACCCAAACCGTCCCAACCGGGCGGGAACCAGCGAGGGTACCCCCGGTGGACCGCCACCGGGCGACGGTAGCCCCGGTCAGCCGGGCATACGCACGATGCGGATGAACGATCAGGAAACCTACCTCGATCTGGGCAATCGGCAGCGCATCAGCGTCATGACCGTTCGTCGTGATTCAGTTTCGCAACGCTACCGGACCGAGCGGGCGTTTCCCAAACCGGACGGCTGGCAGCTAAGCGACAAAACAAAGAAGATCGCGGGCTATACCTGTCACAAAGCGACGGTCACGCGCCGAAACGCACCGTACACAGTCTGGTACACCACCGACCTGCCCTTCACCTATTCCCCCATCGCTGAGTTGACGCCCGACAAAGGCGTGGTGCTGCAGGTGGAATCCGACGATGAATCATACAAAGCGTCGGGCGTGTCGCTGGAACCCGTCGACGCAGCCAGCCTGCAACCACCGACCGACGCCAAAGCTATTTCGACGGAAGAGATGGAGCAGATGCGCCGGAAGCAGATGGCTGATTTTCGCCAGCGTATGATGCAAAACGGCGGCTTCCCCGGCCGTAGCAACTAACGAAATCGTTCGTCATTCCTCGTCCTCCAGGGGCTGTGTCCGCACAGACCGCTTTAGCGTCAGCCAAAGCCTGCCGGTTGAAACGGTCTGTGAAGACACAGACATACAGTGGTGTCAGGTCGGGCCGGGCTGGCGCACCAGACCTGACACCACTGTATGTCATTCTTTCACCAGAAGTCGTTCCGCCAGAAATTCCACAAACGGGGAAAACACAGACCCCGATGACATAGTCCTCGATTCGGCCATTATCGCCCAGCCAACCTTTCTCCCGCTTTCCATGCGTTTCCTGTACACCATTCTCCTGGTACTGACTTCATTCTGGGCGCAGGCGCAGACCGGCACCATTCGCGGGTCCGTTGTCGACTCGACCACCCGCAAGCCACTGCTCGAAGCGTCGGTGTCACTGCTGTCGGGCCGGGATTCGTCGCTGGTCACGTTCGGCATTAGCGACGGCGACGGGCAGTTTGTGTTTACCGGCGTCAAAGAAGGCAGCTATCGGGTGCTGGTCACGTATCTGGGTTACCGAAGCCGGGCCCGCCGGGTGTCGGTCACGCCCGACAAACCGACTGCCGATATGGGGCCGTTCGAACTGGTTGGGCAGGCAAACGCGCTGACGGAGGTGACCGTCAAAGGTGAACAGGCACCCGTTGCGGTCAAAGGCGATACGCTGGAATTTAACGCCGGGTCGTTTAAAACGCAGCCCAACGCCATTGTCGAAGACCTGCTCAAGAAACTGCCGGGCGTGGAAGTAGCGACCGACGGAACGGTGAAAGCGCAGGGGCAGCAGGTATCGAAAGTCCTGATCGACGGCAAACCGTTTTTCGGCAACGACGCCAAAATGGCCACCCGCAACCTGCCCGCCGACATCATCGACAAAGTACAGGTGTTCGATCAGGCGTCGGAGCAGTCGCAGTTTTCGGGCGTCGACGACGGCGACCGCGAAAAAACCATCAACATCACCACCAAGCGCGACAAACGCAAAGGCACCTTCGGGCAGCAGTCGGCGGGTATCGGTCCCCGGCCCGGTTCCGATCCGCGTTATTCGGCGCGGGCCACGATCAACCGCTTCAACGACGGGCAGCAGATTTCGGTGCTGGGCATGGCCAACAACATCAATCAGCAGGGCTTCACCGGGCAGGATCTGGGGCTGGGCAGCAACTTCGGCGGGGCCGGTCAGGGGCAGGGCGGAGGAGCCGGTGGTGGCAGCAACGTGGTCCGGGCGGGCGGGGGCAACAGCGGGGGCGGTACCGGCAGCGGGCAGGTCGGCAACAACGCCATCACGCAGTCGTGGGCAGCCGGGATCAACTACCGCGACGGCTGGGGCAAAAAAATCGACGTGGTGGGCAGCTACAACGCGTCGAATACCAACACGCTGACCAACCAGACCAGCCGCCGGGACAACATCCTGCCAACAACGACGAGCGGCAGCACAGCCCGCACCGATTCGGCCTTCGTAACCAACCGCGCCAACAATTCCGACAACACGAATACCAACCACCGCGCCAACCTCCGGTTCGACTACCGGCTCGATTCGATGACCACTATCCGGGTCATTCCCAGTCTCTCGTGGCTCAGCTCAGGCTACCAGAACAACAGCGATTCGCGGACAGTCAGTGGATCGGGCGCACTGACCAACACCAGTCAAACCGCTTACAACTCGACCGGATCGGGGTTTACGGGCAACAATTCGGCGCTGATTCTGCATAAGTTCCGCAAACGGGGCCGCACGATTTCGCTCAACTGGAGCACCGCCATCAACAATCAGGACAACGTGGGTTACAACATGTCGGTCAACCGGTTTACGCGGCCCAACACACCGACATCCTCGACCGCCGTATCTACGTCATCCGTATCCACGTCGGCCACATCAGGCACGGCCAACGGTGGGCTGTATACCACGACCATCGATCAGCGCAGTCAGCAGCGCACCGAGTCGATGACCAACAGCATCAACCTGTCGTATACCGAACCGTTATCGATGCGGCAGACGCTGGAACTGCACTATTTCCTGTCGAACAACAACAACACCTCTAACCGGGCTGTATTCGACCGCAATGCTGAAACCGGGCAGTACGACCTGCTCAACTCGACACTGACCAACAATTTCGTCAACACCTACATGACGAATCGGGGCGGGCTGACCTGGCAGACCAACCGGCTTAAATACACCTATGCCCTCGGCCTCGACGCTCAGCAGGCCACGCTCCGCTCCGATAATCTGAGCCGTCCCGCCGATCTGCCACTGAGCCGGTCATTTAACAATCTGCTGCCCAACGCGCTGTTTACGTACAACTTCGCTAAAAACCAGCGGCTGCGTTTCAACTACCGGACGCGCGTCAATGCCCCGTCGGTCAATCAGTTGCAGCCCGTCATAAACAACACGAATCCGCTGAATATTCAGGTGGGTAACGCCGGTCTGCAACCGGAATACAGCCACAACCTGAACCTCAACTACAACCGCTTCAACCCGGCCACGTTCCGCAGTATGTTTGTGCTGCTCAGCGCCAGCCGCACCGATAACAAGATTGTCAATTCAACCGTCTTTACTCAGGCGGGTGCGCAAACGACCAAGCCCGTCAACACCAATGGCTACTATACAGTCAACGGAAGTCTGGCCCTGGGTCGGCCGCTGCGGTTCAGCGAACAGCGCGTCAACCTGAACCTGAGCACCAACCTGACTTACAACACCGGCACGAGTTTTATCAACGAACTGGCCAACCGGTCGCAGAACTGGCTGCTGGCGCAGGGCCTGGGATTCAACACCAACATCAACGACAAACTCGACGTCACGCTGCGGGGCGACATCACGCTACAATCGGCCAAGTACTCGCTGCAACCGCAGCAAAACACGACCTTCCTGAACCAGACGGCGTCGCTGGATCTGTTTTACCAGTTACCGTTCAATTTTACGTTCACCAGCAACGTGCTGTTCAGCCACTACGGCGGCAGTTCGTCATCGTTCAACCAGTCGTTTACGCTCTGGAACGCGTCCCTGTCGCGGCAGTTGTTCAAGCAGAAACAGGGTGAACTTCGCCTGTCGGTGTTCGATCTGCTGAACCAGAACCGCAGCGTTGTGCGCAACGTAACCGACACCTACGTCGAGGAAGTGCAGAGTCAGGTGCTGACGCAGTATTTTATGGTCAGTTTCGTGTACAACCTGCGCCGGTTCGTTGCGGGCACCAACGTTCCCTCCTCCCCCTTCGATCAGCAGAATCGGGGCAACCGCAGCGGCAACGGAACGGGTGGCAACCGGGGCTTCCGCCAGAATAACTAACGATCATCTGTACGGCATTTGTCGACCAATTAGCTAGACAAGCAGCGTACCGACTCCTTCTTTATTCCCCGACCGTTTACTAACTAACGTCACTGACGCTCAGCCTTCTAGAGAAAGTGGTATAAAAACTTTGTGTTACCATTGTGGAATTTAGTCCCCATTTATTTGGCATTTATTCCACAACGCACTAGTTTTATGGAACCTGACTCGGTTCTAACCTCTTTCGCATGACGAAAAAAATGCTCCTGACGGCGCTCATCGCCGGCTCGTTTGGCATCTGTAAGGCACAGTCTGTACCTGCCGTTACCGAAAACGCGACTACCGTAGTTGCATCATCAACCCCCACTGAAACGGCCGAAGAAGCCTCCTTTTACCAACGTATCCCGCTGGTAAACGATGTCATCAGTTTCGCCAGGCAACATCTGTCTATTCGCTACCGCTCCGGTGGCACCACCCGCAAAGGGTTCGACTGCTCGGGCTTTACCCGCTTCTGCTACAGCCATTTCGGCGTATCGCTTCCCCACTCCAGTGCTGCCCAGGGGCATGTCGGTCATTCGGTCGACCAGAACGAAGCCCAGCCCGGCGACCTGATTCTTTTCAAAGGCCACAGTTCGAAAGAAAGTCGTATTGGCCACGTGGGTATGATTACCGAAGTCGTTGGCAACCGCATCAAATTCATTCATTCGGCCTGGAACGGCGGGGTGCGCTACGATTACCTCAACGCCGATTATTACCAGCGTCGGTTTGTCGATATCCGCCGGGTTGCTTCACTGCTGGCCAGTCGGTAAATCCGCTATAGTTATAAAAAGAAAAGGGCGTTACGATAACCGTAACGCCCTTTTCTGTTGTCAGTCCAATCTATTTTTTGTCGGTACCGTTGTACGTTACTTCGCCGTGTTGCAGATGATCGGCGCGGTCGAATAGCTGCAATGCTTTTTTATACGTGTCGTCGGTATTATTGACAACCTGAAAAAACTCGTTGTTTTGACCGGCTTTGTTGCCCTTCTGGTAAACCGACCGGGCCACCAGCGCCTTGATCTGATTGCGGATGTAATTCTTCGAGCGCAGGTACTCTTTTTCGTTGAAGCGAATACCCTCTGCCGTTGCATCGTTGAGCAGCTCATTCATTTGCTGATCGGTGATAACAGTCGACTTGTCGAATTCGGCGAACGGCATTTTTTCCAGCCGCTTCCGGTTTTCGTTGGCGTACTCCATTGCAAACTCCCGAACGATATTCTTGCTGTACAACTGAATCAGGTAGTTGGTCTGCCAGGTCGAATCGCGGGGGATGAAGTAATCCGGTGTGATACCACCACCGCCGTAGACCGTGCGGCCGTGGTCGGTTTTGAACTTCAGCTTCGGATCGTTTTTGATCGAATCGGCGATGTAGTACTCACCCCGTTTCGAGCGCTGCTCGAGGTCTTTCTCGTAGTCGCCCTCCTGCCCCATCACGTACGGCTTCTGAATGCTCCGGCCACTGGGCGTATAGTAGCGCGAGATGGTCAGCCGCAGTTCCGACCCGTCGGACAGTTGTACCGGCATCTGTACCAGCCCCTTACCAAACGACCGTCGACCGGCAATCAGGGCGCGGTCGTGGTCCTGTAACGCACCCGCCACAATCTCCGACGCCGATGCGCTACCTTCGTCGATCAGCACCACCAGCGGACCATCTTCAAACTGCCCGGCAATGCGGGCGAAGGTCTGCCGGTCATAACGCGTGTCTTTACCTTTGGTGTACACCAGCATCTTGTTGCCCGAAATAAACTCATCGGCCAGGCTCGTCGCCCGGTCCATGTAGCCGCCGGGGTTGTTGCGCAGGTCCATCATCAGCTGCGTCATGCCCTTCTCCTTCAGCGATGCCAGAGCCGCTTTAAACTCGTCGTACGTCGTTTCGGAGAAGCGGTTGACTTTGATGTAGCCCGTTTTGTTGTCGATCATGTAGGCCGCATCGACGGAGTAGGTCGGAATACGATCGCGGGTGACCGTGAATACGCGCGGGGCGTTGCTGCCTTTCCGCAGAATGGTTAGCTTGACCGGTGTACCGCGCTTGCCGCGCAGGGCCTTGAACACCTGCGAATTTTCGACTTTGCCACCCACCAGCGGGGTTTCATCGACCTTGACAATGCGGTCGCCACTCAGGATACCTGCCGTTTCCGACGGCCCGCCCGAAATGGGCGTCACGACGTAAACGGTGTCTTTGTAAATGTTGAACTCAACGCCAATACCGTCGAAGCCCCCTTCCAGCTGCGACCGGGCCGCTACGGCATCCGTCGCGTTGAGGTAAGCCGTGTGCGGATCGAGTTTGCTCAGCATCTTTTCGATCGAATAATCGACCAGTTCGTCGGTATTGACCGAGTCGACGTAGTTGTTTTCAATCAGTTGCAGAATCTCCCGGTATTTGGTGTAGCCCCGACCGATGGTGTTGAGACTTTTGGTGCTGCCAAAAAACGTAGCGCCGATCAGAATTCCCCCCGCCAGCGTGATGCCCAGCAGCATGGGTAGCCGTACCGTCGCCTTGTCATTTTTTATGCCTTCCTGCTGATGACGCCGGGCCGCATCGTCCCGGTGCATCGCGTCGTTATGCCTGTTTTCTTCGTGCTCCATTCGTTTGTCGGCCCCTTCTATATAGCGTCGTATATACCCCTAAACGTTTGAATGGCAGCGAAATGTTTGCCGAAATAGGGCTAAGACCAAAAAAAAGAGAAGGGGGTTGGTTGATAGGCAGTTACGGGGAAATGCCCTCACCCCCGGCCCCTCTCCCAAAACGGGAGAGGGGTGCGTACATTGTCAGTAAGAGTAGCCATTGGCTTCCGTTTGTGTTATTAATGTTTGGTGGAAGTCGTTACACACTCAGCAAGCCGTAAGTTGCACCCCTCTCCCGTTTTGGGAGAGGGGCCGGGGGTGAGGGCAAAGGCGAACCCACCGCTATCAACCGGTGTTTACTATACAGACGGGGCAACTATCTACATCCCGTATGTTTGGCTGAATGCTATACCCTACTACGTTAGAACATAAACTTGGTTTCGACACGATCCGCCAGCGGCTGAAAGATGCCTGCATTAGTCCGCTGGGACAGGATTACGTCGACAAAATTCGCTTCACGGACAACGGTCAGCTGATCGACAAACTGCTACGGCAGACCGACGAGTTTCGGCAGATCGTACAGTTCGAATCCGACTTTCCGGGCAGCAACTACATCGACATACGCGCCCATCTGGGTCGCGCCCGCGTTGAAGGACTAGCACTGAGCGAAGCCGAATTTTTCGACATCAAGCTGGCCCTGCGCACCGTACAGGACTGTTTCCGGTTTCTGGCCAAACGCGCCGAAACCAACGCGTTTCCGTACCTGCGCGAACTGGCGCAGCTGGGCGGCACCGGCTCGACGGGAGTCGACAAGACACTGACCGACGCCATCGAGCGCGTCATCGACGACCGGGGGCTTGTGCGCGATTCGGCATCGCCCGAACTGGCGACGATCCGTCGGCGTATCATCAGCGAACAGGCTAACCTGCGCAAGCGGCTCGACAGTATTCTGCGGCAGGCCCGGCAAAACGGCTGGATTCCCGACGATTTGAGCCTGACCGTTCGTGGGGGCCGGCTGGTGATTCCGATTGCGGCCGAACACAAGCGCAAAATCAAAGGCTTTGTGCACGACGAGTCGCAAACGGGGCAGACCGTCTTTCTGGAACCCGCCGAAGTGTTCGACGCCAACAACGAGATCCGCGAATTGGAATACGAAGAACGGCGCGAGATTCACCGCATCCTGATCGCCCTGACCAATCAGCTGCGCCCGCACCTGGAAGCCTTGAAAAAGGCGGTCAACTTTCTGGCGCAGATTGACTTTATCCGCGCGAAAGCCAAACTCGCCATCCAACTCGACGCCGTACTGCCCAAACTTACCGACCGGCCGCTGCTCGACTGGACCAACGCCCGGCACCCGTTGCTGTACCTGTCTTTCCAGAAACCCGCACCGAACCCCGACGGGACACCCGGCGAGCGCAAATCAGTGATACCGCTGAGCGTGCGGCTCGATGAGAAAGGCCGTATCCTGATTATATCCGGTCCCAACGCGGGGGGCAAGTCGGTGGCCTTAAAAACCATCGGCCTGATTCAGTACATGCTGCAATGCGGTATGCTGGTACCGATGGCTGATTACTCCGAAATGGGCGTGTTCCAGAACCTGTTCATCGACATTGGCGACGAGCAATCGCTGGAAAACGACCTGAGTACCTACTCGTCGCACCTGACGGCGATGAAACAGTTTGTCATCGGTGCCAATAAACGGACGCTGTTTCTGATCGACGAATTTGGTACGGGTACCGAGCCGGGGCTGGGCGGGGCCATCGCTGAGTCGATTCTGGAAGAGTTGAACAAGTCGGGGGCGTATGGCGTCATCAACACGCACTACACCAACCTGAAAGTATTCGCCGACAAAACGCCGGGCCTTGTTAACGGGGCCATGCGCTTCGACGGTGAACATCTGGAACCGCTGTACCAACTGGAAATCGGTCGGCCGGGCTCGTCGTTTGCGTTTGAAATTGCCCAAAAAATTGGGTTGCCGAAAGGCGTTATCGACCGGGCCAAGGAGAAGCTGGGGACGCAGCAGGTCAACTTCGAGAAACTGCTGAAAGAGCTGGATATCGAAAAGCGCGTGTTTGCCGAGCGGAACATGGAAATCGGCATCAATCAGCGCAAGGCCGCTCAGCAACTTGCCGAGTATACCGCCCTAAAAACCCGGATCGACAACGAGCAGAAGCAACTCATCAACGATGCCAAGCAGAAAGCCAAATCGCTGGTGCAGGAAGCCAATCAGCGCATTGAAAACACGATTCGGGAGATTAAGGAGAACAAGGCTGAGCGGGAAGTGACCAAACAGATCCGGCAGGAACTGGAAACCTTCGACCGCACGCAGCTACAGCCCCAGGCGCTGGTCGTTGAAAAACCGCAACCCGTCGAAGACGAGTTTGAAGCCGATAGTGGTGCCATCGGTGTGGGCAGTTACGTCCGGATCGCCGGGCAGAACGCGGCCATCGGGCAGGTGCAGTCGATGCGGGGCAAGGATGCCGAAGTACGCATTGGCGACCTGAAAACAACGGTGAAGCTGAACCGGCTCGAAAAAGTCAGCCGGAAGACCTTTCGCAACGCGACCGAGAGGAAAGACGATACGCCCCGCAGCCAGGGCCTCGACATCAACGAGAAGATGCAGAATTTCAACTTCAACCTCGACATCCGGGGCAAGCGCGGGGAAGAAGCGATTGGTGAAGTTGACCGCTTTGTCGATGACGCGCTGATGCTCGGCTTCCCCGAACTGCGCATCGTTCACGGCAAAGGCGACGGTATCCTGCGGACGCTGGTTCGCAATCACCTGCGCGGGTACAAGCAGGTCGCCCGTATGGCCGACGAACACGTCGACCGGGGTGGCGCGGGCGTAACGGTCGTCACAATGAAATAACTGACTTTCAGACCAGTACAACAGACCGTCCGGCAGTAGCAGACCCACCAGGTTGCTACTGCCGGACGGTTTGCGTTGTGGGGTTTGTTAACGATAGCATCAGCTTGTCAGCACGTCGCGCACACAGTTAATTACCCTTGTAACTATTCAGGTTTTGTTTATGAACTATCGGTGTTTCATTAAACAAAATGGGCAAACGGTGGCATTGACTATCAGGGCCGTAGGGTACTGCGGCAACATAGAACAACAAACTGATTGCACGATGAATACGACACAAATTCCCCATACGATCCATCCGACCAACTACGGACCGATTCAGGCACTGCAACAACGCAAGCCTACCCAATCCGCCCAGCAGGAAACCACTGTTCTGGTAGATATCACTACCCCCGCGGGTCACGTCCAGCCAGAATGGCTAACGTTTATCTGGCGACCCGAAATCAATTGCTGGTACTCGGCGCACCCCCTCTGCATACGGGCCTGACGGAAGGTCTTTTCCGGGTGGTAGCCAGCACATCAGCCATCGATGTCGGCCCTATACCAATGATCTGTCAGGCAGGTTGACGGTTGACTTAATCAGGCCGGTCAGCGCGTATGGATGTGGTTTTATTAGCCCCATTATCTTTCCGTTACCGGCTTGCTATCAGGCGATTATTGCGTATCTTTATCCTCCTAGAAAAAACAACAGACAACCATACTAATGCGTCGGCGGGGGCTTTTCCGGGCTACCTAACGACCTCAACCCGATGAAGCGAGGACGCTGGAATCCAAATCAACTTCAAATCGATTTTCTGGCGGCTTTCCGCCGGATGCTCATCAGCCTGGGCGGGCCGGAAAACCTGCCCGTCAATGAGAGCCTGTTCATGCGGATGACCGATCAGTGGGAGAATACGCAGGTGATTCCCGCCGATCTGCTTTTTCAGAAAAGCCCCGTCGAAGCGGTGGTCTTCCGGCTTAAAAAACTGGACGCTGACAGCGGTGACAACCGGATGCAGTTTCCCGACGAACTGATCGCCGGTGAAATTCGTGGCGAACAGGGCCTGACCGGTTTTTCGGCCACGTTTCGGCAACAGGGATGGATTATTCTGCCTGCTGAACTGTCGGCCATGTACAAAAATCTGTTCCTGACTATTCTGTCGGCTTCCATTGGCCTGAATCACCTCTACACCTCGCCGGCGCAGCTACTGGCCGAGGCCGAACGCGCGGCTCTGGCGGCTCTGCTGCCCGAAGCGGAGGTACAGAAATTTTTTGGTCTGCGCCTGTCGAAATTCCCCGACAGCTTCCGTAGCGAAGTCGCAAACTATTTCAATCTGCCGTTCAATTACGTACTCAAGCGGGCCAATCATCTGGGCATGGTATCGGAGCAGGTCATCGACGATACGTTGACCAGCAAACCGGCTCCACGGGCTGTACCGCTGCGCCGGGCGACGAGCAGTAAGGCGGCTTAATCCGCATTTAACAAACTTTATGGCGGGGAGCCGGTTGGTAGCTACGACGAACGTACCCAACCGGCTTCTTCATTTGCGTATGGTTTGGCGAATCCTGACAGGTTTTCTTATCGTACTGATTCTGTTGCTGCTCGTGCTGCACATTCGGGCGCGGGGTCACCGCCGTGAAGAAGAACTCAGTCTGGCCGCACTGCCCAAAACGGTGACCCTGTCGAGTAACTCGTTTCCGCCCGGTGGCGACCTGCCGATGGCCTGTAGCTGTCAGGGACCGGGTCACTCCCCCGCCCTCAGCTGGAACAGTACCGCGCCGGCCGTCAAAAGCTACGCGCTGCTGGCCACCGACTACGACGCGGTACTGGCCCGTTTCCCCATTCTCAATTTTTCGCATTGGGTCGTGTATAACCTCCCGGCCACTGTCCGCAGCCTGCCCGAAGGGGTGACGCCCGAACAGATGCTGTCGCTGGGCGGCAAACTTGGCGACAATGGTATGAACGAACAGGGGTTTGTACCGCCCTGCCCCCCCTTCGACCGACACCATTACACGTTCCGCATATACGCCCTCGACACCACGCTTTCGTTTACCCGTATACCCGACCGCCAGAACCTCCTCGATGCCATGCAGGGGCATATTCTGGGCTATGGCGAGCTGACGGGCTATTTTCAGAAATAAAGGGCGCTCATACCGGATGGTCACCCTTTCGCTCATTCGCTCGTTCGCTTTTTAGAAATATTGTGAATCACGAACACCCGGGCAATGTGGTTGCTCACGAAGACGTTGCCGGACGGCTGTTGGATGAACTGGTTCATGTACCCCGCCTGCACCGACAGCGTTTCGCTAAATGGGTACGCAATGCCGACGAATAGACGGTTCTGGTCAAACACATTATAAGTGATCTCATGACCTGCGTTAACCATTACCTCGTTCTGAAACACAGCCAACGGAACATGCCGGGCCGTTGTGGAATGGGTCAGTGGGTATTGCAGGGTCAGCATGAGCCGGAAACGCCAGTTGAAGCCATACGTGTCGAGGAGTTCCGACCCGCTGGTACGCTGAATAAATCGCTCCTCAACGCGCAGCCGCTGCGTGGTCAGCAACCGACCATAGCGGGTGTCGATACTGATCTGCTGCCACGGCCGGTGTTCGGTGCGCGTCGGGGCGGGGGTCGTTTGGGCGTAGAGTCTGGCGAACGTATAGCCACCCACCACGCGGATATTGTCGGACGGATAATAGATGATACCCGGCCGGATGAGGTGCATACTCCAGCGGTCGAGAAACGCACCGGTCCGGCGGGTATGTACGTCAAGCCATACGCCCCAGTGTTTACTCAGTCGGGTCTGATTAAGGTAGCCCAACCACGTCTGCTGCTGGGGAGTAACGGTGTAGGTTGGGACGGTTTGCGCCCGTAGGGTAATGGCACCAAACAACAACAGGAACGATACGGCGGGTAATCGGTATGACATAGCGGGAAGCACACACGCAGCGACCAATACAGAGCAGTGGTCGATGGGTCTGGTGCGTGACAAACCCGGCCAGTTCACATCAAAAGCAGCCGTTAAGTTCCCGGTTTGAGTAAGAGGTTTTACTCCGCAGCAATCAGTTATCCGGGCGATGTCGGAACCGGTTCACTGGCTATTGGTACGTATTTTCGGTGAATCGGTAGGTAGGATTACCGGCATCTGGTAGACTGGGCGGTTGTTTAGGGGCTATTTTTGTTAATCTTTACGATGCCTCGTTACAGATGCTTTTCCAACTAACTATGAAACGTTATGTACTACTCCTGATCGGCTGGCTCACGCTGACGGCAGCGCAGGCTCAGATTATTCTGGGCGGCACAGTCACCGATGAGCAACAGCAACCGCTGGGAGGAGTTAGACTTAGTATTCAGGGCACCTCGACCAGCACCATTACACAACCCAACGGCACGTTTTCCCTGCCAACCGATCGTACCTTACCGCTGTTGCTGCTGCTCTCGCGAACCGGTTACCGCGACGAACGAATTCAGGTGCGCAGCGGTAATTTTCGGGCTATCAGTGTACAGCTGCGTGCCGAAGTTGTCGTACCAGAAACAGTACTGACCGCCGACGCCGAGACTACCGACGAACAGATCCTGGAGGGCGTTACCGTGGAGAAAATCCGGGCCCGTCAGTTTAGTAGTTCGCCAGCCCTGTCGCCGTTCGATGCCCTGCAAAACGTCAAGGGTGTTGATCTGCTGACACAGAGTTTCCTGTTCAAATCCGTCAACATGCGCGGGTTTGGCTCAACGACCAACGGGCGGGTGGTGCAGTTGATCGACGGTATGGACACCCGCTCACCGGGCCTGGGCTTCGGGCTTGGCAACGTAGCGGGACTACCCGACCTGGACGTCGAAACGATCGAGGTGCGTCCGGGGGCTTCGTCGGCCCAGTATGGCCCCGACGCCCTGCAGGGGCTGCTGCTGACGACCAGTAAAAGCCCATTCGATTATCGGGGATTGAGCGTTCGGGCAACGCTGGGGGCCAATAATATCGGCAAACCCGGTTTTGGCCCCAAAACTTACGCTGACTACGGCCTGCGCTACGCGATCCAACTGAGTGACCACGTTGCGGTAAAAGTGAATTTCCAGCGACTGACCGGCACCGACTTTATCGCCGATGATTATACCGACCGATCAACAGCTACCCGGCCCGGCTTTTTCGCGACCGATGCCAGCCGGGGTGGTATCGCAACGGGCCTTGCGTTTCGCCCCAACAACGACCCCAATACCAACTTCGAATACGATGGCGTCAACAGCTACGGCGATGACCTGAACAACGGTGGTGCGTTTCGCTTTCCCGCCAGCTACGCCAACACCAGCCTGCAAAACCGACTCGTTACCCGTACCGGCTACACCGAACTCGACCTGCTGGGCAATCAGGGTAAGGTGTTCAGCAACCGCGCAAATGCATCGCTGCACTACCGGTTTGGCAACAGGATGGAAGCCACAGTGGGCTGGTATTTTGGTAATGGTAACCTGATCGAAACGGCCGGGTTTCGTAACTACTTTCCAAACTACCAGCGCCATCAGTTTAAGGCCAAAATCAAAGGCGACAATTTCTTTATCCGCGCCTACATGACGCAACAGCAGGCAGAGGGCTGGAACGTCGGCCTGACGGCCAGAGCCATCAACAACAGCTGGAAATCGCTGAATCAGTGGGCGGCCGAAGTGGGATTGGCCTACGTCGAAAACAAAGTAGCCATCGGCGACGCCCGCTTCACCGCCAACCGGGGCCGTTACCTGCCCGGCTCGGCCGACTTTAACCGGGTCCGCGACGCCTACACCAATACGTTTACTACCGACTCCGTCGCCGGTCTGCCCCGCGCCCTGGGCCTGCGCTTCCGTGATAATTCGCAGTTGTGGCATTACGAAGGCATGTACACCGTGGCGGCACTGGCAGACATTGTCGAACTAACGGTAGGAGCCAGTTTTCGGCGGTACATGCTCGAATCAGGAGGCACCCTGTTTGCCCGGCAGACCGACGGCTCGGAATACACGGTCAACGAAACCGGGGGCTACGTGCAGGCAGCAAAGACAGTGGTGGTAGGCCCTGTGACAGTCCGGCCACTATTCGCCGTGCGGTACGACAGGAATCAGTACGTGGCGGGTGGCTTTACCCCCCGTGCCTCGGTAGCCGCGCAGGTGGGCGTACACGTGTTTCGGGCCTCGTGGCAATCGGCGTTTCGCAACCCGTCTCCCGATCAGCTGTTTGGTGTTGCCCCTCGTGGCCTGGCCGGAGACGTTGGTGGTACGGCCGTTGCTTACCGCGCAGCCGGACTCGATACCAACCGGGCTTACGCGCAGCCGGACGCCGTCGTTTATCAGTATACGCCTACCCCCGCAAACGCACCCCGGCCATTGACGCTGTCGACCGAGCCGATGCGTACGGAAAAAGTCAGCACCTGGGAAGTGGGATACAAAGCCCTGATTAATGGCAAGCTGGCCGTCGACGCGGCTTATTTCAGCAGCCGGTATACCGACCTGATTACGCCCGAACTCGTATACCAGCCTCTCTCGGCCACCGCCGGGGCGTCGGCGCTGCTCATCCCAACCAGCTACCGCGCGCTGCTGCTGAACCGTAATAGCCCCAACGATTTTTTTGTGCGCGGTGCCAGCCTGGGTGTCGATTACAGCTTCGCCCGGGGCTACACCCTTAGTGGCAATGTTACGCATCAGATCGGCCTGGTTACCCTGCGCGACGCCAGTGGCAGCATACGTAGCGACCGCGCAGGCATACCGGTCGTTCGTCGGTTGACGAGCAACCCCGACGTCGCGCAGCTGGGCCGCACCTACTTTAATTCGCCCGCTAACCGATACACCATTGCCCTGAGCAACCCGTACCTGACAAACCGACTGGGTATGACGCTTGCTTACCGCTGGACCGACCGGATGTGGTATGAGCAGGGCATCACGCAGGGCGACGTGTGGCTACCCGCCTGGAGCAGCGTCGATGCACAGTTTTCCTACAAACTACCCGAACTCAAAACCGTGCTCAAACTCGGCGGCACCAACCTCTTCAATACCTACTACGCACAGGGCTACGGTCTCGCCCGCATCGGGGCGATGTACTACATCAGCCTGACGTTCGACGAGTTATTGAAGTAGTCGGTTTATCGGACAATAAGCAATTTCTGGCTCGTCGGGTTGAGCGTACTATGACGCCGGACAATGTATGATCCCACCGGTAACGACTGCACAGATACCCGTTCAGCCTCACTGGCGCAGGTAATTTCCAGCAGCGTACGACCCGTCAGGTCCGTGAATGTCACCAGCTGATCTTTGGCGCCCGTAATCGTTACCAGATCAGCCGCTGGATTTGGATACGCAAACAGGGCGAAACCCGCTTCCGGCTGCGTATCCATCGCCACCAGCCGCCCCGATCCCGAGCCAGTTTCCGAGAGCAGAAACTTCTGACTGTCACTTCCACCGCAGGTGTTCTGCACGATAGCCGCCCCGTCGGCCGTTGACTGGTTGATTACATCCAGACATTTCTGGCTGTTGCTGGCCACGATATTGACGTACCCGCCCCCCGCATCGATCAGTTTGAATTGCTGATTCGCCTGTCCGTTGGCCGACCACTGATTTACTTTTGCCCCGTCGGAAGTGGACGCCCCTACGACATCCAGTACTTTTCCACTATTGGCCGACTGAAACGTGAAATAGCTACCCGTAGCCTGGGTTAACTTCCACTGCTGATTTTTGCCACCATTGTACGCATACTGGATAACAGACCCGCCATCGATCATCGACTGACCGGCAACATCCACGTATTTACCACTTTGTTTGCCTTTGATGCTATACACCTTACCCGAGGTGGCCAGAGCCGGAGGTGGTGTAGTGTTTGCCGACGTGGCACCCGCTATAAAGCGTAGCTGCTGAATGTCGATGGTGCGCTCGTAGTTGCGTCCGTTGCACCAGAAAAACAGCCGAACCGTGCGCGGATTTTGCAGGTTACCCCCCGCTTCGAGCGCAGTGGTCGTTACGGTCGGGTAATCCTTGTATTTAATCGTCAGCGCCCCATTCGTCAGGCTTATCGTAATTGCGTCAGCCGCCGTTCCGACGGCCGACACTGGATCGAAATAGTAGCCCTGAGCAATCTGTTGTCCATTGGCCATCGTTTTGACCGGTGTACTGGCCTGCTCGAAAAATACCTGCTGGTACAGCCGGGCCAGCACTTTTCCAGCATTATCAAGCACCTCAAAATACGACCCACCCGAATCCGACTGTCCGGGGGTACCATTGTTCGGATTTGTATTGTCGAAGCTGATTACCCCCTGTAAACGCCAGCTACTCAGGTTCATATTGGTACCCAGATCGCGCGTAACGGTGTATTGGCTGGCCGCTTTCGAGAAGTTCACGTACAAGTCGGGGCTGGCAAACCGATCATAGCTCATGATATTGGTTTTGGCCGTCCATTTGTTATCAGGCCCCACCGTATTCTCCGCAGCCGGGTTGCGGTTCCAGCCAGCCGTACCATCCTGCATTACACTCGACACCGACAAACCGCCGAGTAGATCGACACCCTCCGTATCGGGTGTGGCAGTTGCCGTCGCGTAGCTGTCGAGCGACTTAAGCCCGATAACCTGTTCCTGGATAGACTGTAGGTTGTCGATACGCCAGCGGTGAATACCAGCCCAACCAGATTCTTCGCCGTGGTAAAGGTAAGTGACACCGTTCGCTGCACGGACAACCGTTCCGTAATATACGTTACCAGCCATACCTTCGACAGGCTTACCGTCGGGCGCTTCTACTTTTGCTTCGGGGCCGGTTTTCCCGAAGATGCCCAACAACAAGCCATTATCGTACACGTGCTGCCACTTGTTGGTCTGGCTACCTTTCCAGAATTCGCCGTGGTAGTTCCAGAATATAGATCGGTCCAGCACAGCGATACCGCCCCCCCCGTATTCCACGCCATTGCCTACGTCGTAAGCGCCATCGTTGGGGTAAGGTCCCTTGTACGCGGTTGTGGTTGCCTGCGCCGTTTTCCATAACCATTTGTTGTCGCCAGCCCGAATACCCCCTAAGTGATAGCCGCCCCCCGTTTTCCCGTTAATTTTCCCATCATCAAACGAGATCATTACCCCGGACGTGGTCGTTTCACCTGTACGGCCCTGCCCGCCATACCAGTTGATTGGCTCCTCACCCGTGCTGATGGGAGCGCTGGCGTATGCAGTGGCCGGTGCCCAGACCGGATCGTTAGCAGCGTCAAAACCCGTCAGGCGTCGCGTCTCCCAGACCACCGTTCCCGACGTCCCGTTCAGATTATTGGCCGATTGTCTCAGTGACCCATCGCTGGCAATGTGATATGTGTACCGGTTCTGGGCATCGAACGTTAGTTTCGTAATCCGTATCGGTCCGCTGGCAGGCAACTCTGCCAGCACCCACTTGTTATCGCTGAACCGGCGCAAGAAGCCATATACCCGGCCATTGGAAAGTGTCAGTACATCCCGGAAAATATTGGTGATATACGTATGGTTAATCGTAAGCGACTCGAAGTAAGCAGCCGGCATTGTTGCCCGCCAGTTCTTTACCAGCGTCCAGGAGCCGTTATTGCCGCTAAGTGGCTTTGTGTAATCGATGGCGAATTCCAGAAATTCAGCCAGTACCCGATTGGGATTGTTCTGGTCGATGTAGCAACTATAATTGTTTTGAAGATACATGATCCGGTCGATGTAACTCCGGCCGGCCGAATAGTGCTGCACCCGATAATTACCCGAATCACCGACCCAAAACGACCCGTCGGCCGCGAACGCGATAAATGTGTCATTGATAATACCGCTGACATCGGAGAAGTAAAATTTATCATTGGTAACAGTCGGATCAGTTCGATAGCCGCCCGCCTGTCCAAGCGTCCAGACTGACGCGCCGGTACTGTTACTGTATGCTTTCAGTTGTTGACTATCACCACCGTCGGCAACCACGACCGTCTGATTGTCGGGCGATACGGCCACTGCCATCGGTGCGTTCAAACCCGGTAGCGACAGCGTCTCTCCGCTCAGCGTGCCGTCGTTTTTTACCGTAAATCGACTAACCGTGTTACCATTGATGACCCACAAGTTGTCCTGCCCATCGACAGCCAGACCACCCGCATCGTTGAAAAACAGCGACTGCACCAATGCACCGGTCATTTTGTCCAGCACCCGTATCTGATGCCGGTCTTTATGTGATACAAACAGGTACTTCCCGTTTTTCTGGACGGCCATTCCCGTTATTGTCCCGGCTGCTCCGTTAGTGACGTCGATACACGACGCGTACGTTCGGCCCATCACCATTTTCTGGGCCTGTCCGTTCGCGAACGATTGTTCACCATTGTCGGCGGTACGCGTAGCAAACACAAACCACTTATTACCATTATCGTAGCCATCGTAGCCCGCCCAGTAGACAAGTTTACCGTCTGTAGCTACGAAAAGGGTAGCCTGATCGGTACTGCCTTTGGGGAAGAAGTCGAGACGCTGCTGTGGATTCGATAGTGCAAAACGGGCCTGTGATGGGTTTCCTTCGGCATACCCAGCCCCATAATACGCATAGTCACTGGCAATAGCCATCCCTTTTGTACGGATGAAAGCCCGTTGCAATCCATTGCCCTGACTAATGCCGAACGATGAATTACCGATTACACCTTCCCAGGTATACGATACATTGTTCGACATAAGCCGAATATCGTACGTAGCGGTGGCGGGTGTCTGCCCCTTGTCGTCGAGCCCATCCCAGTACTTAGTATAGGCACCGGCATTGAGCGAGACGCCACTCCAGAGGGTTCGAATCAGCGTGCCGTCTTTGGCAAACACCCCCGCGCTGGTTTGCGATTTAGCAGATAGGTTGAACGAGAAGGGAACTGCGCGTCTGACTTGCGAGTAGCTTTGAATTGATAGAGCCAGCAAAAAGAGCAGTGTACTTGTTACGTAAAGAGAAATTCGCACTGTCAATAAAATTTATTATTCGGTCTAAAAAAGGTAGACGAAGGTACAACGGAACAATTATTTAAAATATCTTACAAATAAAATTTTAACAAAATATTCTTTTTATTAACTAAATATTAACAATATATAAACTTATTAACTCCATAGATTACAAAATAAATCACAACGGTATATGATATCCGGCTATTACTACCTGTATATGCTCTTATTTTATTTGTCCTGTCAAATCAACTAAGTACGAATGGAGAAGCCATTTAAGCTTGTGTTGACTTCCATCTTTCGTAAAAATCGCCACCAATTAACGTTAGGCCGACACGACGCCCCCATACTAATTAGCCTGAACGAAACTGGTACGGCCACAGCCCTCCCCGAAAATTGGCTACATCGATCACATACCGCTCACTAAATCATTGCCTATTAATTACCAAATACAAGCAACCGTTTCCTATGTTGATAAACTCCTTTGTTAACTTGCCGACTCTATCCAGTCACCATCTTTATCAAGTAAGTATACAATGGTCCAATTGATTCCGATCTACACAGTATACTGATTTGATATACTTGCCTATATTGATTCATTGCTCGTCCGCACCACCCCCCTTTTTATGCAGTTTTTTTACCGGCTTGCCGTTCTTTCATTCCTGGTTACTCTTCAGTTCGGCTGCACAAAAAAAGCGGTCGTCCGCTTCTCACAGAAAGCACCCGAACTAACGTCGGCCGATATTCTGACCGAGATCATGCTCGTCAATAAATCGCCACGTATAGTACTCCGCGTTCCCAATACGCGAACCGGAATAACCAACACACAGGCTAACAGTAGCTCTCCTATCGATCAGGCAGCCAGCCAGCAGAAATCAGTCAGGCGGCAGGGGGCAGATGGACCGTACGACGCTTTTCAATACGATGAGGTGTCACTGTACAACGCCATTGAAAAGCAACTCTTTCGGGAAGGGTTCAGCGTCCGCGACCGGGCACTGTTCAATGAAGTACTGGAAGCCAATCAGCGCCCTGATTATTCAAAAATCAGTTCGCTCACTAACACCGACCTTATTCTGGAACTCGTCCGGGTCGACAATGCCATTGGCTATACGACCAATGTGTGCTATACACAACCCGACGATCAGCAGCGCATTATCAACGAGTACCGCGATATGCGCGGTGCTTCTGTCGAGTTCAAACTCGTTCACGTCAAGTCGAACGAGATTGTCGGCTCGTACAAGCTGCACTATACACCCTGCCTGACTGGCTGCCCCGGCGTATACAAAAAAGTTGGCTCATCGGGCCTGTTTCTGAATCCTGCCCTGCTAAAGCTGAAGGAAGACATGCGTCGCAAGCAAAAGACCAAGCCTTACGAAACGCTGGATCAGGACGAACTGGAAGCGTTTATCGTTGATGCCACGCATCAGCTGGTCAAAACGATGCGCTAGTTTACAAGTAACCCCACATCTATGAAGCACCTTTTACTGTCCATCTTACTGGGCCTGTCTGTCAGTGCGCTGGCACAGGACGCCATCTACACCAAAAACGGGAATATGCTTCCCGACGCGCGCCTGACCGACGTACAGGACGACAAAGTATCCTTTACGATCAACGGCCGTACGCAGACATTCAAGCGGGAGAATATCCTGTTTGCCTTTACCAGCAACGGCAATTATCTGGTTGTTAACGAACTGAACAGCAACACAGTGAAGGCGCAGGAACAGCTCAAGACCTTCCTGGCCGCCCCACCCCGCAACGACGACCGTGACTACCTGATTCGGGCCGTACCGCTGAAAGTGATTCCGGCTATGATTGCCTACGAAAGCGATCAGCTGGTCAACTACAACACGCCCGATGGCAAATCCGGCTCGATCTCGAAAGCCGAACTAGTAGCTATTCTGCACCGCGACGGTCGGCATGACATACTGCGCACCGACTACGGCGAAGTCTCTCCACTGCTTATGGACGTCCATAAGCGCATCGGGCCTGATACATCTCCCGTGTCGGCACCAGTTACGCCCGTTGCCGACCCCACTCCAACGCCGATAACCCAGCCGGTTTCGCCGGTACCCGTACCTGCTTATGTCACCCCATCAGCAACGGTACCCGCCACTGTCAACACACAGCTCGACAACGCGGGTGGAACGCCAGAGCCAAAAAGTAATATTCTCTCTCTAAACGACGCAGACCGGCAGTATTACCGCAAGAAATCACTACAAAAAGTCGACGAGTTTGTTTCGTATCTCAATGTCATCACCAACAAATCCTTATCGATGGTGACCCGAGACGATGCTATTCGTAATGCGACAAAGCTGTTTATGCCGGGCGCAACAATGGAAGTTACCTCGAAAAGTCAGCCCGGCTCGCGCGCATATCCGATAGCAGTCTACTTGAATAGATTAAAGTTGCTGTCGTACACTTCTACAAATATAGAATGGACCGATGTAAGCTTCGTCAAAGAATTATCGCAAGCCGCTGATGGAGATTACTATGGTTTGATGGAGGGTGAGCAGAAGTTTACCGGCTTTGTTGGCGGCAATATACGGTACACTGATATTGTCAAAAAGGCGGTAAGGGTAAAATTGACAAAAGAACCGATTATACGTGACGGTACAGAATATGTCAAGTGGAATCTGCGGTTGGGGTCCATTGGTGTATCGCACTGATCGATGACACGCCTTGTGCATACGTGGCTTGTAGCAATCCTGCTCATGCTTCTAATTCCTCCGGCCTTCGCCCAGCAACCTGTTGAGCCTGCGGGGATTTCGTTGTCGGGTGTACTGATCGATCATAGCACCAAGCGACCATTGCGCAACGGTCGTCTTCTCGCAAAAACGCCGACGGGCAACGTGACGGTAGGTATGAGTGGCGATTCTGGTAAATTTTCCGGCACCCTGCCCTATGCAGCAACGACCTTGCTGGTGGAATGCGCTACCTATCAGTCGCGGTCGATTCCGGTTCGGCAGCCGACCGGTCGGAGTCGGGCGTCGGTAGTAGTAGTTCTACCACTTCTGCCCGTTGTAGCGCAGGCGAAAGACAAACCGTATCAGCAAACCGAGCAGACTGCTTACACACAGGAGCACACAACCCGCCCGACAGGACGTGACACGGCCGATGTACAACGCGGCACCTTCCGAATTTTCGACGCCATCCGCAATACCCCCTTACCGGCCACGGTTTGTTTTTTCTTTACAAAGTCGGGGCGCAAAACCTGTCTGACGGCTAATACGTCGGGACAGCTTTCAATGGCGTTCAAAGAACACGACATCGTCGCTATCGAAGCAACAACTCCTGATTATCAACCCTACGCGGGCAATCTGGTCATCGAGCAGTTGGGGGATAGCGCAGTTCAGCACGCGATTCCAATGACCCGAACCCTGACGCTATTGGCCGTTTCCGCTGAAGGGGCGACCCGCTGTACGATCCGGTCCGGACAGCAAACCGTGCCGCTGACAGCCGTACAGTCCGGTCGGTTTGCGGGGTACGACCTGCTACCCGGTCAGTACGAACTAAGCGTCAGTTACGGCAAACACACGGTACAGCGGGCTATCGATCTCCGTAGCGGTCTAAGCTGGAGAACGTTTGTCATGAGCACCGATACTATCGCTATCGTAAAAGCACCTAGGCTATCCGCATCAGAATCGGTGGTAGTCAACCAACAACCGAATCTGTCGTTGCCGTCGCTCGATTCGATTCCGATGATCTACTTTGAACAGAGCAGCTACCTGCTCAAACCCGATTCGCAGCGCGTGCTGGTCCAGGTGGCTCAGTATATGAAAACGCATGCTGACTGCACACTGGAAATTACTGGTCATACTGATAATGTAGGTGCTGTGGCACTGAATCAGACGCTGTCGATGTACCGCGCTATGGTGACAGCTAATTTCCTGTCCCGGCAGGGCGTCAGTGACGACCGGTTCATCAAGGCAGGCCTTGGTGGTAGTCAGCCGCTGGTAACCAACGATACCGAAACCAACAAAGCCCGGAACCGCCGGGTATCGCTGAAATTAATCCCCACTCGATGAAAAAAATTTACGCAGTCAGGTTATTAGGTTGGGTTGCCGCATGGACCTGTGTCAGCGTAGGCTGTCACCAGGACCCTGCCGTACCTAAATCAGCCATTCCGCTAACCTGCCAGATTTATCAGGTAGCATCCGTCGAGGAAAACGTACATGACACGACAACGTTTACCTACGACGCCTTCGGTAGTCTGACCGAAAGCCGCTTTCGGCGCTGGCTGAACGACACGCTGAACACGGGTTTACGGCAGACGTATTCGTACAACGCCGATCACTATTTGCTGGTCCGGGTCGATCAGCAGGACCGGCTGGCCAGATCGACCGAGCGACGCAGCTATGAGTATTCGTATCAGGATGGACTGGTTCGGCAAGTGGTCGTCAAAAACTACGATTCAGGTCAGATGTCGGGTTATCTCGATTATGAGTACGACAACGGCAAGCTGAAAACCTACAAGGAAAGCAACGGGCAGAAGACCATGTTACGCCAGTATACATTCGACGCATCTGGCAAACTAACTAGCTACCAAGATCAAGATCTGTCGGCTGTAGCCCAAGTGACCAACGGCAAGATCGTATCGAAGCTGTTTAAAAGTGGTGTTAGCGTTGCCAGCACATTCGATAGTCAGGGGCAACTCATCAGCGAAACGACCCTGGCTGGTACCGCCCAAACAAAAGTCACCTACACGTATGACAACGAGCCGTACTGGGACAAAACTCAGCTTCGGCTGCGCGGCATTCCTGTCGTAGACATGGGCGGGCATACGAACGTACATAACCTGACGTCCGTGACCATTCAGCAGACGGTTAACGACCGGGCTATACAAGCGCGTACGCTCACCTACCGGAACGTGTACAACCAGGCGCGCTACCTGCTCGGCTATGCCCGCAGTGATGGTGCGCAGCAACGAACTATTTACGCCAACTGCTTATGAGACACAAACTTATACTTCTTCTGTTTGTACTGTGTGGGCTTTCCGGCGCGTCGATCGCGCAGAAGAACGTGCCTAAAGTATATGTGGCGAAGGTCACAAGCGCTACTACCGGAACAGGGATAATCACAAAACGTGACCGGGACGAAATCACGTTTCAGGCAAGATCAACTGTAGGTACTTTAAATCAACTGCTATCAACCATAGAAGGCATCGACTCATCTGATGCCGTGCGAAACACAATCATTCAGAATAGCTACCTACCAAATAACGATCAGCTATTTTACAATGATGCGGTTGTCGTAGAAGATGATATCGACCCTAAACACACGTCTTCCGATAGCACAGCCGATCTACCGATAGACAGATATTTACGCGATTTTGACCTGTTCTACCCAAAATCAGATACCGGCAGTACTGTTTCCTTCACCAGGCTAGTCCCGTCGGCTGTTCTGCTATCGAAGACCGGTAATTATCACTACATAAAGCTATTTTTTCTGTCGACATTTAAAGGAAAGCGAAACGATGCCGACAGACGCTACAAACCATTAGATCGCGTAGCGGAGCTTAGAGCAGAGAAGGTCAATAAGAAGTGGCATACCTACATTATCCGGCTGGGTTTTCTGCAACCCGGGGAAGGACTAACGGAGCTGACTAACCCCACTATTACCAGCACCGAAGCCCTCAGACTCCCGGCTATCAAAGGCGATGAAACAACGTTCCGACGGACGGACGGACTGTCTGATTCGCTACTAGTAAAGTGGGATCAGCTTTACCTGAACGTCGTACGGTCGTCGACGTCAACCGTACCCGTCGGTGCTTATCAGCGTAGCGGTACGGCCATCGCCGATCAAACGAGCGTACGGATCACATTGACCTATAACGACAGGCAGTTGGCATTTACCCGGATCAATGGTGAAACTGTACCGTTTCAGCGTGTCGGGCCACCTATCGGGCCAAGCCCGACTAGACCCAAAACAATCGTAGCCTGGTTACAGATTGTGGTCGGCGTAGCAGCCCTGACGGCGAGTGCGGTAGGGTACAGCACCATACGAAGCAGCTACGACGCATACACAACCCGGCTCAGCGGCATGAACGCCGAATACGCCGTCTGGCAGACGCTGTCACAGCAGCCGGGCGTGTCTCCGGCCGCGCCCATGTCGTTCAGCACTTATGCGCAACCCGGTATTTACGGCGTCTACAGTGGTACTGTTGTCGGCAGTGGTCTTATCGTCAACGGTATTCGGCAGTTGCTGAAAATCAATAAGAGTAAAAAGCAGGCCGGATCAGTAAACCGGTAAAATCGAAGGAACCCACTCCATTTCCAGCTCAACCTATGGTATCAATTTTACGCTTATACTGGCTGCCCCTCCTTGTGTTCATTATCAGCCTGACTCCGCTGGCCGCCCAGCCGACACTGACGCTTTATTATGGCGATCCGGCGGCAAGTGCCGATGCTGCCTTCGACGGCAACGTGTTGCAGGCGGGCAATCAGTTTGGCGATGCACCGATCTACGCCAAATTTGGCGGCACGGGCACTAAGTCCTTTCAGATCGATTCACCCGGCGAGAACAAGACGGTTACGGTTGACAAAGACGGTTTCTTTTTCATTCGCCCGACGGGCAGTGTGATTGTCGATGCCAGTAAGATCAAAAATTTTGCGGGTACTGTAACCGGCTCGGTCAGCATCACGGTAAAACCACTGGTCATCACGACCATCAGTGCTAACGTCACCTCCAGCGTAACGCCCGGCTCCGATCTGCTTATTTCGTACACCACGGGAGCCGGGACCTTTCCCGTTGATCTGGTCGCCAATGGGTTCGCTGTCAATCTGATAAATGCCAGCGGTACTGCTGTTGCAAAACTGTCTTTCCCGGCTGACCAGTACAGCGGACGAGAACAACGGGGGGCCAGCTTCGGTGGTACCCGAACTATCAAAGCAACGATCCCGACAGCAATCAGCAGCGGCTCGTACCGGGTACAGGTCGTTACGACAGGGCTGACACAGAATGTGGAAGGCAGCCTGAGTCCGCCATTTACCATTGCCGCCAATAACCCTGTGCTTTCGACTGGGTCGATCAGTACTACAGCCTGCGCTGGCGCTACGGTTTCGTTTCCGTTCTCCGTTACCGGTGGCACGATTGCCAGTGGTACGACATTCAGTATACTGCTGACAAACTTATCGGGCACATCGGTGCAGACCTTGTCTGGCACGTCGACTAGTTCCCCGGTCGTCGCAACGCTACCAGCTAACCTATCAACTGGCACGTATTTCTTTCAGATTAACAGTTCGACAGGGATAACCAGCAACGCGGGTACGATACCGGTGCGCGGATTGCCAACGATGGTCATATCAGGTGGGGGAACTGTAAACGTCGGTGCTACCGCTCCAGTTGTACTGACCCTGACCGGCAACGCTCCGTGGACAATTATCTATACCGACTACACATCAGCTACGTCATCGTCGTTACGCAGCGTAACGACATCGGTAAGTCCATTTACGATTTATCCGACGTTTTACGCGACCACGACGTATTCAGCCGCACAGGTTAGCCTTCGTGATGCCGGTACCTGTGGCGTCAATGCCCCTATTTCAGGTTCAGCACAGATTAACGTCGGGCAGACGACGATCACGACTGGTGCGCTATCAGGTACGTTTTGCCCAGGCACGACAATCCCGGTAGCGTACACGACGAGCAGTCCGCTCCCGTCCAGCGTTGCTTATCAGGTCGAACTATCGGATGCCAGCGGTAATTTTTCAAGCCCCACGGTTATTGGTAGCGGCAACACCAGCCTGATTAGTGCCAGGCTACCAGAACAACCCGATCTCAGTGTCAACTACCGGATTCGGGTCGTCGCGCAAAAGCCAGCCACCGCTGGTTCGACCGATTACAGCAGCCTGACCACGCCCGTACCCACTACCCTACAAATTACCCGCCCGGCCGGGCCAATTGTTTCCGATGTGTCATTCTGCCCTGGTGAGTCGCTGAAGCCACTTACGGCCGTCGGTGCCAGTGTAAGCTGGTTTTTAGAAGGGTCAAAACAAGTTTTCCCCAGTGCGCCAACCCCGTCTAATAATCAGTCGAGCGTTTATCTCGCCAATCAGATCGTCAATGGCTGCACGAGTGTACTGTCCAGGTTAAACGTGATAATGAAAGACGTTCCCCCGGCCCCGTCCGTCAGCAACGTGACCCTGTGCCAGGGTGCGCAGGGACAATTCAACACATCCATACCCGGCGCACTTTGGTATACCAGTGCCACTGGTGGCAGCGGTTCCAGTCAACCACCCGGCATCAACAGCCAGTCTGCCGGCGAGCAGACAATTTACGTATCGCAAACGGTCAACGGCTGCGAAGGACCGCGCGCGGCCGTGAAAGCAACCGTCACCGCACCACCGGCCGCCCCGACCGTTACCGCAGCGACGATTTGCCAGTATACATCCGCCAACCCATTGACCGCTTCGGGCACCGGCCTGACCTGGTACGGGTCATCGGGACAATTGGCCAGTGCTCCCGTGCCCAACACATCTGTACCCGCTTCACTTACCTATGGCGTTACGCAAACGGTCAACGGCTGCCAGAGTGCGCAGGCAACAGTCAGCGTCGTAGTGCAGGCTGCTCCGGCTATGCCAACGGCCAACCCATACCGGTACTGCGTTGGCGACACGCCACAGTCACTGACGGCTACGGGCAGCGGTACGGCTTTCCGCTGGTACCAAACGGCATCGGGTGGTACAGCCTCGGCTACCGCTCCAACTTTCCTAACGCAGTCGCCCAACGTGTTCACGTTTTACGTCTCGCAGGTTGATGCAAGCGGTTGTGAAAGCCTGCGTCAGCCGGTATCCGTATCGGTAGTAGCGGCTCCGGCCACCCCGTCGGTGACGGCGCAGCAGTTCGCCTGCCAGAACACGGTCGTGGGGCCGCTAACAGCCAGCCCCGGTACCGGGCTCATGTGGCAGGGAACGGGTATCAGCGGCAGCACAAACATTGCCCCGACACCCTCGACAAAAGATCCCGGCACATTCACTTATCTGGTTACGCAACAGGCGGGTAGCTGTACCAGCCCCGCAGCGCGAATCACATACACCGTAAACCCCCAGCCGGAAGCACCCCGTGTGCAATCGACAGTCAGCTTCTGCCTGGGCAACACCGCGACCCCGCTCTCGGCTACCGCTACCGGCCGATTGACCTGGTACGTGAACGCCGACCGGTCTGGTCCGACAGCGGCCAGTATTCTGCCGTCGGTCAGTACTGTAAGCAGCAAACTGTACTACGTTACGCAGCGCGACGGCAACAACTGCGAAAGTGCTACCAGCTCTGTTGAGGTGCGGGTGGCGAACCGGGCCACCGCCCGTATCTCCGGCGACGGATCTATCTACCCCGGCGACAGTACGGCACTGCGCGTACGCCTGACTGGCGACGGTCCCTGGACATTTACCGATTGGACGGGCAAACCTATCACCACGCAGGATTCGCTGTACGTAAGCTGGGTACGTCCGACGGCCACCCGAGCCTATAGCATCACAAACCTGCAAAGTGCCTGCGGTTTGGGCGACAACGGTAGTGCCTATACGCTGACAATCCGGTCACCACTTGCTGCCCAGCCCATAGCCGAGCCACTAACCGTAATCGCTTACCCCAACCCTACCCCCGGCGACCTCACCGTCGACTGGAGTTCACCCACGCGCCAGTCGATCACCTTGCAGATCGTCGACGCAGCAGGGCGCATTATCCGTCAGGCAACCCGAACCGCAACGACTCTCCGCCAGACCGAGCAGTTTCAGTTAAGTACCCAACCGACCGGCCAGTATTATCTACGCGTACTCAGCGACACGAACACCCCCGTCATCCGCACCATAACGAAGCAGTAAACTAGATTTTTATCATAACGTCAACCTAAATTTCACATCCCCCATGTTGAGTTTCAAGCAATTCACTTTTCCGCCAATAGGACAACTGAATAATAATCCATTTGACCCGTCCCTTTCCACCAAAAGACGTTGGTTTTATACCAAAAAGAACGAACTCAATTTTGGTGTAACATTGCCTGGCCTGTGCGAAACAACAGATTACTCGACACAAATGCTTGCCTTCTTCGGCATATTGTTATTGGAGATCATCCCAACCGTGTACGGCATTGCACAAGGCCTACTATGGGAAGCCGTAGCCGCAGCAATATTGATAGACATAGCGCTGGCTATAGCTTCTCATCTGTGGCACAGCAAAATTCTTGTCGCCAAAAATCAACTAGTCATAACATCCAATCCTATTCACATTCAAAACCTACAAGGTGAAATAAGCAAGTACAAAATCTGGACTAATTTTTTTTATGCCTTAATTTTTCTTTCGGGTTGTATAAAGTTTGCCTTCTTTTACGTGGCCTACATCTATATAGACGCCATATCAGGTGCGGTTCTAGTATGCTATTTGTTAGGTGCGGCCTTACATATTACTTACACAGGTTACTTCATTTATACATCCAGATATTACTGGTTTGTCAACAGCGAATACAATCAATACTTGAAGACGGGCGGTGGCAGATTCGCTATAAACATAGTCAATAAGCAACCTATACTAGTAGATGGCGCCCTAGTTGCGCTCAATACCGCTCAAATTGGATTACATAGAATTTCTGTAGATAGCAAAGGCACGTATTTCTTCGAGACACTAGGTATAATGACTGACAAAGAACTCGTTGGTTTCATTAATGCTCAGCAAAGTCAAATTGCGCAAAGTGTAATCGCAAAAGAGGGATTGAAGCATCAACTTCAATCGCTAGGAACTCTTCCGAATGGAGTTAGCATGCAAAACAATCCCGGCACTCAATCCAACGTAGCTGCTATAAATTCTCCGACAATCAATGGCGTGAGTGCAAATCAAAATATCATCACAGGTAATACACAAAACTAGTCCCGATATGCACACTTATGTAACAAGATACACTACGGCTAAGATTATTGCCCTAGCAACAGTATGCCAAATTCTTACAGGGTGCGGTGGTGGTGAGAAGATAGACCGAGTAAATCTGAAAATAATCTTCACAAATAAGCCAACGACACTTTTCAACGAAGGCAATAAACTTTCGTTGGACGGCATCACTCTGTTAAGTGGTATGCATATTGAGAGACCGTGCAAAGACACGGTCATATTAGACCCATCTTTAATCAGAGCAGACATAGCCAATTCTGATACGTCTATTGCATACCCAGCCGAAAGGTCTAGTCTTACTCGAACGACGATGAATAGAGAGTTTAAGCTTTTGGGAGAGCACTTGCAAAAAACAATTATTCCGTCCTCTCTAACAGGAAAAATCGCAACAAAGTCTGACAGTCTTTTCAGATCATACGTTCTATCAAACAACGACCTGAGCGCAGATTCATTAGTTGTTTATTTGACGACTAAACGGGTCGATTCACTAGAACTAAACGCAAAAAAATACAAAGCGTTTTCTGACATTGGGTTAGTCAGGAAGCAGATTGAGACTATACTTTGCAGCAATTCGAAAGCAACGATCGCTTTGCTCATCGATCCACCCAGCACTGCCGCATCGTCTCAACTGACGATCACTGACATAGAACAAGATTGCCACTCAGGTACTTTTACAGTAAAGACTGTGGGCGGAGACAGTAGTCCAATTATGTATAGTATTGCAGGACTTAGTGCAGGGCAACCTAGCAATAAGCTTACTGTACCGGAGACTATGCGCAGCGGTAAATCTGTTACTGTTGTCGCTGTTCAAAACGAGCAACGAGCCAATAAGCAGTTTACTACGAATTGCACGTCAACTCCTACCCTAGTAACGGTTGAGCGACGTTCGACTATTTCCCAACGCACTGTAGTAAGCAGAACATGGACGCGGGTGGCTGGCAGTAATTTTTGCGTAGGTAGTTGTGTACTAGCATACACTGAGAGGGACAACTTGGGCAACACTCGTGAACGCAGAATCGAAAACTACGCAGATTGCTGCCCAGCCAACAACTAAAAACAGAAATCCGGTTTACGGTCGCTTACTGAGCCGCCGTAAACCGGATACTGTAAACTGTAAACCGACTATTCCACCGTCACTGATTTGGCGAGGTTGCGGGGCTGGTCGACGTTGCGGCCGCGCATGACAGCGATGTCGTAGGCCAGCAGTTGCAGGGGAATCACCGATACCAGCGGCATCAGGATCTCGTGGACGTTCGGGATTTCGATGGTGAAGTCGACCATGCCGGGGAGTTGGGTGTCGCCTTCGGTGGTGATGGCGATGACGCGACCCTTGCGGGCTTTCACCTCCTGAATGTTCGACACCACTTTTTCGTACGAGCTGTCTTTTGTCGCCGTTACGACGACGGGCATGTCTTCGTCGATGAGCGCGATGGGGCCGTGTTTCATTTCGGCGGCCGGGTAGCCCTCCGCGTGGATGTAGCTGATCTCTTTCAGCTTCAAGGCACCTTCTAGCGCAACGGGGAAGTTCAGCCCCCGACCGAGGTAGATGAAGTTGCGGGCGTAGGTAAAGATGTAGGCGATCTCCTTGATCTTGTCGGCCGATTGCAGCACCTTTTCCACCTTCGCCGGGATGCTTTCCAGTTCGACCAGCAGTTGCCGGAACAGTGAGTCGGAAATGGTGCCTTTGCGTTTGGCAGCGGCCAGCGCAATCAGCGTCAGTACGGTCACCTGCGCCGTAAACGCTTTCGTACTGGCTACCCCGATTTCGGGTCCGGCATGGGTATAGGCCCCCGCGTGGGTCGCCCGGGCAATGGACGAGCCGACAACGTTACAGACCCCGAAGATGATCGCACCTTTCGACTTCGCCAGTTCAATAGCGGCCAGCGTATCGGCGGTTTCGCCCGACTGCGAAATGGCAATCACGATGTCGCCTTCCTTGATGATCGGGTTGCGGTAGCGGAACTCCGACGCGTACTCGACCTCGACAGGAATCCGGGCCAGTTCCTCGAAAATGTACTCGGCCACCAGCCCCGCGTGCCAGGAGGTGCCACAGCCGACGATTACGATGCGCTTCGACTTGGCCAGCTTGTCCATGTAGTCGCGCAGACCACCGAGTTGCAGCGTACCGGCTTCGGCCTGCACCCGCCCACGCATGGAATCGGCGATGGAGCGGGGCTGCTCGAAGATTTCCTTGAGCATGAAGTGGTCGTAGCCACCTTTCTCGATGGCTTCCAGCTCCAGTTCAACGGTTTGTACGTAGGGCGTTGTGGCCGTGTTGTCGAGCGTCACGACCCGCAGTTTGCCGTCGTTGATAACCGCGATTTCGTAGTCGTTCAGGTAGATAACTTCCTTCGTATACTCCACAATCGGCGTTGCGTCCGACGCCAGGAAGTACTCGTTGTCGCCCACGCCGATCACCAGCGGAGAGCCTTTCCGGGCGGCAATCAACTGGGTTGGTTCAGCTTCGTTCATCACCACGATGGCGTACGCCCCCACGACTTCCTGCAACGCCAGCCGTACGGCCTCTTCCAGCGTCCCGCCCGCGTTTTCCCAGATGTCCTCGATAAACTGACCCAGCACCTCGGTGTCGGTCTGACTGGCGAAGGTGTGCCCTTTTTTAAGTAGCCGCTGTTTGATGGCCGCGTAGTTCTCGATGATCCCGTTGTGGATGATCGCCAGTTTCCGATGAAACGAGTAGTGCGGGTGAGCGTTGACGTCATTGGGTTCGCCGTGGGTAGCCCAGCGCGTGTGCCCCATGCCGATATGCGATTGAACGGCCTTACCAACCAGTTCCTGCTCCAGGGCCGACACTTTTCCTTTCTTCTTGTAAACAGTCAGGCCGCTGTCATTCATCAGGGCCACACCGGCGCTGTCGTAGCCCCGGTATTCGAGCCGTTTCAAGCCTTTAATGACCAGCGGACACGCATCGCGATGCCCCACATATGCCACAATTCCACACATAATCAGTCTGTTAAAATAGGTCTATTAAGGTAGTTGAATCGATACGATTCACTGGTAAGGTAATGCAAAAAGCCGGGAACCCCCGGCTTTTTGATCGTGAATAGTATAACAGGGCAGTCTCGTCAGCCCACCAGCTGATTGTACAGATTGTAGTATCGTTCGGTCACGTCTTCGTCGTCGGCACCGTCGAATTTATGTTCCGGCAGGTCAGTCAAAATAGCGTTCAGGCTTTCGCTCGATTCTTCTTCAGCCCGGACAACAGCGTCGGCGTAGGCACACCCAATGCGGATAAAACCGGAAAAATCGGCCGTTTTCAATTCGGCCAGCATCGAATCGTCGATGTCCATCATACGCGCTTTTTCCACGATATCGCCGTCGAAGCGGTGGTCGAAGGCGTTGTTATAGACCGTGAAGACCGACTTGGTGTCCTTGAACATCGGGTCGTTTTTGTAGGTCGTTTTGAGGTACAGCGGAATCAGGGCGGTCATCCAGTCGTTGCAATGGACGATGTCGGGGGCCCAGCCGAGTTTTTTCACTGTCTCCAGAACGCCTTTGCAGAAGAAAATAGCCCGTTCGTCGTTATCGTCGTAGAATCGGTTTTCCTTGTCGTGGAAGACGTATTTACGTTGGAAGTAATCCTCATTATCGATAAAATAGACCTGAAGTTTGGCCGTCGGAATAGAGGCTACCTTGATAATCAGCGGCTTCTCTTCGTCACCAACGGCAATATTGATACCTGACAGGCGGACCACTTCGTGCAACCGGTTTTTACGTTCGTTGATGAGACCGAAGCGTGGCACCAGAATTCGAATCTCCATTCCCCGCTCCTGCATTGCCTGTGGTAACTTACGGACGAAGTCGGCAACGTCGGATGTTTTCAGGAACGGATTGATTTCGCTGGCCACATAAAGAATACGTAATTTGCTCATAAACCGGGCTGGGTGTGTTGGTTAGATCACCGAAAAACTTGCAAAATTATACAAATTTTTCCCGTATTTCAATACGATTTGGCCATAAAAGATAGCGATCCTGTATCATTGCAGGTTCAATACAGCTTTTCGCTATGCTCCGCTTCGATACCATTGCCAGCCTTCGTCAGCACCTTGCCGGGCTGCGCGTCAGTCAGTCAATCGGCCTTGTTCCGACGATGGGTGCCCTGCACGACGGCCACCTGACGCTGATTCAGCAGGCCCGTCAGCAAACCGACGTTGTCGTGTGCAGTATCTTCGTGAATCCCGTTCAGTTCAATAACGCCGATGATCTGGCCCGGTACCCCCGTACACTCGATGCCGATTGCCAGCTCCTCGAATCAGTGGGTTGCGACGTGGTGTTTGCGCCCTCCGTCGATGAGATGTATCCCGAGCCGCCTACGCTGACATTTAATTTTGGTCGGCTGGAAACCGTGATGGAAGGGGCGTTCCGACCCGGGCATTTCAATGGCGTTGGCCTGGTCGTGGCGAAGCTGTTCAACATCATACAACCCGACAGAGCGTTTTTCGGTCAGAAAGATTTGCAGCAGGTGGCCGTGATCCGCAGCCTGACTCGTAACCTGAGTTTTCCCGTCGAGCTAGTGCGCAGCCCGACCGTACGCGAAGCCGATGGACTGGCCATGTCGTCGCGCAACCGCAACCTGACGGCCGACGAACGCGAACAGGCGACAACGCTGTTTGCGGCTCTCACGCTGGCGCACGACGAACTAACCAATGGACAGACGTCTGCACAGGCAAAAGCCGCTGTACGTGACTTTCTCGACACCAGACCGGCTTTCCGGCTCGAATACGTCGAAGTTGCCAACGCCGATACGCTGATGCCCGTCGATGAAGTGCTGGCACCGGGGCAAACAGCCATCTGTATCGCGGCTCACCTCGGCAACGTCCGGCTGATCGACAATCTGGTGTTCTGAGCCTGTCGTTTTATACAGCCGGACGATAGTTACCGATCAGTAGCCACAAAAAAAGGGGACTCTCACGCGAGAGCCCCCTTTTTCATAGGCACCGGGTTAGCGGTTATTCCCGAATCAGCTTGATCGTTTGCTGTTGGGTAGCCGTACTGACCTGAAGCAGGTAGACACCCGCTACCGGACGCAGTTGTACCGTAGTCCGTTCCACGTCAGCGGCCTGCTCGATTCGGCTAGTGCTGATCGAGTAGCCACGGCCGTCGATTGTCTGGATGCGTACCGACTGTCCGGCGGCACCGCGAATCTCTACATCAACCGTTTCACCCACAACCGGGTTTCCAAGTACCGTCACGGTCAGCGGTTCAGCGCGCTCTGTCGCGGCAATCCGGCTATTGGCATTACAAGCCGCCAGCCAGTTGTAGGCGTAGGCCGCTTCCGAACCGCTGCCCTGCATGGCCCGCAGATTGATCACCGGATTGTCGGTGTACAGCTTGAGCGAATAGGGACCACCCATCGTCGTGGGCAGACTCTCGTTGACGACCCGGAAGGTAATCGTCTCGCCCGTCACACCCGCGTATCGGGGCGTGAAACTGATCTGACGCTCATTGGCCGATACACTCGTGCAGCTGTTCAACGTCACGCCCGTGATGCTGAACGGACTCGTTGGCGTCGGTGTCGGGGTCGGTGTCGGTACTGGCGTGGTCGCGTTACAGGCTGCCAGCCAGTTATAGCCGAACAGCGAGGTTGTCCCGCTTTGCGTAGCGCTCAGGGTAATCATCGGATTGTCGGTGTAGAGCTTCAGCGAGTACGGGCCCGCAGCCGTCGTGGCCGACAACTCGTTGACTACCGAGAAACTGATTGGGCTACCATCCTGACCCGCATACTGGGGAGTGATGCTGATCTGGCGCTCACCCACCGAGAGTGTCGTGCAGCTCACCAGCGTGACACCCGTGATGCTAATGGGTCCCGTCGGGGTAGGCGTTGGCGTGGTCGTTGGGGCCGGACTCACCGTCAGCATGAAGCGGTTGATAGCCGTCAGGTTGCCCGGATCGGTCGCCGTGATGGTCACCGTGTAGGGCGGACCTACCGTCGTCGACGGTGTACCGCTGATCGTCGTGCCGCTTAGCATCAGTCCCGTTGGCAGGCCACTGGCTGACAGGGTGAGTTGACCAGGCGTCTCGGCATCGGTGAATACGTTAGCCACTGAGAGGGTATAAGCCGTGCCTACTGTCGCGCTTTGCGGACCCACCGGGTTGACCACCGTCGGAGCCGTGTTGGTCGGCGTTGGTGTACCACCGCTGGCGTTACAGACCGCCAGCCAGTTGTAGCCGAACAGGGAGGTCGTCCCGCTCTGGGTCGCGCTCAGGGTAATCATCGGATTGTCGGTGTAGAGTTTCAGACTATACGGACCCGCAGCCGTCGTAGCCGACAACTCGTTGACTACCGAGAAACTGATTGGGCTACCATCCTGACCCGCATACTGGGGACTGATGCTGATCTGGCGTTCACCCACCGAAAGCGTCGTGCAACTCACCAGCGTTACCCCCGTGATGCTGAAGGGACCCGTTGGCGTTGGCGTGGTGGTCGGGGCGGGGTTGACACTCAGCGTAAACTGGGTGCTGGTGCTCAGGTTACCCGGATCGGTCGCTGTCAGCGTAACGGTGTAGGGCGACCCCACCGTCGTTGACGGCGTACCGCTGATCGTCGTGCCGTTCAGAGACAGATCAGCTGGCAAACCAGTGGCCGACAAGGTCAGCTGGTTAGGTGTCTGGGCATCGGTGAACACGTTCGCTACCGACAGCGTGTAAGCCGTACCCACCGTCGCGCTCT
>Ga0160428_1000237_pt1 | contig 67780 bp, 69 predicted proteins | sample SolpanmetagenomM_FD_108198 | JGI IMG/M metagenome (GOLD analysis project Ga0160428, IMG submission 108198) | Solar panel surface microbial communities from Lawrence Berkeley National Laboratory, California, USA - M | ecosystem: Engineered > Built environment > Solar panel > Unclassified ... | reverse complement strand
TATACAAATCTGATCCTAATCCTTTCTCTAACCTTTTCCCCCCATCTCCAATTCAAGAAAACAAGACTATAACCAAACCTATATTCGCATACACAATCCGCCAAAATACTTCTTCAAGACCCCGTAACAATAACCATCCCCGCACTCCCCGTCATCGTACTAGTCCACGTTCCATTCCCCCAAGCCCACGGCGCACCATGCGCAGTCGTTGTGGTGGTGGCCGTGGCATTAGCGCTGAAATACCTCGTGCTCACCACAACCTTCGTCTCCACCGCACTCTTCACACTCTTGACTTTCGTGCTCGTCACAGTCGTAGGCGGGGGCGTAATCTTGGCTGTTTTGGTTTTGGGGATTAGCACGGTGATTGTGCCGTGTTGGGTTTTGAGTTGGGTGGTGGTGGATGTGGTGGGGCAGTTGCACATTTTGGCGTTGTTGTTGATGAAGGGCCAGGCGGTCTCGGTGACTGTGGAGGTGGAGGTGAGGGTTTCCGAGGTGACAGCATGATATGTGGCGGTGTAGGGCGAGGTTGTGGTTGTTGTTATTTGTTTGGTCTGAGGAGGGGTGGATGTTAGATAGATTTGTTCGAGAATTGAGTTGTAGGATGCTTGGCTTGCTGAGCTTACCTTTGTCACGGGGTCAAGAGTCGTAGTCTCTGTGACGGTCCCCGCCTTGATCGTTTTCGTTTTGTCGTAGATGGTAGTTGTGCTTTTGACTTTTTCTATACAAGTGCAGTCACTGCTGCCTTTGTCATGCTTGGGCAGAGCATTGACGGCGCTGAGACCGGCGAAGAAGGACACGAGGAGTGCGACACGCATAGTTGATGGGATTGGAGCAGCAGAGAGGGAGTTTTGAAGGGCTCTTGGAACGAAAGTGGATAGTGGAATGGAAAGAGGTGGTAGTGTAGAACGAAAGTTGCTTGAAGAAGATATGCAAGAGATCAGGATACTGAAGCCCAATTTATATACTCACAAGACCATGCCCAACAACAAGTAGCAGTTTTCACACCTCGCACACGTTCCAGCACCTCGCATCGTCAAAGTCTCGACGAAACCAGACTCGTACCCAGGCAACCAAACCACTCACGCACAGAAAACATGGCATTTCTGAGCACGAGCACACCAGATATAGCATGTTACAGTACGTTGCCACTGACAATTTCGATATTTTACTAAGGCAATTATCACATATGGTAAGCACGAGCTGTGGCGAAAATAGTAAATAGTCCGAAGTCCAGGCGTTGCTGAAGCATTGGCTCGTGTTGTTGCAGGTCTTAGACGCCTGGTCGACGCGTTGATTTCGTGTCTGATATTGGTTTCAATCATGAGAACCCATTGGGAAGCTGTATTATTGCTTGGTAGTTTTTCTTTTGCTTGGCTGCTTTCGTGCTGGGAGATGTAGACGTCTTCGGACATTTCAGAGAGCACGGTGTCAACAATGACAAGACTTTGGATTTTTCTTACAGAACTTGATGGATAGCAAGCAGAGTCGAATTGTTACAAGGTATAGACATAAAGAGACGAGGAAGGTCCTTCTCTGCCACAACGACGAGCAAGCAAGGAGGGCGAGGCGAGACGAAGCTCTCCATCTTCTCACGGTCAACTTCCGAGCATGAAACAACCACCTCCGAGCACATCCATGGAAAATCAGAACAACCGCCAGCCTAGCGTGGCCGCGTCGGTTTGCACTTGAATCACGAGCTGCCTTAGCGTCTTCCAAGTCTTGGTCGATGGTTCGCCCGTTCTCAGTTAGCGAAGCTAAAAGTCTATTTGGACCTCGTGGTCAAGAGTCCGTTGTACTCAGCCGCAGTACTCGAGTACATAGACGTAGCTCACGGCCAGACTCGACACCAAGTGCTTAACACAAGGTTGCAGATTCTAGAAACAAGGAAACAAGTTCGACAAGAAAAGGCTTCTCATTCAAAAAGACCAAAGACTCGTCTAAACATTCGTCCAGGCTTTGACGAGGCAAATCTCGGAAAAGCAAAGCTACCCAAAAGTAATGCCAATGTAAGCGCCGAGCCACGAGGGGAGGGCTCCATAGGTATACCGCCCTTTCTCATCACACGCAACGCCTGCGGAATCTCTCCTCCCTCCGCTTCGTGCCGCCAAGTGGGGGATTGTCCTCATCGCAGTAACGCCAATCCACCATGGTCCAGTCTTTTTGCTTTCATTTCATACGCGGCACACTCAGTTCGTCGCCTTCGTCCCACTGACCTCCTCAGTTCCGCTCTTGCTCTTGACCTCGACATTCTCCTCCTCCTCTACCGTCCAGCCCTTGCACATTTGCACGGCACGGTTCCACTGCTGGTAGTTCTTCTGACTCTTGTCCTTGTTCTTGGGCTCGAATAGTGTCCTGCCTTCTGTGTTGATCTGCTTGAGCTCGTCGAAGGACTTCCATACACCGACTGCGAAACCGGCGGCGATGGCGGCACCGAGACAGGTTGTTTCGCGCATCTTGGGACGGTCGACGGGGATTTGGATGATGTCGGCTTGTGCTTGCATGCAAAGGTCGGAGTTGGACATGCCGCCGTCGACGGCGAGGGCGGTGAGTTTCTTGCCGGAATCCTTCTCCATGGCGTCGAGGATGGCCTTAGTTTGGAAACATGATGCCTCCAGGGTAGCACGGGCAACGTGACCGACTGAGGTGTATTGTGTGATACTATAGGACATGTTAGTGATATGTAGTGTCAGGATATGTGTGAGCATGAATAACATACCCGAACATTGTTCCCTTCGCATCGTCCATCCAGTAAGGCGCGAAAAGACCACTGAAAGCAGTAACAAAGTAGCACCCTCCATTGTCTTCCACACTAGCAGCCAGCTCGGTCACTTCATACGACTCCTTAGCCATCTTGAAATTGTTGATCAAGAACTTGACAGCAGATCCAGCAACAGCAATCGATCCTTCAAGAGCGTATGTTGCCTTTTCCTGTCCAGCTACACCACGGAAATCGTATGCGAGCGTGCCCAAAAGACCATTCTTAGAAATAACAGGCTTGTCACCGACGTTGTACACCAAAAAGCATCCAGTTCCATAGGTGTTCTTTGCAGCACCAGTGTCAAAACCTTTCTGTCCTACCAGAGCAGCGTGCTGGTCACCGAGCACACCTGTGATTCTAACACCTGCCAACTCTCCGCCGGCGAACGCACCGAACTTTGTTGCGGAAGCACTGGGTACGATCTCGGGTAAGTTCAGCTTGGATCTGTCCAAGTCGAAGAACTTCAAGATGTGGTCTGACCACTGTAACGTGTGCAAGTCCATGAAGTATGTCCTTGAAGCGTTGGTAGAATCGGTCACGAACACACCACCATCCTTGCCACCACTCAGCTTGTACAGCAACCATGTGTCTGTGGTACCGAAAGCAAGAGTGCCGGCTTCGTAGGCCTTCTTCACGGCGTCAACATTTTTGATCATCCACAGAAGCTTGATGGCAGAGGGGTAAGTGGAGAGAGGGAGACCACAGATCTCCATAAGGTCATCGTAGCCAGGCTTTTTCTTCCACTCGCGGACCATGGCAGCGGTACGGGTGTCGGGCCAAGCGATGGCATTGTAAAGTGCCTCCCCAGTCTTGATGTCCCATGCGAGGGTCTGGAATCATTAGCTTGCTGTTCACGGGCAAAGATGAGATATAACAGGACATACAGTTTCACGCTGGTTCGTCAGACCGACAGCCTTGATATCATGCTTTTCATGTCCTTGGCCAACAAATTGCTTTACAGCAGAATCTACACATTCACGGACAGAAGAGAGAATGGCATTTGGTTCTTGTTCGTGCCATCTAAAAGAGAAATTAGTCTGTAAAATGATGATAGATCATGCCATGTATACATACCCAGGCTGAGGGAAATGCTGGTCAAACTCGTATTGGTGGGAAGCAACAATGTTTCCATCTATTTTTCAGTGTCAGCAGCATAGCTGATCAGAACATGCAAATGATACTAGACCTACCTGTGTCAAAGATGATGAACCTGGAGGATGTGGTTCCGTGATCGATAGCTCCAACGAAGGTAGGCATGACGGGTAAAGACTTGTTAAAGGTAGTGAATTGGAATAAAATGAGTGTACAGAGGCAGCGATAGCTTCAGCAAAGAAGTAGTAAAGATGTGAAGAAGAGGGCAGAAGGATAGGTGTATATCAAAGAGGAGTGAGAAGAAGAGTGAGGGGTATTACCCAACTTTATGGGTCAGTGCTGGGCCATCTCTCGTGCTTTGACCTCCCCCCATCTCACCATCCCACGTCCACCTTCTTCATGCAGCTTACCCCGCCTAGACCGGCCTGGAAAAACTACGCGCTCCAGAGCCAAGTTTGAAAGGCAGTTCGAGGCTGGCAGAGGTTCGAGGCAAAGCATTGTGCCGACTTTCTCCTCGCCGCGCGTCGCAGTGTTGTCAGTAGCCTTGAAGCTGCAACCTGGTTGGTTGAGCAGGTTCTCGTGTCTAGGAGATTACACTTACGTGTTAGAAACGTCGGACGTCTTTGTACCGAAGTCATTTTCGCTGTCGGAATAAGAAACATGAGTTGGCAATGCTAGGCACAAACCCCACACCACAAGCGGTCTGACTTGGCGCGGAAGCCTGTACTCGTGGACAGCTCGGATAACACGGGATCAGGTGTGGGGTGGTCGTGTTTGGACTTTCCTACTTCGCTCCAACCTGCCCAGAGTCTCAGTCCAAGGCCTCGGATACCCCTTCAATCCCAACTTCATGAGCCTCTCAACAACACCCAAAAGTCTATTGATAGCGGGCGGGATCAAGTCTTGTCCGTACGAGGCTTCCTTCCAAGCCAGCCTGCCAAGGTAGATCGTGGGGAATTCCGACTAGTCTATTGTTATTGGATAGCTGCAGGGCCCGTAGTACCAGAGTGACTTGTTGCATGTTCTGTGGAAAAGAGCGGGGAGTCACATCCTGCCCCCTCCTTGATCTTGATCTACAGATGTGGGTTGTCTCGATGTATAAAGTGATCCGAAGCCTTCCACTTTAAGCGTTTTTGTTTCTCTCGTTATTAGAACCACCCCGGCATCCCATTCTTTTCACTAGCCGCCATTCTTGTTACTCAATAGACGCAAACTGTTGGTCCATCACTACCTTATCTTTATCTTTATTTGACTCCTCGAACACCGAGGCCGATTAGCATATCATGAGTATCCAAGCAGCCGCTCCCTACGGTGACTCTCCAACAAAGGCTGGTGTAGCGCAATACTTTGAGAGTGTCTCGTCTTCGTCGTCCAATCCTCAACACGGACACGGAGGAGTCGAGATGGCTGATATTGCCAATAAAAACACTGCCGGTGCACCTGTGGGCATTGTCTGCACTGAAGAGCACCTGGGAAAAACCATATATTTGGAAACCCAAGAGCAACCGTACGCCGAGCATGGTCCTCTCGTTGATGGAACGAGACCAGGAGAGGAGACTGTTGATTCTCGCCCGGATTTGGCGTGGTCAAGGATCCGTCATACGATGAGAGAAGCATTTTCAGAGGTAGGCAGCGGATACCCAGAAGAGTATCCATTCAAATTGCTAATGCGTAAATCTAGTTCTTTGGTACTTTTATCATTATTATGTTTGGTGACGGTGTCGTCGCTCAAGTTGTTTTGTCTAAGGATGCTAACGGCTCATGTAAGTACACCCTTCATTTTCCAACTCGTTATATCCTGCCAGTCGCTGACTGAACTATAGATCAATCCATTACCTGGGGATGGGGTATCGGTGTCATGCTCGGTGTCTACTCTAGTGGTATCTCCGGTGCTCATCTCAAGTATGTCTGAGAACTCCCTCACTTCACAAATCATCCTCTAACACCATCTCAGCCCTGCCGTCACATTCGCAAACTGTCTCTACCGCAAATTCCCATGGCGCAAATTCCCCATCTACCTCGTATCACAAGTCTGCGGTGCCGCCTGTGCAGCTCTAATCGTATACGCCAACTACAAATCCGCCATCGACCAATTCGAAGGCGGCAGCATGCGCACAGTCCCCGGCTACAGCACAAACGCCACCGCCGGTATTTTCTGCACATACCCAGCATCTTTCATGACAAAGACTGGAATGTTCTTCTCCGAATTCATCGCCTCTACTCTGCTGATGTTCTTGATCTACGCACTCAAGGATGACGGTAACATTGGTGCTGGTAACCTTACACCTCTCGGCTTGTTCTTCATCATTTTCGGTATTGGTTGTGCTTGGGGTTGGGAGACTGGATACGCTATTAACCTGGCTCGTGACTTTGGTCCAAGAGTGAGTTTTCGCGAATTTCATTCTGTTTATTCCTTTTGCTAACCACGATATTCAGCTCATGACCTACGCTCTGGGATACGGACACGAAGTTTGGTCTGCAGGCGGCTACTACTTTTGGATTCCAATGGTCGCACCATTCTTCGGCTGTGCATTCGGTGGTTTCCTCTACGACGTCTTCCTCTTCACCGGAGAATCACCCATCAACACACCCTGGATGGGCTTAAAGCGAGTCATCATGCCAAGGCGAGTAGATTGGTCTACGGTCGCCGCTGAACGAGCGGAGGCTGAGCGAGCTGCTCGTGTATAAAGCAGCTTAACAATTACTAACAATTACATGACTGGCACTGGCATTGGATGGCAAGACTCTTTCGGGGATGGCTTTTATTGGAATATTGGAACGAAATGAAAACAAGGCATACGAGAACAAGGTCCTTACGCTGTGGATCTTGAGGAGGAGAAGGTCGACGATGGACCTGTCGTGACAAGTGAGCTGTATATAACAGGCGTACTTGGCAACGTCAATGATTCATAGATGGCGGATTTAGCTTGAGCTTTCGGGTTGCAAGAATTGTCCGGCCTGGATGTGCCGTACTGCCTATCGGTTGTTCCGCGTATGTAGACGCTCATGAAGATGTCCGATGCCAGAGACAACCGCCACTTGAACAGTCAACATTCGTCGAATGCCACGCTTACGGCTAAGACATTTTGGACATTGCCAAGCAAACTTTCTTCTGCCCTTCTTCGATAAGGTGTCAATGCTCAACACAGACCAGCGACCAACTTTTAGCGCCTCTTTCACCTCGTCCTCGCCGTCATCAACTTCGTCGATGGCAACGCCAGTAGAAACTCAGACAACGGAGAAGACCGCAGATAGGCAGGTCTCTTTGACAAGAAGCCCCCACCCGTTTCAAATATCACCTAATAGATCACTTAAACCACGTGAAGCACACTCAAAACATGTTATGCTTCCTCGTTCAGGCCATGATCGTGCTTCGATGCAGTGAGAACCGTGTGTGAACTATCCCGGGATGATCACGACCTCCAAGTGCAAGAGACAGACTTGGACTTACAATATGGGGGATTTACCAAAGAAGAGCAAAAACAAAAACTCGACTCAGAGTCCTCAGATCTTTCACCATTTCAAGTTCAAACTGGTGCTTGCATTTCCTTATCAGCGCCTATCACTGATACACATGATCCACACCCAATGATGCTCGATGTAACGACCTTCTGGTCTTGGTCTCTTAACATGTGCACCTCTTAGCAATGATATAAGAAGACCTTTATGACTTCGTCCTACAAGCAGTACTCTTCCTCTCTTGCTGTTCATCTTCCCGCCTTGGCTTGTCGAGATGAAGACATCCTCTCTCAATCTCAGCTCCATACTAGCAAGCCTACTACTAGCTGCAAGCACCACCGCACAAACCAACACTTCCTCAATTCAATGGACCAACCCCTTCCCCGTCTTACCCTGCAACGGCATCAACATCAAAGACATCACAGTAGCAGAGCTACAGGTCGTACGTAGCTCACCAGCATCTTGCTTCCCTCCTCTCTATCCTCTTTATCCACAATCCACAGTCCTAGTTCAAACCGACGATAGATAAATGACTAACTTGCATCACAGCACTTCGCCGACGGCAACCTAACCGCTGTCCAACTAGCGCAATGCTACGTCGACCGCATCGCCAAAACAAACCCTTACGTGCACCACGTCATCGAGATTAATCCGGACTGGAAGACCATTGCACAAGGTCTTGATGCTGAGCGGGCGAATGGGACTGTGAGAGGCCCGCTGCACGGGATCCCGGTGCTGACGAAGGACAATATTGCCACGGACGATAAGGTGGCTACGACTGGTAAGTTGAGCACGCTGCGTTATTGTTTGAAAATATGCGCTAATGAATGTATGTCTGTTAGATGGCAATTTGGCGCTGTTGGGCAGTAAGGTGGCTGGTGACGCGTTCGTGGTGAAGAAGATGAGAGCGGCTGGGATTGTGCTTCTGGGGCATGCGAATGAGTCTGAAGATGCTGATCATCGTGCTGTTATTGCGTTTTCGGAAGGCTGGTCTGGTACGTATGGTCTTCGAACTTGACGTGCGAGGACTGTCTAGGACCGTTTGCTGATGGATTTGTTCATCACTCACTAGACAGAGGCGGCCAAACTAGAAACGTATGGAACGGCACTCAACAAACAGCGGGCAGTTCGACTGGTCCTGCTCAAGCAGTGGCGGGGTATAACATCTTGCTCAGCGTGGGCACCGAAACTCATGGTACGCACGACCTACGAAATGTCAAACTTCAGTCCATACCTCGCTAACCACACCAGGATCCGTTCTCCATCCAGCAGGTCACGCCGGCGTAGTCGGTCTGAAACCAACCGTCGGTCTGACAAGCCGCGGTGGCGTGATCCCAGGCTCGCACAACCGCGATTCCGTCGGCACATTTGCCCGCAACGTCCACGACGCCGCACTCCTCCTCGACGCCATGTACGGCGCCGACGACGAAGACCCTTGGTCGCTCGCCCAAGTCGGTCGGACTCCCGACGGCGGATATGCCCAATACGCCACGAACTCGTCTGCGCTCAAGGGCGCTGTTTTCGGTATCCCTTACCACATCTGGTGGTCCACAATCGCCGGGTTACGGGCGCCAGGCAATGAAGCCAAGTTTTTGGCGCGTCTAGACCAGCTTAAGCGGGCTGGTGTGACGATTGTCAACATGACGAACCCATTGCCTTATGCGGATGAGATTCAGAATGCGTATGGATGGGGCGATGCGGTTACTACGCCGTACTGGCTGCAGAGCCAGAGGTATCTGAATGTGGATTTGTATAACGATTATACTGAGTATCTGCAAGGTATTTCGTGGCCTAATGGTACTGCGGGAGGACTGCCGCTGGAGAATCTGGGAGATCTGGCTGTTTGGAATAATCAGAATAATAAGACTACTGGAGCTCTTGGGGGCGCGTTTCCGTGGAAGAGCGGACAAGATGCGCTTATAGCTGCGGTAGCCACTGCTGGAGTCAGAGATACTAGGTATTGGCGAGGCTGGTGTAAGTGTTTGGGTGAAAATTCTTTATATCGTGTCGAATCACTGACACGTCCTCCAGACTGGCGCTTAGCCAGGAGTCAAGCTTGCATGAACGGAGCATACACTTACAAAACCGCCAACGGTACAACCATCAAGATCGATGCCGTCCTGATCCCAAACGTCGGCGGCGGTGGTGCTTCATCCAGCATAGCCAGTGTGCCTGATGCTGCACAGTACCCAGCCATGACAATTCCCGTCGGTAAGCCAAGTCATCTCAATATCGGTGACAAATGTATCAATACTAAACCACTGTCAAGATGTCGACGGCTTCAACGTGCCAATTGGGCTAGGTATCTGGGGAACAGGTTACTCTGAGAGCAACATGGTCAAATGGGCCTCTGCGATGGAATCATTGTTTCAGTTCAATGCGCATTTCGAGCCAGAGTTTGTCAAGTTTAACACTACGAAGATACCGTTTGATGCACGCTGGGTATGTTTTCTTTCAGAGAGTTTTTGTTGTGATGGTTGCTGATATGTTTTAGCCTGGGTATACTTGCAGTCGTGATTCGCTTGATCATCTTGGATGCTCGGTGTAGATTGGGGTTGGAAATAGGCAGATAGGTGGAAATAAAAGAAGGTGTGAAGATGAATTGGAGGAAGACATCTTCACAAAAGTCACTTAGGGACATAGCCCTCTTGCCCACCATATTTATAAGGACATAATCTTCTTATTCCATTACCGCGTCTATTGACCTGTAGCGCTTGGGAGCCACGAAGCTTCTTAGACTGATCAGCATGTTGGAGTTTCGAGTCCATCCACTCGGCTGACTCGCCGAAGAGAGAGACGGACCCTTTGCTTCTTCGAGGCATAGAGGGAGGTGCACGTCATCTTTGTTGACCGTCGTCTGACCATGTTTCCCCATTTTTATATCTACTTGTCCCCTCTTGTATCACCTCCTTGGTTTTCAGATCTTGTGTTGCCTGTGATCTTGTATTCGACACGTCAGCACAAGCAAGACTGCAGTGCAAGAAACCAGATTGACTTCGCTGGCAGGTGCGGGACCTGCATGCTGCAAGCAACCACTGCCCCAATAACGACAACCTTTTTTGCATACAATACACGACACTCTCATCGTAAACAACATCGAGGTCGTGAAGACCTGAGCTATCGCCTGCTAGGGCAATACCACATCGGAGTGGCCTTTCGATTGCCACAGGGCGTCGACAGTCCACATTCACCAAGGCGCTACAATGCATCGATCTAGCTCTCGTCGATCGCCTCCTGGCCGTGAGCCACCGAGATCCTCTCGAGTTGGCGGTGTCGTCCTTGAGTCTGTGACTACCATGGTCAATGGTAGAGAAGTTGATACGAAGATCTATACAGCGCCGCCATCTTCCAGAACTGCTGCTTCACGATTACCTCCTCCCATAGCCCCTACTCCTACGATTGTCCGTGTGCTGCCATCCAGCAGACAGCAAAGTCCACCACGCACTTCTTCGAGAACAGGCGGACATTCGAGACAACCGTCAAGTTCGAAGACGACCGTGTATACATATCCTGATCGTTCGATCACGCGAGCAGCACCGCTTTCAGAAAAACACCACAGCAGAAGGCCGAGTGTGGATCCAGTGTTAAGAAACCCATATCCTGTCGAACGGCGGGCAAGAGAAGACTCTAGAACAAGGGCACCACTAGTAGAGGATGCATACAGCTACACAGACCCAAGGACTATGTACGGAGAAACTGAACCCAAGTCAAGAAGTACTCGAAGAGGAAGTGTGGACGCAAGCTCCAGCAGACGACCGATGAGCATGTATGAGTCGTTTCCTCCTGCTGCTGGACGAGCTACAAGGGAACATGGACCACCGCCTACCACTCGAGGACTCGACAAGGTCAATAGTGGTGGAGGTATCACTCGTCATGGAAGTTTGCGCGACCCAAGGACACGATCTCCTCCAAACCATGCACAAAGAGATGCCTACGCTTCAGATGACGACAGATATGCCCCTCCTTCAAGATCAAGTACAGCCCCAAAAGAATCACGAGCATACGACCGCGGTCTTGCTCCAAGAGATTCTTATGATGACCGAAAGACGACCCGACGACCCTCGCCTGGCGATGAGCAAATACCAGATCGTGGTGTTTCTGGTCGAGGATTCGGTCTCATGCCTGGAGCTAGTGACTATTCTGGATACTCAAGAGTGGAAGCTCCCATTCGAGCTCCTCCGCTTGCAGGCTATCTCGAGGCGCCAGATGCTGTGAAAGACCTTCGAGACTACATACCTGATGTGGATAGAGGAGATCGAGATTATGATATACAAGAAAGACCACGAAAGCCATCACGAAGAGAACATGAGCGCGATTATGACGATCAAAGAGGATATGATAGACGAGAGAAACGTAAAGATATCAATGATACACGAAATGGCTATGAAGATGACGCAAGATTTCGAGAAACTGAGAAAAGGCGAGAGAGAGGAGAAGAAAGATTACATGAGGACGACGATCGAGCATACAGAGTTAAAGATAAGCGTGGGGGTGGAAGTGAAGACGATGATCGAGCATACAAAGGGAAAGACAGGCGTGGTGGAAGAGAAGACTCAAGATATGACGATCGATATGAGGAAGATCGTGAACCACGGCATCGTCACCGTGACGAATTGACTACTGGCGCTGAAGCAGCTTTGGGTGTTGGTGCAGCAGCATATGCCGCCAATGCGATCGGCAAAGAAAGAGGGACGAGGGAGCAGGAGAACGCACGAGATCAACCACAACGAAGAGATGTGGTAAGAGAAAAGGAACGGGATGGAGAATGGCCACGAGAACGAGCACGAGACTTTAACGAGGCTCCACCAGATTCACACGAGAGAGACTACGAGCCAAAGGGCAAAGAGCGTGAAAGAGACCAGGAACCAGCTCAAAGATCAAGAGAGGCTCGATCGCCTCCAGAGGCGGCGGAACGTGAAATATCACAAGACGCAGCTGGCTCACCAGATCAACCCAGACGCCGACGTTACGTGAGTGGTGGAGAGACCACAAACGCACTACATGACGAGCCGGCTGCCACCATCGATCCTGATGAAGACTACCGCCGACGAATGGAACGAGAGGCGCAACGAGCCAGCAAAGCGCCATCGCCAGCACTAATACCACAAGAACACGACCGACAAGATCAGTCTAGACAATCACCACGAGAAGCTCCTTCACCAGAAGATCCACGACAACGTTACATCCCTCCGGACGCCCGCCCTCCCATCGACGACCCCGTCGACTCATTAATCCTCACTCGCGCCAATCCTCCCGCCTCATCCTCGAACCCAATCTACACCGATCCACACAGCGACGCCTCGCAAGCCGTTCCCCCCGACCCCGACCGCGGCAACAATAAAGTCCGCATCCTCGAGCCCACCAAATCCATCCTCCGCAAGCCCCGAGAACGATTCCCCGAACCACCAGTTACGGAGCGTGAAGGCGTCGCACCACTTGATAAAGAAAAGGTCAAAGTTACTGGCGCGCCACCTGATGCAAGGTGGACGAAGGTTAGTAGGGATGTTGTGAATCCAGAGGCGTTGGATAGAGCGGGTGAAAGGTATGAGGAGAGGGCGGATTGTGTTATTGTGTTGAGGGTGTTGAGTAAAGAGGAGATTCAGAAGTTGGCGACGTTGACGAAGAGGATTAGGGATGAGAGGTATGAGGAGAGGCAGAGGGCGAAGGAGAAGGTAAGGGAGGCGAAGCAGATTGAGTGGCAGGCAGAGTGAGGGAAGATGTCCAGGTGCGCATATTGTTGCGCAAGAACATTTCGAGGTGCTGTTCGTAGCATCCTGGGTGAATGACCTTGGAAGTAGCGATGTGTTTTGTATGAATGGATCGATAGCCTAAACTGACCTAAACAATTTTTGGGACAGAATTAGCTGTAACCTCTCACAAGCCGGCCGTACAGTAGTGGTTGTGTGTACAATCGCGATCCTAGGGCTTTCTTCCATACGCGAGCTCTGATTGCTAGTGCCTCAATAGCACCATCTTATTCCTCGGTCTATTTACTGTCAATTGACCCTTCCAAACCACAAGATGTAATAGAGCATGAAGCCTGGTTAGAGGTTCTCCACTCAATAGTCAATACCTTGACAACGATGCCAGTACTGAGAGCTACGATATGTGAAAGGCGTCGGCCACAATGAGAGAGAGACTGTGACACGACTTGAAGTCCTAGCGGGCGCATAATAAAGCCCACTATGGCGATGCGATGAGAAAGTATTGACTATTACATCAAAAGTCTACACTTAGCGAAAAAGGGTCGAATAACAACAAGACAAGACAAAAGTCAATTACGACGATGGAGTCGAAGACTAGACTAGACTGTAGAAGCTGAGGAATGGAAGCTCGAGGATGATCTTCAGCAATGATGTGGTGCTTACGCAGACTTCTAGAGTAATAGAAAAGGCTTAAAAGATAATGAATGGGAAGATGAGGAAGAGTATAGGGCAAGCAAGCCTACATACATGTATATCTAGAATCAGAGGTCGACAGTCAAAGGACAAGCCAAGTTAAAGGAAGAAGATGATGACTTTGATGATAATGATAAAAAATGTAGACATGAAAGACGCACTAACCGAAGATGACGAGTACGCAGAAGGGATTAACGGGCACAAGCCAACATTGTCTAAACTTAATGACAACATCTCCAATACCACCTGCTAATAGGAAGACGATGGAGGCGCCTTTCTCGGAGCAATCAAGCCACAAGCACCGCCCCTCCCTCCTCACCAAAAACCTGCCTCTCACTCCTCAGCATATACTTCTCCTCACTCCCCATCACCTTCTGCACCCCATTAACGCCCCAAGGCCGGTCATACCCATTCCGCCTCTCATGCTCTCTCACCGCCTCCTCACCACGCAAATACACACTATCGACGCTTTCCGGCCCAAGCCCTTTCTTCTTCGCCGCAGCAACCAAACGCTCCAGCTCCACAGGCACGCGGTCGCGCTTGAAGTAGGCTGTGCGTGGGTACGTCGCCACGCGTGGACGGGTGGGGACGTATTCGGGGATGCTCGTGCGATTGAGGGCGCGGAGGATGACTTGCTCGCAAAGCGTGTAATCGCCGTCTGGCCGATTCAGGTTCCAGGGCTCCTTGAGGTTGACGTGCGGGTTCGTGATGACGCGGACGTAGGGGAGGTGGTTTGGCGTGGCGGCGTGCGGAAGGAGGCCATGGGTGATGAAGATGTCGCCGGCTTTTGCGCCACTAATTTGGGTGAATTGACTGCAGTCTGTTGAGACGTGGGCGTGGATTGGGATGTCGTCGTAGGGTGGGTCGAGACCTTCGGGATGGGCGTACAGCGTTGAGCAGATGCCGGCGATGCCGTCTTCAGCGAGAGCTGTACCGCCTCCTCGGGGTGGGATGTCGGTGAAGCAGCAGATGATTGTGAGTGCGTTGCCTGAGGAGTCGAGGAAGAAGCGGTACCTGTGATATGCAGGAATTAGTTAGTCACTCATTCTGCTCTGAGTGCCGACGCACCAATCGTTGTCAGTATGCCACCCCTTCATCTTCCTATACTCCTCTACCGTCCCTTCCTTTTCTATCTCTGCTTTCCTCTCCCACCGCTCATCCCCACCCGCACTCACTATAAATTGATCGCCTAATAGTTGAGCAGTTTTAGATTTAACACAATTCAGAATAAACAGATTATTTGCTTACCATACCACCTCTCCCTCACCTCATCAACCAGCTCCTCTCCCCCAACAATCTCACACATCTTCGCCCACGCCTCTGGACAGAACTCCTCACACCGCACCTCACGATGTCGCGGCATTTTCAGATACGATTCGGTCCATGTAGAGGCATCTTCTGGGTCCCAGCCGATTCGAACCCAAAAATCGGACATCCATGAGGAGACGTACTGAGGTTTGATGGCGGAGGGGACGTGGAGCCAACCGTGTTCGAGGAAGTGCGAGATATCGGATGGGGTGAGGTGGGTGTATTTGCGTGGCATTCTGAAGTAGGAAAGTGAAATAGTAAACAAGAAAGTGAGATGGAAATAGGAAAGGTGAGATGGAACTGGGAAAAGCGAGATAGATTACACAAGTTTGTAGGTCTTTCAGAGGCTGCGTAGAAGCATGTTGATGTAGGTATTATTCGCTATCGGACTTACACGGCCGAAGGCTGAAGTGTATAAGCCATTGTACTCATGTCGTCGACCGAGGAAGGAGTGGAGGTTGGTCTTCCGATGGTGCTCAAAAGGGCTTAGTGTTGCGTGGAGAGGGCCCTTTACCCCGCTTTGCTCCGACCGACGTGATTACATACTCCTCGGTCAAGAAGGAGAAGGAAAGCTAGTGAGGCCTTCAGTGTAGACGATGGAAAAAGGAATGCTGACGGAGAGGGTTAATCGAAATGGGGCTTCACTGGCCACATGTGATGGTCGAATGACAAAGGACGATAGGTCTTAGTCTATATGACCTGATACGGCCGAGTGATTCACGCAGTCAATATGGACAACCATCAATTGCATTTGGAATGCTCTCATGCTTTGGCCACATGGAGTCAACCTGAACTAGCTCTGGCGGACGAGGTAATTTGGCGTAGAGTCAGTAGCTTACTCCCAAAGGTGGAAAATGAACACCTTCTCTTACAAGTAATCCTAAGAATCGTAAATAGTTGAAAGGAACGAAAACTCCACTGCAATTCACAAAGCCTCTTCCCAGAAATCGCATCCAACATTACCAGTTCAGAATCGATCCATAACACATACGTAAGCAATCACGTATATCTTGCCAACTCATCATCATCATTATCATCGTGATCTTGCACATCTTACTCGGTCCTTCTTACTTGGCGGCGCCCTCAAGATCCTCAACATCAATACCGCCCTTCTTCTCGCCCATTCCAGCTGTGTCTTTCGCTCCACTAACAACACCACTGCCTGTTTGTGCGAGACCACCTGCTAGTGCGCCGACGCTGGTGAGTGCTGTTAGTGTATGTTCTCTCGATGTCATGCGCTCTTTCGTCTTCTTCCTTTTACACCACCTCCTTAAAAACACAAACTCACGGACAAGAAACAGCAGAACTCACGTATTCCCCAACGTATCACCAACACCCTTCAACCCACCGCCCACCGTGCCCGCCATTCCCATGCCAACGTCCCCAGCACTCTGCAAATAGCTCTTGGCCTGCTCGCGCTGCTCCTCAGGGAGTTGCTTCATGATTGAATCCTGAAGTTGGTTCTTTTGGTCTGGGGAGAGGGTGTCGAGGCCTTGTTGGAGCCATTGGCGCTGGTCGTCTGGGAGTTGTTGGAAGATTTGGGCGGCTTGGGATTTTATTGCGCTGGCTGCTTGGTCGCTGGAAGGTGGAGGGGAGGGGTTGTTAGTGTTATTGTTGGAGTGGTTGGAACGGGGATGGGGTTGATTGTCACGGTGGAGAGAAATGAACAGAATAGAGAAAGAGTAAAGAAGCATGAGAGAGATAGTAAACATACCCCTTCTCACCAATCTGCGCACTCGCCTGTTTCGAGAGCTCCGCCTGAGATGACCCGGGCAGGACATCCAGATTCACCATCCAGTTTTCAAGGACCTTCATGTTTAGTATATCGAGATGCGTACTTTCAGAGTTGAATGTGAATAAGGATATGAGGATGTATTGTTTCTGTGAAGGTTTAGATGTGAAATGTAAGGTTTCGATGGAGTTGTTTCAGGTTGAGATAGACAATCGTTTTAATGTCAACAAGCAAGCGCAGACGGTACGTCATGGAGGGGCAAAACTATGCGGGGCTGTTTCAGCCACGTTTGAAGATAGATGACCAGATCTGACAATATCCGAGGAGACAGAAGCGACCAAGACGAAACCGATACGAAATAAAATAGTATTACCATTGTAGCTCTACATGCTACCACCTATAAATGATATCGCCCACACAAGCTCACCAAGATAGTAGCTTGTTATGCGCTGCAAGGTTAACAACACTGCTAGGAGAGTTACAATCCTCGCACGTCCCTCCATACAAACGCACTACCTGATCAAGCGCCAAGCCAACAAGGATCACTAGAATCCTTGCCATTACCTAGAAGTCGCTGTACGTTGAGCACAACAAACCCACTATCATTCTTTTGAGAGACATATTTTGTAAAGCAGAATGGAGCGTCACATCGGGTATAATCAAAAGAAGCCCACTTGATATCGGTATAGATATGAAGATTGCTCTTCTTCACTCCGAAACTCCGCTGGCCCTTTTGCACGAGGTCCCCCATGAGGAGATACTCATAAATACGGGAATTATTGTCGTGCAGCACGTCCAGTAGAGATTGCTCAGGATCGGCAATACCAGGCGCTACACAAGGGATTGTGTGGGCGAGAATCATCAAGTCGCGAAGAGGAGCCCGAAACGTCGCACCTGTTGCTGAGTACACCATGAGTACTGTAGGTAAGTTTCTTGCTCGTGAGCTGGTCAGGTGATTTTACGGAATGTGTATCAGCCTCGTCTGAGAAAACGCAAAGAAAACCATGGGAAAGAAAAAGACAGCATGCCTCGCTCCTTCCTTTCCGCGTTCATGACGAACATTCACAATCTTGACCCAAAACTTTGCAACTCGCTGCGTGTTAACAAGACATTCACGTTTCTGTCAGTATGTTCGAGCAGTAATCTTGTAGGTGTTAGCATGTAGAGCTAAAATCATAATACTGTTCTGCTCCAATTCACATCAAACGCATCTTCTTTCGCAAAAGCACACTCCATGCTTTGTAAACAAGCAATTTTACCCAGGAATGAAGGATGCTTTTTCAAGGTGAAATCAATCTCCACATCCTAAAGGGCTTGGTATCAAACCTTCTGACGTTCTCAATTCCTAATTCGAGGGACTTTTTAAGTCAAACGTGGGTAGGTACGGTGATGCATACCCTAAAGGTGTTTCTGCTTCCTCATGTCCAACGCGGATGTTCAGCGCTCGTGCACAGGGATAGAAAGCAAGTAAAAGCACCATAAATGCCTAGACACATCTCACAGAATCGTAGAGTAAAACGTACTCAATGCAGCACGATAGGCGAAAAGAGGCAAGACCAGCTGGACCTCATTAATAATTCGATGCAATCCCAAACTCCTAACCATTTACCAAACCAATATAAAGAAATTCATCAAGCTCATCCTCGTACCCATTGACTTGTCATGTCATGGTTCTCCTAGCATCAATGTCCACTAAACATCCTCCTTCTCCTTGTACTCAGGCAAACCCTCCTCAGCCTGCTCCTCCTCCACTAACAACCCCTTCTTCTCCTCATCAACCTCATCCTCTCCGTCCACAACAAACACATCCTCATTCTCCTTGGCAAACATCATACGCCACAACGCAACAACACCCATACCAATCACAAACCCCACACCACTAACAGTCAATCCCGCTGCGACACCAATAACGAGAGGAAGCAGGACATCAAACAGAAATCCAGCGAATCCAGTAGCAGGCTTGTCCTCGTCCGCATTGAAGGGATGGAAGAAAGGCATGGCGTGGAAGTCGGCCCCGTCTTCGAAGTCGACATTGACCTTGCCGTCGCCAGCAATGGGCTGCATGAATTTTGGTGGGCCGCCGCGCATGGGCACGCCGGGATGCATGTTGAAAGGTGGTCTGCCTGCGAAGGGAGGGCGACCGGCGAAGGGAGGGCGGCCAGCGAAGTCAGGACGACCAGCAAGATCAGGGCGGCCTGCGAACATGGGGTGGCCATTGAAAGGAGGACGACCGGCGAACGTGGGACGAGTCGCGAATGGAGGTGGGCGATCACCTGGGATATGAGGACGAACCTCTTCTTGTCCAATGTTGATGACACGTCCACGACCGCGGCAACCACCACGAGGACGACCACTTGGGGCGTTGGAAGAGCTAGTCAAGAAGCTGCCAATGCGGCAGAAGAGTGCAGAAATGCCTGTGCCGCATGAAGCTTGCGGTCTTGGGTTGAAAGCAGGAGTAGAGAGTCCGCCAATACTCGGGATGAAAGAATGACCGTTTGTGATCTTGTCTTCAGTCTTGACCTTGACAACGTCAAGGAGAGTGAGAATACCATCTTCAGCGTCTTTGAGCATACGAATACCTAAGGTCTCCAATTGAACGGGTGTGTCACCAACAGTCAGAACGGTAAAGTTCATGTTAACCAAGTGAGGCTCATCCGCATCCTCGGCGATAGTGTCGCGTGCGCTAGACATCCAACTGATGGGACGGCTAATCGTAACCAGATGTATACGGTCCAATTTATGCAAAGGTTCGTTATCGCTATGCTCACCAAAGATTGATTGCGATACATTAACCTCGTAAGTCGACCAGGGGTATATGTCGGCGTCGTTCAGTGCGAGGCTCTTGCGGTCGTCGGAAAGTCTGAAACGGAAATCGAGAACAGGTATATGACCAGCAGGACCAGAGGTACGTGGACAGTCCTTGCACTCTAGTTGGATACGGTAATCGTCTGAGAAGGCGGCCATAATAGGGTCGAGGGCGTCCTTCTTGATCTCTGGCATAGACATGGTCGAAGGGATAAGGAAGGCATTGCTGATAGTTGCAAAGGCCGCGGTGGCGGCGGTCAGGCTGGTGAACTTCATCTAGGCGTATAGGATGAAAATGGTGTGAAGGTTTGATGATGAAGGAAGAGAAGATGTTCTTAGGAAGAGGTTGACGTTGATGACGCCTCGGCCAAGGGTACTCAAGTGAAGTAGAAGCTGCGCCCCTTTTTTCACGATATTGGCGTGGATGATTTCAAGCACACAGCATTACTACAAAAGATCCACGATGAAGAAGAAAAGCTTTCCATGTCAATTACCTTGAAGGCCCCTTAGGGAAAGAGAAAGCTATGCGTAGCTGCACCTCCGATGTTCAAAGTCGGTATTCGCCCTTTATTGCCAGCATAATCATTCGCCATCACGATCATCGCCATCATAATCATTCACCATCGTGCCCCATCATGTCTAGTCGTAAGCATCCATAAGTCGTGTCCTCGTTCCGTTCATCGTCATTCTGCTTCCATTGCCCCTTCTCGAGGCATCATCTGTATCGCTTCGGACGTTCCTCGTATATCACTTCGCGCTCGTATCTTCTCTCCTCCCAATCGTTTGGTGGTGGGCGGACTGGTCGTAGACGAGGATCTTCAGGCTCCCATTGAGGGACTTCAACACGGTCTTCACGCTTTCGACGCATGTCATTGGTAATATCGACCAGTTGTGCGACGTCCTCCTTCATAAAAGCATTAGTATATCGTGTGATGACCAAATTTGTTGCAAGACTTACAAATCTGAGATACTCCATCACATAGAAGAACTTCTCATTCTCCTGATAGTCATATCCCATCTTCTCAATAGCACCACGAATAACCAGATCTTTCGCAACCTCCGTCCAACGTCCTTGAGATGCATCCTTCTTCGATGAGCCTGACTTGGAACTACCTCTCAAGTCGAGGTCAATGTTGATATTGGTCTCCTCTCGAAGTCGACGTGATGCAGAAGCTGGAAGAGGCGGTTCAGGCTTGCTAGTTTTACGCATCTCAAGTTCTCGTGGTTTCGGGCGCGCAGAACGTTCAGATCGACTGTCATCGATGATACGAATGTCTTCCTCGAAAACATTGCCTCTGGAATCCCTAATAAGTAGCATTAGTATATACACAGATACTAGCTCTTGATAATACTGACTTTCGAACAATATCAATCTCCAAGTCTCTTTTCTTGCGCCTGATAGGCGGAGGTGAAGGCGAAGATGATGATGACGATGATGCTTCTGTGGGCGGAGCTCTAACGACGCCTGAAATGATTGGGTCAGCACGAGCCAAACTATCTTGCATCATTGTCTTACCATGATCGATATGTCTATGATGGGTGATGATCTCTTGTATGATAGGTGGACGTCTGATTGGTTCGGGTTCAGGCTCGGGCTCGGGCTCTGGAGTAGGAGAGCGGGATGAGATTGATGATACTGTTGGTGATGGCGTCCTCGGTCGGCGAATGATAATCTCCTCAATCTCCCGCTGCGGTATAGGTGAAGGTTCACGGCGTTTATAGATAAACTCTTCTCTTTCCCGAGCAACGATTCTTGGCCGACTTTGCGATCGTGCTGATCGCTTGATATTGACATCAACCTCGTCTTCGTCCACATGTCTGGCTTGACCTCTTGCTCGATGGATGTCAACATCAATCTCTTCATCGTAATCACGACGACCACGATTTCTGTCTCTTCGGATGTCGATGTCAATCTCTTCCACATCTCGTTGCCTTGGCCTTGCACGGTTGTATTGCTCTTCACGAAAATCGACTTCGATATCATCACGCTTCATCAGGCCATCTCTACGCCCATCCCGGATATCAATGTCAATCTCCTCATTCCGACCGCCTCTACGTGCAGGTTCCCCTCTTCTAGATTGACCATCGTCCGAGTCATCGTCATCCCTGTCACGGCGGTTTCTTGACTTCCTCCTGACTAGGAGCTCCTCCTCTATCTCAATGTCTTGCTGGTAGCCCCGATAGTCTCTTGGGACTGCTTGTCTTGGTTGCCGTTGGCGAGATCTACGAGGAGCTTCGCTAGCCTGTGGAGAGGGCGATCGTTGTGGCTGTCTACGTCGAGGTGCGCGAGCAACCTCACCATATTGAGGAGAAGGAGAGCGCTGTTGCTGTGACCTTTGTCTATCCCTCATGACTAGGGGACCAGCATTTGTTCTTCCATTGCCTTCTCGGAGATAGTCAGGTAGCTGTTGTCCTCTTGAAATGTCAACATCGAGTTCGTCATATTCCTCAGCATAACGACGTCTTCCATTGTCATAAAACTCTCGTTGCCTCTCTTCATAGACATCGGCAGTCGGATAGCCACGACGAGACATGGCTGGTGGTCGGTGTGAAGAATATCAAGGTTGTAGTTCGAAATGGCGGTGTAGGTCAACGCCGAGGACCGGAACGAGCAAGCGAATGATGGAAGGATGCTGCTACGGATGACATGTAGCAATGTGGTTCTGCCAGCACAAACAATGCAGAAATTAAGATGTGAGATGAAGCAGGTGGCTTAATTCGTGCGACGTCCGTGACAACAGAAGGAGCTGTTGACCAAGGCAGTTGCAACAGAGTATACCTGTTGGCCGGAACACGATGCTTCAATTCTTCATCCTATCAATGCCGCTACCGCTGGCCCACCATTGCCTTTGATTGATTATAGCCGATTATTGGGACAAACAATAGGCAACAACAAACAAAAGCTTAACAGAGTCCGTTGTGCACGCACTCTGTGGAAACACGAGACGATCCACAGCACATGCCAACGTTTCTCAGCAGCTCGACCTCCAATGCCCAGCTCGTGCTTTTATTTGTTTCATCTTCCCTCCTTTGCTTTCCTTTCTGCTGTACATTTTATACTCTTCCGCTTCGAGCAGACATGGGCCTCATCTTCGACAGAGTGCTGCCGCCATCAGCCTTTGAGCCTATTGTCCTCGAGAAGAGCAATGCCAACCCAGAGAAGCTCATACGCCTCTCCACGCCACGAGTCTCGAACGCCTCCCCTTCTGTGTCTTCGAGCACCGCCACGAGCACCTTTCCATTACTCCGCCTACCACTCGAAATACGCGCCATGATCTATCGACATCTCGTTCTTCCTTCTAACTTTCTGTTCCTCAGTTCTGCGAGCTATACCGAGATCGACAGTAATCAATGGCCACGGACATCCGTTCATGTCCGGAAATCAGATTTTCTTGCTGCGCGAGATCACTGGTTCAATCTGCCAGACGCGCAACGAAATCCATTCTACGGCTCCGAGAGAAAAGTATGCTGGAGCCTTTTGTTAGTCAATAAGCAGATTCACGAAGAGGCATCCGCAGTTTTGAGGAGCGAAGCAGAACTCTGCATTGATTGTGACGCACGATTCATCAAGATGCTGGATACAACCCATCACCCTCTACGTAGCAGGAAGCGCAAAGCATACTTGATCGATGCGCCGAGCGAGACACAAACACCACTTTTCCAAAGTCATACAGCAGCCCCTATACAGCAGTCCTCGAGGAAGACTCCGTTAGCCTCCTCGAGCAATCTCATTGCATATCTTTCAGAGTTCCGGCATATCACCTTACATCTCGCTTACAACCTCACTTCAAAAGACCTTTTCCACCTTTCACCACTTACGACGAGTATACGCAACGCTCGACACCCTAAACTACAAGTCACGATTGTCACGACCCGGGCCTACAACCCGTACGAAGACCGCGCACCTCCTTCTGCAAAATCTAAAGGTATTCGACGAATGCTTTCAGCACTAAAGACCATTCACCGCGACCTTGGCGGCTCTACGCCACAATGTCCAACACTGACATTACGAATTATTGATTTACGGCCGGTAGTGCCATGGCAATTCGACCTAGACGGCATGGATACAGTTACGGTAGCAGACTGGCAGACTCAGATCCAAGAAGTCGTTGACGAAGTAACGACGCATGGAAAGGGTGTGCTAGCTGAGAGTTGGTGTCCGAATCGAGGTCCACGAAAAACGTGGGATGAGCATTTCTATGCATTAGGCTACAAACAACAGCAGAGCCTGTATCCGAGAAGGATCGGAACGCAGGGCGACGCAATTGATGAGGAGGGAGATGATGGGTCTCTGCCTGATTTGTCGGATAGTGTAAGCTCGCATAGGAGGAGTTCGCCATTGAACACTTCGCCGATCACTATGCGGTGGTCTTCTGTCACGCCTGGTCAGTAGTGGGCAGGCTATGGGGTTTTGACGAAGAATGTACTCGATGTTGCATATAAAGATTGTTTTAACAGAATCATAACGAGATAATGTAACGATAATGGCTTCAATGTTCAATATTCTCTTTATTTTTTCTTCGATACTCTCTTCGATATCGTCTCCAATATTCTCATCAATATGCTCATCGATACTTGCTCTGGTACTCCCCTAAATATCTGCTTCAATATTATCTGTACGTGATTTGCTCCTTTGTCTTCACCTCATCACTCTAGATCCGGTCTTCGCTTCCTTTCGTCCTCGTATCCAAGATATTGGATGATAAAGGACCGTTCAGCCACTTCTACCAAGCACACTCGGCCTACACTGCCCAAGCGACTTGTGAGACTTGTTTGTCCGTGGTGGTATGTTCCGTCTAAACATCACAACTTTGCCGCCCCACTTGAAGCACCTCGTGATTTCGAGCCGATCGGAGATGCGTTACGAGCTGAGACACCAGTGGGTTGCCTTTGGTTGTCAACACAACTGCGGGCGGAGCAGAATACTGAGAGTAGAGCACCAAGGACAAGCCAAGCTCTTGTCCGTGAACCGGACTGTGCACTTGTCGGTAATGCGAGGTCAACTCGGGAATGGACGTACAAGGACGATCATCGATGTACTCGCACTCGAGAAACACTGTAGCTTCTCAGACCTTCAAGTATGCCACATGACCAGCAATATCACAGGTATGAGGCGAGCGCATACTCACACTTGATCGTAGCAGAACACGGCATCCGCAATGACGCGATCGTCCTCTTTCGCCTCAGAATCCCAATCCTCACCTTGCCAAATTGTGCTTTCCTCATTTGACTTGCACACAAGTATAGCCGTCTGATCTCTCTTCACACTATGCAGTCGTTCTGGCGCTCCGAAGCCATACTCACAGTGCCCTGATCCAGTTACAACGTAGACAAGGACGTCACCATCGTGCTGCTTCAGCTTTTGATCAACGACATGTGCCAGCATTGCATCTTTGAAAGCCTGCGCAGTGTGTATAGGCTTCTGCGGCTGTCCTGGCTCCACTAGAGCTAGAGCAGGAGCTTCGCCACTCATCAAGGAACGGAGGTATGCCGCGTGTTCGGCCGAGCACTTTAGATCGTCCCATCTTTCGAACTCGAGATGTGCCAGTTTCTCCTTCTCTCGCGATTGCAACACATCCACGCCCTCTCTGTACACTACCCCAGCCCAAGCTCGTGGTGGAAACCCGCCTACCACCTTAACGCCAGCTTCTCGTGCTTGTAGCAGAAGAGGCATATAATGCGTTAAGTCGAATCCTTCACCGCCATCGTCGGCGTAGTCCTCTAGCAGCTCTCCAGCGGCTTCGCGGGCGCTGGGATCTCCTTCTTCTGAAGGAGGCGAGTTGGCAAGTGTGCAGAATTTGTCGAGCATTCCCTGTTGCAGGGCGTTGAATTGCTCCATAACCATCACAACGGGCCTCGTGCTCTCTTTGGCTTGCATAACCAGCTCATCGAGCATTGTCATTTGAGCAGCTAGAACTCGGGGTTGCTGGTGGTGCTCGCCCATGAAGAAGACCTTCTTACCTTTGGAGGCATTGGAGGAAACGAAGTGGCGAAGATCCGAACATGGAGCATTGGCGAGAATGGAAGCGTAGGGGACTTCTTTCGTGGGCGTAGTGGATGGTTCGGATGACTGCGAAACGAGTGACCAAGAGAAGAGAGGCAATGCGCCTGTTTGCACTGAGATGGCACCGAGGCGTGAAATGAGGCGGGACATGAGGGACATTATTTGGCTCAAGGTGGGAGCTTCTTGCGGAGATTGCCACAGTATATCACATCTGACGCAAATGGTATTCGCAAACACTAAAAGATATCAACACCATAATCGCATCAAGTGTATACCATCATTGATCTCGAGCTCGGGATATCCAAGTCATGTAATCTGTCACATGGAAATGTCATTCTGCCAAGCTTCCACGAAATACAGAAAGTCAATTGAGTCACTTTGTTTGCATCACGTTTATCCTTGACAATAATTAGTGACTTGACGTGAATGCTGCTTTGTCTTCGCAGAATCTTCCCTTTCCCCCTTTGCGAGCTACGACCTGTCACTTTTCGATTCCGAGCGGCGCGACCACTTTTCAGCGCATCATTCCCTACACAATTACACCAACGAGGTCTACAACAATCACGTAACATCGACGAAGAAGCAATCATGCCGTCATTCCAGCTGAAGACGCCAAAGGGGACGAAAGATTGTATGTGAAGAGATGGGAGCTCTGGAGGAAAAAGAATGGCACTGATATGGCTATGTAGGGGAGGGAAAGGACATGGTAATAAGGGACAAGATCTTCTCAACCATTACGAATGTCTTCAAGCGTCACGGAGCAGTAACGATAGACACGTCAGTCTAGAAAAGATCATATTGTGCACAAAACACCAAGACTGATAATGCATATCCAGACCAGTCTTCGAGCTCAAGGAAATCCTTTCTGGCAAATACGGCGAAGACAGCAAACTCATCTACGACCTCGCAGACCAAGGCGGCGAACTCTGCTCCCTCCGCTACGATCTCACAGTCCCTTTCGCACGATGGCTCGCCATGAACTCCAACATCCAAAGCATTAAGCGCTACCACATCGCAAAAGTCTACCGACGAGATCAGCCTGCCATGACAAAAGGACGAATGCGCGAGTTCTACCAATGCGATTTCGACATTGCTGGTGTATATGATCCTATGTTGCCGGATGCGGAGATTATCAGGATAACGTGCGAGATCTTTGAGGGATTGGGCTGGAAGGGGAACCACACCATCAAGATCAACCACAGGAAGATTCTGGATGGTATATTCGCGGTGTGTGGTGTGCCACAAGACAAGATAAGGACCATTAGTAGTGCGGTGGATAAGCTCGACAAGGTTCGTGCCCTGTATCCCTTCACTTCAACCTTCCAACCACATCTAACACCCCCACAGCAACCATGGACAGAAGTCCGCCGCGAGATGACCGAAGACAAAAACCTCGACCCCGACGTCGCCGATAAAATTGGCGCCTACGTCCAACTAAAAGGCAGCCAAGAACTCCTCGACAAACTCCTCTCAGACACGACACTCATGGCCAACGAATCCGCCAAAAAGGGTCTCGACGACATGGCCCTCCTCTTCAACTACCTCACCACCTTCGGCGTCCTCCCTAAAATCTCCTTCGACATGTCCCTCGCCCGCGGCCTCGACTACTACACCGGCGTCATCTACGAAGTCATCACAGAAGGCTCTGCGCCCGGGTCTGGCGCAGCAAATAAGCTACAAAAGGCCGCGAAAGCAGGCAAAAAACCAGCAGATGCAGATGAAGACCGCTCCAACGACCCTTCCGTCGGCGTAGGCTCCGTAGCAGCAGGCGGCCGCTACGACGAGCTCGTGGGCATGTTCAGCGGAAAGCAACAGATCCCCTGCGTCGGCATCTCCTTCGGCGTCGACCGCATCTTCAGCATCATCAAGTCCCGCATGGAAGCTTCCGCCACCTCGTCTACTGTCCGCAGCACCGAAGTCGACGTATATGTCATGGCGTTCGGTGGCAAGGGCTTCACTGGCTTACTCACCGAGCGCATGAATTTGGCAAAGATGTTGTGGGATGCGGGCATCAAGGCCGAGTTTAGCTGGAAGGTGAAGCCGAAGTTGCCGGCGCAGTTTAAATTGGCGGAACAGGGAGGGGTGCCGTTTGCGGTTATTCTTGGGGAGGAGGAAGTGAAGCAGGGGAAGTGCAGGATCAAGGAGATGGGATTGGCAGAGGGACACCCGGAGAAGGAGGGCGTGGAGGTGGAGATGGAGAGGTTGGTTGAGGAGGTGAAGGGGAAATTGGCGAAGTGGTATGAGGAGAATGCTGAGGGTGGGTTGGTAGGGAGGGTGGGGGGTTTGGAGGTGTAGGTGGGTTGATGGACGCAGAGTTATGCTGGCAACGATGATGATGAGATGAAGACGATGAAGTTGTGAAGATGGCCGTGTGCGACGAATATCAGGCTCGAATATCTGTCGCCAGAATATGATATGTAAGCAGTGCAATGGTATTCACGAGAACAGTAAGGCTGTACATCTAGGCTTTCCTACCATATTGAGACCTCGTACCTGACCATTGTAGAAACAACAACAAACCAAGAGATTCCTTCCAGGACGCCACTGTCACCAACTGTCTGTCATGCCTAAGTAACAAAACGATCCAAGCTTATCAAGTGATTAGGGTGAAACAATATGCATGATCAGACTATTCGGTAGCGTCGGAACGTACAAAATAGCAAGACACAATGGAAAATGATCCTGTATGTTCAAAGTTTCCTTACTCAAGCCCAGCATACTTGTCCACGACAGTTTTATGGTGCATGAGTGTTAGTGCTGCGGATCGCGCGAGAGCCTTTCTATCATTGCCAACAATGTTCTCCTACTACGCTTGATCTTCACATCTTATGTTGATCGAGTTCAGATTGAGATCCAAAGTCAGATGTCGTAAATCATAAAACTTCTCCAGCATTCTCCACATCTTTTTTTTCTTTGAGTGCTTTTCGTGAAGTTTGTACGACAGCCTTTGTGATGTGATGAAAATTGTATGTGAATGTGTTGCGTGTACTCGAAGGGCTGTGCAAAGCACAATTGCTCTTGCTGCTCTTAGAGCGATTGACGCAGATGCAGCTTAGCTTAGCTTGCCAAACAACCCATTATAGACCTCAACGGCTGTACGCTTGCGCTTTCGAGGAGATTCGTTCTCATTCTTCTACAGAGCGACGCCTGCACTCTCGTCCTGGTCGTCTTCTTGCTGCACTGCTTCTTCTCCTGCGCTATCAGCTTTTGCTTCGGTGTCTGCCATCCCAATGGCATCGTCATCCGCATCGGCGTCGTTGTCGCCATTCTGCGTTTCATGGTAATTACCAGCGTCGATCATGACTTCGTCCTCATGCAAGAGTCCATCCCTTTGAGCAACCTTGCGTGCCTTCAGTATGGCAACAGCTTGCTCGGCAGCAGCAGTCTCGACCTCGAGTCTGTTCCATCCACTTGCGACACAGATACTCTCGCCATTGACCACAATGCGACAATGCCACGTCCCCTTGCCAATCTCGACATGTTCCACTGCTGTGTAGATATCGTCATTGGTGGCATTGTCGTAACCGCCCACTTCCTCACAACCACCCTCTTCGTCATCTTTCGTTGTCACGACCTCTTCCACTTCGCCAGGATCAGTCCCACGATATACGATATAACGCACACCACCGTCCTCTCCACCGAGCCCAAAACTCCCCACTTCCTCTTTTGGATGCCAACACCCTATGTCCTCGTGCAAAGCTCTCTCCAACCACGTCAGTGAGCCGAGATTCCGTGCAATTTGTGTGACCACGTCCCAATTACCACCACAGTCGATCCACACAGCACCAAGAAGCGCTTCCACAATATCTGAAACGGTCTTCTCCGGTCCAAAAGCTGCGAAGAGGCGCCAGGGGTATTGGTTCTCACTAATCAGCGAGGTGTGAAGATGGGCCTGAAGTATATCGTACCGTCTGCGTGTTGCGTTGAATGCGGCCGAAAGTGGGGGATTTGGGGCGTGGCGGAGAAAGGATAGGAGGTTGTATGATGCTGTTGTGGGTATGAGGATGGCTTCAGTATTTGAGCCTTGTGGTGGTGTGTCGTTCATTTGAATCTGAAAGGCTGTTGACAACGCACAATAAGCCAGAAAACCAGCGTTTACCGTGGCAGATCGAAGCCGGTGCATACGAGGTACTGATGGCTTCTCGAGATGATTGTAGATGGTATTTGTGACGATGTAATCTAAGATTGCATCGCCCAGGAACTCGAGACGTTGGTATGATGGGACGGCCGAGGTGGTCAAAGACGGATGTGTGAATGCTTCGAGGAGAAAAGCTTTGTTGTTGAAGGTGTAGTCGAGTAGACTTTCGAGACGGGGAGTTTGTGCGAAGTTTTCACACGAGGTTGATGCTGGCGCGGCGAGTTGTCGAAGGTTCTGGTTGAGTTCGGCGAGAGGTTGCCATTTGACGTCTGGCAAAAAGACCTTGAGTGCCGCTGTCGCCTTCTCCAGCCCAAGCTCTGATTGTGTGAAAGCGGCACCGATGGTGGCTTCGACTACATCGGCAAGCGTCTTTGTAGACAGTTCTCTTCTCTGAGAAACAGTCGTTTCTTCTTCTGCCACGAGCTCATCGTTGTACAAAGGTTTCCACTTATGAGCTGTAAACTGTTTAGTAGCGATGTACTTGACCAGTCCCACTGTTCGAGCAGCTAAAGCAAGTCTGCCATTGCTAACGATATGATCCTTTTGATGAGCAAGGTAACCTTCGTGCCATTTCGGATGCTGAGCCATCAATGTAACAGTCGTCATCATTTTCAGGACAGCGTCACCCAAGAATTCGAGTCTTTGGTAGTCATATCCAGCACGAGATGCTGAAGTCGTAGTGGCCATGCGTAGAGCATGATTGGCATCGAAACCTATACTTTTGAGAAGACCTTTCTCGAGTTCGTGGACAACCATTGTCCTGCCGATATGGTACATTATGCAAGGTACCATTCTCCCAAAGTTGACGTATTTGAGAGGCATTCGACTGAAAGAGCAGTTCTGAGGCAGGAGATAACCGGAAGTTGTACCTGATGGTGGTGGGCCCATTACCGGGTGGAGGAAGTCTGCCCGCTTCGCCATAAGTCTGCAGCGAAGATGTGGGACTGGTTGAGTTGGAGCGAATTCGTCTTCGACCTGTTCGGGGATTCGGAGCTCGACTCCATGGAAGACATAGCGTCTTCCATCACGAGCTGTGATGAGGCCGACATCAGCAATGTTCTTGTGTTCAGTGAGCAGATCTGTTGCGGGATACTGCCCAGATACTGTTTCGAAGTATGCGGTACAGTGTTCTTGACGCGCCGGCATGAACAAAGCTGGAGAGTCCAGTTTATACTTGTCCATGCGTGTGCCGAAAATAGAACTCAAGAGCACATGTGTTGCTTCGTTCGCTCTAAGCAGGGAGGCATCATCGTAGCTTGTCCGCTGGGCGTTGTCGACTGTAATAGTCACCGTCGTTTCAGCGTCAATGTATAATTTGAGACTCGGTACCGCCGGAAGCTCGCAAGGCAGGAAGAGCTTCATGGTAAATGACGTTGCAGTATTCGACTCGACATGGATATAAGACACCCAAAGGCAATCTTGAGGTTGTGACCAAAGACGTGCCACTTGACACCAGGGATCAAGTTGTGACTCAACCTGTACCATGCTGGGACGCTTAAGGACTCCAGCATAGGCTCTTTCGGCTTCTTCGTCAATCTGCGGCATGGGTAAGAGGTTGTCGTTGACCAGTCCCGCAGCTCGAAGTCCAGCATATGCTACAAAGGCAGCGTCCATGCGAGCCATCTTTTCTGATGACCACCACTCTTGACTTGCATATCTGCGGAGGGACGCGTCCATACAGTTTGATAACTCAACCCGACAGAGCACTCTTCTGGCTTCACCTATACCTTGCTCTTCAAAACTGAAAACTGGTGCGAGTGTAGTGTAGGCAGCATGTGGCAGCTTATCGCAAAAGTGGTGGAGATGCTGCACACATGACTGAAGTGTTACCTTGGCACTGTAAGGGATCAGTAGAAGCTCGATATAAGGTAATATCAGAACATACCCGGTACTGGCCACAACAAGTTCACGATAGCCGTCATCCTCAGATTCCAGCTTCTGAAGTTCTTTAAGCTTCCTCATCTCAGCCATGTATTCCTTCTCCATCTGTCTTTCAAGATCTTGTATCTCTGAAATACGCTTGGCAGTTTTCTCATCTCCTAGCTGCATGATAATGAACTTTGAGGCCATTGCTCTCGCACGCCCTCGACGCTGGATGAAGGATTTGAGGTTTGGTGGTGCCTCAAAGCATATTACTAAATTACAGGCTGAGATGTCAGTACCTTCCTCGCAAACACTAGTGCAGATGATGAGGTTCTTGCGACCACTACGAAGGCTCTCTACTGCTGATGGTTCGTGACTTGCATTCAGAAGCTCACTGATCTTGCTTCTTTTGAGCCTGTTGTTTGAGCCTCCGACAAATGTAGCAGTTCTGAGCAAATCTTTGGTAGCGGAAAGTCTGGCAAAGATAATAGATAGTAGCTGTATTCAGCACGAGTCTTGACAAATACAATGCCTGATGTATCTTGCGGTTTCATTTCATTCTGCAGGACTTGAATAAGCTTGAGCAACTTCGGTGACATTGCATCAGCAGCAGAAAGCTCGTCGATACTTGGCTCCACAAGCTCCATCCTCGAAAGGATCGTATGCAGGTAGAGCTTCTCGGAAGTATCGCCCTCAAGCGAGGCGTAGTCCTTGTAAGACATAAGGAAGGTAGTGACGCAAGCATGGATGTAGCATCGTGCAGCCCAGGAGCCCAGCTCGCTTTCAATATTCGTCGTCGTTCGTAGAAGAGCTTGAATACTCTTTCGGCTTACTGTGTCGCGCTTCATGATTGTCTTACTGAGTTCTGGTGAGTCAATCTCCTGGAGATGCTTGATCCATGGATCTTCCATGATATCCATGCTCTCGTAACAACTACTGACACACAACAGTGTATCTGAGTTAGTCGAAACTTTTGCTTGGTACAATATTGGTATCATGACAGGACGATTGACATATTTCGATAGTTCTGCTCGATTGGTGCGAGGCGTCTTGCAGATAGCATCAAGGTTTTGCTCGAGCTCCCTGTAGAATGGTCAGCCAGAGCTCGAAGAGGATGGAGACATCATGAAACGCAACGTACTGTAATGTCTTCGGGTCACGGCGTACGACAGGACTAGCTGATAGGCCCAAAATATGTGGCAGCTCAGCTCCTGGCTTCTCCTTCTTGATAACATGATAAGTTGTTGCGTGATACGATTGGCTGCATGACCACGACTACAATGATGTGCTTCATCAAACACCAGCAAAGAGATATCTGACAAGTTGATGAACGCATGCGCAAGACCGTCGAGGAGGATTTGATAAGTGCACACCACAACATTGACATTCTTCAAAGCTTCTTCCCACACCTTTTGCGATCTCCAGGTATCGACAGCATCGTTCCCAGTCAACAACTTAATCTGGTAAGAAGAAATGTGTGTTCACAGAGTTTACCTGCTTGCTGATTCGCTAGCTCGACTGTAGGACACATGAACCACACGATCTGTGAGAGTGTCGGTACAAGTCTCCACTGGCTACCTATTGCACTCACCTTGGAAGTTGTGGTTCGTTCAAGCTCGTGCTGGATGCGAAGGATGGCAACAAGAGTTTTACCACTGCCTATTACCAGAATCAGTGTATGAGATGGAGCCTGATATTGATTAAAGGATTATTTTACCTGTGTCCATGGCTACCAGAATATTGCGCTCAAGACTTTCATTATACATCTCAAGCTGGTAACTTCGCATTTGCAGCGACGCGCTTGACTCGAAGACCAACATGTTACCGTCGGCCATTATATGGCTGTATTGACCAGTGTCGCTATTGAAATGTTCGACTTTGATGCTGGGTAGGTATCATCGAACAAGAAAATGTCACCACGACAGCAGTGGCTGAAACAGCTAGAGCTTGACAGGGACAAAAGTGTCTGAGACACGTCTCAAGCCATACCAATAGTCTTAGTGCTTGTCAAACTTCTTCGAGATTTTGCCTATGTGGTTGCAATATGGCCAGTGAAGCAAGCAATATGAGGGTCTCCACGCCAAAAATATCAGGTTGCACGAGTAAAGCCCGATCCGGACGCGAGGACGCCTGAAACATTATGACACGCTCTTGAAGGAATGTCTTTCATGCTGGACGCCATAGTTGAATTGAGGGTCACGTGATCTCGCGAGGTACTCTAAAGCGTTTTTGTGTAACATGGAGATTCGAGTATTGTCCACAACCAAAAGACTTGATGAAGAGCAGAAGTCTACTCCAGATTAGACGATACCTTGAAAAAAACCTTGAAACGATTGCAGTTCAGAAACATACGAGCATGTCCGTCGGTGTTAATGGCCTGCGGCGTTAAGTCGCGTCAAATTCAGCCTTTGACTTCCGTTTCATATCAACGTGAAACACATCTCCTTCAAACATCAGTGACAAATTGCATTGCAAGTAGGCTTGATAAACCGCTTGCTTTGCGTTTGTCCCTCTTGCTGTTTGATTTCCGTGTGTTCGGAGGTTTGTTGTGTTGTCACCAAACTTCTCTCTGAGCCAGAAACTGATGATGCGCGAACAGATCCTGGATAAATTCAAGTGATTTGAAACAATTGCTGTCAAGGCAGGCTCGATAAACCGCTTGTTCAGTCGTTGTTTACCTTACGTCACTGTCTCTTCAGGAAAGAGCTATAGCTAAGGTACCTCGCACTTGTTTTCTCACTTGCCATCTTACCTCTCAATTCTCTCTCCTCTCTGTACTTCTCTCTTTCACAGGTCTATCACTTTTAGCATCAACTTCCTTGGTATACTTACAACTTTAAGCTCTTTGTGAAAGCTGACTAGTCTCACTCAGACTTTCGACGGTCACTTCTTTTGACAACTTCCCCAACTTTAGACGTCGTCGCTCTGTGATCTTGCAAGATGTCAGAACGTGGTAGAGGTCATGGTGCCCGCGGCGGATCCAATGATCGAGGTGGTTCATCGCGTGGCGGATCAAACGACCGTGGCGGCTTCTCTCGTGGCGGTAGAGGAGATGGCGACCGCGGAGGCTATGCACCAAGAGGTGATAGCCCCGGTCGTGGTCGTGGTGACTTCCGTGGTGGCAGAGGCGATTTTGGTGGTGGCAGAGGCGGCTTTAGTGGCAATTTCATAGGTGGTGACCGTAGAGGTTTTCGTGGCCGTGGCGGAGGAGGAGGTGGTCGGTAAGCATCAGAAGACGTCCGATGAGATTTACCATCAGCCATACCGAACAAGACTAGTGGAGGTGGTGTCTCTATCGGCAAATCCTACGACAACCGCGCGACCCCTGCCATCTATCAGGCTGGCAATATCCCTCCGCCCGATGCTCAGATTACTCAGGTTGAGAATGCGATCGAGAAAGCTCTGGCACTTCCATCCATGAACGACCTTTCACTCACACAACGTCAACCTGCTCGACCTGGATACGGTACCAAGGGCATGCCAGGTTCGTCACGTCACTGAACATTACCACTACCACCGCGTACCTTTTTAATCAGCTTGTAGTCACTCTCTGGGCTAACTACCTTGTGTTGACGCTAAGCCTGAAGACAATTCTTCACCGCTATAGTATCGTCGTCACTCCCGAAGTGAAAGGCAGAAAACTTCGACGTGTTATTGAAATCCTGCTTTCTGATGGCAAGATTTCTACTCTCGGCAGCTCGGTCGCCTCTGACTTCTCGCTTCACCTTATTACCTCTGAGAAACTTGCTGAAGACATGCTTCGTGATAAGGTCAAATACCGTCTCGAGCTTGAGGATGAGGCTCTGGAGAATGCAATCGAATACAGCATTACTCTTGATCAAACTGGTATCTTTTCTTTAGGAGACATGATTGACTACCTGACTTCTACTCAAGCAAGTGCTATCTTTAAGGTAAAGGATGACTTTGTGCAAGCAATGAACATTGTCTTCGGTTACACTCCCAAGGCTGATGTGAATGTCCTTTCCATCGGCGCTAACCGCCACTACCGTCTTTCTGGTACTGGTAATACTGCGCCTGCATACACTGACCTTCGTGGAGCCATTTATGCTTGGCGTGGATTCTTTATGAGCGTGCGCATAGCTACCTCACGTCTCTTGCTCAATGTCCAGCCCAAGTCCGCTGCTTTGATTGCGCACCGACCCCTTGTCGAGGTGGTGAGAGATTTCGCCATGGAAAATGGCAACGGTGCTAGCAAGTTGAATGCTTTTCTCAGCAGGGTCAAGGTTGAGACGTCGCACCTCCCGACCAAGAAGAATAAGAGTGGACAGGTCATTCCAAGGATCAAGACTATCTTGGGACTGGCAACCACTCGCGATGGTGGTGAATTGCCTCGCGACCAAAGGCCTATCGTTACTCGCAATGGCGCAAGCAGCTACAATGTGCAGTTTTACTTCAGCAATGGTCAGGGTGGTGGTCAAATGATCACTGTTGCAGCTTACTTCCAGCGACAATACGGAATTACCTGTGCACAAGACTTTCCTTGTGTCAATGTTGGTACTCGTGGCAAGCCTACCTATTTACCCGCAGACGTCTGCACTATCAAGATGGGACAAGTCGCCCACAGCAAGTTAACCGGTCCACAAACCACTACCATGCTGGGCTTCGCTGCTCTCAGGCCTCACCAGAACGCTGAACTGATCACAGAATATGGCATTAATAGCCTCGCGCTGAACAGTGCGCATGGCACTCTTGGTCGTTTCCTTCTCTCATTAACCTCGAGGGAGATGATCACCGTACCTGGACGTGTGCTAGCTGGACCAAATGTCCTATACCGTGGAGACAAGCTTGCACGCACTCGAGATGGTCAATGGAATATGAAGGAGATCAAATTTAGCAAATCTGGCAGAAAGAACATTCGCTGGACTGCGATCTGGTTGGACAACGGTGGTAGAGCTGCTTGGAGAGACTGGGGACAACTCAAGACTACCATCATGGCTTTTTACGAAGCTCTCAAAGTCAATGGTGTTGACATCGAATCACCGTTCTTCCTCAACGCCGATGGTGATAGTGCTCTCCGTGTGGTTCGCCAGATCGGTGAAAGTCGCGATAACCGCATGGAAGTTGACAAAGGTGCTATCGAGAACATGATCGCCAGGTGCAAATCCAGCAAAGCAGACATCATCTTGGTGGTGCTTGGTAAGCAGGAAGTTCCAACTTACAATGCTGTCAAATGTGCGGGAGATGTCTTGCACGGTATCAGTACGGTTTGTGTTATTGGGGACAAATTTGCGAAAGCCCAAGGTCAGCATCAGTACTTCGCCAACGTGGCTCTCAAGTTCAATCTCAAGCTTGGAGGCGACAATCAGAGACTTGAGCCCAAGAAGCTTGGTATTATTGGAGATGGCAAGACCATGGTCGTCGGTCTTGGTGAGTGCTTCTTTGTATGTCTTTCGTGGTCAAGAACTAACTACAATCACAGATGTTACCCATCCTTCTCCTGGTTCGGCCGACACCGCTCCTAGTATTGCCGGCATTGTCGCCAGTATTGACAAGTACCTGTCGCAATTCCCTGCCCAGCTTTCCATTCAGGAGCGCCGCAAGGAGATGATCACTGATGTTGGTGACTTGCTCAAGTCTCGCCTGAGTTTATGGCGTAAGCACAACAACCAGCAGCTTCCCGAGAACATTCTCGTCTATCGTGACGGTGTTTCGGAGGGCGAGTATAGGCTTGTGCGCGATCTGGAGGTGCCTGCTCTTAAGAAAGCATGCTCGGAGGTCTATCCTGCAGACATGACCAAGAAGGACTTGCCTCGAATCACCTTTATCATTGTTGGCAAACGACACCACACGAGGTTCTACCCCACGACCGACAAGCCAGATCTCACTGACGTGCGTTCTGGAAACCCAAAGAACGGTACTATTGTTGATCGTGGTGTCACTGAGGTAAGTAGCTCACTACCTTCGACGCTATTCCATTACATCGCTAACATATACCAGGCTCGCACCTGGGATTGGTACTTGCAAAGTCACACCGGGCTTCAAGGCACTGCTCGACCTGGACACTATGTTGTTGTGTCCGACGAGATCTTCCGTGGTCGCCCCATTCCGAAGGGAAGTGGTTTCACCAACACTGCTGACGTGCTGGAGGATCTTACTCACAACATGTGCTATCTGTTTGGACGTGCTACCAAGGCTGTGAGTAGATGTCCTCCGGCTTACTATGCCGACCTTGTTTGCGCTCGTGCTAGGACCTACCTCAGCCATTTGTTCGATCCTACCCACGAGGATGCTGAGACTGAGACTACCGTAAGCGGCGCTTCCGGCAAGACTCCCAACTTCTCTGGTGTTGATATCCACCCCAACGTCAAGGATGTCATGTTCTACATTTGAATGAAGTAGGACGAGTTTCGAGTATGCTTTCTTTTCGCAAAAGACCTTTTCAACAAAGGTGTGGAGAGATGGGAATGTTGGAGTTTGGACTGCGCAAGAGAAGGACATGACATTGAAGGAAAGACCATCTGGTCTGAGAACACACTTGGTATAGACTACTACATCATGTACTACAGCTCATTTACTACTATACCATGTTAAACACCCTTCAGTGCAGGTGTGAGTGGTGCCCACACCTCCTTTACCTATTCATCAATACATGTATACTTCCAGAGGCAGGACTAGAGCTCGTCTAGATTAAGCAGGTTACTACCTTTATCGTAAGCCAGAGTGTCAGCCTGCATGCGCACGTTCAAGCCAGCCGTGATCGATTGGTATGCCAAGTCACTGCCAAGACAGCTGAGGACTTCGACCCCGCTTCTCGCACCCAACATTCTGCTTCTTTCCTTCCTTCCTTCTCTTACATCGGACTGTACGATGGCACTTCCCGATGTATAGAGTACGCTTCCTGCAAGAAAGCGCCCTCATCGACCTTGGCATGCATTGAGACCTTATCCCCCCGCCTGCTATCTCTGCACGTGTGTCCACCAACCACTGGGCGATGTTTGCCTCAAGCGTTGTGCAGAACGCCTTGTAGCTGCGATAATGCAGCTAGCCAGTAGTGGAACACCACGTGCTTTTCGATTATCTGCTCTCTTCGAGCGTGGGTAGCTTCTTAGATCGATATAATACTGGCCATACTGCCCTCTATACCTCTTCTTGGACATCCAAGTTGTGACTATTTCGCACTGATAAAATGCTTTACACTCTCCTCCCTGCCGCCTTCGCTCTTGCCGTCTCAGGTGCTCCTGCCCCTATCCCTGGTGCTCCATGGGGCCACGCTCCTCCCACTGGTGCTGGAGGCTTGCCTAGTGGTGGTTCTGGAGGTTTCCACGGACCTCCTGGTGCTCATGGCCCTCTCAGTAGTCTCTCAGGACGTCCTTCTGCTCCAGTGGCAACTCCCTCTGCCTCTGCTCTGCCATTCAATGTTCAACTTGGACCTAGACCTTTCTACCTTGTTGACAATATGACCGACTCTGCTTTGAAAACCAAGCTTCAGTCTTGCTCGAATGGTCCTTTTGAGGTTACTGGCTTCTCTATTGGTCACCGTGGTGGTGAGTTGTGGGTGCTAGATATTGCCGAATGGCATCTTCTTACATATTGTTAGGTGGTGATCTCCAGATTCCAGAGGAGTCTGTTCAGTCCGAGCATGCTGGTGAAAGGATGGGTGGTAAGTCATATCTGCTAAAATATTGCTGAAAGACACATTCTGACGTGCTTTCAGCTGGTATCCTTGAGTGCGATGTCAGCTTCACACATGACCGCGGTCTTGTTTGTCGTCACAGTGTAAGTGGAAAGATCACCCAGACCTCAATTGAAGCATACGGTGCATTTACTAACCTGTCGATTGCTAGCTTTGTGACTTGCACACAACTACCGATATCCTCACTCGTCCAGCTCTTGCTGCCAAGTGTACCGTACCCTTCACACCTGCCAATGCCACTTCTCCGGCAAACGCTCTATGCTGTACTTCTGATATCACCACTGCCGAGTACATGACACTATGTAGCAAGATGGATGCCTTCAACGCTAGTGCTCGCACTCCTCAAGCTTACCTTGGTACGTATTGAGCTACCTCAGATTGCACAGTATAGTCCACTAACATCTTTATCGTTAGGCGTTGCCCCGACCTGGAGAACAGAGCTTTATGACACTTGCGCAACTCCAATGACTTTGGACTCTTACATCGACCTGGTTGATGCTATGGGTAAGTCTGAAGAACGGCTTTGGATGTTCATTCTCTCATTAATTATTACAGTACCTCAGCGAAACTTCACCCCTGAGCTCAAGACACCTCCTGCTCAAGTTCCCATGCCATTCAACGGCTACACCCAACAGCAATACGCTCAAGATTTCGTCAACGCTTTCGTCAATAAGTGCGTGTGACTTTCACCAACCAGTCATCATGATATCGAGCTAACATTCACCTCAGGAACATCTCCTTCGACCGAGTCTGGCCCCAATCCTTCCTCATCGACGACATCATCTTCTGGCTCAAGAACGACCACTCCTTCGGCAAGCAGGCCGTCTACCTCATCGAAGCAGACACACCCGCCGACGTCGCCGCTTTCACCGCAAACCTTACCACATACAAAGCAATGGGTATCAACATCATCGGTCCCGCTATCCCCGACTTGATCATGATCGGCGGCCCCAACAACAACAGCGTAGTCCCCACTCCCTTTGCCATTGCTGCTAAGAACGCTGGTCTTGACATGATTGCCTGGACGTTTGAGAGATCTGGTCCCTTAGCTACTGTCAAGGCGAGAGGAGAGTACTACTTTAGCACCGTTGCGGATATCATGCACACTGATGGACAGTACTATGAGGTCTTGGATGTCCTTGTTCAGCAGATTGGTATTAAGGGTATGTTCAGTGATTGGAGTGCTACTATCACTTACTATGCGAACTGCTTCGGTCTTAAGGGTCCTCAGAATGTTTATACTTAGATGGACTTGGTGGAAGTAGGACTAGGAGATGATTATGAAGGAGATGAGGTGAGAAAGAAAAGGTTGGATACGAGTATGAATACTAAAAAAGAATAATGATTATCCAACCCCAGTTCAGATGTCGATGTCCGAATTCTTGGGCAGATCCAGCGTTGTGACCTAAACCGATTGGGAGTGATCGTGTTTGGTTGACGTGAGGTGCCTGGATATCCTAGGGTGCTAGTACCTGGAAAAGACCAACTGCTTCCTCCCGTGTAATAGCAATTGCTCTGTCGTATCGAGCAACTCGTTCATCAGGCGGCTACTGAACAACTCCAGGTGTGGAAGGCACGAAAGATTGATCCTGAGCCATGCCGTACGCATTGGAGTGAGCAAACTGAGCAATTCCATGGGGGGAAGGCACAAAAGATTGATTCTTAGGCATGCCGTACGCGTTGGAGTGAGCAAACTGAGCAACTCTAGGTGTTAACGTGTTAACGGCAGGAAAGATTCATTCTGAGGCATGCCGTACGCGTTAGAATGAACAGACTAAGCACTAATATATGTGGAAGGCATGAAAGGTTGGTTCTGAGGCATGCTGTACGCGTTGAGGTTCTAGCTCTAGTGTTATGACTTAAACTAGTCGGGAATGGTTACAAGTAGCTAATATAAGGTGCCTGAGCTCGCTAGGATAGTAGTATCTAGAAATCACCCGCCAGCTCCCGTCGTGCAATAGCAACGGCTCTAGTGTATCGTGCAGCTTTTTCGTTAGTCGGTTCGTCTATTTCGACACATTTCTTCCACCTTTTCCTCATCTCCTCCATCTGCTTCTGGGTGAATGGGTTCCGTCTAAAGAAGAGTTCTGTAGGCAGTAGTCTCAACGCAGCAACTCTGCAGGCAGTGGCATCGCATCGAATGACCGCTGCAGTGAGCTCGAAACAGAGTGCCAATCTCGTATGCCTCTTGAAACCATGAAATAGACACTTGCATAGGCTGAGGCTCAATATTCTTTCGCCATGCGGGCACGTCGTCGTCAGAATTCGTGGGGCATGGCAAAGAGTTGCGCTGTGAAGAGTGCCCTTGGACCTTCTGAATTTTACGGATGTATTGGATCATAAATATCGTTTGAGGAAGAGCCTGGGATATTACCTAGAGGAGGGGTGAGTAACCGAAGAAACTTAGGGTACCCTTCACAGCAGTTCTAGCCCATCCACGAATTCTGACGACGACGTGCTGGCAGCTGGCAGCTGGCACCTGACTGAAACGCCAAGGATGAGGTGTCTCAGCTCTCTTTTTGGCTCTTCTTTTCTTCTTTTTCGCGACATCAACACAAGTCCTCATCTCAAGCCCCAAATCATCGCAATTTGCAACACTACCTTCACACAAGCCACGCACAATGGCAGCAATGTCTTTCCGACGCGTCATCATCCCTCTCATCCTCAGCCTTAGTTCACTCGGTCTCGCTCAAGACCAGATTCCTTTGGTCTGCCATGATCAAGGCATTCAAATCATCGCTTTGCCAGGTACCAACGTCACAAATGGCACTTATGGTCTTACACAGAGCTTTGTCAACAATGTCCTTGGCAGGATTGGATCTTCTGGCACGTTCTCTATGAACTACAACCGCTTTCACACAGCAGCTCAGGTGCAAGCAGTATTCCGCACTGAAGTAAATGAAGGTGTTGGTGCTCTTCAGGCAACACTCGCGAACTACACTACTGCTTGTCCTAACACTCCGATCGTCTTGCATGTGAGCAGATATCACGCTTCTGCCAAAAGCTTGTGCTGACACGATCAAAGGGCTACTCTGAGGGTGGATGCGTTGTTATGAATGTCCTTTGTGGCGGTTCTTCGCCTTGGACAACACCTACCGCTCCACTAGCAGCTTCTTATGCCAAAAACATTATCGCTGTGATCTTGTACGGAGAAGAGACTCGCGCTGGGGGACAATCTTACGACTCTGGAGGCTGTGAGGCAGACGCACCAGTAAGTCGTTTGTACTTTCAAGCTTCTCAGCTACTGATGTACGTTACAGCATCTCGCTCGCTCAAACTCGGCTTCTTGTGCCAGCTTCGCGCCTGCCATTATGGATTTCTGTCTTGCCGACGATGCTGATTGCTGCGGTACTGCCAATGCCAGCAACCCGAACGCAACAAACGGTCTTTCATGGCACTACAATTATCCCAACTACTTCGACGACATCGCGGCGAACTTTGTTGTCAGCCAGCACGACAAATTCGTCAATAACCCAGTCACCACCGCCGAGCTCCCGACTGGTGTAAGCACGGTGGGCTGCTACGTCGATACCTCTGCTCGAATCCTGCCTTATTTCGTCTGGTCGAGTGCTAACAATACCGCCGCTTCCTGTGCTCTCGCCTGTAGAGCAGCCGGATACCAATACTCTGGCACAGAGAGTTCAAGAGAATGTTATTGTGGTTCTACACGTCCTCCAGACTCCTTGATTATCGATGGCTGCTGGTCTAGCTGCACAGGAGACTCTCGTCAGGACTGTGGTAACAACTGGCGCATCAACGTTTACTTCGATTCACTGGCAGTTCCGATTGCTGCTCAATTACCTTCTGGAATCGTTCCATATGGCTGTTTCATCGACACAGGAAATCGCGTTCTTCCCGTCAGTCTTTACAACAATGCGAGCAACACCCAGAGCATGTGCGCATTGGGCTGTCGAGCAGCAGGCTACATCTACTCAGGCACCGAAAACAGCAATGAATGCTGGTGTGGAGATGCTGCGCCAACTTCTGTGGCAGACAACTCAACCTGCAATGCTCCATGTCCAGGCTTGCCGTATCAGACTTGTGGAGGTGGACCAGGCAGTTGGCGTATCAACGTCCTCAAGGACACCACTATAACTTCAACCACTCCCTCACTCCCACCTGGCGATGTCTCTCTTGGTTGCTACACTGACAGCTGGGATCGAACTCTGTCTTACCAAGTATTTGCAAACGCGTCCAACACCAACACTCTCTGCGCCACTGCTTGCTCTTCCGCAGGATACGTCTATTCCGACACCGAAACGGCAACGAGTGCTGGTGCGGCAACGTCTTGCCCGCCTCTTCAGCAACATCCAACTCATCCTGCAGCACCTTCTGTGCCGGCTCGCCCAGCTCATACTGCGGCGGCTCCTTCCGCCTCTCCGTCACTCAGAACACCGCCGTCACGTCTCTTCCGGCTGGTTGGACGTCCATAGGCTGTTTCGGCGACGCTTGGACGCGCACGTTCCCTGTCATGCTTTGGTCCGCTTCCAACAACAGCGATACAACGTGCCTTCGTGCATGCCAGGCTAATGGGTACAGTTTCGCGGGCACTGAAAACGGCAATGAGTGCTATTGTGGTGGAAGTGCACCGGCTAGCAACTTGCTAAGCCCTAGCGCGGATTGTGGTACCCCTTGTGCTGCAGATGGGACGCAGATTTGTGGTGGGCAGTGGAGGTTGTCGTCGTTTGAGTATTCTGCTTGATAAGTGAGTAATGATGTGGTATGCATGATGATCGGGAACTGAGGTAATATGCATGAACAGTCTGGTGCTACTGGGACTACACCATATTGAAACTAGAAGTATTCAATACCTGGCCGGTTATGAAATGAGCCAGTCCTCCACGAGAGGTCGGCTGAGAGTCTTCTAGTACCTCTCATGAGACGTGGCGTTTGCTTTTTCCTTGCCTTTAGTTTCTACCCATGTAGCGCCAGAAGAAATACCGTAGCTTGACCTCCGATTTATCTACCAATTAATACCGCATGTGCTGCTCTTACCAAGCATTATGATACCACCCTCGTAGAGGACAACTCAGCCTAAGCACCCATTCATCCCAGCACACTCACTCACCATCCTCTCCAAAGCCAGCGTCACCGTTCCAATGCGTAATCTTTACAGCCTGTATTTCCGATGAGTGGTGTGTTTGTTGGGTTTCGAGAGAAAAATTAGGCCATGATGACATAGTTGAGACTTTGACGGTTGTGATATAAAGTGTAGGATATCGACGGCTGATAGTAGTAATATTGGAGGCCCAGCAGTAGCATGAGAAGTCGGAAATGCACCACGAGGTGGTAATGTTGAAGGCCCAGCAGTAGCATGAGAAGGAGTTGTCCGGATCGTACCCTACAGCGTTCAGATGGCGAGGTGTTAGATGTGGATGACGAGCGTGCTGGTTGAGGACTGCTCGTTGGTGCTGAGGGTCTTGCTTCTGGTGTTACAGGCTCGGGTGTGTTATGTCGTGCTCCTTGAAGAACGCCTCGTTCAGTTCCACGAGTTCGAGCCATCTCTTGTCAAGCCAGACATCACCCTGTGATGTCCACTGGCCACCAACAACCTGCCACACTGGCGGCTTACCCTGGGCCACTGGCATCAAGCTGCTGAAAGTGGTGGTGTGGCGTCATCAAGCTGTTGACGGTGGTGGTGTGGCGTCATCTTCGCTCTCGAGTCAATCTCCTTCTTCTTCACCTCCAACTCCTTCTTCTTGACCCGTCGATTACGGTAGAAGACATATAGCCTCGGATTACTACTCTCATCTCCCTTTCTTTTTATGCCTGGAGGCTTCTTGTTGTTATCTAGTGTATCTACCTCTTTTACATCGACAGCCTCCTCAACATTACTGACGTTCGGAATTGAGGTCATAGCCTCGTTAGGAGTAGTGCCTGTGCCTTCAACAACTGTGCTATAAGGTTCTCCATTCCTTTATTTGAATGTCAATCCTGCTGCCCATTGCTTCTTTCTCAGCTCTAACTCCTCCCTCTTAAACTCCAAATTTGTTCTCATCGCGCCGATTGCAGAAGAATGCCTCTAGTCCAGCATCACCCTCCTCTGCCTTTCTTTCTTTGCCCGGAGGTTTCTTGCTGTTCTTGCTTGGTGCTGATTTGCTCGCCGCCCACTTCTCAGCCTCCTCCTCATCAGTTACTACTTACCACTATGACTTCTCTTGCGCTTCCTCCTTCCTGCTCTTCTTGTTGAGTGCTTGCTTTCTTGCCACCCACTGCTCAGCATTCGCACTTGCCACAATAGAAGGACAAAAAAGGCAGGGTTGGAAGATGACCATACAAATTTGAAACAGGTATTGACTTGGTTGTGAGGGTTGCTGGAGGTCTTCTCAACCGTATAGACACGAAAAGGGTGCTAAGGTCCAAGTAGAGAGATGTCTAAGATGATAAAGAGGTTTTGGCGGTAATGGAGGGAGACATAGCTGCGATTATTGCCATCAGGGTCAGAGCAGGAAGTACTAGCTTAGGCTTGTTGACATTTCCTACCATGATCTTCAGGAGAGACAGGGTAGATAGAGGACTTCGACCTAACAACCTCAGTAGCGGTATGAGGGGTGACCAGCGTTTCTAAGCACCACCCGAACCAGCCTCAAATTTCAAGTCTGCCAAACCGGCAACAAAGACTGCAACCAGAAAACGCCAAAATACTTACTTCATACTGATTTGAGGGCGTTGCCAAAAGTAGCCTTCTGAGCAGCCTCTTTGCCGGCGACGACTGGGCGGAGCAATTTTCTATAATGACAAGCAAATTGGTAGAATTGCTTGCAATCGGGTGTAAGATGAGAGTGCTAGAGTTGTGTTAGCATACGATCTAAACGATGTTGACGAATCTTCTTAACTTAATGCTCTATAGTCCCACAGATAGCTCTTGTAGACGTTAGGCATGCGTACACGATGTCTTAGAATGCCTTGTACACTACAGTTGTCGAGATTGGTAGTGACCTGAAACAACTTAGATGCATCACGCCGGCCTTAAATAGGATCCACGAGCTGTTGAGATATTGTTCGTTTTCCCTGCTTTGAACGCCAGTACTCTTCCTCAATGTCGTCGCTTGTGGTCTTCCCATCCGCCATGTTAGTCATCTGAATGGTGTTGCTGAAGACTGAGGTCATACTTACGTTGCTATTGGGAATGTCGGGGGACGAGATGATGGGACGTGAGGAGTGCTGAGAACAAACTCGTGAGGTTTAATGATGGATTCTTTAGACGATCTCAACTGGCTACCTCGAGAGAAGCTTGGTAGCCGGCTTAATAACATAGGATAAGTTAATGGTATGTGGAGAGTGCTGAGAGTAAACTCGTACTACGATGATGGATCCTTTCGCCGACCTCAATTGGCCACTTCGAGAGAAGCTTCAAGGCTAGGCATAGAGCATTTGAATGAAAGATGGGGCGAGGAGTTTGCTGGTCACGCTGAATGATCTAGCGTAACTCTTTTATGGTTGCTAGTAACATGATTGACCTCGAAGATTCAATGGCTGACTTTGATGGGGTCATACACGCCGAAAAGGCGGTCAAGACTTTTTCTCTAACCGGCTTTTAATTAGCAGCACATTGAACTGACGAGACTTGTTACTAGTGGGATCCTGAGATACTCCGAAATAGCTTTTGATGATACCGATGGCTGCTGGTCTTAATCAGTTTGGCATTTCTGTTATCAATTCGCAAGAGGGTTCCAGGTGCAACTTACTGGGTCGTCGGCGACGCCGGTGCGTATGCCCGGAATTTCGAAGGCGTGTGTTGCAGGCGTGTGTTGCAGGCGTGTGTTGAAGGCGTATGAGTAAGCCTAGTGTGAGAAACTGTCTGGAGTTTTCGTCAGGTCATCTATATCCAATAACAGCTGGCGGAAGTATCAATTGCCTAGAGTGCCCAGCAGGCCCTCAGCGATGCTATGCTCAATTGGGAACATTGGATCACATTGGGTAGCGATGAACCGTCTGCAGCTGCAACCAGCTGGAGTAGCCGTGCCGAAAGTCCACGGGCTAAAGACCATAGATATGCGAGATTCAATTGTTCGATGTAAGCCCTCGTCTTCGATTGTAGGTCAACCTTCTTTCCACACCGTCTCTATACTCTCGCTTTGATCACCCAGCCCACTTTTGCAGCACGACTGGCAATCAACAGACAACCACCCAGCAACATGCAACACCCTCCCCAGATCTGCGCATAAAGATAATTCCCTCCATTCATCGTCACCAGCGCACCAGCCAACGGCGGTCCCGTCAGCGTCGCAATGCTGGAAAAGAATTAGCAGGAGTAGGAACGAGATTTTACATTTTATCAAGAAGATAGTCACCTAATAATCGTAAACCCCATACCCAATCTCGTGCCCGCCTTTTTCAAATCCGTCGTCAAACTCGACAACGTAGCAGGCCACAAACTCTGCACGGCGCCTGATCCCGTACCATAAACAGCTGCAAACACATATAAACCTGTAGTTGAATGCACGCCCGTCCATCCAAAGAACAAGATTCCACAAATGAATACAAAAGGCGTCATGGATTGCAGTGGTCCGAAGAAGCGGTCGGCGAGGTAATTTGGTATTAATCGTCCAGGCAATCCGATACCGACCATGACCATCAACAGATTGATACTGTCTTTGTAATCCAAGTGTATGACGTTTCGTGCGAAACTGCCGATGTAGTAGAATGCGAAATACAGACTCCAGAATGCGAAAAACATGCCGGAGATGAAGAGGATGTACGGTGCTTCCTTGAACGCAGCCCATTCGACTAATGGTCCGGAGGGACGAGGTGGAACCCGGGTACGCATGAGGAAGATGGCCGGGATGTTGAAAGAGAGCATGATGAAGGCCAGGATGCGCATTGTCCAGGGGAACCCAAGCGTGCTGAGGGTTGTGCGGACGATGCCGGGAAAGATGAGGCCGCCCTAGACGTTGATTGTCAGAAATTAATTATGGAGGAGACGTATGGGTGAATGAAATACTGTGCATGAGCCACTAGCCACAATACCGATGGCGATGTTGCGGCGTGTGGAGAAGTAGGTGCTGACGCATGCCCTGGAGAGGGGTTAGCAAGGATATGATTGTACATGTGATGAAAAGACGTAGGAATAGACTCACATAGTCGGTGTGAACACTAAGCCAGCCCCAAGCCCAAACACAACCCCCTGCGTCAACAACAACGCCCAATACGCCCTACTCACACTCAAGCACATAACGCCCACCACCTGCATCCCCGCACCACACACAATCAACGCCTTAAAGAACCCCGCATCCATCGCCCGCCCGGCCGCAACCCCCACCAAAAACAACAGCGTCGTCTGCAGCGACCCAATCCAGCTCACATCCGACGCATTCAGCCCCAGATCAGTCGTATAATACGTCTGAAACGCACCAAACGACGTCACGAACCCCCAACAGCTAGCGACGATGAAGTGAGCACAAAATACTTGTGTCCATGCTAGTCGACCGCCGTCGGGAGGTGGGCCGGGGTCGAAAGAGCGGGTTGAGGCGAATGTGCGGGCGGAGATTGTGCGGATTAGACTTAGTGGTGCTATTGTTGTTGCTCCGCCTTTGGAATGTTTTTCTACGTCTGCATCATGAGAGGAGGAATCTGCAGGTTCGTAGTCTTCGTGGAGAGAGCCGGTGTGTTCGATGGAGTCTTGGAGGAGTTTAGGGGTGGTGTCGACTTCCATTGTGAATATGAATAATGGGTGTGTATATTGGATGGCTTATAGCTCTTTAGATTTCACGTTAATAAAGCCTTTGGCATGATGTTGTTTGCTGCAGGATGACTCCTCATCACGCATAATGAAGTGGCATGCGGCTCATACGGCTGCAGTTGGAGCGAGAAAATTAAAGTCCGAGGTGGTCGCATTGAGCTGCCTGATTAGGTTAGCGTGCTCGGTGAAACAGCAGATTTCGCCGAGTGGCCTGTCGTGCCTATCTACCTTTGTATCTCGTACAGTATGACGCACACCGTACATGTTATTGTGGTTGTTGATGAATCATTATATTATGAAGTTATGCTGCAGTATATACAAGTCTATCTGGGTTGATTATACGACCTAAAACTATGCCGCCACGATATTACTCTCTAAACGCTCAACACATACTTAAGCAATTTCTCAAAGTTAGGACTTCCATATCCAGTCACAGGATCCCAGCCCAGTGTGGCATTCCAATGAGCATATGGAATGATGCCTCCACCTGGAACAGCGGCACCGCTCTGGTAGTTGACGCCATTGCAGCCAGTAGAATTTCCAGCAGTGATATCTGTAAAAGCCTTATATCCACTTGAATAGAGCATAGGATTGAAGAAGCCCAATGCAGGCTTGCCAGCATTGAGTCGAGCAGCATTGAGAAGACCGAGAATACCAGCCACGACAGGAGTGCTAGCCGAAGTGCCACCGTTCCTACTCAATTTGCCATTGTAGTATCCGTAATAGTATGGAGAAGCGGCAACAGCCGAGATGTCAGGGAAACCACGACCAGAGAAGTTAGCATATTGTGAGTAGTACAAGGCCGTCTCCGAAGTGACATGCTTGTTAAGGTAGGTTGTGACAGCAGTCTCCTGGTAATAAGGTCGAGGGAAGTAGTCACTGAAACCGCCACCACTTCCCAGCCACGCGATCTCTGGAATGCCCTGCGTACCACCAACGGCAGTAATATAAGGACAGGTTGCAGGGAATTGAGGGTTGAACGTGAGCTTGGGTTTTTTGTCGTTGGTTAAGCAGTTGGTGCCAATACCGCCGTCGCCGGAGGACTCAAGCACAGTAATACCACGGAGACCCATCATGCCAATTAAGTTACAGACGCGCGTGGCGTAATGGCGTGGCACGGTCTGCTCATCATCTCCGTAACTGTTGGATAGAACTTGAGGCAGGTTCTGGTTGTCCTGGGCGAGGAGGTAGTTGTAGTACTGGAGGTAAGGCTCGTTGGTGTCGGTGGGGTTGGTCAGATCAGGTGTGAACGGTGGAGAGCCGCCAGTGATGTACTAATTAGTATTATGTAAGCCGATTTCACAGCACATTCTGAACGTGGCGAACTCACCTCGCGAACAGGAAGGCCGTGGGCGACACCGATGATGTTTTGGATATCGAGGTTGGCCTCACCCACATCTCCGTAGATACCAGTGGGCTCGCTTTGGTTGTTGACGCCGTTGTTGATGGTGACGACGTCGAAAGTCTGGTTGGGGAAACCATACCTCTTTTCGAAAAGCAGGAGGTCAGATTCCTGTGCAGACTCGTTCAAAAATGAACCAAAGCCTACAAATGAGCCAGAATTTGCAGGAGGAGTGTAATTGGCAGGAATGTTGTAAAGCTGGCGGATACAGGCGGGGGTCAGACCAGTGATACAACTGGGATCTGGAGTTGTCTTGCGCTTGACGATTTCCTTGACAGTCCTGGAAGCTTGCTGAATAGCTGCATGTGCTCTGAGAAGATGTTAATTGACATACATCAGAAAAGTAACACAATATCTGTACTTACTGTGTCTGGCCGAAAAAGGTTGTGGGATGAATGAGATCGATGTGCTCGGAAACAGACTCATCCACATGGTACTGCGTCGTCCTCAACTTCGTTACACCATCCTTCTGGTAGTGGCTGAACTTTGTGTTCAACAGCTTCTCAGCTTGACCGACGGTCGACGAGAAATGAACACTATTACCAACGACAGTCGAAGTGATGTTGGCATCATTGAGCCAGCCAACAGTAGCTTGTACAGCCTCATCAGAAGCACTCACAAGGTTGTCAACTTGCTCCTTCGACCAATGCTGTCCATAAGAAGCACTGCCTGGTGTAGAGACAGCGTAAAGCTGCTCGACCATTTGGTCAATGTTGTTCATATTAAGCGCAACCTCAAGGTTGATTGTGTCATCAGAGCTAGGCTCGGAGACCTTCTCCCAGCCCTGTGGCACAACTGCGAGAGACTCATGGAGGACATGGGATAACCCTGGCACAGCCAGCAACAGACTGGCAGCGAGATATGCCGTGAACATGATGACTTGACTTCACGATATGCAGTACGGGAAAAGACAAGAAGACGGCGCAGAGTAGACCGGGTGGGAGGCTCCCAGGCAAGGTTTATATATCTCAACTGGGTTGCCTGTTTCAGAAGTTTGATAATAGCCACCGGCTCTCCGTACTATCCACAATATTGATCTGCAAAGCGCGCCTGATAGAGGCGAACGTCCTCCCTGCTGCCCCTCTGGCAGAGTGTTATGCACGTACTCACAGGCACGATCGTCATGGTTTCAAACGTTATTACGTTAAGCTCCATTTTCACTGATTCATACTCATCAAGCAATTGGTCACGAACCATCGACCTTCCTTTTGCAGTAAGAAATTTGTCACATTTTCTCCATCTTCTTAAAGCACGCAAGATAAGCTGCTTAGCGCGGCGAGTTCCTGGTCGTAGACATGCGATAAACAAGTCAAAGAACGGAAGGTCTCTGCGTGAGAGATTTATCTCGCTAAGAGCCACATGACGATCAAGCAATCGAAAAGCTTTTGCCGAGGCATGGCAGGCAATGCTTGACAATATGCCAGTTTTTCCATTTTCAAGAGATTAACATCAGGAGGTTGTGAAGGCACGGTTTCAGAGGTGTGAAACAAACTGAAAACACCTGTCGTGGGCAACTAAATCTTTCGAAATTCTTGGCTGGGAGTTACTGCCTAAGATGGCGATCCCTCATCATCCCGCCATTTTCAGGATATCGTCCAGCTGGAGAAATTGATGTTCTTTCGAATCTATTTCTATTATTCTGCATGGTAGAAGGTGGCTAGGAGAGTACGGCCCCTACCTACTTTAAAGTACCTTCGGAGCGTGTAGAGTTTGGGCTCGGCGTTGCCAGCAAAGCCGAGCTTGGCAGCCGTAAAACAAGAGTTTCGGATCAGATTAGCAGATTATTAAGATAAACACACGTACGCCTCGTCGTCGTCAGCCAACTCCTTCCTGCTGTCTCTTCGTCACTCACTGATAGTTGTATCTCCCATAGATAACTGCTCCTCGGTAGCAGCAGACAAGTCTTCCACTTCACCACGCTGACGGCTTAGCCACCAACACCTCCACCTAGAAGATAACCAACACGTATCCCGCCAAACAATGTCCTCCTTCATCCGAGGCGTCACTCGCGCCTTCTCCTCCACGAACACAGCCTCCGACAACCCAATGAACGGCACCAATGATAGCGCCGTAATCGAAAAGCCTACCGACGCTGCCAGCTCCGAGTCCACTCCTTTCACGAAAGCACCCACCCCTGCCAATCTCTTCCCTTCCACAGACCCCACCGTCGACGGCGAGGACTGCCTCCATGATTGCCAAACCTGCACAATCAAATATCCCTCCAAGTTTAGCATAGAAGAGGACGATCAAATATACGGCCAGGTCGGAGGATGGGATACACATCTGGTGGTAGCAACTGGAAAGAACGATTGGGTGAGGGATGTCTCGGATGAGGTTGGCAGTGTGATGGAGGCGGTTGGTAAGGCAGATATCAAGCCGAGTAATGGGGTACGTAATGTTGTGAGAGAAGCACCGAAGGGGCTGGTTGGGAAGATCAAGGGAATGGTGCAGGAGAGGAAGCATAAGGTGTGCTTGCCTTGTTCTGCCTTCCCTTTCCCGGCAGTGTCGCAGCATTAACGACACCCAACGTACAGTGAGACTAATATACTCTTGTTTTCACAGCATCTAATGCTTTCCGCATCCGACATGCCTGTACCCGACCCAAAACCCAACCAATCAACCGATGCAACAACCGTCCTTCTTCTTCCCGCATGGAAGCTCATCGACGGCGTCACGCCCGCACTAGTCCCCGAGCTCATCTCTACTCACATCAACTCCGCCCCAACGAATACCACACCCCTTCCCAGCTCAACCCTCCTCTCAGACACAGCGGACGCCCTGACCACCGCCGCCACAACACTCACATCAACAGCACAGTCGATCCTCGCGCCAATCGCCAGCTTAACAGTCAGTACACCACTAACAGCGCGTCCCTGCCCACACAACTACCTGATCCTGCTCTGCTCCCAAAAAACACGGGATGCACGCTGCGGACAAAGCGCACCATTACTCCGTCGCGAATTCGAACGACATCTCCGACCACTGGGACTTTATCGCGACTTACACGACGAAAGACCTGGTGGATGTGGTGTTTATTTTATTAGTCATGTGGGAGGACATAAGTATTCGGCGAATGTGCTTGTGTTTAGGAGGGATCAGGCGACGGGAGAGGCAGGACAGTGTATTTGGCTTGCAAGGGTGAGGCCGGAGGATTGTGAGGGGATCGTGAGGTGGACTATGTTGGAGGGTAAGGTCAGGAAGGGAGAGAGGCAGCTTAGGGGTGGATATGATAGAGGGAGGGGTGTTGTTAGTTGGTGAACACCATGCCATATTAGTAACCATTGTTATTTAGACCTCGTCCACAAAATTAGGACTCAAAACGCAACACCCTAGTACCAAATGATAATCTTGTGCTTTTGGCCTGCGCTGCGCTGCAGATGAAATGCCCTGCCGATTACTATAGGAATGGCGCGGTCTCCGGGAACTCAACCGTCAGACAAAGCAGGCACAAGGAAAAGCTGAACTACATGCCGTCACCTGCTCTGTGACACTCCCACCTCTACTTTAGAGGTTTCCTCTTCTCTGCCGCGGAGCTACATATGTGGGAAGTGCTCGAGGCCGCAACGTGCCAACCCACTAAGCATGCAACGTGATATAAAACAAGATCCACAAGATTCATAAGCTTCCCTCACTCATCCTGCCCCTCTGGACCAGCTTGGCCAACTTAGCTACTTGGCAACACATATCAACCGGCGGGGTTGCAGCATGATGACTATCTGAATGTGGTCAACGGATTCACCTCGACCTACTGCTAGCATGTTCATGCAGACATCAGCTGACACCATCGACACAGGAGGCTGCATGAAGCGACGAGAAGGTCACTTTAACCACCTTGGCCTGCAGGTATACTTCAGCAATGTACTTTTGCTCTACCTAATGAGGACGAACACAACTCACCTTCGTCGCCGACGACGTCAATGTAGGCGGGGTACGTGAGCTTCAACATGTGCATACTGACCATATTGGCGCAGGACTGCAGCTCGTGACCAGCTCGATCTCCATTACTAGCTTGAAAGAGTAAGAAACCCTTGGAGTCTGCTACTATCGTATTAGCCGGACGAGCAGTCGAGGTTGCTTCGCCCAAGTAAAAGCTGTGACTTTAAATACCACCTCGACCTATATGCTGGACCTTGCACAACCCAATCACAAAGAAGAATTCAAAAACAACACTTTACAACAGCTTCGACATGGTTGCAAGATCAGCTGCCTTCCTCGCGGCGCTGTTCGCAGTGGCTCAAGCTGCTCCCCAAGGCATCGATGTCGTCTCTGACGTTGCTGTTTCTAGACCTCAGATCCAGATCAGACCGAAGCAGACCTTTCAGGAATATGATGGGATTTTAGTTTCAGAAGCCTTCCAGCGATCACTCGTCTTGCACGAGTTGAATACAAAGTCTCAGAATTTGGCCCTTGACCTCCTCTTTAGCAACCAGACTGGTGCGGGATTCACCATACTGCGGTAAATAACACTGCTGTTACTATAACTGCTCATCCAAATAATGCTAATTTATGTAATCTTAGTAACGGTCTGGGCTCATCTCCTGTGAGTACACAATTGCTTTGACTACAATCCCGAGTACTAATACTTCACAGGACGACGGCTGGGATCTGATGAAGTCCATCGCCCCTGTTGCGCCAGCATCCAACTCAAGCAAGCTCAACTTCATCCCTCTTCCGCGCAATGACGAGTGGCAGGTGTGGCTTTCGAAGCAGGCAATCTCACGTGGCGTGAAGCAGATCTGGCCTGACAGCTGGTCTGCTGATGGCTACATGAAGACGAGCGGCACTGACTTTAGTGGTGGCTATCTGTGTGGTGTAGGTCTCGTCTATCAAAACCTTCGTTGTTGATGAGAGTACTGATAATTTCCCCAAGGTGACCAATGCCACTTGCGCTGCTGGAGACTGGCGCCAAGCATACGCCGACAAAATCGTCAAGTACATCCAGGATTATGAAAAGGCGGGCATTCACATCTCTTACGTCAATGCCTGGAACGAGCCTGATCTCAAGTAAGTGGACGATCCAATCGCTCTTGCCATTCTTAAACCCAGCTAACGATACGCAAGCACTTCATACGCATCCATGCAGTCCAAAGGTCGCCAGGCCGCAGACTTCATCGAAGTCCTCTACCCAACCATCAAAGCCGCCGGTCTCACCACCGAGATCGCCTGCTGTGATGCTTCAGGTTGGGAGCAGCAGCGTGAGCGACTCACAGACATCCAAGCCGCCGGCGCCGAGAAGTATTTCGGCATCATCACCGCACTGCTACAGTTCACCCCCAGCAGCTCCATTCGACACAGACTTGAAGGTCGCAGAGACAGAGTACTCATCTTTTGACCCGACAAACTTCGGCTGGAACACTGGCACCCGCGGATCGCAGGGCTTGACGTGGGCGAACCGCATCATGAACGGCTTTGCTAACAGTAACGTCACTGTCTTTGGATATTGGTGGGGTGCTGCCAACACTACTGTAAGCATCTTCCTTGCACATCCAGCTTGTGAAATTGCACGCACCTGACCGATCTTGGATAGGACAACCAATCCCTCCTCATCGTCAACAACACAAACACCGTCCAAGTAACAAAGCGTCTCTGGGCCTTCGCCCACTTCGGTTCCCGTCTCGTTCTCCCAGGCGCCCGCCGTATCTCAGCTACACTCATGGCTGTCACTGGCGTGAACGTCACAGCCTTTGCGAACCCTGACGGCACGTTCGCTACACAAATACTTAATAATGGCAATACCACTCGAACCATCACTGTTACGGGTTTGACTGTTCCTAACAGACAGAATGCTGTCTCTGGATACCTGACGAATGCCGCAAAGGACTTGATGAGGTTGTGCCTATTAGCCAAGATCATAATAGGATTGTTGTTAGGGTGCCTGGATACTCGTTGATGAGCTTGAGGATTGCAGCGAAGGGTAAGTAGGCGTGTCGTGCAAATGATTGCCCACGAAGTGAGCGAGAAGATGGGGCCCTTCTCATATGTTGAGAAAGTTCGCTATGATACAAGCAAGTCAATGATCCGCAGAGATCAAGCAATAGTCAGTCATTAGAATAACCGATAATCAAGATCTTTTTACAGCAGAGTTGAATGGCCTCGTCTCCTTCCGAACATCCATCTGATTGTCAGGAGGGGCTAGCATTGTAGCACATTTCATCACCCCAGTTCAGTCAGGAAAGACGTGCCACGCCTGGAACAACGTGGTGTAATGCATCTCCAGCGTCTTTTGTGTACGCATCTCCAGATGAGTAACGACAATGGGCAAAGCCAACGCTTCTCAGGAGAAGTGCCACGTAACACGATAGCGACGAGCCAAATATCCGACCTTCCAGGCTGAATCAATATGTAGATGTGAAATGCACCATAGGGGGCATTGCTATCATCCTTGAGACGCCGATAGATAGACAACATAGGCGTGATAGATGTCGATGCTGGATACAATACACCCTCTCTCCTCCTGATCATGATTCCCGTGTGCCGTACTGCTTAATTATATATCTGCTCGGCTAATAAATCCTGCCTCGTCGATATCACGCCAGTATGGATGATCGTATATGTGTCTCAGATATTGCAACGTCCTTTCCCATCTCTCATCCCACTTCCAACCTCGCTTCCTTTCGAGCATGCATATGCACCACAAACCACGCTTCAATACCCCATCACAAACAAGCAATCTCATACCCCAACAACACCTCCGTGCTCGCCCCTTCCCACCCTCTATTCCCCCCCGTACTAATCAAAAACTCACATTTCGGATCCAAATACAACTGACTCACCACACCCGTCCTATGTCCCGGAACGATAAGAAATGGTACGCCACCACTACTTCCACCACCACCACCACTTTTCCCACCCACCAACCCCTCTCCACCACCTCCCCCATCCTCGAGATCATACAACCTCAAAATATCATGACTAGCACAAAGCAAATGCCGTCCATTCGGCATAACCCGCACGGCACTCACCGCTCCACTTCCCCCCGGAAACCGCAAAGTGCGACTGGGTGTATTGAGGTTGCCGTGGAGGCTGTATTCGTCGACGGTGTTGTTGCGGCGGCCGACGTAGATGTGGTTGCCGCTGGGTGACCAGGTCGCTGCCATGCACCAGACTGGGACGTTGCGGGGGAGCGGGATGTGTGCGATGGGTGTTGGGCGGCGCCGGTCCCAGATGCGGAGGGTGCCGTCAATGGAGGCGTCGAGGAAGGTGGTGCTGCTGTATGCTGTTGGGGAGAAGGTTGGGTCGTCGGTGGTGAAGGGGGAGGTGATGATGTCGTGGGATGTTGGGAGCGTTGTTGTTGTTGTTATTGTTGGTGGGGGGAAAGGTTCAGGTTCAGGCAAGCCGTTTGTTGCTGGGGCTGAGGATGTTGGAGGGATTTGAGGAACATGATCGCCTGGTTCAGAGGGTGGTGGTGCAGCGGAGGTTGTTGGGAAGAGGGAGAGATCGAGGTCGTTATCGCCTTGTGAGTGGTTTTGCATGCCGTTGATAGAGGCTTTGGCGAAGTCGTCGTCTTCTTGGTCCACGCCGCCGCCGAAGAGGTCGTCTGTCCCGCCGCCTGCGCCGTCGTTGTCGCCGAATAGGGAGTCGTTGTCGCCTACCCCTCCGCCGAATAGAGAATCACTTGGTGAGCCTACACCGTTTGCATTGGATGATACTTTGCTCTCTCTTCGACCTAAGGTTATTGATCCTGCTTGTCCTCCTGTTCCTATATTGCTTGGTGGTGCAGCATTATTCGAGCCGAATGTTCCATTAGTCAGTGTCGGCTCTTTCGCAACTTCAACGATTTGCTGTCTCGGTACTGGCACACCACCTGCTGGGCGAATCTCTATTGCAGATATCTGTCCACTACTACCTGTATATGTGCCCTTGACCTGTCCAGTATTCAGATCCCACTCATGCACCGTTTTGTCCCAGCTCCCACTCAACAAACTCGTCTCATCATTACTGAGCTGCATAACCGAAACCGCAGATGTATGTCCATACAAGCTCGTTATCCTCTTTCCTTCCTGATGCCGTACAGTTTGCAGATTTATCCCTCCAGATTCAGTCCCAGACAGTAACCACAGCGCTTGATGTTGCACAGCCAGAGAGTATACTGGAGACAGTGCAAATTCGTTATTGTCTGATTTGTCCAGTGTGTCCTCATTCTCCCAGTAGGACATCAAAACGCCGGCTTTTGTCACACTGTCCACGAAAGGATGCCGCTGCGCTACTGTCAACAGTGTCTTGGCGTTTGCAGTATCGATCCAGTTGAACTTGCGCACCCAGCCGTCCGAGCCTCCACTGAACACCCAGCGCATGTCAGGGGTGGCCGTGACTGCATTGATGGAAGTGCTGTGTGGTGCTGCAATGGTGGGCGCAATGTCGTAGACCTTAGCTGACAACGCTTCCGGTCTTACCGCTGGCCGAAAAGGCGCTGGACTGTATGGGTCTGTAGAATACTGCTCTGGTGTTCGAGGGTTACTCCGAGGATCTCGAGGATCGTGCGTGCCATTGATCTGTGGGGGTGTTTTGGGAGGCGTCCCAGGTCCTTGATCAGGTCGTCGTCGGCGTATCGGTGGTGGTGGCATTTGCTTTGGGGTGTCGGGTTGCTGGTCTTGTGTATCTTCAATATCTTCCTCTCCTTCGGCGTCCTCGTCGTTGCCGGCGTCTGCGAGGGTCATATCGACGTCGCCTTCCTCCACATCCTCCATATCTTCGTCCGCGTCATTGTTCGAGCTTTGAGGTGAGTCTGGAGCAGGCACTGTTTGTCAGCAGATGTCATCTGTAGATAGCATGTCTGAGCGCATTCAAACCTTCATCATCAAATGCCATTGATCTTGTCTCTTAAGCAATCCTGAGGGCTGTAGAGGTGTCGCATCTGTTGGCGCACCACTTGACAATATATCATGAGTCTGACTGCTTCTCAAGTCATCAGCGTTGTGTATATAGCAGCACTTGAGGTTGAAATCCCGTGGACTACAACACCATAAATATTGATTGAGGTCGTCACAGTATCGCGCCAAGCAATCTGGGGAGACGGACTACGCGCCGCAAAGAGAGTGATGGTACATGTAATCATTAATTAAGGTATGAACAGCTTCTCTTTCCAGGCTCTGATCCTGCTAGCCATGTAACCAACTAGCTGATCGCCTAGCCAAAAGCAAGCTTCTTCTGGCCCTTCTCAATACCACCTCCTGACATGCCTCCAGTACCAGGAGGCCTACCTCTGCCTCGACCGGCAGCTTTTCCTCCTCTACCACTAGCAGGAGGTCGTGGCTTCTGCGGTACTGGTGTTGCAGCTGCTCTCGTCTGCAACTGTTGTGTCTGCTGCCTTCGTTCCGCTTCATCTTGCGCTTGCAGCTCCTGCGCGAAATGCCAATCGTCGTGCTCTTCCTGTTGATCAGCCAGTAGAGTCTTGTTGCAACGAGGGCAAGTAAATGTTGATGGTTGTTCTACCAGTGCTGATCTTGAAGGTGATAACTCTGCTCGTTCATCTTGCTGGAAAGCTGCTGGTGACGATGGTGGTAAATCTGGTTCTGAGATGCACGATGATGGAAATGTGAAGGAATTGTCTGGATCCTTTGGTTTAGGAGGTGCAATTGGAGATCCAGGACGTTGCAGTGGAATAGCGATCGGTTGCTGTACTGCTTCGAATGGCTGCTCATGTTGCTTGACTGGCATCTGCGATTCTCTTTGTGCACTAGGCAAGTCGTCAAGGTCTTGGAGTTCAGCTTCACTTAATGCATCTCCAGTACTTTCTTCCTGCCTCAAGAAGAAGTTGTTAATTCGAGGTTCTTCCACCTTGCGTCTCTTTGCCGGTCTTGCAGCCGTAGTAGCTGGTTCTTCACTGGGGATGAATGTGGAGTTCGCGGCAGCTTGCAATGCCTTCGCATCCTCACCTCGGACGAGAAAAGCACCAATGCCTTTGTTTCCCGTAATGCCATCTTCGAATCCGCCCACACTGAGCGACAACATGGCACATGGCCAAGCACGATACTCAGCTACAACTTGAGCAAGCAGATTCTTTGCCAAATCAAATAACATCTCCTCCGTAAAGGGCCTGCCTATCGGTATCGCTATTTGACGTGATCTTGTCTGTGCTCCTTGCCGATGATGGAGATTGATCGTCTTTGGTCTGCGCTTGTTCTTACAGACGCCTTCTTCCACGCAACGAGAATGAATATCAGCAGTGAAGATCCGTAACCACTTTACAGCGACATCGAAATTGTTGATACTAGGACGAAAGGACTTCGCTGACAGCATACTCTTTATTTGTGTTCTCGGATTGACTTCACTATGATCTTCGCCTCGAATTGTCTGATATAGCCAAGTTCCAGTATCATCGCCAATCTGTTTCTTGAGCTGTTCGATTGGTACTGATAACAACTCTTGAACGGTATCTGTGTTGAACTTTTCAACCACCTCGTCGCCCAGCTTGCCACCCAGATTACGAATCTTGGTAAATTTGAATGTGCTCAAGAACTGCTGGATCGCGCGGTTTCGAATGACAGTCTGATTGTTAGGCTTCTTGTGGCCGGCCCCGAGCTTGGCTAGCATTTTATTGCAAGCTATTCCAGCCGAGCAAGTATATTTGAGTCTATCATGCACTGCTGTTCTCACTTTCCGAACAATCTCGCTCCCTATCAGCATGGCAATGTCGTCCCAATCAGGTGCGTCCTCTTCTGTCTGATGATTGTCCAAGTCTATTAGCGCATCTGCATTCCAGTCTAGAGCTGTAGTAGGAGGAGCTGGTAGACGCTCCGTAGGGTCATCGTAAGGTGGCGGACCTTGCAGTTCTGGATATCGTTCGAGCATGATTTGGTGTACCTGCGCGGACAGGTCAAGAAAGACTTCGTCGATACTAGCTTTCTCAATCTTCTGTATTGGCACTGGCGGCAGAATTTCCTTCATGAGTGCCAGAATCCTTCTCGATTGTAGTCGATACGGATCGAGCGAGACCTTGTGTGTGGCAATATTTGCAAATGCATCGTCGTGATATGCCCATTTTGTATCTCCCTCTTTCCATGTCGCCACATGCTGCATGATCAACTCTGGACATTTTGCTTTTGCTTCGGTAATCGTGACATGACGAGATAGACCAAACTCTCTAGCTGGATAATTGATCGCGATGAGTCCTTGCCCTACTTGAGGTTAGCCACTGAAGCTGGTCTTGATAGTGCTGGCCTCGTTCCTGCCTGTACACGTACTTACATTGTTGTACTGCAAGTGGTTTGTCTAGCGGCACGCCTAGCCTCACCATCTCGCACTGAGCGTAGAAGGCATCCAGATCGATCAGAGCTATGACGCGAAGAGGACATGATGTAGAGGATGCGCTGAGTTGAGATAGGTGTTTGAAGGTGAAGCGTGATTTACGACGACGTGTGGTCTGAGGAGAGAATGGTGAGGATGCAACATATGGCTGTGAGGACGACATCTAGGTGAGATGAGTGCGACTTCGGCCAAGTCGTGGTAGCATGAGCAGCCACACGCAGCGCATGGGTCTCTACGAAAGTGATGACATATGACCGTAGTACTTCTAGTAAGACAGCAGAGGGCTAATGGTGTCGTGGTCGTTCACTAACAAAGTAGGCTCCAGGAAGCTAGGGGCGCTTAAGCAATTGAGCGATGGATGAAACTAGCGAAGACATGGAGATGTTGTCGCGAGTTTTGCTGATCTCATTCGACATCACGCCAAGGAGGAAGTGCTGTATCGCGTCATGTCCTAAATAGGCAATATAAATGGAAAACAACACGCTCTATGCTCTGTGCTTGATGCTGTTGGGAAGCGGCTATCCGTACGTGGCTGGACATTGTTCACAACCAGGGAAGCTGAAAGCTGAGATAAACCAATCGATTGTGCTACATTACTCAAGCTATTACGCGAGACATGGCTGTATGCATACATGCTCCCCACATGATTATGCAATATTCAGCCTCTTTTTTCATACAGTATCCTATAACCTCTACGTCCTGGTGTAACCACCGTCGACGGCCAGATCCGCACCAGTAACATATCCTGACGCATCACTGAGCAAGAAGACAACAGCACCCATCAAGTCTTCAGGACGACCCATCTTACCCTGAGGGACGAGAGAAGTCCATTGCCTGTATAGATCCGGGTTGTTGTCAATGATCTGCTTGGTGAGGGCAGTGAACATGTAACCCGGGCTGATGTTGTTGACTCTGATGTTGTGCTGAGCCCACTCGACTGCGAAAGAAGACACCAAGTGTCTTACTGCTGCCTTGGAAGCATTGTATGGTGCTTGGGGTTGGGGAACATTGACAATGGAACCAGACATACTGCCGATGCAGACAATGCTGCCAGCAGCCTTGCGACCCATCAAGTGCTTCGCTGTCTCCACGCAAAACAAGTATGTACCATCGACGTTGACACCCCAGAGTTTTTTCATGCGGTCGTACGGGTAGTTTACAGCATCCACATTCTCGCAGAAACCAGCAGATGTGACGAGACCATCAACCTTGCCGTGCTCTTTGACGATGGCTGAGAACGATTCGGATACAGAATCTGGGCTGGAAACATCGGCGTAGTGGGCAGTAACTAGAGGTTTTCTAGAATACAATCAGATAGAGCAAAAAAGATCGTGAAAATGAGTCGACATACCGGTCTGCGCCAGGGTTCTCGTCTTGCCAGACTTTCAGAATAGTCCCGGCAGACTTCTTCGCTTCCTCAACTTCGCGTAATCAGCATAGTTGGCATCTGGGTGAAAGCGGGTGTACATACTGTTCATATCGACGATAGCAACATCAGCACCACTGATGACCATTGCTTGTGCCATGACCAATCCCAATCCACGAGCACCACCTGTGATTACACATGTCTTGCCTTGTAGAGAGAATGTAGCCAGTGTGGGAAGAGCATGCTCCCCACCTCGACCACGAACAGGCTTACTGCTAGGCTGATCTTTCTCTTCTGGATGTTGGAAAGAGACGCTCCCGTCAGTCCTGGCCAAAGAACCTTCGTGGTCGCCTGATGCGCCAGCTGGTGCAGCAGTCGTCGCCTTTTCAAGCTCCTCCTCTGATGGACGTAGTAATGATCGCGACGTCGTTAATGTGCGAGCATTGTGTGAGATTTTGTTGGAAATTGGTGAAGCTCGAGGCGAGCTCTGCGTGACGCGAGCAGTGCTGCGGATGGCTTGACGAAGGGCTGATGACTTGAACATGGCTGATAGATAGTCGAAGTAGTATTTTTAAGAGCAGAGATATGGCAAGAAGAAACGTAATAGGCGCGGCCAGTGAAACGTTGTTAAATGTCAAGAAAACACCATTGGAGATGACGTGGGTTCGGAGTTATCTGTCTCCGCCACGTGCCACACTCTCTGTCGCGCCTGTCTCAGATGTGTTTGAGCTTTGAATTACCACCATCAACATCGAATCATGTCCTAACAGCTTCGGCAGAGAAGAACACTTCGATACTATCGCTGCCTTTGAGATAGTCCACTGTGTCCGCGTCCAATTATTGACGTCCTTGAACGACGCACCCAGCAGTTATGCTACCACTCGACCTCTATTTGATCACTTTCAACTGTGGCCGCACTATCATTGACATCAAGTCATTCAGTCAAAGCCTATTCCAAGCTTACAAGGGGCAGGATGGTCTTCCTGATATCATCTCAATTTCACTACAGGAAATCGCGCCAATCGCTCATGCTTTCCTTGGTGGTTCTCTGTTGAGGCCGTATTACGACGCTATCATCGAGGCAGTGAAACTTGCGGCTGGACCAAGAGCCTCGTATGTAGAGGTCATACGCCACAATGCTGGCATGACTGCTATTGTGGTTCTAGTCAAAACCAGCGTCATGAATCAGATACAGCTGGTACAAACAGCTGACATTGGCGTCGGCGACTACGGTCTAGGCAACAAAGGGGCAGCAGGCGTACGCGTCTTTCTTAGTCAAAATGTTGATGCTTTGGACCAAATACCTCTCACGTTCGTTTCGGCGCATCTTGCCCCGCATGAAGACGCGGTCGAGCGCAGGAACAAGGACTGGAATAACATTGTGAGCAGCTTAGTATTCTCAAGCGGAACCGGACTTAGCGAAGATCATGCGAAAACCGGTGACAGCGGTGGCAATATTGTAGAGGCGGAGCCTCTGCTACAGGAGGGCAATGGCGAGAATAGTGCTTTCAACACATCATCATCTGGCATCTTCAACAACTACCCTCTGTACTTTAGTGGCGATCTTAATTACCGCGCCAGTGATGTCTCGCCCAAGATTGATGATCATCAGCAATTCCCTCAGCCAGTCACTGACTCATCCAAACCACAGCACTATTCCCATCTCCTGAAACGAGATCAACTCTCGCGAGAGCGCAATGCTGGCAGGACTCTTCACTCTCTGACTGAGGCCCCTATTGAGTTTCCACCGACTTACAAGTACGATGTTGACAGGTATTCAAAGCTGACCTCGGAAGAGCCTGACACCTGGTATTGGGCTAAGCACAGACAACCGAGCTGGTGTGATCGCATTCTATATTCTTCATATCTGTCTACAAGTGCTGTCAAGATGTTGTCGTATTCGTGCATGCCGCTTCAACCAAGTTCAGATCATCGACCTGTTGGTTTGGCTGTTCAATTGGATATGCAGAGAGCAGAGTCACAGTCGCAAGATTACAAGTCGCCTTTCTCACTGAATAGTCAATGGAAGTCGCAGAGAAGTGCGGCTCGTAAGCGAGAGCTAGTGGTGGGTTTGGGCGCTTATCTAGGACTCACTAAGGAAGGTAGGATGATTTTGATCGCCACGACTATCGGCGTCTTGGGTGTTTGGCTTGTTAGTCGAAGTCTAGCGTTATGATGGGTGGAATTTCTGAGAAATATGAGGCAGGTGCGAAAGTCAACTCCGTAGGTAGTCACGATCGAGCATTTGCCCGGTAAACAGACGATGAACTCGAAGCAAAGTCTCGTACTCTCAACTTTTGATTCATAGTTATCATCACAGCCACACCACTTTTGACTTTGTCTTATCACAGTCGCATCAATCAATCATTGGCACATCATATATATCGCTTACCACTGTCTATCATCATGGTCCTCTCGAGGAAAGAACAACGAAAGCTCAACAAGTCGCTCAAATCAACCACACGAGGTCCAACCAAGAGCATCCCCATTCCAAAGAAGACTACCAACGAACTGTTTCCTGCAACTGTCGAAATACTGACTAACCCCTTCCATCCCCTATTCACACCACAATCTCCTGCCGAGCTGCCGCCGAAGGCTACTACCGTTAGTGATCTGATCACCTCGGCGAGGTCCTCAAGAGCTGGAAGTGATGCAACAACTCCCGCGGTGACTTATATCCCACCCGCGTTCAACGAGACGAGAAGAGATTCAGTACTTGACGATAATGACGATGACAACAAGAGACAAAGCTTGCGCTTTTCTACGCGGGAGCTGGTAGCCAGTATCGTTGACAACACCTACGCAAACGACGCGGACGTTTCCAACTTCGGTGCCACCGAAAGCTATCAATCCGACAGCTTTGGTTATAGGTCAGATTTCGAAAATGCCAATTACAGCCAATATCATGCATTCTCCTCGCGTCCAGTTGATGTCGAGCGCGCGTCCCGATCGTCCTCGATTACCTTCACAACCATATCTACTGCAAGACCAAGCCCAACTTTTGGGTTTGCGCTTTTCCGTCCTACCAAGGCAGCAGTAGAAACTCCAGAAGAACATCAACATAGCAACGCACAAAAGCCTATTTCGACAAAACTTGTGACTACAAATTCGTCTTCCTCTGCGCTCAGTGAATCTGAGCGTCGACCAGGCGTCGGTTTCCGCTCAGATTCGACGACTTCTCTTATATTTCCGCTGGACTTACAAAATAACGATGACTTCCAGGAACACAGCACAGTGAGATACAACCCAATGTCTGGTCAAGAAAGAGCGTCTGGAGTTTCGTCATCAATATACTCATCAGGACTACTCGAAATGCAGGTCGTCACAAAGTTGCCTAATGGTGATGTGACCGTCGAAGATTGCAGTTCTGTTGGAACCAATTCACCTGTATCATGTGCCTGGAATACTGGCAATGGATACTACATACCATCACCTTCCGCTGTTCAGAGTCTCGCCGATATTCCCTTCGAGCGACTTCGTATTGGGATCATCCAGGGTGTTAACGCAGACGGACATCCCTGTACTCCCAGAATTCCACCTTTGGCTAACGCGACCAATGGTCACACTGTACTTGGCAGTCTTGGTCACCTTCGACTTCACGGTGATGAATCAAATGGAAGATCAACCCTCTCTAACAGTTCTGGCTCTCAAACCAACGGCCTCGGGCAACCTGACTACGACGGAGACTACCTATCTCCCGAAGAAAGATGTGCCGAGACTGGAACATTATTTCCCCCTGAACCCACACCAGAAGTGATTTCTGGCACCCTTTTCAGCGAACCACTCAAAAGTTATGAGCATTTTCCACTCGAAGCACCCCCACCACGTACTGCCTCGCGATCTCATGCTATTCGCGAGGGCAAAAAACCTGCTGACGTCACGACTGCCGTATTTGCCCCGGACGAGGATTCCATATCGGCTCAGCATGTTCCGACATACCCTCCTTACCATTCAGCAGAAGAATTGTCGACTCGAGTAAAGGTAAGACCATTTCCTTCTTCGAACTCAGGAAGAACATGCGGCAATACACACGTGATGCATGATACGCCACCCAGAAGTGATCGAGACAGTGGTGAAGAATATGACATCAGTGATTCAATTCCATCCCTTGATATTGGCGAGGAAAGTGATATTAGCGATTCTGTGTCCTCCCTTGATATTGGTCGTCCTATTGGAGCCATCAATGCAGCTCTACTTGCTCGGCACAAAAAAGAGCAGCGCGAGAAAGCAGCGGCACGTCAGGCAGCTTGGGAAGCTCGCGAAGAACGATTCAAACTTGAGCGGGAGCTACAGCGCGCAGTACAACGTCGAGAGCTGTGCTGGGCCAATAGACCGGCGGGCGTCGTTTTGCACCCAAATGATAAAGTTGCATCAGCACCGACAGATGCAAAGGTAATTCTAGCCACTTCCCGTCTCGTACTAATGATGGTTCCGCCCTGCTGTGATATCTTGTCGTTGTGTTCTGCTTGTGCGCGTTCTGCACAACGCGGCATTGTTGCGTTTCAGTTGTTGCTTGCGACATGTTTTCACCTTCTCAGTTTCACATAAACGAACATACGCTAACTTCACCTCTTAGACCTCTCAGACCTCGAGCAACATATATAGCTCACCAGTATATAGCTCATTGAGCACCGGATATCGCTCAGTCTCGGCTTCTGGTTCCAGCCGAAGCTACCTTACTTCTGCTGCCCAGGTAGTCACGGCTACTGCAGGCAGTGCATCTGTGCCAGAGGCTACAATTGCGGCCCCACCTCGAGCTCAGTCTTCTGAACACGACGATGACTCCGAACTGGAGCTCTTTCAGAATGTCAAAGACTTGTCTTCAGCTTTGGCTGGTATGACGACCAGTGTACGCAAGATCGAAGCGCAGCT
>Ga0160428_1000235_pt1 | contig 68112 bp, 51 predicted proteins | sample SolpanmetagenomM_FD_108198 | JGI IMG/M metagenome (GOLD analysis project Ga0160428, IMG submission 108198) | Solar panel surface microbial communities from Lawrence Berkeley National Laboratory, California, USA - M | ecosystem: Engineered > Built environment > Solar panel > Unclassified ... | reverse complement strand
GGCATGGTAGAGCACGTCGCCGGTGACGACCGCCCGCACGCCAGCACCGCCCGCCTGACGCGCCAAGGCGTCGATCCGCACCGCATCCCCCGGCCGACGACGTTGGAATAGCGCCATGTAGCCCCGACGCCCGTAGATCGTCTTCAGGTCCTTCAGCGCGGCAAGGTTCTCCTCGTCTGCCTCATGAGGCAGCAGGATTGCCACGACGCCATCGGACCATGGTTCGAGGTCGTGCCAGTGAAGGAGGCATCCGCCCTTCCCTGCCCGCTTTTTCCCCACGGTCAGCAGTCGCGTGATGCGCGACCAGGCGGGGCGGTTGGTGGGATAGAGCAGCAGGCGACGGCCGCAGGATAGATCAACGCGCGTTCCTGCGATCGAGCGGACGCCTGTAGCTTTCTGCGCTTCCCACGCGCGCACGACGCCGGCGACCGTGCCGATGTCGCTGACGCCGATCGCCGGGTATCCAAGCAAGGCTGCAGCCGCAAACAGCTCCTCGGGGCTGGAGGCGCCGCGGAGCAGTGAGAAGTGCGTCAGCACCTGAAGCTCGACATAGTGGGTCATCCGAAGACCCCGTGCATCCACCACGAAAGGTCGCCGGTATCATCCTCGAAGCCATCACCGCGGCGGAACACCCAATACCGGCCGCCCGCATCGTCTTCGACCCGGTAATAGTCACGGACCGCCCATATCTCCGCGTCGCGTCGCCACCATTCGCCGTGAACGCGCTCGGGGCCGTCGCCGGCGACGACCTTGTAGACCGTTCCCCGCCACTCGAAGCGTCGCGGTGGCTGGTCGGGCATCAGCGCGATAACCCGGTGCAGCGGCTCTGGACGCGCGAAAAGACGCACCGGACGTTGCCAAGCGGGCCAATCACCCGGCAGGACATTCGGGTGGGAGTGGGCGACGGCCCGCTCCGGCACATGGCTTTCTACCGGGGCGATGCGGAAGACCGATTGCATCCCGATCCGGCCCGCGATCACGTCGACTAGGCGTGCGGGATCGCGCGCAAGCGTCTCGCCCGCCAAGACGGCCCCTAGATCTACTGCATCAAGCGGCTCGGTATGCGGTGCTACCATCGTAAATTGCTCGAGGCCCCAGCCCGGGTCGATGCTCTCGATACGCAGCTTCAGCAGCCGCAGCAGGTGCGTAACTTCCCTCGTCGGCCTCGATGTGCCGATTGCGACAACCTGTTCGGTGCCGTCGACGCGCATTCCCGTCAGGCGCAGCGATCGAGCGCCGAGTCCCCTCGCCTGCAGCAACTCGGCAAGGTCCCCCAAGAGATCCGACATGACCTTCTCGATCGCGTCGGCCGTGCTGATCGGTTCGAGCAGCCGGCGTTCGACCGCCGGCACCTCGGGGTCATCTCGCGGCGTGATAGGCTCGGCGATGCCGCCTAGCGCCTGATCGAGACGGGTGATCGCCGGCAGACCAAGTCTACGTGCCAGCGGCCCCCGCGCGACCGGCAGGAGATCCGCGATACGCTCAAAGCCGAATTTGCGAGCGGCCGACAGCGCAGTAGGTGTCAGGCGCAGCGCCGCGATCGGCGACGAGCTGATTGCCTCGACCGTGCCGTGTGGATCGACGCGCGTCAGCTCTCCTTTCCCGAACCGTGCGAGCGCATGTGCGGCGCCCGGTGTGTCCGCAACCGCGACGCGAGCGGTGAAGCCTGCCCGCCTGCAGAAGGCCAGGAGACGACGACAGAAGCGCTCCTCTCCGCCATGAAGATGATCGCAGCCGGCGAGGTCGATCCAAAGGCCATCCATCGGCGTCACCGCGGCGATCGGCGACCAGCGCCGGACGGCCAGTAGTGCGAGGCGATCGAGCAGCGCCGCGTCTGCTTCTGGCTCGGCCGGACGGAAATCGAGATCAGACACCAGCGCGCGAGCATGGGTCGCTGCCATGCCGGCATGGATCCCCAACGCCTGCGCGCCTGTGCAGGCGGCGACCACCTCCTCGCGACGACCGATCTTGCCGATCAGCGCAAGCGGGGCGTGATCGGCGGATATCGCTGCGGCCAGCCCGCTTCGCATAGTGGGCGCAGCCGCCTTGTAGGGGTGGCTCGCTGCCTCCGAACGTCGGCCGAGCTCGCGCATGGGTGGCTGTGCGTGAACAGGCAGAGACGCAATCTGTGCCTCCACTTCTTCACGTGATTGCGCGCTGGTCCGTGCCCAACGGGCACCAGGACGCCAACCACCGCCCCGCGGCACCGAACAGGCGCCAGGATCATCGTCGACCGGTAACTGGAGGGCGGGGCGCTCAGGCGGCCGCGAAGCGGGCCGTTCCAACCGTCTCAGCCGCTCGATGGCCAAGTTCGGCAGGAACAGCGAGACAACCCGTCTCATCGCTGGCCTCCAATATTAGGGAAAAGCCCTCACCTCCGCGCTGTCGCGCGAGTTCGATCGACCACCGCGCTCTTCCCACACCCGCGACATCCAACCGCGCCGAAGGCGCGGAGCCGATCCGCCAGCGCGTCCATGCGGCAGATGGCTCGGCGAATGGATCCTCGTCCCGTTTGCGTCGACGCCGCATCAGCAAGATGGGAATATCGGCTTCAGCCGCGACCAGCTGCAGGCGGCGCGTGGCAACCATCGATACTTTACTGGCGTCCGCGACGATCGCCGACGGCGTGCCGTCGCGCGCAGCGTCTTCGATCACGGCGAGCAGCGCGGCATCGTCAGGTGTGTGCGCGTAGATGACACTTGCAGCCGTGAGGCCCGCCTGAGCCAGCCCCGGTGCGTAGATATCGGGCCGGCAGCTTGCCCAAAGCACCAGCCCGCCGGCGTTCGCCGCTTCGCGCGCCGCAATCCCGGCCAGGAACAGCGTGGTCGCCGCGTCGTCGACCAATGCCCCGGATTGGGCGGTCGCTTCGTGCAACGCTCCGGCACGCAGACCCCCTGCCCCGAGCCGGCTGTCTATCTCATCAATGCCAAATGGCAGCACACGATAGTTCGTGACCGGCGTGGTGATCGTCCGGAGATGCGCTATGCTTGGCGCGAAGGAATCGAGGGCGGCGGACATCGTGTTCTAAGACTCTACTCGTTCCCTTTATGTTCCGTTAATGCGGTCAATTGATCAAGCGCCGATCGTCTCAGCTCGTCGTGTTGAAACGGAACGCAGGCGATACGAAGCGGCAACAGACAGTGAAATTCCGCTTCCCAAGACCCGACGCGTGACTCATAGGAATACGATGCCGATCCGTGCCGAAAACCGCTGGCTCTACCCGATCGACTGGCAGCAGCTGTCAGGCACGATCCGGTTCGAGCGTGCCGGCAGGCGCTGCGAGCAATGCCGTCGGCCACACCTTCGACGGGTTGCGCATCTTGGCGACGGACGTTGGTGGGACGCCGATACGTCGTGTTGGCGATCGGATCAGGGCAAGCGCGTCTCGATGAAGGCGGGCTTCACGCTCGCGAGCGTCCGGATGACCTATGTCGTGCTGGCCTGCGCGCACCTCGATCATGATCCGGGCAACAGTGCTCCCGGAAACTTGCGTGCGCTTTGCCAGCGTTGCCACATGATCCACGATGCGGCCGAGCATCGCTGGCAGCGATGGTGGAACGTGTTCCGGCTGCGAGCGCTGCGCGACCTGTACGAAGATCCACGCATCACTCGCGAGCGGCAGGCCATTCGTTAAAGGTCGATGTTGCGCGCCTTCATGGCGTCAGCCGCGAAGTCAGCGATCGACCCTACCCCGCCGACTGCCTCATAGATCACGGTAACGTCGTGGTCCTCTAGCTTGTCGAGCATCAGCGTAACCGCCCGGGCGTTCGCCTCATCCAGCACGGTCTTTGTGTCGTCGCTCGTCATGGGTAAGGATCCCGCTCGTTTTCCTAGGGAGCATGAATAGCATGAACATCAGCGAACTGGCCAAGGGCGTCGCCACGTCGACGGGTTCGAGCGAGGCCGACGCCAAGAAGGCGATCACGGCGGTTTTCGATCGGATCGCGGACGCCGCGACCAAGGGCGAGGAAGTCTCAATCCCAGGGTTCGGTAAATTTGCCGTCAAGGATCGGCCGGAGCGTCAGGGTCGCAATCCGGCGACCGGCGAAGCCATGACAATCGCGGCGTCGAAGAAGGTGTCGTTCACCGCCGCCAAGGGCTTGAAGGACAAGCTCTGACGAATATGCGCCGGCGATCGATCGCCGGCGCTGGCAGGAGGCGCGGATGTGTAATCGGTATAGGCTGACGGCGAAGCAAGCTGAGGTAGTTGCGACATTCGGCATCCGCCCTCCCTATGAGATTGATGAGACGTTCCCAACAGGTGATATCTTCCCGACTGGAAAGAAGACGCCGTTCTACGGCGCCGTCGTCGTGCAGGATGGTTACGATCGCCGGATCGAGCGCATGGAATGGGGGGTGCCGACGCAGGTTCCGAGCAAGCGCGATCCCGCGACGAAGCTGACAAAGTACGTGACCAACGTACGGAACCTTACCTCAAGCTTCCGGCGGTCGATGCTGACCACGCCGGCGCGGCGCTGCCTCGTACCTGTAACATCATTCTCTGAGTACGGATTAGCTCCTGGCGAAGATGGCAAGAAGCCGTTGCACCGGTTCGACGTGAGCAGCCCCCACCGGGTGGTCCGGGTAGATTGTTAGTGCATTGTCGTCTCCGCCGCCATTGCCGGGCGTAGGTGGAGCGAAGCGGAGCCGGAGGCCGGCAATGGTGGTGTCGCCGCAGCTGGCGCCGGAGGTCGATAGCCCAGACTGCTGTGTGGCCGGATGGTGTTATAGTGACGCCGCCACGCCTCGATCAGCATCCTTGCCTCGGCGATGCTGTAGAAGATCTCGCCGTTGAGCAGCTCGTCGCGAAGCGAACCGTTGAAGCTCTCGTTATAGCCGTTCTCCCATGGCGAGCCCGGCGCGATGTACAGCGTCTTCACGCCGACCTGGCCGAGCCATTTCTGGACCGCGGTAGCGATGAACTCGCTGCCATTGTCCGACCTGATATGCGCTGGCGGACCCCGCGCGATGAACAGCTCGGCAAGTGCCGACAGCACGTCTTGGTGTTTCAACTGACGTGCGACGGTCAGCGCCAGGCACTCCCCGCTGGCCTCGTCGATGATCGTGAAAATCCGGAATTGCACCTGTCGTGCGTTCGCGCTTCGACAAAATCGTACGCCCAGACATGCTTCGGATACTCCGACCGCAGCCGGATGCACGAGCCGTCGTTCAACCACAGCCGGCCACGCTTGGGTCGCTTCTGTGGCACCTTCAGCCCCTCACGCCGCCAGATGCGTTCGACACGCTTATCATTCACCGACCACCCCGCGGCATGCATTAGTGAGGTCACCCGACGATAACCGTAGCGTCCATACTGCCCGGCCAGCGCAACGATGTCCTCAGTCAGCGCCTGTTCGTCATCTGCCTCACACAGCACCTTGCGCTGCGTCGACCGATGCTGCCCGAGCACGCGACACACCCGTCGCTCGGATACGTCCAGCACCCCTTTCACCTGGTTAATGCAGCGTCGGCGCCGCGCGGGGCTTAGAAGTTTCCCCGTGCCGCCTCCTGCAGGATCAGCTTGTCCAGTGTCAGGTCGGAGATCGCACGCCGCAGCCGCAGGTTCTCCTTCTCCAGATCCTTCATCCGACGAGCCTGATCCGTCTTCAGGCCACCATATTCCTTGCGCCAACGGTAGTAGGTTTGCTCGCTGACCGCGATCCGCCGACACGCCTCGGCGGTCGTCCCGCCCTGGCCCAGGACGATCTCAACTTCACGCAGCTTCCCGATGATCTCTTCCGGCTTGTGCTTTTTCGCAGGCATTCGTCGTCCCTTCCTTGATCTAGACTCTCATAGTCAATGGACCGCTCAGAAGGGGGCAGCTCGAGTGCCGAACAGAATCTCGACCTCCAACGCGACGCACTGGAGGCGGCTGGGTGCGAGAAGGTCATCCCGACAAGGCGTCTGGCGCGGCCTCGGACCAACCGGGCTTGGTGAAGCTGAAGGAACACCTTCGTGCCGGCGACACGCTGGTGGTGTGGCGGCTCGACCGGCTCGGCCGATCGCTGCGCGACCTGATCGGGTGGATGATCCTACCTCGAAGAGGAGAAGGTTGGTCTGCTCAGCCTCCACGAGGCAATCGACACGACCACCACGTCGGGGAAGCTTACTTTCCATCTGTTCGGCGCGCTCGCCGAGTTCGAGCGCAACCTGATCCGTGAACGTACTCATGCCGGTCTCGCCGCAGCACGGGCGCGGGGCAAAAAGGGCGGGAGACCGACCGCACTAGGTAAGGACAAGCGCGAACTCCCTGTCCGGCTCTATCATGAGAACTAGATGCCGATCGTCAAGATCTGCACAATGTTCGGCACCTCCAAGCCAACCCTTTACGCTTATGTTCGGGCGGACGAAGCTGCCAAGAGGGCGGCGTAAGAACGACCGAAAGCGGCCCAGTTGCGGACATTCACCTACTGCGCCACTCGTCGGCGGCTTGCCCGAGGGACTAGCCGGTGCAAAAGGGGCCGCGCTACGACACATAGCTATTTCTGCAGTCCGTGACACTGACGATGGATCGCTACTGGTGCGCCGTCTCGTGAGGCGGCAGGTCGACGTGCAGCGTCAACTCAGGTTCGTCATTAGCGCTGCGTGCGACGGCAGCGTATGGGCAATGAACGGCAAGATGGCCGCACCGATTGCTACGGCGTCCTCATCGTGAGTTGCTCGCAGGATAGGGGCCATGTTCGGAACGGCACTTCCGAGCAAGGCGATGTTCCGTTTCAGTTCGAGTATGAGGCTGTCCAACAGGCACGATGGTAGTCGCGCGCCGATAAATATCGCGGTTGGATTGAGAAGGGCGTTCACCGTCATGATGGGGAGCGTAAGAGTCTTTGCCGCCTCCAGGGACCAGGCGCGGACGACGGGGTTGTGGCGTTCGACGTCTTCGCGAAGTTCCGCCACGCTACCTTCGTATCCCGACTTCTCCAGCCTGAGCCTGAGTTCGGACAGTGACACGCAGTCCTGGACGGTCAGCCCTGCGGGATGGTTGAAGTCCGCAGGAAGCAGTCCGAGTTCACCTGCTCGCCCGTTTCCGCCGCGCACATACTCGTTGTCTACGACGACGGCACCGCCCAGTCCGGCGCTGATCAACACGTAAAAGAAGTCCGTAAACTGCCGTCCATTACCGAACTGGGCTTCTCCAATTGCTGCCGCTGCGGCGTCGTTGTCACGAAGGACGGGCAGACCTAGTCCGTCTTGAAGCAGGAGTGAAACGTTCGTCGTTGCCCAGACGCCGTATGCCTCCGGCATCTTCGGCAGAGCGATTGTTCCGATATCGTCGGGTATCGCAAGACCGATGCCGATGAAGCGTTCTCGGTCCAGCTTCAATGCGTCAGTCGTCTCGGCATACCACTCCTGAACGAAGTCGACGACCATCTCGGGACTAGGGAAGTCGACCTCCTTGACGGATCGCGCGCGAACGCCCCCCGCGAGGTCGAGGATCACGACAGTGACGTGATCCCGATCGATGTTGACCCCCAATGAGAAGCAGCCGTCGGGATCAATCGCGAGCCGCGAAGCGGGGCTGCCTCGGGGTCCCTTAATGCGGGCGGTTTCGTGGATGAGACCCTCGTCGATGAGACGGCGGGTGATGTTAGCTATGGTGGGGAATGTCAGCCCGGTCGCCGCGGCGAGCTCCGACTTGGAAACCTCGCCTCCCGCAACCCGGATGGCCTGCAGGACCACCCGTTGGTTGAAGTCGCTGACGCGCACAAGATTGCTGCCGGACAAGCCGACCGTCAGCCGGGGCTGCCGATCGTTGCCACGCATACCTTCATTCTTAGACGCCGTCACCACCGTCTCGCCGTTACCGCTATCATTCATCCCACCATATTGCATTAAATACGGTTGGCGACGCGAATAAAAATATGGCCGCAGCGAAATATCGCCGCAGCCTGAGTGAACCCCGTAAGTGACTGGTTCGGGGAAGAAGGACCAGCCGGGGGTATTCCATGAAGCTTAGTTTCGGATGCGAACACCGAAAGTCAGTCGACGTTCGAAGATGCTCGATCCATACCAGAAGTTCTTGAATTGAGCGTACTGCTCCTCGTTCTCCTTCGTCAGGTTCGATCCCTGGACGAAAAGCGTAAACTTCGGTGTAACGTCATAGCTCGCCGATGCATCTAGGTATCCGGTGGCCCGGTTCCATACCGCCAGATTGTCGTCGGCTGCCGCTACGAAGCCAGCAAACCGCTTGCTGCGATAGTTGTACGCGACGCGACCCTGCAGTGGCCCCTTCTGATAGAAGAGTACCGCGTTAGCCTGATGCTTCGAGTTGTCCGGCACTGGGAGTGTCTTGCCGAACAGGTCAACGTTCGAGCTTCCGCTGTCGGAGTACGTGTAGTTAAGCTGGCCACCAAAGCCGCTCAGTGCACCGGGAAGCCAGTCGAAGATCGTCTGGAAACCTACTTCCACCCCCTTGAGCGATCCGCCTTCGCCGTTGACCGGCCGTGTCACAGGACCACCTTCGCGGACGACGCCATCAGCATCCGGCTGCAGTTCGATTAACGTATTGGTCTGAAGGAAGCTCTTCACGTCAAAGTAGAAAGCGGCAACGGAGAACAGGCTGCTACGGTTAAAGTACCATTCGTACGAGACGTTGTAGTTCGCTGTACGAGGAAGTTCGAGGTTGGGATTGCCAGCTGAACCCGCCGAATAGCGCTGGAGGTTCCGGTCGAGCGGCTGCCCTTGGTACGTACGGGTGCCGTTAACTGCATACGACGACGCGAGCCCACGGCCGAACAAGCCAAGATCTAACTGCCCGAGTGTCTTAGCATACGCGAGACGCAGGTACATGTCATCCCGAAGATGAAAGCTTAGGTTCGCGTCAGGAAGGAAGTCGTTGCTGTCGTTTTTAGCCTTGTTAATGCCTTCCGCGATGGCAACGCCATTCCAGGCGTAGTCCCCAACGAAGCCGGTGCCCGTTGGAAACGAGAAGATATTCAGACTTGTCTTGACGTAGCGGACACCGGCATTGCCGGTGAAAGCTAACGAACCTATCGCCCCGTCAAAGTTCGCTTCGGCGTAAGCGCTGATCTGGCGTTGGCGTACGCGATAGCTGTTCTGAGGATCCTGATACGCCTTGGTTCCGGGGAATAGCAGCTGATTGTACGCGTTTACGTCATCGAGTGCGCTTGGCGAGATAGCGGGAATGTTTGGGATCCCCTGAATGGGTCCGAAATTACCCGCATAGGCGACAAGGTTCGGCACGTCGGAAAACTTGCGAATAGGAATGACGCTGTAGCCGACCGTGTCGACGATGCCCGGGTCCTTGTAGTAGTACAGATGGCCTGCCGCACCAGCCGGCGACAGGTAGCGGTACGCATCGTTCGATACGTCCCGGGTACCGTATCGACCGCCGATCCGGATGTTCTTCAAGGGGCCCCAGTCAGTATCGAGCTGAGCGTCCCCGCGGTAAGCATCGAGCATCGCCTTTTGCGTCTGGCCATACGACCAAGTCGATGTCAGCGAATAGTTGGCGGGGTTCGTGACGTCTGTCAGGAATGTAACTGCGGGGCTGTCGCCGCGCCAATCAACGTTGGCTCGAACGTTCGAAATGCTGCCTGGATTGAAGTAGACGCAGTTGACCGGGGCCGTGGCCGCACAATTGTTGGGTGCGCCTGTTGGCGTTAGAACGCCGCGAGTGCCCCAAGCATCGACATCGGATTCGTCGTAGTTCGAGCGTGAGTCTCCGTGCACGTACCGCAGGGTCGCGCTGAACGGTCCGTCGTTCTTGAACCGGGCCTCCAGGTTCGTGTTGATTGAGCGCGAACGGTCATACTGATTGAGCGTGTGCATCTGGAACCGGGTGAGGTTCATGTCCGCGACCTCAACCACACCGTTGGAGTCGATTTGCGAGGTGGGCAGGTAGCTATCGTTGGAGAAGTTGCCATGGAGCACGGCACTGTTGCCCGAGTTGCGGTTGCGTAGTCGCGTGTAGGCCACGTCACCTACGAGCTGGAGAGAGTCGGTAACGTCGTATTGTACCGAGGCGTTTCCGCCGATGCGCTCACGCTGCGTCACGCTGTTATCGAACTCAAGCGCGACCGGATTGTAGAAATAGTCACCATCACCGAGCTTGGTGCTGTTCGTGATGTCACCATCGCGGCGTACGTCGAAACCGGCCTGAGCATCAGTAGTCTTGAGAATGCCGTTGGTGACGCGTGGATTCTTGTTCGACAGGATCTCGTGGTCATACGAACCGGCGACGAGAATGCCGAAACGATCCCCATGATAGGCAACCAGCGCCGAGCCATTCTGGCTCCAGTCCTTGGTCATGCTGCCGTACGTATCTTGCACCGAAGCGGTTGCCGTGAAACCCTTGTGAAGATCGAATGGGCGGCGCGTCTTCAACGCGACGATGCCGGAGTTGCCACCGGTAAGGTCAGCAGCAGTCGGAGACTTCACTACATCCACACCAGCGAAGAGGGTCGACGGGATGTCGGTCAGGTTCGGCTGAGCGCCAGTGATGTTCGAGGCGCCGAGAAACTGCTCGCCATTTAGAGTGGTCAGAACGTTCGCGAGGCCACGGATGTTGACCGAGGCCCCCTGCCCTGCCGACCGGGTGATCTGCACGCCTGTTACGCGCTGCAGAGAGTCTGCGATCGTGACGTCGGGAAGCTTGCCGATGTCCTCCGCAGCGATCGAATCGACAATCTGCGCGGACTCGCGCTTGACGTTGATGGCCTTCTGCTGAGCGCCGCGGACACCGGTTACGACGATGTCTTCGCCAGTGGACGCGCCGTCCTGAACCGGAGGCGTTCCAGCATCGGGGGTCGCCGCGGCTGGGCCGTCAGAAGTCGACTGCTGTGCGGTGGCGGATTGTGAACCGAGTAGCGCGAGGACTGAGCTCGCAGTGAACAGAACCGATCGGAGCGCTGTAAGTTTGCTCATTGCCTTATCCCTCATCCTGACCGTGAGGGAACTCAAACGTACACGGCGCTCCGGCGCAGTGTCATATTCCCTCCCCCACGCGGCTTTTTCCAAGCCCTCTTGGTTTTGCCTGAAAAGCAGCTTTACCAAGCGATTGCAATACTTATTCAATTTAATTGAATAAAATCCATGCTTACCTGCCTTCCTTCGGAGGGTCTGGCATCGGCAACCGGATTGCTTACGCGACACTTGTGGGAGGATAGGAAGCGCCACAACAGCCGCGTGTCCGCGACGCCCCATTCATGAGAGCCACCTCTCAGGACGTATGAGACAACGTCTGTCCCTGGCAGGCAGCCGAGATAGCGACGCTTCAATCTGCCGCTTTTGCCCGTCTCCGATTCAATGAAGCTTCGACATCCATCAATGTCCGCCCAGCGACGCTCCGCTGCCAGCAGCCCATACTGCCAATACTTCGCCGCACCGCCATCGATGGGATTCGTGGTGTCGGCGCTGCCTGAGAAGGCGACCACCGGCATCGGCTTTGTCGGCCGACAGCTCGTCACATCAGGTTTCGCAGGTGTCGAGTGATCTGGCACTCCCGCTCTCAATCCTACCACTGGCGCGATCGCTGCCAAGCGATCAGACAAAACGCAGCCAAGCAGCGAGGCCATCCGGCCGCCTCCGGAAAGACCGGTCGCGTAAACCCGTTTGGGATCGGCGCAGCCCTTGACGATCAGCGTGTCGATCAAAGCCAGAACGTACGCGACATCATCGGGCGCATCTACGGGCGGAAAGGTCCCGGCCGTGGTCGGCACGCCCGGGATGTTCCAGGCTAGGCCACCCGACGGAAGCGCGAGCCCCCCGTCCGGTGAGGCGAGGATCACGTGATGGCGGTCTGCTATCTCCATCAGTTCCGAGCCGTCTAGATGCTGTGCGCCATTCGAGCCGCTACCATGCAGGTTGAGAATGAGCGGCAGAGCCTTCCCAAGCCGAGCTGCACGAGGCACGTAGAGCAATACCGGACGCGCCATGCCCGTCGTCCCGATCTCGATTATCTGTCGCCCAGATGGCGTAAGTTCGCAGCGAAGAGGTGCCGCGGATGCTGCGGCGACGCCCGCCAGCGCGACCATCGCGATTGCACTGCGGACGATCCACCCAGCGAACTGAGCGTATGCCGTTCTGCCTCTCATAGCCGCAGCGTCGAGTCCTCTCCTGTGACGACCGGTGTCTAAGCCCTATCCTAGGGTTGCAGAGGAACACACGGCTGAGCCGGAATCAAGACTTATTCAATTTGATTGAATAAATTTATTGCGCTGCTATCCCGGTCATGGACGATCGATCATGGCTGCCCCGGACTGGTAGGCAGCAAATGGTTTTGACGCCTGAGGGAGGAATCATGAAGTATTTGGCGGTAGCGCTTGCGGCAACGGCGCTTAGCGGGTGGCAGGCCTCGGCTAGCGAGCCATCAGCCGTCGTGGGCGGTCCCATCAACGTCGACATCGCGCGTGGCGGCGGCAGCGTTAAGGTCCCAATCGCGGCGCGTTCAGCGAACGCTACGGCTCGAACCGGTGACTTCACACTGAGCGGGTGGGTATTGCCCAAGGACGCTTCGGCAGCGGATGCGCCGCTGATGGCGCAAGCTGATCAGGGGAAGGTCGCGTTCGCGCTGAACCTGGTCAAGGGGCGTCCTACCTTCATTGCGGGCTCGACCAGAATTACCGCCAATGCGACGATGCCGGTCGGGCGTTGGACCCATTTTGCGGTGATCAACGATGCCAATGGCCTCGTCCTGTACGTCAATGGCAGAACCGCGGGGCGGGCTCGACGTCTAGAAGGATTCGCTTCCCAGGGATCGATGACTGTCGCGCCACGCCAGTCCGGCTACCAGACGTTCGCAGGCCGCTTGGCGGACGTTCGCCTGGACCAGTCCGGGACCCCGTCAGCAACGATCGAATCTGAGGCGGGTCGGCTTCCAAATCCGGATCTCATCGGCTTCGCGACGAACAGCCCGAAGTGGCCGGTGCAGAAGAAGCAGCAGATCGGTATGGAGGCACCTCAGTCCGCCGATACGCTCCCGAAGTCAGGTGCGCCCTTTTCGGCTCCGATTGCCAAGCCGATTCCGGATCTGCCGGTTCTGGCGAGCAGGGCGGACGGGCGCTGGACGCTGAACGGCTGGCGCCTCGTTGCCGCACCGGACATCCACGACGCAGGAGCGGTCGTGTCCAGGGCTGGATACGACGTCAGCCGCTGGCACGTCGCCACGGTGCCGGGAACCGTCCTGACGACTCTGGTAGATCGGGGCGTCTATCCTGATCCTGGTTACGGACTCAACAACATGGCCATTCCGGAGAAGCTCAGCCGGCAGGCCTACTGGTATCGCACACAGTTCCGCGTGCCAGCGGGAAAAGCCGCGACGAACACGTTCCTCACGTTCAAGGGGATCAACTATGCCGCGGAGATCTGGGTCAACGGGCAGCTCGTCGGCGATGTGAAGGGCGCATTCGTTCGCGGCCGCTTCGACATCTCGAAGGTGGCCGCGCCTGGCACCATTGCCGCAGTCGCCGTGAAGATCCTTCCCCCGCCCCATCCCGGCATCGCCCAGGAAGAGTCCTTGAAGGCCGGTGCCGGCGAGAACGGTGGCATGCTCGTCCTTGACGGCCCCACCTTTGTCGCAGCGGAAGGCTGGGACTGGATACCGTCCATCCGCGATCGGAACATGGGGATCTGGCAGCCCGTGCTGATCGAACAGGTCAGCGCGGCGCGGATAGGCGATCCGCAGATCGTCACGACGCTTCCAAAGCCTGACAACAGCCTCGCGAACGTCGAGATTCGCGTCCCGGTCGAGAACCTTACGGATCAGCCTGTCGAAACCGTCGTGCGCGCGAGCTTCGACGACGTCGCCGTCAGCCGTTCCGTTCAACTCGCCCCGCGGCAGAAGACCGTCGTCGCGTTCATGCCCGGCGAGTTCCCGCAACTCACCGTCCGGAACCCGCTACTCTGGTGGCCTAACGGCTATGGCAAGCCGAACCTCCACGATCTGCGCATCGAGACTTCGATCGCAGGGAGGAAGTCCGACGAGCGCACAACGCGTTTCGGGATCCGGCAGGTGACCTACGACATGTCGTTGATGGACGATGCGGGAGAGCTGCGTCGGGTCGGCATCGATCTTTCTCGCGCCAGATCGCTGGGACAGCATATCGTCGATGGCACCCACGAGGGGATCCGCAAAGTCAAGGGCAGCTGGGCCGCATCCCTGGCGCCAGGTGCGCTCAAGTCGGCCGCTGTAACGCGGATCGATGGCGAGGAGGAGCTCGCGCCGCACCTAGTCATCCGCGTGAACGGTGTCCGCATCGCCGCTCGGGGCGGGAACATCGGTATGGACGATTTCATGAAGCGCATCGAGCGCGACCGACTGGAGCCTTTCTTCCGCCTGCACCGTGACGGTAACATGAACATCATCCGCAACTGGGTCGGCCAGAACACTGAGGACGTGTTCTTCGATCTGGCGGACGAATATGGCCTTATGGTTCTCAACGATTTCTGGGAATCGACACAGGATTACAACCAGCAGGTCGACGATGTACCCCTGTTCATGAACAATGCGCAGGACGTCGTGGCCCGGTATCGGAATCATCCATCGATCGTGGCATGGATCGGCCGGAACGAAGGTGTTCCGCAGCCGTCGCTGAACGTTGCTTTGCAGTCGCTGATCGAGAAGGAGGACGGAACCCGGCTTTACATGGGCTCCTCCAACAACGTGAATCTCGCCGGAAGCGGGCCCTATGACTGGCGAGAACCCGAAACCTATTTCACCGAGCATGCCAAGGGCTTCGCGGTGGAACTCGGCACGCCGTCATTCCCCACTCTGGAAAGCTGGAAGCGCGCGATCCCGAAAGAGGATCTCTGGCCGATCAGCGACGCATGGGCCTACCACGACTGGCATCAGGATCGGGGCGGATCGGTCAAGACTTACATGGACGCCATGCGCGTTCGTTTCGGTGAACCGACCAGCCTTGAGGACTTCAGCGGCAAGGCGCAGCTTCTGCAGTATGACTCGCATCGGGCCATCTTCGAGGGGTTCAACGCCGGCATCTGGAAGACGAACAGCGCTCGGATGCTGTGGATGACCCAACCTGCCTGGCCGTCCAGCGCCTGGAACATCTTCAGCTCGGATTACGATACGCAGGCGTCCTACTACGCGGTCCAGAAGTCGTCGGAACCGGTCCACGTGCAGATGAACCTGCCGGATCACAAGATCGTGGTGGTCAATAACACGCGCGAACCGCTGCGCGGACTGAAGGTTCGAGTGAGGATGACCGATCTGCAAGGCAAGGTCATCGCGGATCGTTCCGTGCAGTTGGATGCCGCTGGCGAAGGCGTTTCAGACGCCATGACGATCGCTCCTGAAACGTTGAGTTCGAATCCGGTGACGCTGGTCAGTCTCGAAGCCATGGATGCAAAGGGCACGAGCCTCTCGCGAAACTTCTATTGGGAGGGCCGCCAGACATCAGACCTGAAGGGTATGACGGCGATGCCTAAGGTCGGACTGACGGCGTCCACGACGGCACGGATCGACGGAACGGAGACAGCCGCGACCATCACGCTTCGCAATGCCACTCAGACGCCAATCATCGAGGCGAAGGCCACGCTTTTCGACGCAGCCGGAAAACAGGTTCTGCCAGCCTACTTCACCGACAACTACGTCTCTCTTCTTCCAGGAGAAGAACGGGTGATCGCCGTGCGATACCCGACGAGCCGCGCGACCGGGTCGGTGAGCGTTCGCTTGAGCGGATGGAACGTGACGCCTTCGACGGTGGTGGTGCGATGATGGAGATGCACACTCAGGACATCCGTGCTGGGGCAAAGCCGACGGCTAAGACGGTTCGCGGAGACTGCATCGTCGGGATAGAGCTCGGCGGCACCAAGATCATCTGCACGCTGGCCCGAGGCCATGACGACATCGTCGAGACAAGAAGGCTTGCGACGCGCGACCCTGTCTCGACGCTCGCCGACATCGAGAGGATACTCGATGGCTGGATGCGGACCCACGATGTGCGGGCGCTCGGCATAGGCAGCTTCGGGCCGATTGAACTGAACCGGTCGTCCAATGACTTCGGCCGCATCGGGAAGACGACCAAACCCGGATGGCATGGCGCGGACGTGGTCCAGCGGCTGATGCGACGCTACGATGTCCCGACCGGGGCCGATACAGACGTGAACGCGGCAGCGCTGGCCGAAGGTCGATGGGGTGCAGCCCGAGGACTTTCGAGCTGGACCTACATTACCGTTGGCACGGGGGTGGGTGCAGGCATCGTGGTTGGTGGGCAGACCGTTCATGGGCTCGGCCATCCCGAGGCGGGACACATGCTCGTGAGGCGCGAGCCTGGTGATAGTTGGGAGGGCGCATGCCCATTCCACGGGGACTGCGTCGAAGGTCTGGTTTCCGGTCCGGCGATAGAAAAGCGTACCGGCATGTCAGGTGACGCCATCGCGGACGATCACCCGGTATGGGAACACGTCGCGGATGCGTTGGCGACCATGATGCACAACATGCTCTTCACTGTCGTGCCGGAGCGCATCCTGCTGGGAGGTGGCGTCCCATCTCGGCGCCCGTTCCTAATCCCCATGATCCGCAGTCGGCTGGAACCGCGGCTGGGCGGGTATGCCGGTTCGGATGTCATTACCGCGCAGCTTGAGACGCTGCTGGTAGCGCCGGGTCTTGGTGACGAGGCCGGTCCGCTGGGCTCGCTCGCTCTAGCCTTGGACGCCTTGAACGCAACGGTCGAACCGAACGCTGCCACCTACGTCTGATCCTCGAAGGTCGGCTGCGACCACGCGGACCGCCGTAAAATTTGAGAGAAAATCGATGAGCTATTATCTGAAACGCCTTCGCCTCGCTTCCATGTGTGGGATTGCCTTTCTAGCGCTTAACGCGAGGCCCGGCATCGCCCAGGATCCGTCCGAGATCGTAAATCATGGACAGTCTGCTGCGACGGGTCCGCACAGTGCCACCATCCTTGCAGACGGTATCGGGCTCGAACGCGAGCTACCTGCGAATGCGCTTGGATTCGAGTCCGGCGCGCCATGGACTATGTCGGCCTGGATCAGGCCCAGCGTGGGACGCGCTGGACGGAGCGTCGTTGCGCAGGTGGGACGCGGCGACGCGGTCCGGGCCATCGTGATCGACGGCGGCCATTTCGCCTTCTGGAACGGGCAAGGTACGCCGACGCGGACAAGGGCGTCGGTGCCGGTCGGACGCTGGACGTTCGTGACGGCGTCGAGCGACGGTCAATCCGTTCGACTGTTTGCTGACGGCGTCATGGTCGGAACGTCTTCGCCGAATTCGTCGCCATTGACGCCGGTGCTGGCTCTGGCGCCGGCGTCTGGCACCGGCGCGCTTGCCGACGTTCAGCATTTCGGCGGGGACATCTTCGAACTCCGCCTGCTGGCGAGGGCTGCGTCTCCGTCGGAGCTGAAGACGCTGGCCAAGACGAGGCCAGAGGTCATGCCCGCGCAACTCGCCAAGCCCGGCGTTGGCTGGGAGTGGCAGGAGAAGCAGTGGCGGGGCTATTTCCAGCCACAGGACTACTGGACCCTTCCGAAAAGCGCGACGCCTCCCGCCAAGCCCGTTGCCAAACCACTCGGCGCGAGGCCGTCCATGACGCGTCTCGCGGAGAACCGTTGGCAGATCGGCAACTGGGACCTCGCGTTTGCCGAAAAGACTTCGGCGACCGGTGCGCAGTTGTCGGCCACCGGCTTCGGCAAGGGCCAATGGTACAGGGCCACAGTGCCCGGCACCGTTCTGACCACGCTGGTCGATCGCGGCGTGTATCCTGATCCCGCGTACGGCCTGAACAACATGGCCATTCCGGAAAGTCTTGCTCGACAGGACTATTGGTATCGCACCGAATTCGACATGCCGTCGGAGGCTGGCGGAAAGCGGTTCCTCGTCTTTAAGGGCATCAACTACGCAGCGGAAATCTGGGTCAACGGCACTCGCGTCGGCGACGTGCGCGGGGCATTCATCCGGGGGCAGTTCGATGTCTCGCGGTTGTTGCGGACAGGTCGCAATGCGATCGCCGTCAAGATCATCCGACCGCCGCATCCGGGCATCCCGCACGAGGAGTCCGTCGCGGCCGGGCCGGGAATGAACGGGGGAAACCTGACCATCGATGGTCCCACCTTCGTCGCGGCAGAAGGATGGGACTGGATCCCTGGCGTTCGCGATCGCAACATGGGCATCTGGCAGCCCGTCGAACTGCAGACTAGCGAAGCGCTGCGCATTGGCGACGCGCAGGTGGTCACCGACCTCCCATTGCCACGCACGGATAGCGCCGCGGTCACTGTGCGCGTCCCCGTCACGAACCTTGATGCCGCACCGGTCGCGTCGCGGATCACCGCAAGCTTCGACGGCGTTGACGTCTCGAAGGACGTGGTTCTGGCTCCTGGAAGCACGACCGTCGAGTTTACGCCGGCGGAATTCTCGGCGCTGAACGTGCGCAACCCCCGCCTGTGGTGGCCGAACGGATATGGGCCGCAGAACCTCTACACCTTGAAGGTCTCGGCGGCACAAGGTGGCCACTCCTCCGACAGCAGGACTCTGCGGTTCGGCATGCGCGAGCTGAGCTACGGGTTGTCCCTTTTCGATCAAACGGGATCCCTACGCCGGGTGGCGGTCTCTCCGACGGACTCGAAGGAGAGGCTCGTCGATTCACGGCATGAGGCCATCAAAGAGACGCCGGACGGTTGGGTCGAATCGCTGACCCCCGCGGGAGAGACGTCGCCAGCAGTGCGGCCGATAGAGAAGACGATGGCACTCCCGCACCTCACTGTGTTCGTGAACGGCGTGAAGATCGCCGCACGCGGCGGGAACTGGGGCATGGACGACTTCATGAAACGCGTACCGCGCGAGCGCATGGAACCATTCTTCAAGTTGCACAAAAATGCCAACGTGAACATCATCCGGAACTGGGTCGGTCAGAACACAGAAGACGTGTTCTATGACCTCGCCGATGAATACGGCATGCTGATCACGAACGACTTCTTCATGTCGACCCAGAACTTTCAGGTGGAACCTGAAGATCCGCAGCTCTTTCTAGCCAATGCCCGCGACGTCATAAGCCGCTATCGCAATCACCCGTCCGTGCTTTTGTGGTTCGGACGCAACGAGGGGGTTCCGCCGCCCCTAATGAACGAGGGGATGGATGCTCTGGTCCACGAACTGGACGGCACCCGGCTCTACATGCCGAGTTCGAACGTCGTGGGCCTGCAGGGTTCCGGTCCATACAACTACCGGCCTCCCGTCGGTTACTTCACGAATCTGGCGTCGGGGTTCTCGGTCGAGACCGGCACTCCGTCGCTCAATACCTTGGAAGCGTTGAAGGCGATGATGCCGAAGTCTGAACTCTGGCCGATCAGCGACACCCTTGCGTATCATGACTGGCACTTCGGCGGAAACGGCGACGTAAAGTCGTTCATGGATACGATGGACGTGCAACTGGGCAAGGCTACCAGTCTCGAAGATTTCGAACGCAAGGCTCAACTCATGAACGCCGCAAACTACAAAGCGATTTTCGAAGGTATGTCAGCTCATCTATGGACTAAAAACAGTGGACGCATGCTGTGGATGACCCATCCGGCATGGCCATCTAACCATTGGCAGATCTACAGCTACGACTACGACACTCCAGGGGCGTATTTTGGAACCAAGTCTGCGCTAGAGCCAGTGCACGCGCAGATGAACCTGCCTGATTATTCTCTTGCGGTGGTCAACACTACGCTAAAGCGTCGATCCGGTATGCGACTTGCGACGAAGGTGGTCACGGCAAACAACAAGGTACTACTTGAGGACGAACGGGCCGTGGATGCCTCGGCGAACGCGACCACGACGCTTCCCGCTCTCGGCCTTCAACCTCTCCTCGACCAAGAAAAGCTCGTCTTCATATCTCTGACCCTAACCGACAGAGACGGTAGAGAACTGAGCAGGAACTTCTATTGGCAGGGCGCTTATGACGCGGCCTATCGCAAGCTCAATACTTTGATGCCACAGCGCATCGACGTACAGGTGACTGCTCGAGCGAAGTCTTCGATTGGCGTGACGGTGACCAACCGTGGCACCCAGCCCGTTCTTGGCATCAAGATGACCGTACTGGACGAACGAGGTGAGCGCGTGCTACCGGCATATTACGGCGACAACTATCTCAACCTTCTTCCCGGCGAGACGCGTACCATCGAGATCCAGTGTGACGACGCCCCGAACAAGGCTTCCGCCGTATCGGTCCGGGGATGGAACGTGGCCAACGCTGTCATCAAATTTCGTTAATCTGGGCCGCCGGCGGTTTCGATCTCCGACTCAAGTCGTGGTCTCTGACGCATGTCGGGAACCGCGGCGTCCTTCGAGCAGTGGAGACGGTAAGTCATGCTGCAAGGGATAAATCTGGAAGTTGCCGCCGAGTGGAACCGGCGGGTGGTGTTACAGATCCTTCAAACCACCGGTCAGAAGACCCGGCGTGAGATCGCGGCGATCGCCGGGCTATCTATGCCGACGATTGCGAACATCTCGCGCCTTCTGATCAAGGACGGCTTCGTCCGCGAATCTGGCCGGACGAGGGGTGGTAGGGGACAGCCGGCGATCCGGCTGCAGATTGTAAAAGACCGGGCGATCGCTCGCGACCATAAGCCGGGAACTGGGGATCAACCTGAAGACGGTGGCGAACTGGCGGAAGCGGGTGACGGTTGAGGATATGAAGACCCGGCCAAAGCGCCCTCATCCGACCACCCTGACTGAAGCTGAGGAGGCGGCGGTCGTCGCATTCTGACGTCCCACATTGCTGCCGCTCGACGACTGACTCTACGCGTTGCAGCCGTCGATACCGTATCCGATATGGTTAGCGCTGCACTGGTGCCTGCAGCGGCACGGCATATCCCGTCTACCGGACATCGAGGGCGACAAGCCGAAGCGCCAGCGCTTCAAGATGCGGACGTCAGAGCCCGACCGGTTTATTGTCAATCCGATCGACCATTTGCCGAAACGGAACACCTAACCGTCGCCGCCTGTCATTGCCCAGCAAATAATTGCCCCAATCGCACGTCTAACCGCAATCCTAAAACGATTGCAGAAGGAATGTCTGTTTTGCGAGTCGGCGCGAATATCGGATCCGGATTGATGACGTACTGGATGTTGGGAAGTATCCTGACGCCAGGTATGGCGGCAAATCCATAATTGATCTCGCCAATAATCTCGTTCGACTTCGGCGAGCCCGTCCCGCCAGCCTTCGTACGCAGATCGCGGAGGTAATTGATCTGCTGATTGCTGAAATGCGTATTGCTGACCAGAAAACCGATCGTGTCGGCGTCGCGGCCTTTGAACGTACCGGTCTTGACGAAACCAGCGGAGGCGAACCAGTCCAGCTGGGCGACGTTGCCGACATTATAAAAAATCCGCCCGAACAGCGCGAGGTTGCGCGTACTCTTGCCGGCTGCGCGCTGGATCGTCTGGTCCGCCATCGCATACAGACCGATGCGGTTGCCGTCCTGTGCAACCCGAGGCAGCCCGGACACCACGGCAGAAGCGCCGTTGCGATCGTAATACGGGCTCTGGCCGCCGTCTGTGTTGATGTAGACGCCGGCCTTGTAGCGGCGCGGCAGCCGCTCGTCGGCGAACGTCGTTTGATACCCCACTTCGTTGGCGATGAGCACGCCGGTGCCCTTGCCGAGCGAGAAGTCGAGCCCACCCTTTCCCTTGAGGTTAAGATCGTTGTCGTATTCGAACACGCCGGTCTGGACATACCAACGCTTGTCGATCGTATACCGCGCCTTGGCGGTCCAGGACGAGTTGGGAAACGCGGTGATGCCAATGTCGCTGATCCCGCCATAGGCCGTCAGGCAGCTCGTGTTGCTCATGAACACGCAATTGAATGGCGAATTGTTGAAGTAGCTGTTCACCGCAGCACGGCCGACCAGAATGTTGAGCTTGCCGAAATCATGCTCGATGTTGAACTGGGTCAGCCGCGGTCCGGCTACCGGGCGCCAGGTCTGCTGGAAACTGATCGAATTACCGATCGAATCCCGACCCAGGCTGTCTCCGCTGAACCAGGCGCCTTGAATGTGGACTTTGGTATCCGACAACCCGATCAGCTTTTCGAGATCGATGTCCGCCGCGGTCGATACCCAGTGCGACTCCGCACTACCCTGTCGAATGCCGCCGAACGGATTGGCCGCAACGTTGCCAACGAAATCAAGCACCAGGTCTACGCCCGCAGCCTTCAGCGCGCGCAGTTCCTTGCCGATCGGATTGTCGCGTTGGAAACGTGCGATGCCGGAGGACGCTGGCTGGTCCGCGGCGCCCTGCTTTGTATTGGGGTAGAAAGCCGGGGGGTGACGCTGGTCGCGCTTGCTCGGCGCCACGCCGTCGTCCGGATCCGCCGTCGGTACAGCCGCATCGGTAGGCGCGGTGATTGCCCGAGACGGTTGAGCCTGGGACGGCTCGGATTGCGCCGCTGCGGTCAGCGCGATAGCGATGGCGATGGCGATGGACATGACGGTCTCCTGCCCGGCGGCACACGAGCGCAGCGGGCTGTTATCGTGGGACGGTGATTGTGGCGGCGATCACCCTGTGATCGCCGCGTGGCCTTCAGGCAGCTACCGGGTACTTCGCGCGCAGCCGCGCATTCCCGATTGCCGCCGCGAGCGTGCGTTCGTCGAGCTTGCCCTCCCACTTCGCAATCACGACGGTCGCGAGTGCATTGCCGATCAGGTTCACGAACGTCAGCCCCTCGGCCAGAATGCGGTGAATGCCGAGGATCAGCGCGATGCTGGCGACCGGGATAGTACCCGTCGTGTTGAGCGTCGCCGCGAGCACCACGAACGCCGCGCCGGCAACACCCGCCGCCCCCTTGGACGTCAGCAACAGCACCGCGATCAGCCCGAGTTCGTGCCACAGCGTCAGATGCGTATTGGTCGCCTGCGCCAGAAACACAGCCACGGTAGTCAGGTACAGGCAGGTGCCGTCGAGGTTGAACGAATAGCCCGCCGGGATGACGAAGCCGACGACGCTCTCCTCGCAACCGACCTTGCGCATCTTCTGGATGAGACGCGGCAGGACCGTCTCGGTCGAGGTGGTTGCGGCGACGATCACGATCTCGTCCCACAGATAGCCGAGCAGCCGCCACAGGCTGACCCCGCACCAATGCGCGATCCCACCCAGCACCACCGCGGTGAACAGGCCGCAGACCACGAAGAACTCGATGATCAGTTCGCCCAGCGACCAGAGCGACGCCGTGCCGAACTGGCCGACCGTGAAGGCGATCGCGCCGAACGCCCCGAGCGGCGCAAAGTACATGATGTAACCGATGATCCGGAAGAACCCCTGCGAGACGCTATCGATCAGCGTGTAGACGGGCTTGCCGCGCTCGCCGATCGCCGCGATCGCAATGCCGAATAGTACCGACACGAACAGCACCTGGAGGACATGGCCTTCGGTCAGCGCGCTGGCGAACGTGTCGGGAATGATCCCCATGAAATAGCCGGTGATCGACTGGTCGTGCGCGGTCGCGACATAAGTCTTGATCGAGGCCGTATCGATCGCCGCGACGTCGATGTTCATGCCCGCGCCCGGTCGCCAGAGATCGACCATGACCAGCCCGAAGATCAGCGCGAGGATCGTGACCGCCTCGAAATACAGGATCGATTTCAGCGCGACCCGGCCGACGCTCTTCATGTCGTTCATGCCGGCGATGCCGTGGACGACGGTGACGAAGATCACCGGCCCGATCATCATGCGGATGAGTTTGATGAAGGCGTCGCCGAACGGCTTCATCGCCACGCCCGTCGCTGGCGCGAAATGGCCGAGCAGGATGCCGAGCAGCGTTCCCGCCAGCACCTGGAACCAGAGCTGGCCGAAAATGCCGAACCGGCTCGCCTGCTTGGTAGTCTCTCCTAGGTCCGTCATCGATTTTTCTTTCGTTGTGACGTGTCGGCGGTCTCAGCCGAATAGATTTCCGTCGAACAGCTTTCTCGCGGTGCGGAGCATGGCCGCACCGACGACGTTGCCATCCTCGTCCAGATCGATAACGCAGCCGGTCGCCCCGCTGGGATGCTCGACGTCGAGCGATTTAGATTGCCCGTCCGGCACGACCGCGAGGCCATGCGCGCGCGACCCGACGATCAGGCAGGCGGTCGCGACGCTAACCGCGCCCAGCACGCCGATCGAGGCGTGACAGCGATGCGGAATGAACGAACGCACGCTGATCGCTCCGCCGTTGCGCGGCGCGGCGACCAGCATCAGCTTGGGCACCGATTGATCGGTGACGTCGCCAAGGTTCATTAAGGGCCCGGCCTTTATCCGGATTGCCTCGATCCGCGCCTTCAGCGTCTCGTCTGAATCGAGCGTCGCGCGGTCCTCGTAGCCGGTGATACCGACGTCGGCCGCGCGCAGCACGACGCAGGGCATGCCATTGTCGATCAGCGTCGCGTCGACGCCGTCGATGACATCGACGGCGTTACCCGTCGGCAGCAACGCCCCGCAGCTCGAGCCGGCGATATCGGCGAAGGCAAGCGGAACAGGTGCGGCCGTACCGGGAACCCCGTCGATCCGCGCATCGCCATCGTAGGTTACGACGCCGTGCGGGGTATCAACCGTCGCGGTGGCGAGCTTGCCCGTGTTGACCATGAAGATCGAAACCTTCGTCTTCTCGTCCCTTGCCTCGACCAGGCCGCGTTCGATCGCGAACGGGCCGACCCCGGCCAGCATGTTCCCGCAATTCTGCGCGTCGCTGACGTTCGGTTGGTCGACGAACACTTGGAGGAACAGATAGTCGACATCGGCGCCGACTTCGGTCGAGCGCGACACTATCGCGACTTTCGACGTCAGCGGGTCGGCACCACCCATTCCGTCAATCTGGCGCGGATCGGGCGAACCGAACGCGCGCAGCAGGAACGCGTCGCGTGCGGCCGGATCGGCGGGCAGGTCGGCGGCAAGGAAGAACCCGCCCTTCGATGTGCCGCCACGCATCCACATCGCGGGGACGGCGTTCGGGTGCTCAGACATATTTCAGCCCCTTGGCGGCAAGCCGCTCGCGCATCGCATAGATGTCGAGCCCGAGTTCGCCGCTGGCCATCCGGTCGCGCTTTTCTGTCTCGCGCGCCTCGCGCGCCTGCGCCTCCGCAAGCACCGCTGCCGCGTCCGCGCGGCGCACGACGCAGACGCCGTCGTCGTCGGCCACGATCACGTCGCCCGGCTCGATACGTTCGCCCGCACATACCAGGGTCACGTTGACCGAACCCAGTGTCTCCTTGACGGTGCCCTGCGCGAAGATCGCCTTCGACCAGACCGGGAAACGCATTTCGGTGAGGTCGCGGACGTCGCGAACGCCCGCGTCGATGATGAGCCCGCGGCAACCCCGCGATATCGCCGACGTGGCGAGCAGATCGCCGAAATACCCGTCCTCGCAGGGCGATGTCGGCGCGACCACGAGGATGTCGCCATCCATCACTTGTTCAATGGCGACGTGCATCATCCAGTTGTCGCCTGGCGGAACCGAGACGGTGACCGCAGACCCGGCGATCCGCGCGCCTGCATAGATCGGACGAAGACGGCTGCCGAGCAGGCCTATCCGGCCCTGTGCCTCGTGCACGGTGGCGACGCCGACCTTGGCGAGGCCGTCGATGACCGACGGTTCAGCACGTTCGATATGAGTGACGGCGCTGGGCATCTCTGATCCTCGATCCTTTTCTTCGTTGCCCTCCCTAGGAACCGACGACGGTCCAAAGGCAAAACGGATTTGCGCACAAGGCATAAGCTGTGCTGAGGTCCGAACCATGCCAAGCCTTCGCGACCTCAACCTGCGCCATCTCGATGCGGTCGCCACCGCGGCACGCCTGGGAAGCATCAGCGCGGCCTCGCAAGCGATGAACCTGTCGCAGCCTGCGCTCACCCAGGCCGTTGCCAAGGTCGAGACGGTGCTCGGGCACAGGCTGCTGGATCGGCAACCCGGTGGCGTGGTCGTGACCGAGGCCGGACGCCTAATGACCTGCCGGATCGAGCATGCCCTGGCGTATGTCGCGCAAGGCGGGCGGAGCGTACGCCGCGGGGCGCGCCTGCCGCCCCTGCCCAACGTCGAACGGCGGATCACGCTTGGCCAGTTGCTTGCCCTGATGGCGGTCGACCACGCAGGCAGCTTCGCGCTAGCCGCCAGGCATACCGGATTGTCCGAGCCCGCTGTTCACCGTGCGGCGCGCGACCTCGAACAGCTGTTAGAAGTGCCCCTGCTGGCCCGGCAGGGACGAACCGTCCAGCCAACCGCGGCGGCGATACGGTTGCTGAGATTTGCTCGACTGGCACACGCGGAACTGGAGTCGGGCTTCGACGAACTCGCGGCGCTGCATTCGGAAGGCGCAGGGCGGATAACGGTCGGCGTCATGCCCCTGGCTCGCGCGATCCTGCTCCCGCAGGCGCTCGCACGCTTTGCTCGCCTCTACCCGGTGGCCTCCGTCGATGTCGTCGAAGGACCTTATATCGAGGTGCTCTCGGCGCTGCGCGAAGGCGGCATCGACGTGGTCGTCGGGGCAATGCGCGATCCGCTGCCCGTGGCCGACGTCGTGCAGGAACCCTTGTTCGACGACGACCCCGTCATCGTGGGACGCAAGGGCCACCCCCTGCTGGGCGAACCGGGCTTCGTCTTCCAACGTATATTGGATTTTCCGTGGGTTATTGCCGCACCGGGGGCTCCCGTACGGCGCCGGTGGGAACAGATGTTCAAGGAACAGAGGCTCGAACCGCCACGCCCGCGGATTGAGTGCGGGTCGGTGATGGTAGTGCGCGGGCTGATGCTCGAGGACGACTGGCTGACGCTCATGTCACGCGACCAGTTCCTGCTCGAGGACCGCGCCGGACTGCTAAGCGAGATCCCCGGAGCCGGCTCGTCGCTGCGCCGGCAGATCGGGATGACAACCCGCCAGGATTGGCGACCCACCCAACTTCAGCGTGAATTCCTAAGCATCTTCCGATCCACCTGCGCCGAATGGACTTCAGGAAAAGCAATGGACGGACAGCCGTTTCGATACGCCTGACAGGCTTGGCGCGCTTAGATACCCCGCATCACGTCGCCGACAAGGCGAACGCCAACCCTCGCCATTCTGGGAACGCAGCCATGATCATCGACTGCCACGGCCACTACACCACCGCTCCCGCCAGCCACAATGCGTGGCGCGACGCGCAGGTCGCGGCGATCGGTACCGGCGGCGACATAGACCCGGCCTACCCCGCCATATCCGACGACGAGATCCGCGAGACGATCGAGGCGAACCAGCTGCGCCTGCTACGCGAACGCGGGGCGGACATGACGATCTTCTCACCGCGCGCCTCGGCGATGGCGCCGCATGTCGGGAGCGAGGCGGTCGCGCACATCTGGGCCCGGCGCTCGAACGACCTGATCAAGCGGGTCATCGATCTGTACCCCGAAACCTTCGCCGGCGTATGCCAATTGCCGCAATTCCCTGGCATCTCGATCGCGCATTCGACCGACGAGCTCGAGCGGTGCGTGACGGATCTCGGGTTCATCGGCTGCAACCTCAACCCCGACCCGTCGGGCGGCAAGTTCGATTCCCCTCCGCTGACCGATCGGGCATGGTATCCGTTCTTCGAGAAGATGGTCGAGCTCGACGTTCCTGCGATGATCCACGTCTCGGGCAGTTGCAACCCGGCGATGCATGCGACCGGTGCCTACTACATTGCGGCCGATACGATCGCATTCATGCAGTTCCTCGAAGGCGACCTCTTCCGGGAATTCCCGGACCTCCGGTTCATCATTCCCCATGGCGGCGGCGCGGTACCCTATCACTGGGGACGCTATCGCGGGCTTGCCGACATGCTGAAGCGCCCGCCCCTTGCCGCGCACGTCATGAAGAACGTGTTCTTCGATACCTGCGTCTATCACCAGCCGGGCATCGACCTTCTGTTCAAGGTGATCGACGTCGACAACATCCTGTTCGGGTCCGAGATGGTCGGCGCGGTGCGCGGCATCGATCCCGAGACCGGCCAGTGTTTCGACGATACCAAGCGCTATGTCGACGCGCTGGACATCTCGGATGCCGACAAGCGCAAAGTATTCGAGAGCAACGCCCGCCGCGTCTACCCTCGCCTCGACGCGCAGCTCGCCGCGCGGGGGCTCTGATGTCCGAGTTTACAATGGATCCTGCCTGGATCTGCTATCACCCCGCCCCGAGCAAGCCCGCCTTCACCGTGCCTGCAGGCGCGGTCGACGCGCATTGCCACGTGTTCGGGCCAGGCGATGTGTTCCCCTACGCGCCGGAACGGAAATACACGCCGTGCGATGCCGGCAAGGACGAGCTGTTTGCGCTACGAGACCATCTCGGCTTCGCCCGCAACGTCATCGTCCAGGCGACCTGTCACGGTGCGGACAACCGCGCGCTGGTCGATGCGCTGCGGACCGCTGGCGACCGCGCTCGCGGCGTTGCGACGGTACGTGATACGGTAAGCGATGCAGAACTGGCCGAACTCCATGCCGCCGGCGTGCGCGGCGTACGCTTCAACTTCGTCCGCCGCCTCGTCGATCCGAAGCCCGACGCGTATTACCGCGCGATCATCGACCGGATCGCTTCGCTTGGCTGGCACGTCGTGATCTACTTCGAGGCCGCGGACCTCGAAGAGCGCTGGGACTTCTTCACGTCGTTGCCAACGATCGTCATCGTCGACCACATGGGGCGTCCGGACGTGACGCAATCCGTCGATGGCCCCGAGTTCGGGCGGTTCATCCGCCTGATGGTCGAGCACGACAACGTCTGGACCAAGGTGAGCTGCCCCGAACGCCTGTCGAAGGTCGGTCCGCCTGGCTATGACGACGTCGTGCCCTTCGCACGCACGCTCGTCGAACGTTTTCCCGACCGCGTCCTGTGGGGTACCGACTGGCCCCACCCCAACATGACGACGCACGCACCGGACGATGGTGCGCTGGTCGACATCATACCGCGGATCGCCACCAATGCCGCGTTTCAGCACAAGCTGTTGGTCGATAATCCAATGCGCCTCTACTGGACTTAGCCGGCCGGCAGGATCAGCTCACGCTTGATGATGTGGTTCGGCATGAGACGCTTCTGGACCTCCGATACCCGCATCACCTGATCCTCCCGCGCCCATTCCGCCACCGCCACCACCACTTGCTTTGGCTCCTTCGCTTCTTCCGCCAGCGTTCTTAGCCCCTCCTCCCGATGACGCCGGCCGTGTCGGGCCCTGCATCGGTATCGCGAGGTCTTTCGGGATGGGATCGAGGTCGAGGGCCTCGCGAACGAAATTGCGGAGCGACACTACGAGATCGTGGGTGTGCACCGGATGCCCGGCTACCAGTTCTCGAACGGCTTTGTCGGCAAGCCTGACATGCTCTTCCGTACCCAGAAGAATGATGTCGGAAAGTGCGGCTTCGACTGCGTCGCGTATTCGCCGCGTGCGGTCCGATTTCGACGCTGTCTCGGCGCTGAGGTCGAGCTGTGCCATCGGCTCGGCAGGTGCAGGAGGATCGAAGCTTCTGAGGTCTCGTTTGTGCGTCGGATCGACGGTGAGATCGCCCGTGAATGATCCGCCCAACACTTTGTACGCCGCGATCAAGGTGCGCAAACGCTCGTTGATCTGCCGATTCATTCGCTCGCGACGCTGCTGGAACGTCATCTGCGTCAGCAGACGGATGCCGACACCGAGTAGCGTGACCAGGACAATGCCAAACAGCGTGGCCAGAAGGCTCTGCCAGGAACTGAAGTCCAGATTGCGCAAAACGTTGACTCCTTCTGTGCCATGGCGGCCGTTCAATGTTTCAAAACCGGGGTGATCGAGCTGCTAGGTTGTAACGCCAAATGTATTCAGACCGCCTCACCGAGGACCCAAACCTGGACATTCGCGCCCCCTCCCCCGCTCTCCATCTTCAGACATTCGTTCATCTCCGCGCTGAATGGCCTTGCCGCATGATCGACCGTCATGGATGTCGTGAATGGGCAGGACTGCGGTCCGACCGCTTTGACTAGCGCGGTTAAGGTTTGAGCTACGGCTCTACGGGTCATTCTTCAATTTGCGCGGCCACGCGGGATCGTAATCGGCGGGCTTCAATCGGCGGATTGCTAGCCACAGCCCGACTACAAGTAGATCGATAGCTAGCATTCGCGGTGGCCGTCAAATTTGCCGGAACGATGAACGCGATCAATCGCGGGCTGGACGCGACCAAGCCAGCCAAGGGCGCCGATATGGTGGAAGATTGGGAAGCAGCGCTGGCCGACCTTGATGTAGGGGGCGCCCAGGGCATCCTTCGCGATCTGGGATCACTGCGGAAGCAGCTCGAAAAGGGTGAGCCCGACGCCGACCGTGTACATGCTCTGCTTCACCGGCTTGGTGCTGCGACGACTAAGATCGCTGACAAGGCGGACAAGTCGCAGGACAAGCTAAAGGCATTGGGTGAGGCCCTGACCGAGGCGGGCGAGGATCAGCCCGACGAGGAAGAGGATACTGAGGCCGCTGCGGCACCGAAGCGCGCGCAAGAAGAGCTGATTGACGCAAGGGCGGACATTCGTCCGCCCTTGTTTTATTGTGAGGCTAGGTTTCAACAGCGGGTGGTTCATCCTTGTCGAGATCGCACCCATGCTGGCGATCCAGCAGCCGCATGATCGGCGTCACCGTTAGGCCATGCAGGACCTTAGAGAAGAGCACGACGAGACCGACCAGTCCCCATAGGCGGTCGGCGCCGGCGACATCGACGTGGTTGAGACCGTAAGCTAGATAGTAGATCATTGCCGCTGGATAAGCCGCGGATCGCGCCGTGCTTGCGATCGTACGTACATGACCGATCAGGCGGCCGCGCGCTCCTCCTCCACCGCCAGATCCCGCAGGATCGAATGCAACTTATCGCCGCTGAAGCGAGACGGATCGAAGCTGCTCGCCGTTGCCACATCGGCAAAACGCGCCGCATTATCGTCTGACATACCGACGAACCCCATTGCCCAGTTCGGGAAACTTCGTGCCTTGATCGGCTCCATTGCGAGGAGAGAGACTTCGCTATGGCGGTCGTCCTGTTGGATGCGCTCGAAAGCGAGTTCAACCACGTCAAGAGGGCCTTCGAGCACCTGAGCGAAACAACCGGCGTTAAACATCAGCGCGCCAGTGATGCCGTCCCGTTCATTGTTCGCGCGGCTCGTCGCGAGGATATCGTTCACTTCTACCGCGAAAGTGTTCGCGTCGCAGGTCGTTAGATTACGGCTGTAATATACCAAACGATAGGTCTCAGTGGACATCGCCATCTCCTTCAAATTTGCTGCCAAGGAAGGACTGCACGCTCGCCTGCGCCATCGGCCGTCCAGTGAGGTACCCTTGAACGTGGGTACAATTTTGATCGCGTATGCGCTTGAGCTGATCAGCGGTCTCGACGCCCTCGGCGGTAATCGCCATACCAAGGCTGGTGCCGAGGCTCGATACGGCTTTCAGTATCGCTTCACTATCCGGATCGTCGCCCGCAACGAACGAGCGATCAATCTTGATCTTATTAAACGGAAATTTCTGCAAGTAGCTCAGCGACGAGTACCCAGTGCCAAAATCATCCATTGATATTTTGACGCCCAAGGCACGCAAGGCGTGTAGCGTCGCCAGCACGTTGTTCGTATCAGCAAGAAGAGCGCTTTCGGTGATTTCAACTTCGAGGCGTTCCGGATTGAGCCCCGATCGTTCAAGCGCCAACGACACAGACGCGAGCAGCGTGTCCGCCTTGAACTGCAGCGGCGAGACATTCACCGCCACAACGAGGTCTCCTGGCCACGCCGCCGCCTCCATACATGCGGTCAGCAGTACCCACTCGCCTATCTTGACGATCAGTCCATTTTCCTCGGCGACAGCAATGAAGTCGAGCGGAGGCACATTGCCGCGAACAGGATGCTGCCAACGCAACAGAGCCTCAAAGCCCATCACCGTATCAGTCGAGAGATCAAGAAAGGGCTGGTAGTGGAGTTCGAACTGTTTAAGCGCCAGTGCTCGGCGCAGGTCGATCTCCAGCTCGCGGCGCTCGTGCAGCAGCTTGTCCATACCTTGCTCGAAAAAGCGATAGCGTCCGCGGCCCGCACGCTTTGCTTCGTAAAGCGCCAGATCTGCGTTGCGGAGAACATCGCGAGGCTGCATCGAGCCTGACCCTAGCGCCACGCCGACGCTGATGCCAATGTTCACCGTGTGCCCGGCTAGCACATAGGTCCGCCCGATCAGGTCGACTAGGCGTTCGGCTAGAAGCTCCGCATCGCGAGGCGAATGAATGCCGCGCTGGAGGATAACAAATTCGTCGCCTCCAAGCCTGGCAACGAGATCATCCTTGCGTGAAGCCTTACGCAGCCTGTCCGCCACTTTTTTGAGCAGCTGATCGCCGATGCCGTGCCCCAGCGTGTCGTTGATCATTTTGAAGCGATCGAGATCGAGGCAGAGCAACGCGACTGGCTCGCCACCCTCGACGGTGCCGGGCAGGGCGCGTTCAAGTGTGGCCATGAAGGTGTTGCGCAAGGCAAGCCCCGTCAGATCATCTGCCTGAGCCTGCGTCTTTTCGATGGCAATGGCGACCGGCCAGAGGCTGATGCAAATGTTACCGCCGCCAATTGGATTTAACAGCGCTTCATATGCTTCGGATTGCCGCGTCATGAGCCTCATGCTCGACGGGCCATCGCCGATCAACACCGGCCGCAGATAATCGGCGAAAATGTCGGGTAACGTCAGGCCAACGATCCAGCCACCAAAGCTGGCTGCGGCGGTCGCGTTGGCATAAGTTATTTCACTGTTGGCGTCGACGACCAAGACAGGATGCTGAAGCGATTCCAGTATCCGCGCGGAGGAGGCCGATGCAATCTCGGAGTTCTGCGTTAGGTTTTGAAACATGGATCGAAATGCTCCGGGAACTGCCCGCGGCAGTACTGGCTACAAGCGAACAAGACGTTAAAGCCCAAGCCCTTTCTGCTTGTCGCCGCCGACGGAACGAGCCTTCCTCGCCCGTTAACACGTGACGTAAGAACACCGACTCACGTGCCTCACAAACGGGGGATAGCTAGGCCACGTGGACAAAGGGCGGCCACAGCAATGCTGAGGCGAGGCTGACGAAACCGATGTAGGAGTCCGCGGTCTTGTCATAGCGGGTGGCGATGCGGCGCCAGTTCTTGAGTTTGCTGAACAAACGCTCGATGCGGTTGCGCCAGCGATACTTAAGCTGGTCGTGCGATGCGAGGTTGAGGCGGTTGCGCTTGGCAGGGATAACTGCCTCGATCTCGGCGTCGGCCAGTTCCTGGCGGATGGCGTCGGCATCATAGCCCTTGTCGGCCAGCAGAGCATCGATCCGATCCGCGATCATGCGCATCAGCGGGCCGAAGCCCTGGACATCGTGCGTCTGCCCGGGCGTTAGAACGAAGGCGAGTGGGCGGCCCTGAGCGTCGGACCTGGCGTGGAGCTTGGTGGTGAACCCACCGCGCGACCGGCCGAGCCCCTCTGCCTGCTGAGCCCCTTTTTTATGCCGACCGCACAATGATGTGCCCGGACGATCGTGCTGTCGATCATGTCGGCGCTGGCATCACGCTCCACCACGCTGGCCAGTGTTTCCAGCATGGCGTCGAACACGCTGGTGGTCGCCCAGCGCCGGTAGCGGCGGAACACTCTGTTCCACTTGCCATACTCGTCTGGCAGCTGCCGCCATTGCGAACCCGTGCGGGCCATCCACATCATGCCCTCGAAGAACCGCCGGTTGTCGCGCGCCGGACGACAGCCCCGACCGCGCTCAGTCGGTAGCAACGGCCCGATGAGTTCCCATTCCTCGTCCAGCAGACCAATCCGCTCGCCCAACGCCGCCTCCAAAAAGCAGCCTTGAATCAACCAGAAACCAAGCCGTCAACCTTTGTCCACGTGGCCTAGCGGGCAAGGGGAAAGCGACTGCCTTAAGCGTCAGCCACCTCAAGACTCCCGTTCGCAGTCTAAAAATTGCCTCCCCCACGCCAGATGAGTTAGGAAAGGTTGTCGCACATCTACTGACTTGTTGACGTCGCACATTTCCCCTCTTCTGCGACAGGGATGTACCCGAGCACCGCAGCTACATCAGGAGCGGCCGCTCACCTCAGTCAGACCACGTGCTGGTCAAGCCTTCCTGCGCAGAAAGTACGCCGAACTGCGGGCACCCAAATGAGCCGCTCTAGCAACATTTCGGGCCGCCATTGCTTCTGCATGTCAGTCGGCAGAGAGCGTCGATTTTCAAGGGGGACGCGACGTTGGAAGATACCATCCTATTGCTTGTCGTGGGTGTCGCCGTCGCCGGCGTGTTTGGTCAATGGCTCGGATGGAAGCTCCAACTCCCGTCGATCATCCCACTGCTAGTGATCGGCGCGCTGTTGGGGCCAATTGGCGGCATCGTACGGCCATCGGCGGCACTCGGCGATGTCATGCGGCCGGCGATCGGCATGGCGGTGGCGATCATCGTTTTCGAAGGCGGTTTGAACCTCAATTTGCGAGAGCTTCGTTCGGCTGGATCGGGCATTATGCGACTGGTTGCAGTCGCGCTGCCGCTCAATTGGCTCCTGGGCACGCTGGCGGGCCACTGGGTAGCCGGGCTGTCTTGGCCGGTGGCGATCCTCGTCGGCGCAATCCTCGTCGTGACAGGGCCAACCGTCATCATGCCGCTGCTGCGGCAGGCAAAGCTCGAGCCGCGCGCCGCGGCGTTCCTGCGCTGGGAAGCCATCGTCAACGATCCGATCGGTGCCACACTGACGCTGCTCGTCCTGAGCTATCTGACGTTGTCGACCACTATGAGCGGGAGCGCGGCGATCATTCATCTCGCCTGGCATACGCTGCTGGGCGCTGGCCTTGCGGCCGCTTTGGGTCTGGTGGTGCCGTTCGGCATCCGGACGTTGTTCGCGCGCGATCTCGCGCCCGAGTACCTCAAGACGCCGATCCTGCTAGCGAGCGCGCTCGGCATCTATGCGGCAGGGGAGGCGATCCAGCCCGAGACCGGACTAGTGGGCGCGACTCTGTTCGGCGTCGTGCTTGCCAATATCGATGTCACCGGCCTTCAGGAACTCCGCCGTTTCAAGGAGTCGCTGACGGTCTTCCTGGTGTCAGGGTTATTCATTCTCCTCACAGCCAACATCGACCGCGGCACGGTCGAGATGCTGAGCTGGCCGATCGCGATGACGACGCTGATGATCCTGTTCGTCGTTCGGCCGCTGGCGATCTGGCTTGCGACGATCGGCGCGAGGGCGAGCTGGCGGGAACGGCTACTGGTTGGGTGGATCGGCCCGCGCGGCGTGGTGGCTGCAGCAATCGCAGGGGTTGCCGGCGAGCGTCTCGCCCACGCCGGCTATCCCGATGCACGTCTCGTCCTACCCCTCGTGTTCGCCGTCATCGCGTCCACGGTGCTGCTGCACGGCCTGTCGCTGGCACCCCTCGCACGTCGCTTGAAGCTCGCGTCGGGTGGGCGGGGCGGCCTGCTAATCGTCGGTGCCTCGCGCTGGACGGTGAGGCTTGGCGAAGCGCTTCACGGCGCCGGCATTCCGGTAGTCCTGGTCGATCGATCGGCATTGGCGCTCAAGGCTGCCCGGCTCGCTGGATTGAAGACGCTACGGGTTGAGGTGCTCTCGGTAATCGGTGAGGAGGTGGTCGACCTGCGCGATGTCGAGCAGGTACTCGCAGCGACGCCGGACGACGCCTACAACGCCCTGGTCTGCACGCGTTTCGCCCCCGAGCTTGGCCGCGAGCGTGTCCACCAGCTTGCGACGAACGAGGTCGCTACGCGGTATGAAGCGTCACGGGAATGGCGCGGCAAGATCGTAATTGGAGAGAAAATGACCTTCAAGCACCTGGCGGACCTTATGCAGGCTGGTGCATCGTTGGTGGTCGAGCCCTACATGGATGGCGACAAACCGCCTCTTCCGGCCACTGACGACGGATGGCCTGTCGCAGTTGTACGGCACAGTGGCGAGCTGGCGTTTCTTGGCGCAGAGCATACGGCTGTGCCGGCAAAGGGCGACCTGATCTTGCGGCTCTATCAAGCCTCCCTCGCACCGGTGACGGAGGCGAAACGGGCGCGTTGGCGCCGGCTGTTGAAACGTGACGCGATCGCTGCATGAACGCTACGCCTACACATCCACCTGTCAGGTAAAGGCACCCGCCGCCCGCGCTGCATAAAGGACGTACATGTTTGACGGACTTAGCTTACCTATCTTGCTAACGATCTTTGCCGCATGCGGCCGCGTCATCTGGATCGCTGGCGTGAAGCTCGCCGACGGATAGGGCGGTGTTTTTTCCCAAGCCCTATCAACAGGTAGAGATCATTGGAATGATGGCTCGGATGGGTGCCATACCGTCTAACGGCTCGGTGAGAGGGCCCTGATATCTTAGTTGAGGCATAGCGAACGATCAAAGTCTACCGGTCTGACTCGACTATAACATTGTGTTCCAGTTGATGGAAAACCTCTGATAAGACCAGGGATGACCCCAAGTAAGTCCATCGCCTTCGAAGGGCGCAAGCTCGGTCGACTGCTCACATCAGAGGAAAAGGCTGCCTAAATGAAGCTCGCTACTCTTGTGCCAGCGCAAAGCGCGATACTGTCAAAGCGATGTGGTCGGCGTTCGACGATTGCGTAGCGTTTAGACCCCTTCGTGGGACTTAGTAAGGGGCAAGCGACGGTCCTTTTCGACCTGACTATTCTCAAGATGCCATCTCATTGAAAAACTCTTGGCCGTCTCGCTGCCCGTTTCTTATCGAGAACAAAGCGGCAGCGGCTATACGAATGTATCGTCTTCGCCTCACGCTGCAGTCAACCTAATGGGACATATTTGGGTTTAGATACCGCCTTATGTGGTTCAATTTCGTCCATTAGATTAATACAGAATGTCACGTGAAAAATCGCCACTTGGGGGGGGGGGAATGATCTCAAGCAAATTTCTGACAGGGCGGGGTCGCGAGCGTTTGTCTCGCGAGGAACAAACGCTGTTCGAAGACGGCATCGCCAATGTTCAGACGGTTAATGCCCGAAAAATCTTGGTTCGGAGAGGGGAGCCAGTTTGCTCGAGCATGTTGGTAGTCGAAGGCTTTATCTGCCGTTGCGTGAATAATTACCGAGGAGAGCGGCAAATTGTTAGCTTGCACGTACCAGGTGATTTCGTTGACCTCGATGGCTTTAAGCTCGGGCGCCTCGATCACGACGTCATCACCATCGGACCGGCCAAAATTGCCACGTTCAGTCATGATACGTTAGCAAATTTGATTGAACGATCTTCCCGGCTAGCTGACGTATTGTGGCTTAGCAGTTTACTGGAAGCAGCAATTCATCGTGAGTGGATATTTCGCCTTGGTCGCCTCGAAGCCGAAGCTCGGGCGGCGCATTTATTTTGCGAGCTACATGCTCGACTAGGTATCGTTAATCTTGTCGAGAATGACTCGTTCGAGCTTCCACTGACACAGCCAGACCTAGGCGACGTTCTGAGCCTTACTGGCGTTCACGCAAACCGCGTGCTTAGATCTTTGCGTGAACGAGGACTTCTAACGTTTCGAAACCGGCAAGTCGAAATCCACGATAGGATTGCTCTGGCCAAGTTTGGCGATTTTGACCCTGCTTTTTTGTATGCGTCGCCCTCAGATCGGCATTCTTGCGCATAGTGGACTTGTCGAACCTTCTTCCCCGTCGAGTGCGAACGGCAGCAAGCTTTGATGGCTCAAGGCGTCTCGAAAACTAGGGTCTATTCAGTATGATCGGTCTCGCTGTCACCGCGCCGATCGTTCGTAGAATCCGACACTTGCCTTCTTTGGTATTAGAGGCGTCGGCTCGATCTACTATCTGGCTTACGGTCTCAACCACGTCGATGTCGCCGGTGCCGACCGCCTATGGGGACTGGTGGGTCTCGTCGTGCTCTCTCTGTGTTCCTACATGGCCTAACGGTGACGCCGATCATGCGGTTGCTGGATCGCCAGCAAGGGCGCAATCCCGACAAGGATGAACCACCCGCTGTTGGAGCCTAGCCTCACAATAAAATAAGGGCGGACGAACGTCCGCCCTTGCATCAATCAGCTCTTCTTGCGCGCGCGCTTTGATGCGGCAGCCGCCTCAGTATCCTCTTCCTCGTCAGGCTGATCCTCGCCCGCCTCCGTCAAGCCCTCGCCCAATGCCTTTAGTTTGTCCTGCGACTTGTCCGTCTTGTCAGCGATCTTGGTCATCGCAGCACCAAGCCGGTGAAGCAGAGCATGTACACGGTCGGCGTCGGGCTGATGGTCCGTAACAATCCACAATTATGCTGTCCGCTGGTCTTAAATGACCAGCGGGGTGATGCCGTTCTCCTGCACCGTTCTTGCTCTCCCGCGAAATTTACGGGACCGATTAAGCGTAGCTGATCGTTCGGCCGTCGTTACATATCTGCAGGAGACGAACATGGCTGAGATAGAAACGCTTCAGGAGCTTTACGTTGACGAGTTGAAGGATCTTTGGTCAGCAAACGATCAGATGGCAAAGGCGTTGAAGAAGATCGTCGGTCAGGCGACGAACGAGAAGCTCAAGGACATGCTGCAATCGTCACAGGACGGCATCGCCAAGCACACCGACATTCTGAAGGCGCTGATCGAGGGCCAGGACGAAAAGCTCAAGAAGGAGCATTGCAAGGGTATGGAGGGCTTGGTCGCCGAGGCGCTCAAGCATACCGTTGAAGAAGCGCCAAAGACCGGCCCCGTACTCGACGCAGCGATCATCGCTCAGTATCAGCGTATGACCCACTACGGTATTACCGGCTTTGGCACGGTCGCCGCATTTGCGAAGTCGTTGAAGCTGGATGACGATGTCGCCAAGCTCGATGCTGCGGTCAAGGACATGTACAGCGGCGACGAGATGATGACGGAACTGGCCGAGGCTGCCGTGAACGTCGATGCCGTGGAAGGCTGATTGCCAAACGCTGTGAATAGCAGGCGGGCACCGGGCCGTCCGGTGGCCGCCCGCGACGCCGCTCGCTCGCACGTTGGAATGAAGCCTTTTCAGTGTCCGCTTAGAAATCTAGGTGGAAGCGGCGCAGGTGATGCCGATGATCGGCAACACCTGCACCAACTCTCAATAGACCGTACGAACGCTCGCTTCACGATTCCAAATACGGCCGTTTGCTGCCGTATCGATATAGCTGCTGGCCTCGGTAGCCTTCGCCAAGGTAACAACCCCGGCGTCAGGTACGACCCCCGCTGCATCGAGAAGCGGTTGTGCTGCCTTGGTGTGGCCGATCACCTTGAGGTGAGCAAACGCATCATGGACCCACGTGATCGCGGCAGCTTCACCTAGCAGTGCGGTCGTACCTCCCTCCGATAGCGCCAGGACGACGGTATCGAACAGGACCGAAGGACCGCCAGCCAGCTGATGATCGGCTGCGATCTTGCTTCCGTCGCTCAGCGTCACGCCACCAAGCTTCGGCGCTACGATCTTAATCACCGCCTTCATCGCAGTTGCCGCCTTGTCGATTGCAGCGACCAGCTTCGCATCCGCGCCGTCGGTGACGAGACAGCCAATCATCCGCCCCTCCAACGTTGGCGTGGCCGTTTTTAGAATGCTGAGCTTTGGTGAAGGAGCAAGGTCGGTGCGTGCTTGCACCGTCGTTGCCGCAGGCGTGATCGGTTCGTCATGGCCGAGGCCATTGGCTACGCGCTCGCCCAGATCCTGTCTGACATTGACCAGGTGACCCAGCATTGCCGCCCGGACGATCGGCGCCTCGACCTTGCTCAGTTCGAACACGAGCGCGGCAACGATGTGATTCTGCTCGGGCTCGGTCTGGCTCTCGAAGAACAAGCGCGCCTGGCTGTAATGGTCGGCAAACGTCGCCGAGCGCTCACGAACCTTTGGTCCTTCGACGGGTGCCGGGTAGCTCTTGAAGCCTTTGGCCGGGTTCTCACGCGGGCCCGTCGGGTCGAGGAGGCTCGGTGTGTAGGTAACTCGTTCGGGGTGTACCATCGTCTGCATGTGGCCGTCGCGCTGCATATTGCCGAACGGGCATTTGGGGGCATTGATCGGCAGCTGCGTGAAGTTGGTCGAGCCCAGCCGCTTCAGCTGGGTGTCGAGATAGGAGAAGTGACGTCCAGCGAGCAGCGGATCATTGGAGAAGTCGATGCCGGGCACGACATTCTGGGTGCAGAATGCCACCTGCTCAGTCTCAGCGAACACGTTGGCCGGGTTGCGGTTGAGCACCAGGCGACCGATGGTACGAAGCGGCACGACCTCTTCGGGAATGACCTTGGTGGCGTCGAGATGGTCGAAATTGAAGCCGTCTGCCTGCTCCTCGGTGAAGAGCTGCACGCCCAGTTCCCACTCGGGAAAGTCACCCATCTGAATCGAGTTGAACAGATCGCGGCGATGGAAGTCGGGATCGGCACCATTGATCTTGACCGCTTCGTCCCAGACGACCGACTGGATGCCAAGCTTGGGCGTCCAGTGGAACTTGACGAAGGTCGACACGCCCTCAGCGTTGACAAGCCGGAACGTGTGGATACCAAACCCCTGCATCATCCGCATCGAGCGGGGAATGGTGCGGTCGGACATTTGCCACATCACCATATGCATCGCTTCTGGGGTGCAAGCGATCCAGTCCCAGAAGGTGTCATGCGCCGACTGCGCCTGGGGGAAGCCGCGGTCGGGCTCCTCCTTTACCGCATGAGCTAGGTCCGGGAACTTCAAGGCATCCTGGATGAAGAACACCGGGATATTGTTGCCGACGATGTCCCAGTTACCCTCGGTCGTGTACATCTTGACCGCAAACCCGCGCACATCGCGCGCGAGGTCGGCTGAACCGCGATTACCGGCAACCGTGGAGAAGCGGACGAATACAGGGGTCTGGACGCCTACTTCGGAGAGGACGGCAGCTGTCGTAAGGTCGGCCAGACTGTCGGTAAGTTCGAAAAAGCCGTGCGCTGCAAGGCCACGGGCGTGGACGACGCGCTCGGGAATACGCTCGTGATCGAAGTGAAAGATCTTCTCACGAAGAATGAAATCCTCGAGCAGCGTGGGGCCGCGAACGCCCGCCTTAAGCGAGTTATGATCGTCGGCGATGGGCATGCCGTGGTTCGTGGTCATCGTCTGCCCACCGGCAGCGGCGACCTGATGGAGTTCGCCTCCTGCTCCTGTAATCATTTCCGATGCCGGACCCTCTAGGGGCGGCATTGCCTTGGTTGGTGCCTTCTTGGCAGCCTGGGGCGTGGTGGGTTTCTTGGCCAAGACGTTTTCCAATCTGGTGGGAGGTTCGGGAGGCTGTGCTGGATGTCCGCGGGTGGTTGCCATGCTTTGCAATCACGCGTTCAAACTATGATCCAACATCCGCCAGTGCACCACCTCAATCCTCACCAAAATATCGGCTGCGCCAAAATTATCATTTTTTTTCAAACGCTAGTTGCGCCGCTGTCGTGACCAGGCCCCTCCCATCAGGCACGCTCAACACGCCGGTCATAAAGCTTGGGATGCCTGAAAACGTACTTCTGAACCATCCGATCGGAACGCTAAGCGTAGAATTCTGAACATCCTCTAGATGGCTCCGATCTATGCCAGAATCTTCTTTAACGAGCGATGTGCGGCCATCATCGGCGACGACGCTGGTTCATGAGGATGCTGAGGATTAACGCCAATCGCAGACGCCGTCGGATCGAGAAGTAGGAACTAACCTCGCGGCGCCTGATTGTTGGCCGCCTTCTGCCATGGCCAGCGACCGTCGATTTCGACTTCTAGAGGGCAAGGCGCTGATCCCACGCTAAACAACGCTAACGCGGTGATATGCTGGACTGAGGCAGTTCGGGTTCACCAACCTTGATCTGCGCCAGCCCAGCGAGAATCTGCTGCAAGTAAGCCGCTTGGCGTGCTTCCTCTATCATAGCGGCCTGACGATCCTGCGGCCCCAATTTGAAGATGGTTAGGTATAGGTCGGCGATCTGTCGAAAACGGTTTGGGTTGAAGGACGGTGGTGTCAGCCGTTCGGCCCGGAACAAATCGTTTAGCGATTCCGCACGCGACGAGGCGACTTCCTCGGAGGGAGTGTTCGCTGCTTGTGATCGACCAATCTGCGCCTCGGCCTTGGCGAGCAATAGGATTACATGGTCATCGGAGGCGCTGTCGTAGCGAATTCGCTCAGGGACGGTCTGTCCCGCTGCGGCGTCAATGGCTTGCCATGCGACATCGAATGCGGGGAACTGCATACCGGGCCTTGGAGCTTTGGTGCCGTTTGCAAGCTCGAGTTGCGCCAGGCTACGCCAGAATGACCTAAGTCGCGCCGCTAAATCGTTCTCTTTGTTACAACTCGCCCGTAGCATCTCTGATGATGATGGAGACTCACAGAACTCTTCGCCGCGATCGATCAGCGGCTCGGCCGCTTCGCGCATTATGGGATCGCCATTTTCCTGGATGACGGCAGCCGCTGCCGAGAGATCGACTGGAGACTTGCTGATCCGAGCCCGCGCGAGAGCATACCGCATTTGAAGGTCATGGACGTTGTTCAATCCCGCGTCTCGATGCTGGCGGCAATTTGCAACGTGGATCCTTCGGCCGCCTTCGCCACACGTTGACCTTCATAGAAGAACTTGCCTGCCTTATCTAACGGCTCCAAGTAGATGGCCGCTTTGTCGAGCAACGCTTGCGAGTGGAAGAACTCAGCCCCCCGGAGGTAAAGGGCAGCTGCAAGCGCAAAGCGTTCGTGCGCCGCGACCAACGTTTGAAGATACCGGATTGCTTTGTCCTTCCGGAGCGCCCGCATTGCCTCCTCTCGTTCCAGTCCGGCCGCACCGGGCTTGAGCGGATGACGCTTGATCGTCTGCTCGGCCCTGCGCCAGGCATCCGGCAACGCCGTTTCGAAGTCTTGAACGGAAGGCTGACCTTCAAGGCCGGTGGTAGCGAGAAATTGCAAAGCCTGCGTGGTGCTACGTTCATCCCCAAAGGCGAGGTGCCAGTCGATCAGGCTGCCCTTCACCAGGTTCTGGCACCCCGTCCATTCGTAGAGCCGGCGGTAGCTTTCGGGATCCGGCTGCACTGCAATTTTCCGGACGTCATCCAGCGTTCCACGCCAGTTTAGCGCAAAAGCGAGACAGATGGTGAGCTCACGCTCCTTCGGCACAGATGATGTGGCGGAGGCATGAGGAGCGGCAGCCATCGATAGCAGCAGCGGCAACCACGCCCTATACAGCACGTAAAATCTCCCTCGCATTCCCGCTTTGCCGCGAACGCTCAATAACGAACATGGAATGCTGCCGCGCTCCATGCGACCGTTTTTATACTGGCCGCGCGATACCAAGCCGTTTCATTTCGCGGTAAACCGTCGACCGTCCGATCCCCAGCTGCCGCGCGGCTTCGGCTGGGGACACGCTCGCGGCGACCAGCTTGAGGGCCGCGCTCACCTTATTGCCGTCAAGCGGCAGTCGCCCGGGCAGCTTGCCCTTTGCCCGTGCTGCGGCGATGCCGTCGCGAGTGCGCTCGGAGATCAGCCGTCGCTCGAAATGTGCGATGGCGCCGAACACGTGGAAGATCAGCTCGCCGGCCGCGGAGGAGGTGTCGATCTTCTCCTCTAGGCTGAGCAGAGCGATGTGGCGCTCGCGCAGCATCTGCACGGTGGTGAGCAGCTCGCCGAGCGACCGGCCAAGCCGATCGAGCCGCACGATCGCCAGCGTGTCGCCCTTGCGGGCATAGCCGAGCAACTCGATCAGCCCCGGTCGCTCCATGCTCTTGCCCGACATGACGTCGGTGAACACGCGGATGGCGCCGGCCTCCTCCAGCCGCATGCGCTGCCCGGCGACGTCCTGGTCGCCGGTGCTGACGCGCGCATAGCCCAGGATGCCTGCCAACCTTCGTCTCCCAAACGAACGGCCAGCGAGACGGTCGGGGCATTCCCATTGGGATCGAAGAAAGGGAAGCGAGCGTCGTTCTCAAATACGATTACGAGAAAGCTCCTGCCTTAGCTGTCCGCGGCATCAGCCAAGCTCAAGCGGACACCACGCGCAGGGCCGATGCTATAGGGCGCGGGACAAATCGTGCGTTCGTAAGCAGACACGCCTTGATCTCCGCGCTGCGAAGCGGTTTGCTGAAGAGGTATCCTTGCAAATGGGTGCACCCGGCCTCGACCAACGCTGCCATCTGTTCCGCTGTCTCGACGCCCTCGGCAACTACGCCCATGCCGAGTTTCGTCCCCAATCCCACGACCGCTTGAATAATTGCGGATGAGGCCTGGGAGGCGAGCATCTGCCGCACGAAGCTCTGGTCGATCTTCACCTTGTCGAACCGGAACCGCTCGAAATAGCTGAGCGAAGAGTAGCCGACGCCGAAATCATCCATGAGAATTTGGATGCCGAGCGTGCGCAGCTGATCCAGCTCGCGGAACGTGTGGTCGATGTCGCGCAGGAACAGTCCTTCGGTCACCTCCAGCTGAAGGCGGCGGGGAGACAGGCCGGTGCTGGTCAGAACGTTGCGGACAACTTCGAACAGATCGCCTGCGTGAATCTGCATCGGGGAAATGTTGACCGCAACTTTGATGTGTTCCGGCCAATCCGTCGCCTCTTCGCAGGCAATGCAGAGAATGCGTTTGCCGAGTTGCGCTATCAACCCGCCTTCCTCGGCAATCGAGATAAAAAGGTCAGGCGGGATTGGCCCCCTGACCGGATGGTGCCAGCGGGCCAATGCCTCGACGCTCGTAATCTGCCTGCTGCTGGCGGACAATATGGGCTGGTAGGCGAGCGTGATTTCTCCGCTGTCGAGCGCAGTGCGCAGGTCGCGCTCCAGCTCGCGGCGATCCTGAGTGGCCCGATCCATCTCGGCGCTAAAGAAGCAAACGATCCCACGGCCTTGCTGCTTGGCACGATAGAGTGCCAGATCGGCGTGCTGCCGCAGCTCCTCAGTCGTTGCGGCATCACCGGGTGCAAGCGCAATGCCAATGCTGCTCCCAAGCTGGACGGTCGCCCAGCGGGTGACGATTGGCAATGCCAGCGTGGCGACGACTGTCGCAGCGAGGATGCGAGCGCGCTCGGCGGGTGCGGCGCCGGTAACGATCATCGCGAACTCGTCGCCGCCCACGCGAGCAAGCGTCGTTGTTGAGGTCGTAACGGTGCGAAGACGATCGCCGATCTGCGCGAGCACCGCGTCGCCAGCGAGATGGCCGAACTGATCGTTCACTGCTTTAAAGCGGTCGAGATCGATGCTGATGAGGGCGAACGGCGCCTGCGCAGCGATCAGCCTGTCCATCTCGTCGACAAACGAACCCCGGTTGCGCAGGCCGGTCAGCGAGTCATAGTGTGCCAAGCGCTGCACTTCTGCCTGCGCTATTCGGGTCTCGGTCACGTCCTCGGACATGCCGACGATATACTCGCGCTCGCGGTTCGGCCCGTCGACGACGATCCGCTTGGTGCGCAGCGTTACGGCGTCACCGCCAGGGCGCTCGAACTGGCTCTCGAACAGGTGGACACCCTGAAGCGCCAGGGCGGCTTCGTCGCGTTGCTCGTAGCTGGCGCCTTGGGCGAACAGCTCAAGGTCGGTTTTGCCGACCATATCGTCTTCGGAACGGCCCGTCAGTTCCTCGCCGGCACGATTGACCATCAGGTAGCGCTTGGTCTCCGCATCCTTGACGAACAGCATCGCGGGAAGATGATCGACGACCGTGTCCAGGAATGCCTTGGCCTGCTCCCGTTCACGTTCCAGCATCTTACGAACCGAGGCATCCCGGATGATGCCGGCGAAGTTGTGACCGGTCGCTACCGATCCCCAACGGGCGAGCGATAGTTCGATCGGAAACTCGCTATTGTCGGCGCGCTTGGCGGTCAGCTCGACAGACTTGCCGACCAGCGTCGTGGGACCGCCCGCGGAGGCGCGCGCGAAGCCGCGATTATGAGCCGCAGTATAAACCGGGGGTATAATGATATCGAGGGAACGGCCGACCGCCTCGGCAGAGGTATAGCCGAACATTGCCTCCGCAGCTTGGTTCCAGAACGTGATCGTACCCTTGCCGTCGACGCAGAGGATCGCGTCGGAGGTGACATCGACAACCTGGGTCGCGATCTCGCCGATCTGCCGATAGCGACGAGCCTCGATCAGGCCGATGATGATCTCGGCAAGATCGGCAAGCGCCCTGAGTTGTTCGGGCAGCACCTCAGCCCGTGGCTGGCGATCGAGGACGCACAGCGTGCCGAGACAATGGCCGGCCGAGGTAATGATCGGCGCACCGGCATAAAAGCGGAATCCGTCAGGACCGAGTGTCAGTGGGTTCCCTTCGCATCGTGCATCAGCGTGGGTGTCGAGGATGACGACCGGCTCGGCTGACCCTAGCGCCAGAGTACAAAAGGCATGCTCTCGGCGCGCTTCCGTATCCGTAATGCAGACGCGCGACTTGAACCAAGCCCGTCGATCGTCGACCAAACTGACCGCTGCGCTTTCGCTGCAAAGCGCGAGAGCCGCTAGCCGTGTTACCTCATCGAAGTCCCCCCGGGTAGGCGTATCGAGGATTGACATGCTCCAGAGCGCGGTGAGCCGACCCTTCTCGGCCGTATCGCTCAAGGAGCTGGTGAAAGTCATAGCTGTATCAATGCCATTGGGGTGTTGGTAATTTATTAACGCGTCACCTTTGTCTAACTCCGCGTCGCCGGTCCCCCGGTAATCCTTTCGCTAACTCGTCATTCCAGTTCGAGGACGTTGAAGGGCTTGGTCAGCACCGTAATGCCCTGGTTGAAATGCCTGGCGCCCAGGGCCGCGTTCGCAGGATAGCCGGGTCATCGCAGAAGCGCTTTCCTACCGTACGCTAAGCGCCCGCATTTGTCCCACAAGGGATGGATAACGAGAAATCACCGAACGGCCTTTCCTTGGCCTGTTCAGACATCCTCCGACAACATTTCACGGATGCGGGCCGCCAACGCGTCCACTGGGAACGGTTTGGTCAGTATCGACATGCCGGGCTCCAATTGTCCGTCGCTCAACAACGTGGTTTCGGCAAATCCGGTGATGAACAGCACGCGGAGGCTAGGACGGGTCGCACGGGCTGCATCCGCAACCTGACGCCCGTTCATGCCGCCTGGCAGACCGACATCGGTGATGAGAAGATCCACCTGAGCGTTTGATTGCAGGACCTTGAGCCCGCCCACGCCATCCGCCGCCTCAATGACCGTGTAACCGAGGTCACCCAGGATATCGGCAACGAGCATCCGAATGGTGGCCTCGTCATCGACGACCAGGATGGTTTCACCCTGCTCCGCGGCCGGCAGCGGCTCGGCGTCCTGCACCGCTTCAACCCTGTCAGCATCCGTGTGGTAGCGCGGCAGGTAGATACTAACGGTCGTTCCCTCGCCCGACTGAGAGTGGATGCGCGCCTGGCCGCCCGACTGCTTGGCGAAGCCGTAAATCATCGACAGGCCGAGGCCCGTGCCCTGTCCGATCGGCTTGGTGGTAAAGAACGGCTCGAACACTCTGCCAATGATCTCGGGCGGCATGCCGGTGCCCGTGTCCGAGACGCTGAGGGAGAGGTAATCGCCTTCCGGGAGGTCGAGCTGCTTCCCCGTGCGATGATCGATCCGGCGGTTCATCGTCTCGATCATAACCCTGCCTCCACCCGGCATGGCGTCGCGCGCGTTGATGCAGAGGTTCAGCAGTGCATTTTCAAGCTGGGACTGGTCGACCAGCGCAGGCCAGAGGTCCGGCGCCAGCGTGGCCGTCAGATCCACGCTAGGGCCAACCGTGCGGCGGATCAAATCGAGCATGTCCGACACCATCGCGTTCACGCTGGTGGCTTTGGGCGCGAGCGTCTGGCGGCGGGAGAAGGCCAGCAACCGGTGCGTCAGCGCCGCGGCGCGTTTCGCCGCCCCCTGTGCTGCTACGACGTATTTCTCGACATCGGTAATCCGGCCCTGCTCGATGCGGTAGCCGATCAGTTCGAGCGAGCCGGAGATGCCTGCCAACAGATTGTTGAAGTCGTGCGCCAAGCCCCCGGTGAGCTGGCCGACCGCTTCCATCTTCTGCGCCTGAAGCAAGGCTTCGGCTTGCCCGCGCTCAACCGTCGTGTCGCGGCCGGCGGCATAGACCTTGCCGTCCTCAAACGCGGCGGTCCAGCCGAACCAGCGGTAGGAGCCGTCCTTGTGGCGGAACCTGTATTCGTAGGGCCTGCTTAGCGGCCGCTCGAAGATGCCCGCAAACACCTGCCCCGTCCGCTCCAGATCGTCGGGATGGGTGTAGGAGGTGAACGGTGAGCCAATCAGCTCCTGCTCGGTCCACCCGAGGAGGTCGGTCCAGACCGGATTGACCGCTTCCAACGTGCCGTCCGGCAGCGCAGTCACGCGCAGCTCCTGCGACAGGCGCCAGGCGCGGTCGCGCTCGCCGGTGCGCTCGGCCACGCGCTGCTCCAGTGTCTCGTTGATGTGTCGGAGTTCGGCAAGGGCGCGATCGCGCTCATCGGCCAACGCGCGCCGCTCTTCGACATCGATGAGAACACCTGGGAAGGTCAACGGCGATCCCTCTGCATCCTGTTCGACGTGGCCGTTGGCCTCCAGCCAATAGTAGCGGCCGTCCTGCCGTCGTACCCGGTACTGATGGGCATAGGCACCGCCTCGGGCGATCGCCTCATTGATCGCTACGGCAAGCCCGGCCTGATCGTCCGGATGAACCGTCTCTACGACATGCGCGAGGCGGAGCCCCTCGCGGCCGAGAGCCGGATCGAATCCGAAGCTGGTCGCGAACGCCTCGTCCACTGTGAAGCGATCGGTAGGGATGTCCCAGACCCAAGTGCCGATGATCGCGCCGGCCGCGAGCGCAAGCTGGACACGCTCGGCATTCGCGTGCGCCGCTTCCAGTGCACGTTTGCGCACATCGATATCGTCGACCAGGACGATGACGCCGGTGAGCTGCCCTCCGGCGTCGGTGATCGGGACGCCGCTGACCGACAGCCAGACTTCCTGCCCGTCTGCCATACGGTGCAGAAATTCGATTCCCGGAACGACCAGTTCGCCGCGAAGGGCGCGCGCGGCGGGGTAGCAGTCCGGGGACAGCCGCTCGCCACCCTCGTCAAAAGCACACCAGCGGCTCGCCTCCTGCGGTTTCTCCATCCGCGAGGGCAGCGGTTCATTAGGCAGGAACCGACGAAATACCGGATTGGCCAGAATCGCTCGACCTTCGCGATCGAGTAGCGAGACGCCAACCGGCAAATGCTCGATCAGCGTGGCAAAGCGGTCACGGGCCTCGGTCCGCGCAGCGACCTCCCGCTCCAGTTCAGCATTGCGCGCGCGCAGCTCGGCCTCCGCGATGTCGCGCTGCCGGGAAGCGATCACGCCTGCCGTCGTCTCCGTCGCGATGTTGATAAGCCCGACGACCTGCCCGTCGTCCAGCAACGGGCTATAGGCGAACGTCCACCAGGTATCCTCGTCATGTCCGTTGCGAGTCATGACCAGATGCATGTCGACGTGGCTGACCGGCTCGCCGGCCATGACTCGGTCGACCAGCGGGCCAATGTCAGACCAAACGTCCGCCCAGACTTCTTGAAATGGCTCTCCAAGTGCAGATGGGTGCCGCGCCCCCAAGAACGGTGTATAGGCGGCGTTGTACAGGAACGTCTGCTCAGGTCCCCATGACGCACACATCGCGAGCGGCGATACGAGCATCATCCCCAAAATTGATGTGAGTGCCGCGGGCCAGTCTCCGCATGGTCCGAGCGGCGTGGCGCTCCAGTCAACGGCCTGTACGTCGACCACTATCATGTTCATGCCTTCACCGATGCGGCTCGGTTTTCAGATGCTGGTCGGGCGGTGCGCCGACCCTCCAACCCGACTTCGCGCTCGTCGAGCAGACGGAGGGCAGCGCGGACGACTTCGCTGAAATTACTATAGCGTCCGGATTTCAGCAGCCGCTCCGCGACAGCATGCAATTCCGGACTGAGCGAGATGGAAACGGCTTTGCGACCTGACATCGGTCATGGGTATTTTGTGCCAACAGGTATGACAAGAGGGTGGCTATCCTTCGTCTGGTTGCACTGCCCCCATCTTCACCATCGCAGCGATGATTTCCGACTGCCGGTATGGCTTTGGGTAGAACACCGCCCGTTCGGGCAGCTGCGCCTGGGGCGGAAACGGCTTACCTGATACGATGATGATGTCGATCGGCGGCCAGCGGTCGCGGATGCACGCAGCTAGGCGCATGCCGTCGATCCCGTGCGGCATGTCGATGTCGGTGAAGACGATCCGGATGTCGGTTCGCGCTTCCAGTATCGTCACCGCTTCGGTCGCGTTCGCCGCCTCGACGACCTGAAAGCCAGCGTCCTCCACCATGTCAGTAGCAAACATGCGGAGAAGAGGCTCGTCTTCGACGACGAGAATGATCGAGCGATCGGCTTGCGGAGCGGCGGTCATGGGAGTGTCGTTCATGCCTTTGCCAGATGCGCCAGTGATGCACGCATCTCGGCTTGCAGACCGGGTTCCTCATTACGGAGGCCGACACCGCCCGTTCCAACCAGCCCCATGCGGATCAGCCGCGATCCGAAGCCTTTACGCGTAGGCTGAACGACCCGCGGGCCGCCTTCTTCCTGCCAGCTGACGATCACGCACTCCTTGTCGCCTTCCGGTACGACGGTCCAGGCGAGCAACACCTGACCAGCAGGCCCGCTGAGCGCGCCGTACTTGCACGCGTTCGTCATCAATTCGTGAAACAGTAGCGCCGTCGAGAGCGCCGCCCGGGCGCCCAGCGCAACGTGGGGCCCGTCGAGAACCAGTCGATCGGAGAAACCGAACGGCTTGAAAGTGGCTTCGGCGACGGTTTTGAGATCGGCTTCAATCCAGCTCTTCTGCATCAGAATGTCATGCGCCGAGCTGAGGGCAACCAGCCGCTGCTCGAAAGTCTCGATCGGCTCCCGGTCGGCCACCCCGCGCAAGGTTTGGGTGGCAATCGCCTGGACCATCGACAGCATGTTCTTCAGCCGGTGGTTGATCTCGCCGTTGATCGTCTCCTGCTGCTCTCGCAGCCTCAGGCGGGAGACGCCGGCCTCGATGCGGTCTGCTACGTTCCGCAGGAACGCCAGTTCTTCAGGTGCCCAGCGACGCGGCCCGGCGGCATTGACGATGAATACCGCGACAGTTTCGCCGTGTTCCCGAACCGGCATGTTGACGAGTGCGCGGATGCCGACATTCCTCATCGGTGCGACGTTGGAGGATGTCCGCGGATCGGTTTCCACATCGTCAATGACGAGGGGCTCGCCCCCGGCAAGTTCGTCACGGATATCGCCGTAATCCTGGAAGCGGTGACGGCCGGCGATGCTGGCGGTGCCCGGAGCAGTCCAGTCGGGCTCGACGTCGATCGTCTCGGTCGCCTCGTCAACAAGCCCGAAGCCAGCGCGCTCGACATTCAGAACGCGACCGACGACCTCTGCCGCACCTCGGGTCATGGCCGCAATGGAGCTGCTCCGCCGAACCACCTCGACGACCTCGGCAAGCGCTTCCTTGAGTGCGATCATCATGCCGCTGGAGCGTGCGATCCGACGCAGTTCGAGCTGATCGCTGACCTGCCGTGCCAGCGCCTCCAGCAGGTCGCGCTGCGCGCGTGCGAGGCCGGATGGACGGGGCTTCGTGTCGATGACGCAAAGCCGCCCGATGACGATGCCACTGCGAGTGACGAGCGGCGCGCCGGCATAGAAACGGAAGGCACGAGGACCGGTGACGAGGGGGTTCTCCGCTGTGCGCGCATCCTTGGTCAGGTCCGGTATCTGCAACAGGCCGGGTTCATCGATTTCCAGCTTGCAGACCGACTGTTCGATCGGCGTCTCCGATACGCCAAGGCCGACGCGCGCCTTGAACCATTGACGCTGGCGGTCCAGCACGCTCACCAATGCGATGGGCACATCGCAAGTCTGTGCGGCGATGTAAACGATGTCATCGAACGCCCGCTCGGCGTCCGTGTCGAGAATATCGAATGCGGCGAGCGCGTCAGCGCGCTCGCGATCAGCTTGCTGTGTCATCATGCCCCTTCGCCCCGGGGAAGGAGCTATGCACCGAACCCTGCTCGCGTCAAACAAGTGCACGCAAACTTCGCTTCCAATTGGGAACGTTGGGCGGGGAAGCGGCACTGGCAATCGGCTGACGACGACAGGCGGGTTTCGCTCTCCCAAAAAAGCTGTTCCCGAATTGAAGTTCTCGAAATGCCGAATTTTGATGGGAAAACGGGAAAGCTTTGAGTGCCGGAAAACACATGATTGTCGCCGATCGAGGTCGGTGACGGCGTTTTGCGACGATCCGGCGATACCGTCCGAAATCACCTGTTTTTCGCACAATGGTGATTGCGACCGGGTTTTCCACACATGTGACCGCTGATGCGGCTTACTCACAGAGCGAGAATCAGATCACGCATCTCAAAGCAATGGGGCCTGACCATCACTATTGGGCGTCCGGCTTCTCTGGCACAACATCGGCAGAGGATCGGTCGATCTGCACTTCCAAGGCAGTATCCAGGCCGCGCTAGCGCAGATCGAACCGTTGGACAGCTACGGGCGTTCCTGCCAGCTAGAGAAAAACGGGTAATGGGGGAAAATGTTGATCGATACTGTGGTGATGATGTTGGCTGCGCATCAGGCCGCTCTTGGCCTTGCCTTCGTTTTAGTGCTCTTCATCGCATTTGCGACGGAGCGCTTTGCCCCGGTAACGATTGCAGTGTTCGGTGCGAGCGTGATGATCGCGCTGGGATGGCTGACGCCCAGTCTCGTCACGGCCGCCTTTGCAAACTCCGCCCCAATCACGATTGCCGCGTTCTTTGTCTTGTCGGGGGCGCTCGTTCGCACCGGTACGATCGAGGCGCTAGCGAGCGTCGTCGTTCGACGGGCAGCTAAGTCACCGCGAAGGACCGTTGCAGAAATGCTGGCAGGGGCCGCTACCGCGCCCGCTTTCATCAACAATACGCCAGTCGTGATCGTGCTGATTCCGCTGGTACGACGTCTTGCGAAGACAGTCGCTATCCCCGGGACGCGCCTGCTCATTCCGCTCTCCTACCTGTCCATTTTGGGCGGCACGCTGACGTTGATCGGCACCTCGACCAACCTGCTCGTCGACGGCGTCGCCCGTGCCAACGGGCAGGCTGCGTTCGGCATCTTCGAGATCACCGGGGTGGGGCTCGTCGCGATGCTGGCCGGTGTCCTGACGATGCTTGCGCTGGGCCCCAAACTCCTTCCGGCCCGTCCCGACAACGACATCGCCGACCGGCATCACCTCGATTACCTGACCGAGCTAGCGCTCATCGGCGATCTGGCGGCGCGGGAACCAACCATCGGTGCGCTGTCGTTCCTGAAGCGGGACGCAGTGCGCCTGATCGCCGTCCGCCGTGGCGGCACGCTACTGCGCGATCTGGATCCGAAGACCCGGTTAAAGCCGGGTGACCGGTTGGTCGTTGCTAGCTCGGCTGACGAACTCGACGGTCTTGCCCGAAGCCACGACGTGGTTGTGGGTTTGCAGAATGTCGGGCGCCCGATCCGGCTTGCCGATGACGAGCGTGCCGACGATGTCCGCTTAATCGGGCTAACAATCGCACCGTCGCATCCGGCGTTAGGGAGCCAGCTGCGTGATATTCCGTTCCTGTCGAACCTGCCCGCACGCGTGCTGGGTATCGGGCGCGCGCGTCATCTTCCGGGGCCGGATCTCGGCAGCGTGCGGCTGCGCGCTGCCGACAGCCTGTTGGTCGCTGCAGAAGAATCCGCGATTGCTGAGCTGCGGGAAAACACAAATCTGATCGCCGAGGATACGAGCCACGTCCGCCGTTTCCGGCGACGGCGCGCGCCGATTGCGCTGCTCACGCTGGCCGGTGTCATCGTGCTGGCCGCGCTGGGCGTGCTGCCGGTGGTGGCGCTCGCCCTAATCGGCGTCGGCCTCGTCCTGATCACCGGCTGCATCGATCCCGAAGAAGCGTGGCGCTCGATCGACGGCAGTGTGCTGGTCCTTATTTTCGCGATGCTCGGCATAGGCAGTGGCCTTGAGGCGATCGGTACTGTCGGGCTGGTGGTCGATGCAATTTCTCCGTGGCTGGGGACGCTGTCGCCGCTGGTGTTGATCCTCGTCCTGTATTTCCTGACATCGATCCTGACCGAGACCGTAACCAATAACGCAGTCGCGGTCATCATGACGCCGGTCGCAATCGGCCTGGCACAGGCAACCGGTAACGATCCGCGTGCGCTGATTGTCGCAGTAATGTTCGCAGCCTCGGCGAGCTTCGCGACGCCGATCGGATACCAGACGAATACGATTGTCTATGCCGCAGCCGATTATCGTTTTTCGGACTTCGTGAAGATCGGGATCCCAATGAATATAACTGTCGGCCTGGCGACCTGCTGCGCGATCGAGTGGCTAATCCGGTAAGTAGCTGTGACGCCAGCGGAACAACGCCATCGACGACCCGTTCGCTGTAGATGCAGCCCGTAACGCCCCCGCCGGTTCGAAACCCTCTCGATCTGATCACTGCCAAGCTCCACGAAGCGTCGAACGACTTCTTTATCCAGTTGCCCAATATCCTTGGCGGGATCGTCTTTGTCCTTGTCGCATGGTTCATCGGCAAACTTGTTGCGAACGGCTTGCGCAAGGGCTTTCACCATAAAGGCCTGGTCGATCTCGGCGGGGTTCTATCTTCGCTTGTGTTCGGTCTGATCGTGGCTGCGTCCGTTCTCGTCGCATCCGTCATCATCTTTCCGAGCGTGAAGCCTGCGACGATCATCTCAAGCCTTGGCATCGGTTCGGTTGCGATCGGTTTCGCGTTCAAAGATATCCTCCAAAATCTGCTCGCGGGCATATTGCTGCTGATCAACCGGCCATACCGGCGTGGCGACCAGATCGTGGTCAAGGACTTCGAAGGCACGGTCGAACACATCCAGAGCCGTGCGACGCTGATCAAGACCTATGACGGGCGCCGCGTCATCATCCCAAATTCCGACGTCTATACCTCGCCAGTAATCGTCAACACCGCCTTCCTGACGCGGCGCAGCCAGTTCGATGTCGGCATCGGTTATGGCGACGACCCGGAAGAGGCATGCCGAATCTTCGCCGAGGCGATCGCTAGGGTGGACGGCGTCGAAGCGGACCCCGCCCCGGAAGTGCTGCCCTGGGGCTTGGCCGACAGCTACGTCACACTGCGCGCGCGGTGGTGGACCGAGTCCAAGAGGACCAACGTCGTGCACATCCAGGCTCGCGTGATCCTTGCGCTCTACAAGGCTGCCAAAGAGGCGGCGATCGATCTGCCGTACCCGACCACCGTCATGCTGTTCCACGATCAAAGCGAAGCGACCGATGGTGATCGATCGTCACAACGTGAGGGATGGCCCGCAGGGGCGAACCCGCCGGGGCCGCGTTGGAAAACGCCGTCTAATGGTGACGCATCAAACTCTGCAGGGCATAAGCCAGACGAATGAACGATATCGCTGCTGCCCGATCCGACCTTTCCAACCGACTGGCGCGGCTCGCATTGTATCGATGGTGGCGGCGATCTGTCGTCGGGCGGGTTGATCATGAGGCGGTGATCGAGCGGATCGTCGAGGAAAGTGGCTGGTCGCCACGCTACGCGTTCATGACGATGATGTCGGCGGGGATCGCCGTCCTTGGATTGTTGCTGTCGTCGCCGGCCGTAGTGATCGGCGCGATGCTGATCTCACCGCTGATGAATCCCATTCTAGGCTTTGGCTTCAGCCTCGCACTCTTCGATTTTCGTGAGTTGCGGCGCTCGCTGAAGGCTCTGGCGCTAGGGGCCGTTGCTGCGGTCGCATTCACCGCGCTGATCGTCACCATCTCCCCGCTCCAGGCACCAACCGCGGAGATCGTCGCACGGACGAGGCCCAATCTATTCGATCTCGCGGTCGCACTGTTCGCGGCACTTGCCGGCAGTTTCGCGATTATCCGAGGACGAGGCGAGACGATCGTCGGTGTGGCGATCGCCACCGCACTAATGCCGCCCCTTGCCGTGGTCGGCTACGGCATCGCGACGCGAAACGTGCCCGTCGGGACCGGGGCGTTTGCGCTGTTCATCACGAATTTCGTCACCATAGCGCTGTCGGCGACCGCGATGGCCCGCTTCTATGGGTTTGGTCATCACCTGTCGCGACGGCAGAGCTGGATGCAGACGATCGTCCTTCTGCTCGTCTTCGTCACGATGGCGATCCCGCTCGGCATATCGCTGAACAGGATAGGCCGCGAAGCGGTCGCTGTTTCGCAGGCCCGGTCGCTGCTAACGGCCAGGTTCAGCGACGAAGCGCGGGTCACGCAGCTCGATCTGGACTTTGCCGCCCAACCCTTGGTCGTGCGTGCAGTGGTCATCACACCGCGCGGAAAGATGCAGAAGACGCCTATGATCCAAGCCGCGCTGGTCCAGGCACTGGACCGGCCAGTTCGGCTCGACCTCGACCAGATCCTGCTCGAGCCCGGGGCAGGGGCTCTGGAGGCGCAGCGCGAGGAGCTTCGTCAGGCCGGCGAGACGCCGAGCCCTGAAACACAGCGCATGACGTCGCTGGCGAAGATGATCGCGCTGGTAACGGGTGTCGCGGCCGACGACGTAACCATAGATCGCGATCATCGTCGTGCGACCGCGTCGGCTGCGGCGTTGCCCGGCGCGACGGTTGCAACCTACCGGACATTGGAAGCTCGAGCTGCGGCTGAAACGGAGGGTTGGTCGGTCGTGATCTTACCGCCGCAGGGGCCACTGCCTGAGATCGCCTTTGCCGACAACGTCGATACGCTCGACGACACAGCGCGCGCAGCCGTCGCGACATCGGTCTGGGCGGCGCGGCGCTGGAACATACCGGCGCTTGGGGTGCCCGGCCTGCCGGAGAGTGATGCGTCAGCAACCCCGAGCCTGACCCAGCGAAGGGCTCTCGCCATCGCGACGCTGATCAGGGCACAGGGTGTCACCGCCGTTCCTGCACCGCCCGCCGGCCAGCGCTTTTCGCTGGCCACTAGCGTGACGGCTGCCGCGCAGTGATCGCTGGTTTGGCACTTACCCCGTTCGATGCCGCGGCAATCCTGATCGTACTGGCTGCCGCACTTGGCTATCTGAACTTCCGATTTCTCAAGCTGCCGTCGTCGATCGGGCTAACGATCATGGGCGCGCTTGCTTCACTGATCGTTGTCGGGCTCGACCGGGTGTTTCCGGGCGCGGGCTTCGGTCACGACGTGGTGCAATTCATCGCCGGGATCGATTTTCAGACGACGTTGATGGACGGGATGCTCTCGTTCCTGCTGTTCGCTGGCGCACTGCACGTCGACTGGCACGAGATGAAGCGCGGTCGCTGGCCGATTCTCGTGCTCAGCACCGTCGGCGTGGTGCTGTCGACCTTGCTGGTCGGTGGCGGGTTCCTTCTGCTGTCGCACATGGTCGGGTTCGAGGTGCCGGCGATCTGGTGCTTCGTGTTCGGTGCGCTGATCAGCCCGACCGATCCGGTGTCGGTGATGAGCGTGCTCAAGCGCGCCGACGTGTCGCCCGCGCTGGAGGCGACCGTGGCGGGCGAGAGCCTATTCAACGACGGTGTCGGGGTCGTCGTCTTCTCGATCCTGCTCGCCTCCGCGGTATCGGGCGAACCGTTCTCGGTCGCGCACGGCGCGCACCTGTTCGCGGTCGAGGCGGGCGGCGGTATCCTGCTCGGTCTCGCGATCGGCTGGATCGCGTTCCGCGCGATGCGGTCGATTGACGACTATAAGGTCGAGGTGATGATCAGCCTGGCGGTCGTCATGGGCGGCTATGCGATCGCGCGGCCGCTTCATGCGAGCGGCCCGGTCGCGATGGCGGTCGCTGGGCTGATCATCGGCAATGCCGGCGTCGCCCACGCGATGAGCGATACGACACGCGACTATCTGCACAAGTTCTGGGACCTGATTGACGACATTCTCAACACCGTGCTGTTCCTGCTGATCGGGTTGGAGGTGGTGACGATCCCCGGCGATCTGCGTCTGCTAGTGCTGGGCGTCGCGGCGATCCCGCTGGCGCTCGCGGCGCGTTCGCTGTCGGTCATCCTGCCGCTGCGCGTGATCCGGCCGAAGCATCGCTACGGTCTAGTCGCGCCGGTCACGCTGATCTGGGGCGGCCTGCGCGGCGGCATCTCGATCGCGCTGGCGCTGGGTCTTCCCGATGGCCCGGCGCGGTCGGTCATCCTCGCGGCGACCTATGTCGTCGTCCTCTTCTCCGTTATCGTTCAGGGCGGCACGATCAAGCGCGTCCTCGAATATCTGACTGCCAAGGAAACGACCCGATGAGGGCACGATTGCTCCGTTTCGCCAATCAGCTGCGCGAGAGCTACTGGTTCGTCCCGACCGTCATGGCGGTCGCGGCGCTGTTGCTCGCCGCCGCCATGGTGTGGCTCGACAGTCATCAGGCGACGCAGTGGATGGACCGTCTGCCCTGGCTGTATGCGGCGCGTCCCGATGGTGCGCGCAGCCTGTTGTCGTCGATCGGCGGGTCGATGATCGGGGTCGCCGGCACGACCTTCTCGGTGACGATCGCGGCGGTCGTCTATGCCTCGGGACAATACGGCCCGCGGCTGCTGAGCAATTTCATGTCCGATCGCGGCAATCAGGTGACGCTCGGCACCTTCATCGCGACCTTCCTCTATTCGCTCATCGTCGTGCGGACGATCCGGTCGCCGGGCGAGACGGCGGGCGAGCCGGCGTTCGTCCCGCAGCTCGCGGTGCTGGTCGGCGTGCTCCTCGTCCTGTGTTCGATCGCGGTGCTGATCTACTTCATCCACCACGTTCCCAGCCGCATCCACATCAACAGCGTGATCGAGCGGATCGGCGATCGCCTCATCGAAGAGATCGACGAACGCTTTCCCGTCTTCATCGGCAAACCGCTCGACGAAAGCGAGGACGCGGACCGGATCCCCGCCGCGTTCCGTCCCGACGCGACCGCCGATGCGATCGTGCGGCGCGCAGGCATCAGGGCAACGGACACCGGCTATATCCAGCTGATCGACGAGGCCGCGCTGATCGACACCGCCTGTGAAAAGGGACTGGTGTTGCGGCTGCAATATCAATCGGGCGACTTCGTCCATCGCGGCAGCACCCTCATCGAGGCATGGCCTGCCAAGTCGCTCGACGACGAGGCAGCGAAGGACCTGCGCGCGGCCTTCGCGATCGGATCGCGGCGCACCGGCCTGCAGGACCTGCGCTTCCTGATCGACGAACTGGTTGAGATCGCGGCGCGCGCGCTGTCGCCGGGCGTCAACGATCCCTTCACCGCCAATTCCTGCCTCGACTGGCTGGGGGCGGCGCTGTCCGATCTCGCCCGGCGCGACCTGCCGTCGCGCTTGCGCGCCGATGACGACGGCCAGCTGCGGGTCATCGCGCATCCGCTGACCTTTGCCGCGTTCATAGACTGGGCATTCGGCGCGCTGGCGCAATATGCGTCGGCCGACATGATTGCGGGCAAGCGCTTCCTCGCCGCGCTGGGGGACGTCGCGCTGAGCTGTGACGCCGCCTCGCGTATCGCGGTGCTTGCCGACCACACCCGACAGTTCCGCGATCTCGCCGATGGCGCGCTGAAGGGCGCGAACCGCGATGCCGTCCTTGAACGTGCCGACGAACTGCTGCGCGCGCTGGCACAACCCGATTACAAACGCCGGCTCCGCGATGGGCAGGCCTGGCTGGGAGGCACGGCATGATCGTCGCCGTCGCGCTCGTCGTCGCGCTCATCGTCACGCTGGCGCTCACGTTCGGGAAATTCGCGCGGAGCGACGGATGGCGCGCGACCGTCACGCCGCTGGCCTCGATCATCGGCTCGGGTTTCCTGATCTGCGGACCGTTGCTCGCGCGCGAATTCGGCAGCGCCGCGATCCTCGCAATGGCGACGTTGCTCGCAATCGCGTACGCTGCGGGCTGGGTGATCCGGTTCAATATCGTCCATGTCGAGGATCACCTCGCGAAGGCGCCTTTCAATGATCCGATCGCCTGGACTGCGCGTATAACTCAGGGCGTGCTCTCACTCGCCTATGCCGTGTCCGTGGCTTATTACCTCAAGCTGCTCGCCGAGTTTTCGCTCAAGCCAGTTACGATCGACCCAGCGTGGCAGCCGGTCGCCGCCAACGTCATCGTAACCGTTATCATCGTCCTTATGACCCTGCTCGCGCTAGGTGGCAGCCTTAGAAGGGTAGAGCATCTTGCGCACGGCACGGTGTCAATCAAGATCGGGATCATCGCCGGCCTCCTCGTCGCGCTGGGGATCGCTTGGGCATCCAACGGCATTACGGACCCGTTGCCGCCAGTTCGCCTGTCTTGGGCTAGCATCCCCATGTTGCTCGGCCTGATCATCACCGTGCAAGGGTTCGAGACGTCGCGCTATCTCGGGCACGACTACCCACCTGAGATGCGAATCCGGACGATGCGGCATGCCCAATGGATTGCTTCGGGGATCTACTTCGCCTTCATTGCGCTGCTTACGCCGTTCCTGTCGCGCGCGGCGGCGACCGAAGGCGTTGCCGGAATCCTCGACATCATGGAACTGATTGCACCTGCGATGGGTATCTTCGTCCTTATCGGCGCGGTGTCTAGCCAGCTGAGCGCGGCTGTCGCGGACTCGATCGGCTCGGGCGGGCTGGTCAACGAGGTCTCACGCCGCAAGATCAGCGTGCCGATCGCCTTCACGCTGGCAGGCGCGCTGGCGATCCTCGTCGTCTGGCTGACCGATCCGTTCCAGGTCGTCGCGCTCTCATCGCGCGCGTTCGCGCTGTTCTACGCGATGCAGTGTGCGCTCGCATTGCTCGTGTCGATCAAATCGGGGGTCGGGACCATCCCACATCGGATTGGTTTCGTCGCGATCGGCCTCATCTGCCTCGTCGCGGTGTTCGTCGGCGCGCCTGCGGAGGGCTGAGCCATGGCGAAGCTGCCCCGGGTACTCGCCCGCGTCCTCCTCAAGTGACACGGGCCTAGCCACGACGCGCCGCCTAGGTGTTAGCCAGACTTTGTAGGTAGGTTAGCCGTTGTGGACATGGTGACTACGTCTCTTAAGTTGCGTTGCCATGTGTAGCCCGTGAGAAGTAGCCGCTGTTGAAACGGCCCGCTCCCAGCGTCAGCCAAGGGCGAGCCGACCAGCCGCTCTTTCCGGGAGTAGGCTAGCACAGGTTTAACACGCGGCGGCTCGACGGGTTCAAATTGGTCGGCGGCAATGCAACGTGCGAATTGGCCAAGGCCATCGAAAAGGCGCCATACCATTGTCCGCCACAGCCCTGCCGTAAAACACATGATAGTGCCGATTGAGGTTGGCGACGGCGTTTTGCGACGATCCGGACGATACCGTCCGAAATCACATGATTTCCGATGGCACCCCCGTGGCCCCTGACGCGGTCATTAATTGAGGCTCAGCCTGGGCGACAAGCCGTGTCGCTTTGCCCGAGTAGGCATAAACCCGATTTCGGGGGTTTTCCGTCACTGCCGATTGTTAGCGTGTAACTGGCTCCGTTCTATGTGCCTCCCCCGTTCTGCGACAACGGCATCAATCTTATTTTGCACTACGAAACAACCGGCGACACGAAGGTCGTTCAGCGGGACGCGTCGTCGACTGGGACGGTGCTACCTAAATCTCGGATCGTCGAGTTTAACCCGGATGTATTATGGAAGACAAAGCGGCGAGCAGCCGGAGTGTCGTCGAAAGCACGAACTTTGGTGTCACCCGCGCTAGTCCGCACAGCCTGGCGACTGACGGAGTCACAAAAACCCCTCCCCAGCATGTTCGCGAAACCGCTCATGATCGCGGACATACTCGGCGACCATATCGATCGAGGCATGCCGGCTATGCTCACGCATCTTAAACAGATTGGCATTCTGCCGCCCTGCTTCGGTAAGAAACCCAGCTCGCAGCGAGTGCCCAGAGAATAAGGTCTCCGGATAGCCCGCGGATCGGGCAGCGGCTTTCACGACTAGCGCCACACCCTGCGCGCTCATCGGCTGCTCGGTGAGCCGCCCTTGCGGGGTCAGCTTTCGAAACACCGGACCGCTGTCGATCGCGGCCTTCTCCAGCCAGGCACGATAATGCCGTACCGGCTCGAGGCGCCGGCCATCGGGAATGGCGACGCTATGCCCCCTGCCCTCCTGGTCGGTCTTCGACGTCGGCACCCGGACCAGCAGCCCGCGCGTATCGTCCGACACCCTTCCGACGGTAATCGCCACCAACTCAGAGCGACGAAACGCCCCCGCCATTCCGATCGCCAACAATGCCCGATCACGATACGACCGCAGATCATCGCCATCGATCGTCCGCAACATGTCACGCATCACGTCGCCATCCGCGGGGCGCTTCTTACCCGACGGATCGTCGCGCTTGTCGCGGCGGATGGCACGCATGGCTTTTTCCAACCGCGCACCGTCTGGCTGCTGCGTCGGTGGATCGAACCCCGCTGCGCGGTGGGCAAAGACGATTGCTGACAGCCGTCGACCGATCGTCGAACGCCCTAACGGCTTGGCCAAAGCCTCGCGCCCTCCCCGCGCCCGATGCGGCGTCCTTGGCGCGAAGCCGCGCTCAGCCAGTAAGGTCAGGAAGGCGGCGACGATCGCTGGCGTTGCGGGCAGCGATTGATATCCGCTTTCCTCGCACCAGGCACAAAAGAGCCGCCAGTCGGATTGGTAGGCGCGCAGCGTCGCTTCCGCCGATGCGCGAGCGACATAGCCATCGACCCGCTCGCGATCATCCGGTGCGAGATCGGGTAGGTATGCGGCGAGCGCGCTGACTTGATCGACCACGACGAGGTCGCCGGCCAAGCTCGTGTCAGTTTCGGCGTCGTGTGACACGTCGGTTCGCTCGATCATTAAAGTAGGCCGGATGCCACGTTTTTCATTGCCTGACAGGTACGCGAACGCTCAATTTGACGCCAGCATGTTTCTAGCAGGAATGAGGTTTATCGCTAGAATGATTTGCCGGATATCCCGCGCTTGCGACCTTATCCTGGTTCTCCCGTTCCCATCCACTCCCCTTTTCCTACGTATCTTGACGGTTATCCGTATTATCCCTATTTAGTCGATATCGGCTTTAAGCCGGTCGTGCTTCAACTACGATCCGCGCGTGCAGGCTAAATCCGCACGCGCGACCGAGCCCCCCGCGTACCGGCAACAGCCTGCATGCGATCGAGATCCCGCCGCGCCGGCAGCAGCCTGCAACGCATCCAGCACAGGAACACCCGCTCATGGCGACGAGCATGGAAATCGTACCCTCGGGCGAATTGCAAAAGCAGTTCGGCCGCTATTCCGACGAGGCGATGATCCGCCCGGTCGGCGTTAGTCGGAACGGCCGCGTTCGCTTCGTCATGGTCCCCGTCGATGAATACGAACGCCTGCGCCGTCGTGAACGCGTTGCAGGTCGCGTGGAGGATCTTGATGACGAAACCCTCGAAGCCATCCGCGGCGTCGAACCCGGCCGCGGCGCCCAAGACGCCGAAAAAAGGCTCAACGCTGCCGCAACCGGGTGAGGTCCTCAACTACAGCTACCTGTGGGAATACGAGTACGTTAAAGGTCGCGATGAAGGTATAAAGGACCGGCCCGTCGCCGTCGTTCTGGTGACCCGACCGAAGGATGGGATCGATCAGGTGCACGTCGTGCCGCTGACCACCAAGGCCCCTACTCCCGATCAGTTGGCGATCGAGGTCCCGGAGGCGATCCGGCGCGACCTTGGCCTGTTGGGCGATAGGTCGTGGATCATCATCACTGAGTGGAACCGGTTTGCCTGGCCCGGCTATGACATCCGACCGGTCCCGGGACGCGAGCTCGCTGTCAGTTATGGCTACCTACCGGCGAGCTTCTTTCGGCGGGTTCGTGATGCGATCGTGGCTGCTGGCATCGGCCGTCCAGTGGATCGCGACTGACGCAACTGCCGGTGACCAAAATCAAACGTCCATCGCCCTCGCACTTCGTGCTTTCGACGACACTACCGTCTGATGGCTACGGACATCATGACGACCCATAGGTCGCCATTCGGCTGGACCTATCCGCCGCCCAAAACCCGCCGTTCATTCACAATACGATTTCAGCGTGTACCGTCCAAGTTTGACCCGTTGCTCTCCTGCGATAGCTGCCGGTCGGCTGTCAGGCGTCATACCCGGGCTGGCGACATGGGAACGGCGATAAGTGGGCGCTAGCCGCCGGTCCGCTTTGCGGTCGCTAAGATCCATAGGTCGTCATTCGAACCGCCCTAGCGGCTGCACAAAATCCGCCGTTCGTTCATAACGCAATTTGGGCAAGATCGGCCAAAATGGGGCAAGCGCCTTCGGGCAATCACAGTTCGCAAAAGGCCAATCGTTTCTTACGAATCGCACGGCGGCAGCCGAGCGCACACTGCGGTAACGATGGGTATGTTGCCCCGGGCAGAGCAGCCTACGAGGCCGCAAGTTCCAACGCGTTGCGCGGACAGGATAGTTCCGCTAGTTGCCATTCACGCGTGCTAGCGAACGTCTTTTTCCGCGCAGACACTAGAAAAAGGGCGCTCCTGAAATGTATCAAAGGGAGACCGGCCTGCGTGTTTTTGTTGACCGATTATTGGTTCGTTCAGACCTGACGCAAGGTGAACAACTTGCGTTGTTAGGGCTCAAAACTCGTGAAGCGGTTGTCCCCGCGGGCAGGGATTTACGCCGATATGGCGAAGAGTCCGCTTATGCCGCAGTTATATTGACAGGGGTGGTAGGCCGATATCACCAAGCCAAAGACGGACGTAGGAATTTTGTAGCACTGCACCTTCCGGGCGACATGGCGGACTTGTGTACCACTGTTCTGAAGGACGTGTCGTTCGGGCTTGAGGCTATGACCGACGTCACAGTCGAACTGGTGGCCAAAGCGGATTTACTGGCCCTTGCCCATTTATATCAGGCAATATTTGAAGCCTTCTGGCGCGATTGCGTTGCAGACACGCTATTAATTGCCCAGCACGTGGTCCGGGTGGCCGGGCTATCCGCGCGTAGCAAGCTCGCTCACTTGATATGCGAGATGGCGTATCGGTTGAGCGTATCGCCCCATCGACCTTGTTTGCAATTCAACCTTGGTCTTACCCAGTCTCAGTTGGGCGAATTTCTTGGGCTTACCGCGGTTCACGTCAACCGTATGATTCGCGAAATTCGCGATATTGGACTTGCAAAAGTCGACCGAAAAGGTGTGTCCATCGACGATTGGCTAGGCCTAAGGCGTTTGGGTGAATTCAATCCCAAATATCTTTCTATTATCCAGGTCAGCGATCAGGTCTGAAGCTTCGCTACAAAAGTATTTGTCTACATGGCAATACATTCATGGGCGCAGTATCACCCGTGACCCTTACCAGACGTCGCTAAAACGTCTGGTCTTAAGCTGGTGATTCTGAGCTTTGCTCGATAGCGGCCGTTCAGACCCAAACTCTGACATTCAAGCGCCCTTCCCAGCCTCCCACTTCCGGACGTTCGTTTCTGAAGTTTGAACTTAGTTCATCATAATCCGCGTTTGTTCGGGTTTCGAGAGAACTGGGAACCCTGATCCAATGGCTCCGTAAGCCGCTTGATCTATGACGCCCTGAATGGCGTTGTCGCCTCAGGCAATAGGTCTAAGCTGCTTATAACCTCGAGGGTCCCCCAAAGAACAACTTGGCCAGGGCTGCAGTTAAGGTCACCTCCGAACTGCAGCCCGCCTCCAGTAGCTAGCGATCGTTCAACGCCTGCCGCGCCGTAACGGTCAGCTCGTTCAAGGCGGACTGCCATGTTCCGCCCACTGTATGCTTATATGTCTCGAATTGGGCGCTGGCCACCCGGCCGCTGTGGGTCTGGCGAGAGCCACTAGTGGACATTCGAGCGCCCTTCCCCGCCTCCCACCTTCGGCCGTTTGTTCATCTGGTTGGACGGCAGCTTCTCCGCGCCTATGTCAGCCGCCTGTACGATCTAAACTGCTGGAAAGCGGACGGACCCCTTACGGAAAGGTCGATAGCGATACCCGACATGGCGCGGCGCCGCCTTTCCCAAAAACAATGAGTTTCGGGAATGCCCTTCAGGTCAAAGCGGCGAGGCGGCGGGCGCGTTCGATATCCTTGGGCCGGCCAAACTAGGCCAGCATGGTTCCCATTTCCGTCCGCTCAGGAATGAAGACCATGGTCCCGTTTACCTGAACCGCCTGCCGGGTCGTCGGTCGAACGGGCACCTACGCCATGTCCGAATAGCGGTAAAAGTCCGCCATGAACTCGACCGGCAGCGCCGTCTTTGTCCATCTGCCGAAAATGCTGGAACGGAATGAAGCGTGCGACGATCCTTGGCGAAGCGCGATGCCGATCGCTGGCAGGATTCGCCGCGCGTCAGCGGCGCTTAACAGCACGTCCACGTCTGCGATACTTCCCGGATCAGCCCGTGGAGCGCAACTGCTGCGCTGGCGATGATCCACCACGGATCGTTCGCCCCATCCATGATAGTGCCAATCGCTGTCAGCGATGTCGCAAGGTCCGGGCTGATAGTCAGCGGGCTAGAAATAGCATCTGCTGTTCTCGCGAACGATAGAGAAACGGGAAAGATCGAGGGTAACGAATGACCGGTATCGGGAGCCTGGATCGCCCTGAACGTCCAGGTGTGAGCGAGAGTGGCCGGGCAAGAAGCCAACCTGAATCGGGTTTTGGACGCTTCAGGAATGCCTGGCAACCAACTGGAAAGGTTGCGATGTTCAGGGTGAGTTTACGATGTCCTCGCTATCCCCCCCTCCTTTAAAAGGAATTCCAAATTGACTGATGAAACTACAAACACCGTTGAGCTCGCGGCCGAATTGACGATGGCATGGCTGTCGAACCCGAATACGCGCACGTCGGCGGAGGATGTCCCGGCATTCCTGAGGTCGATGCATGACGCAGTGATCGGTCTTTCGACTCCGCCGGCCGAAGCTGCTGCTGAGGAAGCCGCTCCTGAATTTACTGGTGCGGTCACTGCGCGGAAGTCTCTTGCAAATCCGGATATTATTATCTCGATGATCGACGGAAAGCCCTACAAAACGCTTACGCGGCATCTTTCTACCAACGGCCTGACGCCCGCTGAATATCGTGCGCGCTATGGTTTGAAGGCCGATTATCCCATGACTGCACCGTCCTACTCAGCAATGCGTCGTGATATGGCGAAGAAGATTGGCCTGGGCAGAAAGCCGGGGCAGAAAGCGTCTGCCAAGTCCGAGGCCCCTGCATCGACCACGAAGCGTGGTCGGCCCCCCAAAGTAGCCGAGCCTGCTTAAAGTGACAGGCGGGGAGCATGGCGGTCATGTTCGCCGCCATTAGGCTCTGCCTTGATGCGGATGATCGTCTGCTATTGGGCGCTAGCTGCTGGTCCGCTTTGCGGCTGGCAAGACCCAATCATGGACGCCCCGCGCCATCCTTGCGCTTCCCAACTCCGGACATTCGTTCATCGGTTCGGGATTGCGATGCAGCGAACTGGAAGGGCGGTGACTGAGACTTTGTGGCCATCCGCGAACAAGCATCAAACGAACGCTTCCAACGGAAGCCGGCGTTTGCGGTCTGGTTGACTACTTATTGGCTTACCGTGTTGCGCTAACGTCCGGGCAAGGCAGATCGGTAATTTTCAAGGGAATGGAATGGCTTTACATAATATAGAAGGGTAATAGCAAATCCGGGGTTTATCAGCGGTCATGATCGGATGATATTTTTCCTTCGATAGCATCCACGATCGCCTGCCAACTCTTTACTACCTCTTGGTCGTGGAGCGTGAAACTTGATCGCGAGCGATGGCAGCCGCCCGTTCTCCGAAGTTTTGCCGCATCGCTATCGCCAACCGCTCGATGATATCGGCTTTTTTGCCTCCGATCGCCATCATCTCGATATGCCTTTCTTGAAACCGGTCCCTGCAGTAGCGTAACTCTTGCAGACCTAGGACTGGCTCAATGATAGGATCTCCTCATCCTTTAAGACTTGCGGGGCCGCCAGCCCTTGCTCATGTTCTTACGGATCTCGATGGCGCATTCCTTAGCGTCGACGACACCTATTGCGAGATTTTGGGTCGGGAGCGCGCAGAACTGATCGGGCGCGGCGCTATCGCGTTTACCAATCCTGCAGAGCGACCGTTTCATGCCGCCGCGATCGCTGAGCTTCGAGAAACCAGCCGATCCCTTACAATCTGCAAGAGTTACCTAAAACGCGACGGTACACTCGTTCGTGTAGAGAATGTGGCTTCCACGGTAGCCGATGGCCTTGGTCCACGTCGTATTGAGCTGCTGCCGGTCCGATGGACACCAAGTTAGGCTACATGAGCCTGCTTCTCGAAGTCCATGGGGCTGAGATAGCCCAAGGCCGAGTGCCTGCGTGTGGGATTGTAGAAGCGTTCGATG